>ENA-ORTN01000296-ORTN01000296.1-human-gut-metagenome-genome-assembly--contig:-NODE-296-length-57016-cov-9.169291_pt1 | contig 57016 bp, 63 predicted proteins | sample MGYA00242070_ERZ509189 | MGnify/ENA primary metagenome ERZ509189 (study PRJEB26280, sample SAMEA2338821) | human gut metagenome | biome: human gut; feature: human-associated habitat; material: faeces...
TTATGACATATTCAAAAGTTAATTACACTATGACATTATCACAAGTTAATTACAAAATTAACCACTTGTTATTTACAGGAACAATTTTGTATGATATATTATAGGTAGTTAGGATACTTACTGAAGAGCAGTATGTCAGTATAGTAACAGTAGTTGCTTGTTGATATATTACTCTTTTTTTATACCGGTAGTAAGAGAAAGGAGGAACACTTAAAATGTAAATATGATTTTTGCGGTTGTATAGTTGTTTATGAGTTAAAAAATGGAGGAAAAATGAAAAAAGAATTAGTAGTAATTACAAGTATTTTAGTAGCTATAATATTTATTCATGCAACTAACGTTTCAGCAATTACCTATGAATCATTAACAGATAATAATCAAACTATATTATTCAACACGTTGATAGATGAAAGAGAATATCAAAAAGAAATAAAAGAATATTTAAGAAATATCTATGGAGACAATTATATACAAGTGTTAGCACAGAATCAACGCTCTACACAACGTGCACAAAGGATTGAATCATCTTTTGAGAAAAACGAGAAAGGAGAAATAATATATCCGAGCTACATCGGCGGAATATATATAGATGAAAATAATAATTTAACAATTCAAGTTGTAGCGAGCAATTTAGATGAAAATAGTCGAAACTATATTCCATCAGATGTAAATGTCGAATATGTAAGTTATTCATATGCACAATTAGAACAAGTCCATAATAAAATCTTAGATTATTTTATGAATGAAAATGAATCTGAAGATATATTAGGACTATATATTGATACACAATCTAATCATGTAATAGTAGAATTAAAAAATTACAATTATGAGAGTGTAGAAAAGTTTAAAACAACAGTAATTGATTCGCCTTTGGTATCATTTGTTCAAGGTCAACAATTTGAATCAATTGCGGATGTCAATGCTGGTGCAGGATATACTTCTTCAGTTGGAAAAGGCTGTTCATATGGATATCGTGCTAAAAATTCTAGTGGTGTATCTGGCATTGTAACAGCAGCACACTGTTTTAATGGAATTGGTGATACAATTCCTGGTGTTGGAACAGTACAAAAAAGACAATATGGTGGATCCATCGATGCTGCGTGGGTGCAAACTTATAGTGGTGTCAACCCAACTAATACGTTAGCATATAGACCACCATTTGGAACAAATACAACTATTACTTCCAATGTAGTATTATCTTTCTTTGGAGGACAAAAGATTGCTAAAGCTGGAGTTAGTACAGGATATAGCTCTGGAACTGTCGTTTCAACTAGCTATTCAGCAGTTGTTGATGGTGTTTCTTTTACTAATCTTGTTCGTGCAAATTTAAATGCAACTAATGGAGATAGTGGTGGTATCGTTATGACAGAACCCACTCTTTTAAATGGAAATTTAGATACAGCTGGTATTGCTATTGCTGTAAATCAAAGTGGTTCAACATTAATTGCCAAAGCCTCTGAAATTAATGCTATTTTTGGACTATCAAGATATTAATTTATAAATAATTAAATCTATTGGAGTAAATATATGAAAAAGAAAAACAACAAAAAAAATAAAACAAAATGGATTGTCATTGGTCTAGTAATTGCAATTGTTGTAGGAGTCATTCTATATCTATTATGGAAGACACCTGCATCCCTACAGGAAGTGTTAGAACGATTAGATAACACGGAAACAATCATTGTGAAAGATCGTAACAATCAAAATGAAATAAAACGAATTACAGATGATAACGAAATTGAAGATATGGTTTTGGTTTTAAAGGAAGCGACGGAATTAGAGAATGATTGGCAAACGTTAGAAGGGATAACGTATCGATTAGAGTTCCAAGATGAAAAAAATCATACGATTGCCACATTGAGTTATAGAACCAATTCTTCTTCTAACATCGAAGGCACAGGTTTCCATTATGCCATTCGGATACCAAATGATTCTAGAATCAAAGATATGATAGAAGAGTAAAAGAAATCTCTTTCGTAAGAAGGAGATTTTTTTCTTGTATTTTTATCGTTTTCTCAGTATGATAAACTATGTTTAGTGGTGATATAAATGAGTAAAATTTCAAATGCAATTCAAATGCTAAATTACTTAAATACGGGAAATAAATATAGTGTCAAGGAACTAGCAGAAAAACTTGAAATTACACCGCGAATGGTACGCTATTATAAATCAGAGTTAGAACAAGCTGGAATTCCAATTGAAACTTTCATGGGACCAAACGGTGGCTATTATTTAGTTCACTATGGAAATCAGTATCCACAATTTAATAAATATGATGTCGAATTATTAGAAGAGGTTGATCAAAGATTAAAAAATGATCAGTATATTGATATCGAATCATACGAAAAAATATTAGAAAAAATAAAACGAGCATCAGATATCACCGAAGAGAAAAGTAAGTTTTTTGTAATAGATAAAATGGAAAAAGAATCGAGTTTGTATGAAACAATGAGGAGAGCAATCCAAACTCATTCCAAGTTACGAATTTTATATCGCAATTTAAAACTAGAATGGAAAGAACGATGGATTCATCCAATTCAAATATTTCAGTATCAAGATAAATTTTACGTTACAGCATACTGCGAGTTACGTAATGATATCAGACATTTTGAGTTTAGTAGAATTCAAATTCCTGAAAACCAATAAAGACAAAATATTTCCTATAATCATGGTAACCTAAATTTAAGAAAAGAAGATGAGTGAGGTTATTATGAGAATCGTTAGTATAGGAGATTTAGTCACAGATTTTTATTATAAAAATGGGAATCTTGTTTGGGTGGACGGCGGAATGACATCTCACAATATCGTTGCAAATATCAGTAAACAAAAATGGCAAACTGCAGTTTTAGGAGTGTGTGGGAATGATATTACAGGAAAGATAGCAATCAAAAGCTTAGAAGACATCGGAGTTAATGTTCAAAATATCGAAATCATACCGGATTTAAAAACTCGCTGTTTTCATGTCTCTTACATTCAAAATGGTGATAAGTTAGAATTCCAATCTAAAAAACGTTGTCCAATTTGTAATCAAAAAGATTGGTACGAAGAAAGTCAAATTGAAGTTGCCAATATTTTACAACAAATTGAAACCGATGATATTTTAGTGTTCGACAATTTAAATTTTAAAAATCAACAGATTATCGATTCCTGTCAAAATCGAAAAATGTTGGATTTAGGGCAATCATTTGAGTTTGATTCTGATAGTAAGGATGAAATCATTTCTAAAATGAATCACAAATTTGATATCATTAACTTGAACGAAAGAGTTGAGAAATATTTAGAAAAACGGTTTGCAATTGATACGATAGAAGAATTGTATAACTTGATAAGTCCAAAATTATTGATTGTTACAAGAGGAAGAATCGGTTCGGATTTTGTCTGGAATCAAAAAAAGGTAATGAAAAGGATTGAAACTCCAGTGATGGAACTAGATCCAACCGGTGCGGGAGATGCCTTCTTCTCTGTCTTCATTACGGAATACATAAAAAATCAATTTATGATAGACAATCAGTGGATTGATGCTACTTTTAAAAAAGCAACTAGATTAACGAGCAAAGTTGTTCGAAAATTTGGTGCGAGAGGTCATCTTCATTCTTTATATAAAATTAAAAAAATATCTGACTTTTGTACTTGCAAAAACTTTGAATTGATATCCAGGAAAAAGATAAAACGTTGTAATTTAAATGTAAATAATTTGCAGACAAGAACCATAAATGCAATTCATAGTACAGCATACGATAAATTAAAAAATATTCCTTTTTCTTCATTCCAAAATAGTGTTTTTATTGGAACGGGAGGTTCTTTGGCAGGTGCTAAATTTGCATCAAAAGTGATAAATGAACAATTTGGTATTTGTACACTCTCTTTACTTCCTAGAGACTTTAGTTATCGAAATAATAAAACCGTTGACAGTATTTTCTTATTTACTTATTCTGGTACAACAAATGACATATATGTTTCTGTAAGAAATGTATGGAACATCCCTAAATACATTGTTACGAAAGGTGAAATTCAAAAAGTAATGATGAAGTATCCATTACCTAAAAACAACATTTTGTCATATAGGACAAATACTAACAAAGGGAAAGAACGTGGCTTCTTGTCGTTTGAAGGTGCAGTAGCACCTGCTAGTTTATTTTTAAGGCTTTATTTTGAACACAACTATAAAAATAATATCGATGACTTTATAAAAGAAACGAATCGTTACTGGAAACAATATTTTGAGGATTACTTTAAGGAGCACAAAAATGAATTACAAACATTTTTAAAGCCCAAAAGTTACATAAATATTTTTATGGGTGATTATACAGAATCGGCAGCAACAGATTTAGAAAGTAAATTCATTGAGTCTGGTATTTTCAATTGTATTGTACATGAGAAGAAAAATTTCTCACACGGTAGATTTATTAATTATGAAAATTTAAGTGAAAGAAAAAATATTTATTTAAAACAACAAAGGACAAGTGAATATGAAAATGTACTGTTATCATATTTGGAAAAAAATCAAACTTTGATTATAGAAAGCAGATACAATGGTATTTTATGTGAATACGATCTTCTAATCGCATCGCAATACTTTATCTATTTTGTATCCAATTATCTAAATATTGATATGTCAAAACCGAGTTATAGTGAAAATGCATTAAAAATTTATTCTTACAAGGGAGAGTTATAGTAAAGTATTGAAAACTATCTGTGACTTCACTTTTTTGACAAAGTTAACAACTTGTGATATAATAAGCAAGACTTTTTAAAAAGGGGAGTTTTCTATGTATAATTTTTATTTTGAACATTTATTGGATAATGATCCAGACAAAACGATCACAGAGAGAAGTTATAAGCTAAGAAAAAAGTTGAATCCTTATGTTAGAATGGCATTGCCAAAATTTAGTGATTTAAATTTAGTGGTAGAGAAAAAAGGGAATATTCCGGATAATATTCCGATTATTTTTACACCAACTCATAGCTTTAAATATGATATCTTATATGTACTTCGCGCAATTGATACGCATGCATATATTCTATTTGGAAGCTTGCCACAATTCTTTCATACATTCGATGGAGTTTCATCATGGCTATACGGTGTAATATTAGTAGACCGTATGGATAAAAAAAGCAGAGCAGCATCTAAATTAAAAATTGGCAAGGTACTAGATATGGGCGGTAAAGTCATCGATTTCGTTGAAGGAGCTTGGAACAAAACCCCAAATAAGCCAGCCGAAAAAATATTTCCAGGAGTATATGATTTAGCAACAAATCACGGTGCATGGGTTGTCCCGATGGCAACTCACGTGGAAGGGGATACCTGTTATGTTAGTATCGATGACGCGTTCGATATTTCACAGTATGATAAAGAAGAAGGAATTAAAGTTTTACGCGATAAGATGGCAACATTGAAATGGGAGTTAATTGAAAAATACTCTAAGGCAAGTAGAAAAGATTTCGATAACGGAATACCTATGGATGAACAATGGCAACAGTTTTTAAATAAACGAATTTCAGAAGTTCAATATTATGTTACAGAAGTAGAAAATAATGCAAACTTTAAAGATAAAACTGTAACGGATCCAGATGAAGTATTCAAACCATTAGAACAGATTGAGTTGACTCCGCAAAATTGCAAAGTACTATCACGAATTAGAAGATTAGGAAGATAATATTCAAAAAACATATGATTTTTCATATGTTTTTTATTATGTTATCATTTTTTATGTTATAATGAAAAAGTAGAGTAGAGGTGAAAAGAAGTGGGAACATTACAGTTACCATTATGCGCAATCATTTTTTCGGCATTATTATGTTGCGTTTATTTTAGTAAAAAAAGATTAAATACATTAGAAAACAAAACATATTCAATTATGTTAGTATGTAGTTTAATTGATAGTATTTTAGTAACTATTTTAAGAGTTTTTTCAATAGGAGAAATTACTCCTTTAATAGAAGTATTTGTAAACATTTTAAACAAATTAGACTTCATTTGTTTAATATTAATTACGACTTGCTTACTTTACTATACGATTGTAATTACATTTACAGAACAAAAAGCACGCCAGACAAAAACAGTTTTACCAATACAGATTATCAATGTTGTTGGAATATTAATCATGTTGTTGCTAGATTTAAATATCGTAGAAACAAATGGCAGTTTATCAGTAACAGGTCCAGCAACATACGTAACATATTTTATCTGTATTCTTCATATTGTCAGTGCCATTATCATTGCGTTTACTAGAATTCGAAATTTAGACAAACGATACATCCCCATCTTCGCAATTATTTTTGCCTTTGGATTTTTATCAATTGTTTACCAGATGGCCCCTTATTTAATTATTATTTCAATAACGATTACATTTATTAACTATTTGATGTATTTTACAATGGAAAACCCAGACTTGAAAATGATTCATGCATTAAATGTGGCCAAAGATCAAGCAGAAAAGGCCAATCAAGCAAAGACGGATTTCTTATCTAGTATGTCGCATGAAATTAGAACACCTTTGAATGCCATTGTTGGGTTTAGTAGTTGTATTGAAGATGCAAAGACACTAGAAGAAGCGAAAGAAAATGCCAAAGATGTTGTCACAGCATCTAATACCTTATTAGAAATTGTAAATGGCATCTTGGATATTTCAAAAATTGAAGCTGGTAAAATGGAAATTACGAATGCCAATTACCAGGCTTATGATACATTTAAAGAATTAGGTAAATTGATGATACCTAGAGCAACAGAACGAGGACTAGATTTACAGATTCATATCGCCGAAGATATTCCCAAAACATTGTATGGCGATGCAGCTAACGTGAAAAAAGTAATTACCAATATTCTATCAAATGCAGTTAAGTACACGAAGAAAGGATATGTAAAATACGATGTATCGTGTGTGAAAAATGGCGATATTTGTCGAATCATTGTGTCTGTAGAAGATACTGGAAGAGGAATTAAACCAGAAAATATTGACAAACTATTTAATAAGTTCGAACGATTAGACGAAGATAGAAATACAACCGTCGAAGGAACGGGTTTAGGTCTTGCCATTACCAAACAATTAGTAGAAATGATGGGTGGAAAAATTATCGTTCAAAGTGTATATGGCAGTGGTTCTAAATTTACAATTATTTTAAATCAAAAGATTGTATCAGAGGGAGAAAAAGTAACAGTGATTAACGAAAATGAAAGTGGAACAATATCTTTACTAGGAAAACGAGTACTAGTTGTAGATGATAATATGCTAAATCTAAAAGTAGCAGGAAAAATATTAGAAAAATACAACCCAAAAGAACTAGTAAATGTTTCATCTGGATTTGAGTGTATCGATAAAATCAAGAGTGGCGAACAATTCGATTTGATTTTAATGGACGATATGATGCCTAAGATGAGTGGAACGGAAACGTTAGCAAAGTTGAAAAAAATTCCAGGATTTCAAACACCTGTTGTCGCGTTAACAGCCAATGCTATTAACGGTATGAGAGAGAAGTATTTATCTGCTGGCTTTAACGATTACTTGGCCAAACCAATTGAAAAGGAACCATTAGAGAAATTATTGGCAACTATATTTAAAAGTACACCAGCACCATCTAGCAAACCGCAAGAACAAGATTCCTTATTTGGAGACTTGCCAGCTTCAATTTATGAAGTCGGTTCTAATGATAAATTGGACATTGCTCAACCAGCTGATTTGAGAGATGATTATGACATTCCTCCGGTTACAGAAAACACCAAAGATTTAACGAACGAACTAATCGCAGCTGAAGAGAAAAAACAAAATTCTACAAAGCAACTGATGGACGCTAGAATCGATGTTGCCAAAGGACTTGAGTTACTAGGAGATATCGATACGTACAACGATACAGCCAAAGATTATGTTAGTGGCTTAGAGAGTAGAATGAATAAAATGAGAGAGTTAAAAGATCAAAAAGACATGGCAAATTATGCGGTTGAAGTTCATTCCTTAAAGAGTGATTCCAAATACTTAGGTTGTAAAGAATTAGCAGACATTGCTTTCGAAGAAGAAGTGAAGAGTAAGTCGGGAGATGCAGAGTTCATTACATCTGATTTTGCAAGATTGGAGCAGGAAGTAAACCGTGTTCGTGAAATCCTTCAAAAATATCTAGAAACAATTCAATAAGGATTGCTTCTTTTATTATGATGGTTTAGAATATTGATTAGAGGTGATGAGATGTTAAAAGTAGAACATATCGTAAAGTATTACGGTGACAACAAAGCAGTTGACGATTTATCGTTTACTGTGAAAGATGGAGAAATCTTTGGCCTTTTAGGAGCGAATGGTGCCGGTAAAACGACAACCTTCCGTATCATTATGGGACTTTTAGAAGCAACATCTGGTAAAGTGACTTTAGACGGGAAGAAAATCGACTATGATGTCACAGACAAAATTGGATTTGTAACAGAAGAGAGAAGTCTTTTAGGAAAGATGACGGTAAAAGAACAAATTTTATTTTACGGTACCCTAAAAGGAATGTTAGAAGAAGACATTTTAAAGAAACTAGATTATTGGTTAAACTATTTCCAAATTCCAGATTATTTAAATCGGAAAATCAAAGAGTTATCGAAAGGTAATCAACAAAAAATTCAGTTTATCAGTGCGGTAATCAATGAACCAAAATTATTGATTTTGGATGAACCGTTCACAGGCTTGGATCCGATTAATGTAAAACTGTTAAAAGATGCCATTTACGATTTACAAAAGAAGGGGACATCGATTATTTTCTCTTCTCATCAAATGGAACACGTAGAAGAGTTCTGCGAAAAATTAGTGATTTTAGTTCATGGTCATCCAGTCCTAGAAGGATATTTAAAGCAGATTAAGAAAGACTATCGCAAAAAGAATATCGTCATTCAAGGTAAGTTTGATCCTAAGAAGATAGAAAAGATTAAAGGAGTACTAAGTGTTACGAAAGAACATGATGAGTACGTTGTAAAGATTAGCGATGAGAGTGTTGTAAAAGATGTATTTCATTCGTTTTCAAAGAGCGACGAGATTACAAAGTTTGTAACGTTAGAGCCTTCTCTAAATGAAATCTTTATTGAGAAAGTAGGTGCTCACTATGACGAATAAGTTTTGGTTTTTAGTTAACTATAGTTTAAAGAAAAAGATGAAAACGAAATGGTTTGTCATTGTCAATATCATCTTACTAGTATCGATTGTTGCATTAGTAAACATCGATTCCATCATTACATTCTTTGGTGGTGACTTTAACGATACGTATGAAATTGAGGTGTTGGATGAAGTAGGTGTCTACGATGAATTCCAAGCTACATTAGAAGCAAATAGCGTTTCCCTAACCGATACGGAAATGACATTTGAAAAAGTAGAAGGTACGTTAGAAAGTGCTCAAGAAAGTATTAAAGACACCGATAAAATTTTAGTGTACTTTACACCATCAGATACAAATTATTTGGATGCAAAAGTAATTTCAGATGATACGATCGACGGCCTTTTCTATCAAGGAATTGCCAGTGCGATTACTTTGGTCAAACAAAGTTATGCGATGAGTGAAAGTGATATCAATCCAGAAGTGTTAGCTTCCATCTCTGCACCGGCAACGATTGAGCGAATCATTTTAAATGAGCAAGAGCAAGATATGGACGATAGTATGACCTTGATTATGGGAACGGTATTCCCAACTGTCATTTTACCGTTCTTCATGCTAGTTATCTTCTTAATCCAAATGATTGGAACCGAAATCAACGACGAGAAATCCAGTCGAAGTATGGAAATTATCATTTCGAACGTCAGTCCCAAAGCACATTTCTTTTCTAAGCTTTTATCTTCTAATATTTTTATCATCAGTCAAGGATTGTTGCTAATTATATATGCCGTTATCGGTATGGCAGTACGAAATATGATTGGCGGTGACTCCATCACGGGTGGTATCATGAGTGGTGCCGATGGTATTTTGACGACGTTATCATCCACTGGAATCATGGATAAATTAATCTACATTATTCCGATTACATTAGTGTTAATGGTATTATCATTTATCGCATACGCGTTGGTTGCAGGAATATTGGCATCGATGACCGTCAATATGGATGATTATCAACAAATTCAAGGACCGATTTTAGTGATTCTACTAGTGGGTTACTATTTGGCAATTATGGCAAGTATGTTCAAAGGTTCTATTCTTATTCGAGTATTATCTTATATTCCGTTTATCTCATGTTTACTATCACCAGCATTGTTGGTGATTGGTGAAATCGGCATTGTAGATTGTCTTATTGCAATTGCACTACTAATTGTATTTATCTATTTTGCTGTAAAATATGGATTACGAATTTACAAAGTCGGAATTTTGAATTATTCGACAGATAAAATGTGGATGCGTATTTTAAAAGCTGCTAGAACCAAAGAAAAATAATCCATGGAGATTGGTTTGCCAATCTCTTTTTGTTTCCATTCTGTTCTTTCTACTAAAAACATAGGAATTCTCTTGAAAAAAAGAGAAAAATTCCGTACAATAGTACTATAAATAAGAATGAAGGAGATATCATGAACGACGAAATAAAAACAAACGCAAAAAATAAAATGATACAATCATTAGAAGGACTTGAAAAAAGGTTTTCAACAGTACGTGCTGGACGTGCCAATCCATCTAGTTTAGACGGTGTTATGGTTGATTACTATGGAACGATGACACCATTGAAAAGCTTAGGAACAATTTCTGTTCCAGAAGGCAACCAACTGTTAATCAGACCTTTCGATAAACATTGCCTAGGATCTATGGAAAAGGCTATCGTAGCAGCAAATCTTGGTTACAATCCAAGTAACGATGGAGAAACACTTCGTATTGTCATTCCTGCTTTAACGGAAGAAAGAAGAAAAGAATTATCGAAACAAGTAAAAGCAATGGCTGAAGAAGGCAAAGTTGCCATTCGTAACATCCGCCGCGATGCCATTAACGAAATCGATAAATTAGAAGATATTTCAGAAGACATTCAAAAGGGAATGGAAAAAGATATTCAATCATTAACAGATGAATACAACAAAAAAATCGAAGAACTTCTAAAAGAAAAAGAAAAAGAATTGATGACTGTGTAAGAAGTACAAAAGTACTTCTTTTTTTTGGAAACGTCTTTCAAAAAGAAAAAAATTATGGTATCATAAATATGACCATAAGAATAGGGAGTGAATAATATGACAAATTGGTTGGGATTACTAATATCTGTCATTTACATTGTTTTGATTATTAGTATATCCGTTTTCTGTTACAAGAAAAAGAAGTTCTCATTAGAAGACAGCCGTAAGTTTGTACATGTTGGTATGTGTAACTGGTGGCTGATTGCCATGATCTTTTTTGATCAATGGATTTATGCCTGTATTTTGCCTCTATTGTTTGTCATCATCAATTTCATTAATTTAAAGACAGACAAAATACCAGGAATCGAACGAAAGGGAAAGGATAAAACATTTGGAACCGTCTGGTATGCAATTGCAATGTTAATCCTTGCATTTGTATTGTTCCGTTATCCAGATTACCAATACATCGGTGCCATTGCTATCCTGATACTTGGTTACGGTGATGGTATCGGCGGCTTAGTAAGCGAGTATATCGGTCGGCATAAGTTTCCGATTCCACACAAGACAGCGGAAGGAAGTTTCACAGTATTTATCATATCGTTCATCATTGCTGCTGCACTATTAGAAGCATTGGCAATGACGGATATGACAATTACATATGCATTCTTCATCGCCTGCTTTGCAACGATTACAGAACTGTTCTCTGTTGGTGGAATTGATAACTTTACAGTTCCATTATTTACAGCACTTTGTACATTTTTATTGATGACAGAACCGACGTTCTTAAAGTTCGGAATTGCCTTTAGTATCACTGGCATCATCGTTTTTGTTTCGATGCTAAACGGACTTTTAACGTACGGTGGCGGCTTTGCTGCCATGGTCTTAGGAACAGCTGTATTCTATTTAAATGGACCGGTTGTATTCTGGGCATTGATTTTGTTCTTTGTGACGAGTGCTATGCTAGAACATTATCATAAAAAACCGAAAAAAGATAAAGTAAAAGACATCCGTGATGTTATCGAAAACGGGCTTCCATGTTTACTATTCGGCATCATGTACTACGCAACTGGTAGTGAAATTGCTCTCGTTTGTGAGATGACTGCTATCGCTGGTGTTACAGCAGATACATGGAGTAGTGGTTTAGGATACTTCTCAAAAGAAAAAGTTCGTTCTATCCTAACGTGGAAACCAATTCCAAAGGGAGAATCTGGTGGTGTTACGAGACTAGGTATGGCAGGAGCCGTATTTGGTGCCTTGTTCATCGCACTATTCAGTAGTGTTTTGGGTGGCGATAACATCATTCCGAGATTTGCAATTGTCTTCTTCTTCGGTGTATTCACATCTCTTTTGGATAGTTTATTCGGAATTTTATTACAAGTAAAATACTACGATGAAAAAGAAGGAGTTATCCTAGAAAAGAAACCAAAGAGCATGAAGGGAATTCGCAAAGTGTCAGGTTACGATTTTATCACAAACGGAATGGTAAACTTCTTAACTTCTATGATTGCAGCACTTCTTGCAGGTATGGTTGCATTCCTAGTATTCTAAGAGACGAAAGTCTCTTTTTTTATGTTCTCATTTTTGTTATAATGAAATAGAAGGTATGTAAGTAACGTGGAAGAAAGAGAAAAATTGAGTGTCGAAGAATTTAATCGCATCAAACAAGAATATATTCAATGGTTAGAATCTGTTTCTTCCTGGACTCAAGAAACATACCAGACTGTTGCTAATTTTCAAAAAAATCTACTGAGTTACGATTTATCTATGGTTCCTGCTAGCGCATGGGAAGGGTTACCAGTTGCCTGTGGAACTTTAGAAGGAATTTCAATCCCGGCAAATTTCGAAGGAACGCATGCGAATATCGATTTCCACAGCTTGGACATTGCTCATAATATTGGAAATAAGCATTGGATTACAGAGTGTAATTTCAATGGTTGCAATGTAACTGGATTGGATGAACTAGATTTATACGATTATTATCCTCTATCAAACGATGAAATAAAGAAAGTCTTTGGGAATGACATCATTGCAAAAAATCCACATCGATTTCCATCGGATGAGATACCAAAAGATATTCAAAATCGTTTCTATCAAGAGACATTAACATTTGAAGATATAGAAGCCTATCCTAGCCTATTAAACGTTCAACTGGTGAATAAACCAAAAAATCGCAGTTCGTCTGAGGGACGAAATACAGCTGTATATGATTGGAATCCAACTTTGTTAAGCTCTATTCTAAGTCAAGAACCAAAACTATATCAATACATTGCAACAAATCAGATATTGTTACCAAAAGATGTAAAAGTGGAATCCGTTGAACAAGCAGAGCAAGTCATAGCAGAAAAAATCTATAATGAATTAATTTCAGGAAAACCTAGATGGTCAAGTATTTCTCAAAACCCATACAAAATAGAGAATTTTAAAACAAAATATCCGGATTTCTTTTTAAAATATCATCCTGAAATGAATGTAACATTTCAAGATAAAGATTTAGAAAACAGGTTTTATACAAGAAGCCTAACGGTTCAAGACATACGAAATCATTACGAAGAATTAAAGAATGTTGATTATCGCTATTTATTACCTGGATTACAACAAGTAATTGAAAAATTTGGTGACCTAGAGCATTTTTTTAATGAAATTCCAAGTATTTTCGATGAAGCATTGGATATTATGAATCAAAGCGAAAAAAACCAAACTTTACAAGAAAAATTATTTGATCATCCATTGCCATTACCGGATTTTGTTAGACGACTAGAAGGATTCTTGATTTGCAATAATCTAAATATTACAGTACTTGATTATTATGTAAGTACTGGTGGTTCAATAGATGAATTATTCAATCAAGGACTATCTGATAGGATCTCTAGATTTTACTTTGATACTTTAGTGAAATTTAATGAGAAAAATGATAATATTTTGCGTGAAAAAATTGAGGTTGGTTCAAACGAATATGTATATATATGGGACGAATTATTAAGCTACCCTAGACAATTTATAGAACAATATCATTTACAAGAACTAGTTTTTTCTAAGTCTGAACTGCAAATCGCGGGAATATCAGAACAACAACTAAAAAATGCTTTCCAGTTAGCTAATAGTGCACTTTTAACTGGAAATTTAGAATATTTATCTATGGCACTAAAAACTTATCCGATGTTAGAAAATATGTTTGAACAGAAAAAACCGATTGACTTTATTGGCAAGGACAAGTTATTAAACTATATCAAAGATAAAAAAATATTGTATTCGATTGTAAGAAAATATGATGTAGAAGATATCCGCAATATCGTTTCTAGACTTGCGACATCTAATTCTTCCGAAATCCAAAGACTTGGAGAAACATTAATTGATCCGATTATGGCATCTGAAAATCCATATGATACATTAGACCAAATTGAAGATATATTTTTAAAAAATAATTTGCCATATGTGGCCAAAGCATATCAAGTCTATAAAATATTAAATCCCGAGTACGCATCAAATTATGGTTCTCCAATGTTAAATGCCAAATCAAGCCGTGGTAAAGATATCTTAATTTTTGCTGATTTGATTAAAGCGTCGTTTGGATCCAATAATCGTTCTGTAATTAATTATTTTGAATCAATCGAGAAAGGAGATAAAATTTTTCGTCGTGTTCTAACAAATCAGAATGAATTAAGTCAGTTATCAAATCGAGATAAAGAGATTTTGGATACTTATCTAGGACATTTGAATGCTCTTTACAATCAAACGATGAAAGGGAGAGCAGCTGGAGTTGCAAATGCTCATCAATTAGGAAAAGATACATATGAAAACGTTTTAGAAATGGCAACGCTTTTTTCTAAAGACGGAAAACTAGATTATAATTTGCCAGATCGTTTAACAGAAATGTTTTGTCATTTTGCTGGAATTGATACATTTGAAGATGCTAAAAATTATATGCATGCCAAAGTAGCGATGGCAGATGAAAAGCATAGAGAGGAAGCAAAACATGCTTTTACATTGGAAAAAGGAGATTTCGTAAAAGGTTTAAATAGCATTCAATACATTGAATCTATTTTGCAAAACGGTTCGGTATGTAAAGAGTTTTTAGGATCGGCATCTGATAGTGATATGACTCCTCTGGATACCGATGCCACTAGATTACCTGCTACATTAGAAACATTTGACCAAACCTATGCACAAAGATTGAGGTATGGTGATATTTCAGCAGTTTTAAAAAACGATGCTAGATTTGTAATAACCACTGATGAAATGGGAAATCCATTAGATAAAAAGGAATATGATACCTCAAAGTTAGAAGCGTTTTGTAATCGCGACAAAGCCTGGGGCATTCGAACTGGTTTTGCTTCTTCCGAAATTGATTATTTCGTTGTTCCTAGTAACGAACGAAAATTAAATTTTGAAATCGTTAAAAATGGATTTTATATTCCGGTCGTAAACGAAGAAGGGAAATTGATTTTTACACCAGAACAATATGATTATATGCGTACAAAGATGCAAGGCTTGTCTTATTATGGACTTGGAGATTCCTTTGAATTTGCCCCTGAAGAGATGCTAATTACAGATGATGTAAGAGAGGTAATGGCACAGAATAAAGGAAATCAGGAAGAGACAAAGAGAAAACGAGATGCCATTTTAAAGACAGTAGAAAGGTGTTTAGAAGGTTCTGGTATCACACCGGTTTATGAGTTAGAGAAAGAATTAGTACCAGGAACTGTAGAAATCATCGATACGGGTTCTACTGGAAGAGATACCAATAAACCAAACGATGGTGACTTCGACTTTATGGTGCGATTAGATAGAGCCTTGATTGCAGATGAACAAAAACTAAAAGAGTTTAAAAACTTACTACGTCAAGAATTAGGAGCACATGCTAAAGATGCCAGTGAAACGGGTAAAGGAGATTTCAGATATAAAGGAGTCTCTTTGGACGGCCTAGACGAACCAGTCGATGTTGATATGACATTTATTCAAAAGACTGATAAAGTGGATTATTCGACTGATATGTGTCTAAGGGATAGGTTAGAAACAATTCGTAATCTTTCTGAAGAAAAGTATCAAGCAGTTCTTGCAAATGTTATTATTGCTAAAAAGACTTTGAAAGAAGGGAAATGTTATAAACCGTTCCATTCTAATGTCGGTGAAAATGGGTTAGGTGGCGTTGGCGTAGAAAACTGGATTTTACAAAATGGTGGATCTTTTTACGAAGCCAGTAAAACATTTTTAGAGGCAGCAGAAGAGACTAAAAAAGAAGTAGAAACCGATTCTGATACTGCATCTATGTCGCAGGAAGCAAAAGAAAAAGCAGAGTTTGATCGTTTCAAAGATCGTTATCAAATCTGGGATTTTGGTAAGAATCATACGGCAGAAGAAAAGGATGTTTACCCACATAATGAATTCGTATATGACAATATGGCAGTAGATGGATATATAAGAATGAAGGAAACTCTTCGTGCTTATGTCAAGAAAGTGGATTTAGAAAGGCAAAATCAAAGTTCCAATGTAGAAGAAAGAGCAGGCCAAATTGTAGCGGCAATGGCTAATGGAACAATCGATGTAGAAGGAAATACACAGCAAGAAACAGAAACAACACACCGTACTCTTGGATATGCAGATAACATCAGTTTGTATTTGATGTACACCGTATCGGCTTTATCGATTTTACTATTAATTGCATGTGTTTTATTCCGTTAAAAAAGTATTTACTGGAATTGATTTTTGTGCTATATTAAGTCTATCGGCTTTTGACGAAAGAGTAGTAGTAAACTTCCTGTTAGATAGAAAGACTTGGGTTGATGGAACAAGTTTAACACGGTTTATGAATTCGCTTTCCGAGCTCCTATTAATAGTAGGCGGTTTTTCCCGTTATCCAAAAAGAGGTCATAGTTTTTTATGATAAAATAAGGTGGTACCACGAAAGCATTTCGTCCTTTGGAGGAAATGCTTTTTTTATGGAAGGAGTGATATATTTTGCGAAAACGTCACATTGCCGTATTAGTTATTCACGGCTTTTCTTCATCATCTATCGAGATGGAAGAGTTAGTAGCAGACTTGAACTTAGAACCCAAGTTTGACGTCTTTGCATTTACTCTTTCCGGTCACGAAGATGGCAAGTTAAAGGGTGTCAGCAAAGAAGATTGGAAAGATGATGTGGAAGAATGGATGATGTATCTCTTATCGCAAGGATACCGTAAAGTCTATTTAGTAGGTCATTCGATGGGCGCAATGTTAGCAGTAGAACTGGCAGTTAAATACAAACAAGTAAAGAAACTAGTTTTAGTTTCTCCAGGCGTGTACTGTGGCAGTTTCTTACAGATGGCAGAAGATATCGCTCATCCCATAAAAGCCATCAAAGAAGAAGACTCTTCTTATCAAAATATGATTCGCAAACTATTTTGCGTCAATCATAAAGCCCATAAAGAATTGCGAAAGTTGATTGCGGAAGAACGACCACTTTTGGATGAGGTGACATGTCCAGTACTCGTTATGCAAGGAGACAAAGATGAGGTTGTTCCAAAGAAGGCATCTTACTATGCATATCGTCATGTAAAAAGTAAAAAGAAAGAATTGATTATCGTAGAGGGTGGCAGACACAACTTACTATTAGGGAGTAGAAGACGGGACTGCATCCGCTATATTCATAAATATTTAAAAGGAGGATTATCATGGATATTACGAAAACGAGTCAAGAAATCAAAAATGAATTAGAAACAGATTTACAAAACGTACAAACAAGTAAAGATTTACAAGATTTGAGAGTAAAATATTTAGGAAAAAAAGGAATGGTAACAGCACTTACCAAAGATATGTCATCTTTATCTATCGAAGAAAAGAAAGAAGTTGGAAAAGTTGCCAATGAACTAAAAAATGAAATCAGTACGATTCTAATGGAAAAAGAACAAAGTTTCAAGGATACTGAAATCAAAGAAAAACTGAACAAAGAAAAAATTGACGTGACCCTTCCAGCTACCGAGGTACATGTCGGTGCTCCGAACATTTTGGAGAAAGTAATCGAACAAGTAGAGGACGTTTGTCTTCGTATGGGATACGATGTTGTCGATGGCCCAGAAGTAGAGGAAGATAAGTACAACTTCGAACTTTTGAACATTCCGAAAGGACATCCGGCAAGAGATGCTCAAGATACGTTCTACATCCAAGATGATGAGATTTTACTTCGTAGTCAAACTTCTCCAGTTCAAGTTAGAACGATGATGAAGTATAACGGTACGGAACCAGTTCGTATGATTTGTCCAGGTAAAACGTATCGTAGAGATGACGATGATGCAACGCATTCTCATCAGTTCATGCAAATTGAAGGATTGTTGGTAGACAAAGACATCTCTCTATCCGATTTAAAAGGAACGGTCGATGAAATCGTCAAAGAACTATTTGGTTCATCTGTAGAAACGCGATTCCGTCCAAGTTATTACCAATTTACAGAGCCATCTGTAGAAGTCGATATCTCTTGTTTTAACTGCCATGGAAAAGGTTGCAGCCTTTGTAAAAACACTGGTTGGATAACGGTTGCTGGAGCAGGTATGGTTCATCCGAACGTACTTCGCAATTGTGGTTATGATCCAGCTGTTTGGTCAGGATTTGCATTCGGTTTTGGTGCCGAACGACTAGCAATGTTAAAGTATGATATTGACGATATTCGTACCTTTTATTTGAACGATTTAAGAGTAGTCAAACCATTTGATAGAAAGGAAGGTCAACATGATTAGTTTAGAATGGGTCAAAGATTATATTGATATTGAAGACCAAGATTTAAAAGAATTAGCAGTTAAAATTACCAAAGCGGGAATCAATGTTGAGAAAGTAATTACCAATCATATCGATCATTTGGTAATCGGTAAAGTAGTAGAGTGCAAAGATCATCCGAACAGTGACCACCTACATGTATGCCAAGTAGAAATCGGTAACGGATATACGACGCAAATCGTCTGCGGTGCAGAAAATGTAAAAGAAGGCATCAAAGTAATCGTTGCACTGCCAGGAGCAGTTCTTCCAGGAGACTTTGAAATCAAAGCAAGCAAGATTCGTGGCGAAGAATCAAACGGCATGATTTGTGCTTTATTTGAACTTGGTTTAGAAGAAAAAACAGACGAAACGTATGCCAAAGGAATTCACGTTTTAGCAGATGATGCTCCAGTTGGGGAAGATCCAATGAAATACTTGGGGCTTGATGATACGAGATACGAACTAGATATTCATAAACATAGAAATAACGATTGTTATTACCATATCGGTTTTGCATATGAAATTGCTGCTATTTTAAATCGTAAAGTAACTCTTCCAGAACGTAGTTACAAAGAATCCAAAGAAAAGATTGCTGACTATATCAATCTCAAAGTAGAGACACAAGATTGTCCATACTATTCTGGTAAAATTGCTAATAACGTCGTGATTAAAGAAAGCCCTGATTTTATCAAAAAACGTCTAGTAGCAGCAGGAATGCGTTCTATTAATAACGTCGTCGATATTTCTAACTACGTCATGTTAGAATACGGTCAGCCACTTCATTTCTTCGATTATGACAAACTAGGAAAACAGGTCCTAGTAAGAAATGCCAAAGAAGGCGAAGAAATTGTAACGTTAGATGGTAAGGAACGAATTCTAGAAGCAAACGATATCGTCATTACGGATGGCAAAGAACCTGTTTGTATCGCCGGAATTATGGGTGGTTTAAATAGTGATGTTGATGAAAATACGAAGACCATCTTTATCGAAAGTGCCATTTTTAATCCTGTTCAGACACGTTATACTTCTGCTAGATTAAACTTGAAGAGTGAGGCATCCATTCGTTATGGCAAAGGCCTAAGTGAAGAATATACCAAACAAGCCTTAGATCGTGCTTGTCATTTGTTAGAGAAATATGCAGATGCTACGATTATATCAGGCAGTGTTTTAGAAAACCGTATTCCAGATGAAAAGAAAACAGTAACGTTCCGGAAAGAAGAAGTAAATAAATTACTAGGAATCGAAATTAGTGAAAGTGATATGGAACATGAATTGGACCGTTTAGATTTCCCATACACATTGCAAAATGGAGTATTTACAGTTGAGATTCCAAAACGTAGATTAGATATCGATCCAAACGTAAACGATATTGCAGAAGAAATCGGTCGTCTTTACGGATATCAAAATTTAGTATCGACACTTCCTCGAGTTCCAATTAGAAAAGGTGCATATGTCGGTGCCGTTGCCCTTCGCAAAGACTTATCAAAAAGACTTCGTAGTCTTGGTTTAAACGAAGTAAAAACGTATACGTTAACATCACCGACGATGGCCTCTAAATTCCGTTATGAAACAAAAGAACAAATCGTTTTACCAAATCCGATGAGTGTCGATAAAAGTGTCATTCGGACGAGTATTTTACCATCCTTGCTAACCGTTTATGAATACAACAAGGCAAGAAAAGTAAACGACGTTATGATTTATGAAATTGCAAACACTTACGATAAGAATCGTGAAGAAGATGCAAAAGTAGCCATTTTGATGAAAGGAAACTATATCCAAAATTCATGGAGCACGACTGGTATGAAGACCGATTTCTACTTAATGAAAGGAATTTGCGAAAACGTTTTAAATTATTTAGGATTCCAAAATCGCTATACATTCCAGCCAAAAGAAATTGCAGACCTTCATCCAGGTATCAGTGCGGAAGTATTGCTAGATAGAAAACCGATTGGTATCATCGGTAAAGTTCATCCATCTACTTGCAAAGATGACGTTTATGTAATGGAACTTTCTATGACTGCTTTGATGAAACCAGGTAAGAACTTGAAATTCAAAGCGGCTCCAAAATATCCAGAGATTTCAAAAGACATGGCATTTATCGTTTCTAAAGATGTTACAAACGATCAAATCACAAATGTCATTCGCCGTGCTGGTGGCAGAAACTTGGTAGACATTTCTGTATTCGATGTATACGTTGGCGAAAACGTAGGTGAGGGTAATCGCTCTATTGCATACACTGTCACATTTAATGATCCAACGAGAACATTGAACGATGAAGAAGTCATGCAAGTATTTAATAAGATTATCGATGAAGTTTGTAAGACTTGTCATGCAACATTAAGAGACAAATAAAAAACGGGAATTCCCGTTTTTATTTTGCATTGATAGCAGTTTTTAAAGTCGTCAAGATTTGATTTTTCATATCGTCGTTTGCATTTTGCCATAACAGTTCAAAAAACACTCCTGTTCCTGGCAAAGTCATCTCATCTTGTTCTTGAATGGAAGATTCGATTGACTCTCTAAGAGCATTCTCGTCGTCTCCTTTAAAATTTTGAATAATGTGTTTTCTAATATCAATATTGTCCATATGATCATCCTTTCGTATGTTAGTATGAATTATTTTAATAATAATATACAAAAACAGTAGTATTTTTTATAAAAATTCGATATAATTTAACTAACGATAGGAGGAAAGTATATGTGGATTTGGATTGTAGTCGGCATCGTCGTAGTTTTACTAATTATCGTTGCTGCAACATATAATAGTCTAGTAGTACTAAGAAACAAAAAAGATGATCAATGGAGTCAAATTGATGTCCAACTAAAGAGAAGAGCAGACCTGATTCCAAACTTAGTAGAAACAGTAAAAGGATATGCGAAACATGAAAGTTCAACCTTAGAAGAAGTAATTCAAGCAAGAAATTCATTTGTATCTTCTAAAACACCAGAAGAAGAAATGAAAAATAGCAACATGTTGACAGAAGCAGTTTCTAAATTGTTTGCTCTAGCAGAAAGTTATCCAGACTTAAAAGCCAATCAAAATTTCTTAAGTTTACAAAACGACTTAAAAGACACAGAAGAAAAGATTGCGCTTGCAAGACAATTCTATAACGATACCGTTCTAACGTACAACAACAAAGTACAAACGGTACCAACGAACATTGTTGCATCTTTATTTGGATTCAAAAAAGCAGAATTCTTTGAAATTCAAGAATCTGAAAAAGAAACACCAAAAGTATCTTTTTAGAATGAGCAAAAGAATGAAATGGCTTGCCTAGATAGGTGAGCTTTTTTTGGAGGAAAATATGAGAGAATACAAGAAAAACGGTATCAAAATCAAATCGTTCGCAACGAATATTTGGAGAGTTTTAATCGTTGCGATATGGTTTTTACCAATGGCAGTTTTCGCCGATGGAACCGACCGCTTTTATGTCGATATCACAATTTTAGAAAATGGCGATATCGCTGTCAAAGAAGCGATTTCATTAGAGGGAGAGTACAACGGTTCTTATCGTGAAATCGAATATCAAAATCCGTATGCAACTAAGTTTACGGGAATCTATGCCAACTTTGCAGGTACGACGGATATTTATAATGGAACAGGAATCAAAGATATTAAAATCTATCGAATTCCAAAAAGCAGTTTTCATTCGATTTCCGATATGACAAGAATTCAAAATGAATTTCGGAAAGTAAATTCCGCCGATAACGGCGATAGATTTGTATACACAGAAGAAAGCATCACGGCTGGAGTTTACTTAAAAATGTTCATGCCAAGTAGCGAAGATAGTGTATTCTATATCGAATATACAATTGAAGATGCAGTCGTCATTCATAACGATGTGGCAGAACTTTACTGGAATGTTTTAGGAAGTGGATACACCGAAGACATCGAAGACTTTCAAGTCTTAATTCATTTGCCGGGTGATGATTCCGACTTACGAGTTTGGTCTCACGGCCCTTTGACAGGAGAAAATAAAATCATCGATACGCGTACGGTTTCTTTTACAGATTACGACGTAGACTCTTATACCGCTGAGACGATTCGTCTTATGTTTGCGAAGTCACTAGTGCCGTCTGGAACGAAAGTATCCAATGTCGATGGTAGAGACTATATTTTGCAGTACGAACAACAGATGGCTGATGAGGCTAATGCGTACCGCGAACAAGCCCGTATAGAACTTATTAATGAAGCATCCCAAACGGTCTTAGATTTAGAAGAAAATCAGACGATGTACTATTACAATCGTGCTTTGGAAGCAGTGAATTCTCTTCCTAATGATGTCACCGAGAAAGCAGATTTCTTAGCACGAATTGAAGCTTTAAAAGACGTTGTCAACGAAGATTGGATCAAAGATTTAGATGCCGATATCAAATGGTTCCGTGAGTATCCTTCTAACTACGACTTAGAGATGATTAAAGAGCAAATAGAAGAGGGATTCGACGAAGAAAAGAAACAAGAATATTATGCCATGATGCCAGAACTAGAAGATATTTTGTATCGTCACAATGTCAAAGATTTAATCCAGTCGACGATTATTCTTTTCATTCCACTTGTTATCATTTTAGCATTCGGCATCAGGGCTTTAATCCATAACCGGAAAGACCGCAACGCATTTGGCCAAAAGTACTTCCGTGATTTTCCATCCGAAGATACGCCAGGTGCTATTGAATACTTGACACTAAATAAAGTGACGACAAATTCTGTAGCTGCCACCATTCTAGATTTAATTCGTAGAAAAATTATCAAAGCAGAAGAAATTCCTGGCAAAAAGAAAAATAGCAAAGATACAGAATTGACGTTAATAGATACCAATTATCACGGCACACCTGAAGAAAATTTGTTGATCAAGTTGTTGTTCACCATCGTTGGCAAAGATCACAAATGTACGCTAAAAGAACTACAAGATTATGGCACGAGATCGGAAGCAAAAGCAAGACGAATTCGCAGTACCATCAATACGTTTACTGAAAACAGTAAAGAAGAGATGGAAAAGAAAGGATACGTAGAAAAGGCGAATGTGAAATCTTGTCTTGCTACGACAGGTGTTATCATCGTTGCATTTTTTGAATTCATGTTCATCTTCTATGCTCTTCGTAATTTCTCAAATGGTTGGTTATATTTAATCTACTTTGGAGTATTGTTTGCGATTATTATTTTCTACTTTACGGAAGTTAGCAATTACGTCAAACGAAGTGAAGAAGGTAGACTTTTATATTCCAAATGGTTAGCACACCGCGCATTCCTAAATGATTTCGGTAGATTTCCAGAAAAAGAATTACCAGAAATTCATTTATGGGAAAAATATTTGGTAACAGCAACGATATTCGGTATTGCTGACAAAGTCAAGAAACAAATGGAACTAAAAGTTGCAGACTTCGATACTGATACGATGTATGTTTGGAACAACTACATGTTGTCTTATAGCATTGCCCGTTCAATCAACCGTTCCGTATCATCTTCTCTGTCCCAAGCAAATTCTACCATCTCGAGAGCACAAGCTGCTAGCAGTTCATACTCCTCTGGAGGAGGATTCGGTGGTGGATCATCCTTCGGCGGCGGAGGCGGCGGAGGTGGAGGCGGCGGTGGCCGTTTCTAAAAGACCTTTACGAAAGGTCTTTTTTTTCGGTATAATGTTTATGGTGATTTAAGATGTACATCAGAGTAAAAGGAGACTTACTAGAAGTCAAAATTGAACATAAAAGAACAACACGGAATACGTATATGAGAGTCAAAGAAGGAAATGTCCTACAAGTGACAACCAATCCGTTTACGACAGAAGGCAAGATTCGCAAAATTTTAACAGAACATATCAAAGAGATTGAGCGCATGTACGAATTTCAAAAGAAGAAAGAATCATATGAAGATAAATTTTATTATTTAGGAAAAGAATACGACGTTGTGGGAACCAATGAAAAAGAAGTGCGATTAGGTACTAGCAAAGTATTTATTCCAAAGGATTTCGACATTAACAAATGGTATTTGGAAAAAGCACAGCCAGTGTTTCAAGAACATTTAGATGCATGTTACCATAAATTCTCTCGAGTGATTCCATATCCGACGTTAAAAGTTCGTAAAATGAAATCTAGATGGGGTGTATGCAATACCAAAACTCATGCCGTGACACTCAATTTGGAATTGATTAAAAGAGAGACCCATTTATTAGATTATGTCATCTATCACGAGCTATCTCATTTGATAGAAGGGAACCATTCCAAAAGATTCTGGAATGTCGTCGAAGAAAACTTTCCAGATTACAAAGAAGCACGTGATGAATTAAAACGATACGAATAAAAATATTGTCAAAAAATAGAACCAGCGCTATAATAGAATTGTAATTATAGTAAGAAGTTTTAATTACAGTAGTAGTAAAGTAGTAAAAAAATTAGAGAAAATTATTAATAGATGAAATCTGTAAAAATTATTTTATGCTCACTGTTAGTAACTTCTCTTATGTCTTGTTTGGGAATCAGACTAGTAGATGCAAGTACTAGTGAGTATTCTCGTTATGTTGGTTTTGGTGGAGATTTTGTAATTCCGGGAGGATTTGGAAACTATGTTTCGAATGTTTACGATCGTGAAACAGGTAGTCCAGAATATATGACACAATATGGTGCATGGGATACGTTATCAGCAGACCCTCGTGCCATTTTAGCTAGAATAGATGTAGGTAGTCAACATGGACCGTGGTATGACTTGGAAGATCGTGTAAGGAAAACAATGGACGACAGTTTGGCAGTGGAGATGCCTGCTGTCGCTTTAGAATTAAAACCAAAGAGCTTTTTGGTTACAGGGACAAGATTTTCTGGTAATTGGGAACTTTGGTAGTTTAGTAGAAGTTTTGTAATGAAAAACTTCTTACTAAATTACAAAATGGAGAGTATTTATGTGGAATTTTATAAAAAGTTATTATATTTTTTTCGTATTACTAATGATTGTAGGAGTAGCAATTGTATATACTGGATGGAGTTATCATGACAATCAGGTTTTTATAGAGGAACTTGAAACATCTTTAAAAGAGCGATGTTTAAAAGACATGACTGTTTCAGAGTACTGTGAAGATTATGTAAGCCGAGATCCATCACAAAAAATAGATACGTTTTCAACGACATCTGACCTGATTACAAACATGAGCTGGTTACATATCTTATCTGTGTTTGTAATTGTGTTACCAGTTGCAATTGTCTCGCATCGTAAATTAAAAAAAGGATATGTCAAAAATATTTTAACGAGACAAAACTATTCGAAATTTCAGAAAAAGCTGTATCTATCAGTATCGAAGTATGCCACTGGATTTGTTATCATTGGAATCATGATTTTTATCGAATCGTTTATATTATCTGGTCATTTTGATGTGGCACTCACAAAAGCAAATGTTTCGGAATCATCATTGATTGCGGCCTTACCGTGGATCAAGACGAATGCCAATCCGTGGCTTGAAATTGGAATTTGGTTTGTATCTTTATATTTAGTTGGATTGCTAATTAGTACCATCACATTGCTTGTTTCTAAAAAAAGTACCAATGTACTGGTTACCGTCTTAGCCACTTATTTTTATTTCTTTATCCTGGAAGTGGTCATCAGTGTAGGAATATCTAGTTTTTTACTGTCTAATGTATTCCATATGACAAGTATCAGTTCATCCTTATCTTTATTTTCTGTTTGGAATTTTGGTACAAATCAATCTATCATATCACTAATTTGGTTAATTCTGTTGAATGTTGCTGCAATCATGATTTATTATTTTGTATATCGAGATAAAGAGAAATTGGTGATATCAAGTGAAAGATAAAGTTCTAGGAAGATGTTATCAACTGCGAAATTTTATGGAAACAAATGAGTTTCGCATTTTTATCTTTGTTGCAACGCTGGTTTCCGTCTATGGTTTTTTCGCCTCATCGACAAGCACCTTATACGAAACTGCTTTAGTTAGTAGTTTGATTTTTTATCATTTTCGCTTTGCATTATTAATTTTATTTTTACTATCGACTGTTACTGTAAACACAATTTATCAAAAGAATTATTTTATGATGTGTCGTTATCGAAATCAAAAAGAATATTTAAAAGAGAAAATGAAAAGTATTTTGATAATAAATATCGTTTTATTTATATTGTCATTGGCGATTCTACTGATTATCTTAAATTTGACGAGTGTTCACGGAATCGAAATATTGAATGGTTTGCGATATTCCATTACTAACGTTTCATTCTTACTAATTTTAGTAGTTCGTTATGTATTGATTTTAAACATATTAAGTGTCATTCAACTCTGTCTTTTTGAACGAATTGGTCAAAAGAAAACCATGTTAATTTTTATTGTTTGGTACGTGATTGCAATTTACAGCGGTTTTCGTTCACGGTTTTCACTCAGTTCTTATTTTGGATACTATTTATTTTCATCTTTAAGAGAAGAATTGATTTGTAGTGCTGCATATATAATGATTCTATTACTAATTGCGTTCATTGTATATCGTTTGGCAATACGTGTGAAAGGAAGTCAAAATGAATTATGATTCGATATTTTATGAAAAAAGATATGCAAGTTTTATGTCAAAAATATTTCCGTTATTGTTGGGCTTTTCTCATTGTTGGTGCTCTTCTGTTTACTAGTGATGTTTTAATGGATCGAACGCGCTTTGTACAAACTTGTATCGAACGAATGCTTGGAATATCTCGTAATACAGATCTTATTTCAATAGCAATGTCTCTATTGAATTTCACCTTAATTAGTTTAATATCTGTCGCTATCTTTTTAGATGATTTTTCTTTTGGATTTGAAAATATTTTTCTTCGTATCAAAAAGAAAGATTGGCTATTATATCGATGGATACTGAATGCCATTTTTATTTTAATCATGAAGGCGGTTCTATATTTATTTGCTTTATTAATTTATTATGTAGCGACTAGGCAAAACGTTTTTCAAATGATTACGCCGTCCATATTTTTTCTTGATTACCTTCGTACCATGACACTTTCATTTTTATTAATAGGAATCAAAATATCTTCTCAGAATCGATGGTGGTGTCTTGTTTCAATTATTGCTTTTGCAATCGTTTTGTGTTATACCGTCTTCTATCTATATACAAAATATTTTATTGGAATCATATTGGGATGCTTGGTTGTAACTTTGGTTATCAATATCGTATCTTTTCACAAAAATGGTAATTATTTGTTTGAGAAAGGAAATTTATTATGAAAATAGAAGTTAAAAATATTAGTAAAAAATTTAAGTCAGAAGATGTTTTAAAAGATGTCAATATGACGTTAGAAGGTGGGCATATTTATGCTTTTGTAGGAAGAAATGGTTCTGGTAAAAGTGTTCTTCTTAAAATAATTTGTGGTTTTTATAAACCGACTTCTGGAGAAGTTTTATTTGATGAAATAGATTATAACAAAACCAATTCGTTTCCACCATCACTCAGAGCTTTAATAGAGCATCCTTCTTTTTTAAATGATTTATCGGGTTATAAAAACTTAGAAATATTAGCGAATATTCAACATAAAATTGGTCGTTCTGAAATTGAAAAAGCAATGATTCAAGTTGGATTAGATCCCAAGAATTCTAAAAAATATGGGACGTATTCATTGGGAATGAAACAGAAATTAGGAATTGCTCAAGTCATTATGGAAAATCCAGATATCATGATTTTAGATGAGCCTTTTAATGGCGTAGAAGAAGAAACTGTTCCATTGCTTCGCAATCTATTATTAGAAAAAAAGAAAGAAGGGAAATTGATTGTAATTGCATCTCACATCAAAGAAGATATCCAGTTTGCGGATGATATTTATTTGTTTCAAGATGGAATCGTACAAAAACAACGTTAAATTTGACGCACTGGCATTATTGTGATATAATTAGGCATCAATAGGGGGATAACTATGGTAGAAAAACAAATTCGTGGATGTATTCATGCAGAATGCGTCTCAAATGTAGATAATCCGGTATATCAAATAGATCATGAATACAACGTTTATGTATTACCTACATTTGGTGCTTGGATGGGGGATATAGAAAATGAAAGCCATCTAAAGAAATATGGGGATTATAAATTGAACGGCTACGAACTAATACTCGGACCTGCTTCCAGTCACTATGGAGGATACGGAGTTTATTGTAAAAATTATCGAGAACTATATCAATCAAAACTAGATTATATAGACGAAATAATGAAAAGAAAAGATGCCGCAGCAACAAAAAAACTTCTTATACAAATGTGGTTAAATGACGAGTGGATTACAACTAGCCCTAGGATAGATTTTCAACTAAAAGAGGTTTTTAGATTGATAATGGCAACAACTCCTCCTAGGGAAGACTTTAGTGAAGAAAGTATAAATAGAGTTGAGAAAGTACTTTTTTTAGAATATAAACCATCAACTGAGGTCTGTTAAAAGACTTCTTTTTTTGATATAATAGCAACTAGGTGATGCGATGTGACAATTACAAGTTTTGATAACGAGAAAATTAAAACATATATGAAACTAAAAGATAGAAAGTATCGAGATAAATTAGGATTGTTCTTAGTAGAAGGAACGCATTCTGTTATCGAGGCATATCGGGCAGGTTCCTTACAAGAAGTGATTTTAGAAAGTGATGAATTAGTACCAATTACGGCACCAACGGTCGTAGTGAGTGCGGAAATCATGAAGAAGTTATGCGAGACTACCTCTCCGGTTCACGTTTTAGGACTTTGTAAAAAGAAAGAAGTAACGGAGTTAGGAAATCGTATTTTACTTTTAGATGGTGTTCAAGATCCTGGCAATTTAGGAACGATTATTAGAAGTGCCGCTGCTTTTGAAGTAAACACAGTCGTATTAGGAAAAGGAACGGTCGACTTGTATAATCCAAAAACTCTTCGTAGTACCCAAGGAATGGTATTTCATGTAAACACGATGCGTGCTTCATTAGAAGAAGTCATTGCAAAGTTAAAAGAACAGGACATTCCAATTTATGGCACGAAAGTAGAATATGGAGATGACGTCAGATCTCTTTCTATGCGCGACATGAATTCTTTTGCTCTCATTATGGGAAACGAAGGAGCGGGTGTCAGACCAGAAATTTTAGAATTATGCGATAAAATTTTATACATTCCGATGTCTTCTAAAGTAGAATCGTTGAATGTTGCCGTTGCATCTAGTATTTTGTTATACGAATTTTATACAAAACGAATGGATAAAGAACAGTAGATGAAGTGATTTTTAGGGGGAATTATTATGAAAAATGCAACTCGATTAAATGATGAACAATGTACAAAAATATTAGCCAATTATTTAGAAATGTATATAGCAGTAGAAAACTTAACAGTGATACATCGCGTCGTTCCGAGAACGAGTGGTTTCGATATTGTACATGAACTACGATATGTACAGCCACAAAGAAATGATATCGAAACATCATGTTTAACAATGTTAAACGAAAGAGATTATGCCAATTTACTAGAAGAAGCATTACGTCAGAAAAACTATGATTTACGTAGATTAGATTATCGTTATGACTCTGATTTGACAGTGACTCAAAGTGCTCAAGTTTTTCCAAAAAGAGAAAAAAGAAGAAATAAAAGAGAATCTAGATCGACACTAATCAAAGTAAGAAAGTAAAAAGGAGGTGCCATATGGATTACGTATACATTGGTAAAATTGTCAATACACACGGTATTAAAGGAGAAGTACGAATTCTTTCCAACTTTGAAATGATTCCAAAAGTGTTTCAAAAGGGGATGACGTTTTATATTGGTAAGAAAAAAGAAGCCAAGGTTGTAACTTCATATCGTCATCACAAAGTATTTGAAATGGTGACATTCGAAGGAATCGATAACATTAATGATGTCCTTTACATGAAAGGATTAAATGTATTTGTAAATCGGGATGATTTAAACTTACAACCAGGTGAATATTTAGATCAAGATTTAATTGGGTTCCACATTTACATGGATGGCGAAGAAAAAGGAATGATTACAGAAATTCGCGAATCTGCAAAAAATCATAAGTTGTTTATCGTAAAGACAAAAGAGAAGAAAGTATACGCTCCATACGAGCGCGAGTTATTAGAAAAAGTGGATCTTGTAAACAAAAGAATCGATTATGCAAAGATAGAAGGGTTGTTTCAATGAAAATAGACGTTTTAACATTGTTTCCAGAAATGTTTAATGGCTTTCTTACAGAATCGATTATCAAAAGAGCGATTGAACAAGGCCATGTCAGTGTAAGAATTCACAATTTTAGAGATTACTCCAAAGACCCACATCACAAAGTGGATGATACCCCTTACGGAGGAGGGGCTGGAATGGTTCTAACTTGCCAACCGATATACGATGCCATTCAAGACTTGCGTGATGAAGACTCTCTTGTCATTATGTTGACACCAGATGGGAAACCTTATCAGCAAGAAGTGGCATACGGTTTGAGCAAAAAGAAACATCTCATTTTACTTTGTGGGCATTATGAAGGATTCGACGAACGAATTCGTTCCTTTTGCGATATGGAAATCAGTATCGGTGACTATGTTCTAACTGGTGGCGAAGTACCTAGCATGGTTATCATGGATTCTGTTATCAGATTGCTACCAGGTGTCATTCAAGAAGAAAGCCATATCGAAGATTCATTCCACAACAATTTATTAGATTATCCAACGTATACCAAACCGAGAGAATTTAACGGAATGAAAGTGCCAGATGTACTTCTAAATGGAAATCACAAAGAAATTATGGAATACCGTCAAAAAATGAGTTATAATAAAACTAAAGAAAGAAGACCAGATTTATTAGAAAAGTAGGGGATAACATGCCAATCAATCAAAGATATTACGTTGTCAAAAACAAAGATGAACAGTCAATCACGTATTTCGAATACGATAAGATGAATGGCCTTTCCATCACACCAAAGAAAAACGTAAAAATCAAAGATGCCATCAACGTCAATAAAATGGTCATCATCAATCCAACTTTCGTCGAAAAAATGATCGATATGAAATTAAACAAACGCTTTCAACTTCTCTTACAGATGATTATGGCTCTCTATGAAAGTGACGATGATACGGGAGAAGGATACCGGCATGCCTTAAACGAAGTAAATAAGTTAAGAGAAGAAACCTACAACAAATATTTTAAATTGATGACAGAAGAAAAACAGGAATTGTTCGAAAAGAAAATATCGATACTAGAAGCAGAATTAAGAGAACGATTAAGCAATATTTTAGAAAATAACTACTACCGTGATGATTATGGTAGAGGTGCAAGATAAAAAGTGCTTGTCTTTTAAAAGTCTTTGTGATATAATTTTAAACGTTGGATCCGCTGTTACTTATTTTTTGATATGATCCAGGAAAACACAAAAGGAGGGATATCTAATGGCAAATGTAATCGATAAAATCAATGCCAAACAAATGAACCCAAATGTACCTGAATTCCGTGTTGGAGATACGCTAAGAGTAGATGTAAAAATCATCGAAGGTAAAAGAGAACGTATCCAAGCATTCGAAGGAATTTGTACAGCTAGAAAAGGTTCTGGTGTAAGTGAAACATTTACAGTTCGTAAAGAATCTTACGGTGTTGGGGTAGATCGTATCTTCCCAGTTCATTCACCAAGTATTGATAAAATCACAGTTGTTAAGGCTGGCCGTGTAAGACGTGCAAAACTAAACTTCTTAAAAGGCCGTCAAGGACAATACAAGATTCGTGCAAGACAAGCAAAATAAGGCATATGCCTTATTTTTTGTTTGTGAAGTTTTTCCGTTGGAAGAAAAACAACTTTATGATATAATGGTATAGAATAGAGGATGATAGAAATGAAAGATATTGTAAAAACGGTGTTACCATATGTAATTATTTTAGCAGTTGTCATTATACTTAAAGTGTTTATCGTGACACCAGTAAAAGTAAACGGAACTTCCATGTATCCAACGTTGTCTTCCGGCGATATTTTAATTTTAAATAAGACGTCATACTGGTTTAGTGATATCAAGCGCTTTGACATTGTCGTAATCAACAATGAAGCAGTAGGTCGTGAAATGATCAAACGTGTTATTGGTCTTCCTGGGGATAAGATTGAATATCGCAATTCTAAGTTGTATGTAAATGATGAAGAAGTACCAGAAGAGTTTACGCATAAAGAAACGGCAGATTTTAATCTTTCTGAGTTAGAAGTGACGACAGTTCCAGAAGGAAATTATTTCGTCGTGGGAGATAACCGTACAGATTCCTATGATTCTAGATACTTTGGTTTTATTGCAGAAAACGAAATTGAAGGCAAAGCAAACTTTTTAATTTTTCCATTTACGAGGCTTGGAACGGTAAAATAATGGATACTGATATCGTAGTCACTACACTTTGTGACAAAAAAGAGATTGCAAACTCCATTTAAACGGAATTATTAAAAAAGAAACTAGTTTCCGGATGTCAATTAACAACTTATGAAAGTACATATTGGTGGCAAGGAAACATCGAACCAGCGACAGAATATCATTTGGAATGCATTCTAAAAAATCGTTGTATCCAGAAATTGAAAAAACAATTCGTTTTCTTCACGATTATGAGACTGCTGAAATTTCGTATCATGAAATAAAAGGAAGTGCAGAGTTCTTAAATTGGATTCAGAGTGAAACAACCAACTAGCAATGGTTGTTTTTTAATAATAAAATACTCCTTTGTTAGTTCGATAGTAAAATGCAAAACATATTCGTGATAAATATGAAAATCCAGATTTACATGCTAGAAAAGTAGATGAAATCATTTTAGAAAATGACTTTGATTATGTCGGATTACAAGATGTCTCAATCGAAAATTCAATATAAAAGATAAAAATTAGACTATATCTTGATTTTGCAGAGATAGGATATCGAAGAGACTAGAACAATCGATACACAAACTTCTGATTACAAATTAATTTCCGTAAAAGTAAAAAGATAATAAAAATTGCACTTTGATGAAGTGCAATTTTTTGCTGGAATCATTACCGTGTCATAGCGGGTATCTGAATGTATGAAGAAGTGTATTGTAGAAGAGAGTCTAACGTGACGTTGTCAGTATAAATTTGTCCTTGGTGAGTAAAACTGATTTCAAATCCTTGTCTAGGTTCTAGCACTTCCTTTAGACTACTTTGTTGTTCTTCCTGTATCTCATCTGGCAAGTAAATGAGTGCTGATGCACCTTCTAATTGAATGAGAACAATACCGTTTTGGGCCGCTTCCTCTCCCGCCTCAAACGGAGTACTATTTAACCGATTGGAAGGAAATCCTAATTCAGAACTAACTTGACGAGTTGCATCATTATGATGAAGAACTGTTCGATCAATGATAGAAGTTACTATCTTTCCATCCCCACTAATTCCAATGGCACCACGATTGAATTGATAAACTGTTCCGGAATAATCTCTAGGGCTTCCCCATAATCTGTTCCGAAAATTTATTGTGGTCCCTTGTAAAGAGCTACCGTTCGACGTCGTTGGCGAAGGAATGTTTGCCGCTCTTTGTAAATCAGTTTGTGTTGTAGGAATAGCTTGGCTAGATGCTTGCGATACAGGTTTTTGGTTCGAAAGAGGAGTAGAAGAATAGTTATTAAGATTTGCATTTTTTCTCATCTGTCTCAAGATATCTTGAATTCCTTGAAAAGAATTTGCCTGTTTTAATTGGTTGTAATCCGCTTTTTGTTTATAAATATCTATCAGAATTTTGTCATCTATCGGATTTATGTCATTATTTAGTTTTTTCTCTATGATGTTTTTCTCTATGATGTTAATGTAATTATATTTTTCCCCGTTTTTATTCATAAAAATCACCTAAAACTATTATTACATAGAATACAATTCTTGGCAATCATTTCAACTTAAGATATAATGAGTATAGGTGATGATATGGCTAACAACAAAAACAAGAATCAAGAAGAGGTGGTTCTTTCCATTTTAAAGAAGAATCAATCGTTGATGAAGGTACTAGATTACATCGACACCTTACAGATTCCGGATTATTACATCGCCGCTGGATCCATTTATCAGACTATTTGGAACGGTTTGGATCATCGGGATTTAAACTATGGGATCAAAGATATCGATGTGATATACTATAACTCAAATGACTTGTCGGTAGAAACGGATTTAAAACTGTATGAGAAAATAACGGAGTTTGTCACAAAAGAAAAGATTCCGTACACAATCGATGTTTCCAATGAAGCTAGAATGCACATCAGAAAAAAAGAATTGGTTGGTAGAGAAATTCCACCATACAAAAGTTCTGAAGACGCCATCTCTAGATTTTTAGCAACGACTCATGCCATCGGATTGACCAAAAAGGATGGCCATCTTTTTATCTACGCTCCATATGGGCTAGAGGATATTTTAAACAAAGTAGCAAGACCGATTCCTTGTAAAGATAATCTGAAACACGAGTATGATGCTAAAGTAACATCTTGGCAAAAAAGATTTCCTGATATCATAATCATTCCTTGGCCAGAAGAAAAGAAATGTCATACAAAAAAATAAACTTATAGTATAATGAATATATGCTGAAGGACTTGAGAGGTTATATGAAAGAAGAGTATCAAAAAATAGAAACACCAATGGAGCTGCTAAAGTGGATGAGTAAGAACATCGGGTATGGCTACATAACCAAAGAAAAAGAAATAATCTTACCGAATCAGGAAAGTTATCAGGAACGATGGTTTCAAGAGTATCGCCTACAAGATGCAGAAGAAGTGTTAAAAACTGGCATTGCAACTTGTTGGGACCAAGTCGAATTAGAGCGAGATTGGTTTTTAAAACATGGATATGCTATTAAGACATTTTTTGAAATGGTCTCATTAGAATACTCCAACCCGTATCCAACTCATACGTTTCTCGTTTATCAAGATGAACAAGGAAACTGGAATTGGTTTGAAAATGCAGATATCAATCATCGTGGTATTTACAAATTCGAGACGTTGGAAGAGTGCTTAAAGAAAGAGCGAGAAATTTACTGTGAGACATTAAAAGAATATAAAATTTCCAAAGAAGAATTATCCAAAATCATCATGACAGAATATGAAAAACCAGCATCAATGCTTGCATGCGAGGAATATTTAGATTTTGTCGTTGAGTCAAAAAAAGTAATGCAGTGAGGAAGAAGTATGAAAGAGAAGTTTCAAAAATATTTAAATGAAGATTTTCAATTTGATAAACCGACTTGGCTTGGTATTTTTTGCTTGATTATTGTAATAGCAGGCATGTTCGGTTGGTTATATGAAGTTGTATTTTATTTTTTTAATAGCGGCATGAAAGAAGTATTTTGGCGTGGTGGAAACTTTTCACCATGGATTAATATCTATGCAATCGGAGCGGTGGCCATTTTCTTTCTGACGTACAAGAAAAGAAAAAATCCCTTGTTTGTGTTCTTAGTAAGTGCCATCACTTGTGGTATCCTCGAATATGTAGCAGGTTGGGGAATGGATGTGTTTGCCAATTTAAAGTGTTGGGATTATAGTTCTGAAATCTGGACGTTTGGAGACATCAACGGTTACGTCTGTACGAGAAGTGTTCTCGTCTTTGGTGTTTCCGCTTTACTACTCATGTATGCCGTCGTACCATTCTGTTTTTACTTAGCAAGACATATGAATAAAAAAGCGTTTTTAATCATCAGTTATACACTTTGTGCAATCATTTTAATAGATGAACTCTATAATTTGATTTTTGCGAGAGTTTTTGGATTGCCACGAGCATCGACCATTTATAAAAAACTCGGGTTCCATTATTTATATTTTTAGAAGGTGAGAAAACGACACGAAGAGAGTTGGAAAGAGGTATTAAAACTTTTGATTTGCAACGGTTTTTAGAAAAAGACACGGCAACGATATCCGAGTACTCTGCCATTTTAATAATTACAGATAATCAATTGATTTTAACGGAAAATGGTCATCATGGAAGAGATTTTCATACTGATACATTAATGGATATTCTGAAAATCATTTATGAAATTCCAAAGCAAAAACATGTCTTTGATTGGCATGAAAATGTTAGAACGATAGAAGAAGAATACAATTTTGGAAATATATGGGCAAAAATTTCGAATGAAAACAATGAGCAAGTTCTTTGGTTCATTTTTCCGGACGTAATTAGTCAGAATCAATATGAATTACTAGCTGGATTCATTCAGCAAGCCGCTCCCATCATTACCAAATGTGAAGAAAAAGCCATGCATCCATATTCTATCGTTGGATTTCGAACACCCTATGGAACTTATTACGGAATGGATATAGCTGTAAAATATGCCTCATCTATCATTGACGACAACCAATTTCAAAAGCCCGATGATAGTAACAATATCGTTGGAAAAACAATCGCTGACTTTACAACACAAAAAGTATCAAAGAAGGTAAAAGTATGACAGAAAAAGAATGGAAAGAGCAAATAAGAAAATTTAATTTACGAGATTTTTTCATGCAAGATACATCTGGAATTTATGAAAATGCTGCAATTGTTGTCATTACAGATAATCAATTAATCATGAGTAAAACAGATAGAGACGGGGAACAACCTCATAGTGATGCATTTGAAGACTTATATCAAGCAATCTATGATATTGACACGAGTGTACTTCAAAATAAAAATGCAGCAATGCGTGCCACGATCATTAAAACCTTATATGGTGCTGGTAATATAACAGCAAGATTGTTAAATGAAAATCAAAATCGATTACTGTGGTTCTCATTTCCAAGTACTGTAAGTCAAAGTCAATTGGAATTACTATCGTTGTGGTGCCAACAAAATGCAGAAACAATCACTTCTGTCGAAGAAAAAATTGGCGAACCGTTTGTCGGATTTATGTACACAGGAAATAGAACTGCTAAAATCGGTAATCTCGCTTCGGTTTTAGAATATGCTACTACTATTTTAGAGGATAGAAAAGTTCCGTATCCAGATGACAAAAATCATATCGTTGGCTATACTTTAGAAGATCTTGAGAGGAAGAAGTATTTGTAATGTGAAAGAAGTGAATCAAATGAATGGAAGTGAAATAAATCAGATTCTTTTAGGGACTGGGAATTACACCAATGTAAAAACTGGCAATACAGTTTCCATTACAGGAGATGGTGGCAATGCCTGGAATTATTTTGGCCCAGCATATAAAAAGTTAGCACCGCGTCTCGTCACCTATACACCGTATGCCCTAGCATACAAAGAACTACTTGCAATCAAAGATGATGAAACAAAAGTACAAGAGTATCTTCAAAAGCGAAGGGAAATCGAGCAAGCCTATATCGATAGTTACTACGAAACACGATTGCAAGATTTGGATATCGAGTTTTTGTTAAAGACGTTGCAAGAAAAGTTTGGGAATCATATTATTCTCCTTTGTCACGAAGAAATCGATGAGTTCTGTCATCGTCGTGTTTTAGCAGATTACATCGAGATGAAAACAGGTGTTTCCATTCCAGAAGTATCTGTAACAAAAGAGGGAACGATTACGTATCACGAACCGCTTCATTATCACAAGCAACTAGAAAAAGTGATGACTAAGAAATAAGAATCGTATCTTTCCAAAACTAAAATACGAGAAAATCATGACATAAAATCATCACGTAAAATCCAAATAAAAAAGCGATGATGATGCGAATGGGTGATGTATATTTCCAGGCAGTTGGCAGAAGTTCAAAGCAAGAAATATGAATCATAATTCCTGCCGTGACGCTTAAGATAATGCCAAGTGAAAAAGAGGTAATATAAGGTGCTAAAAATAAATAGGCGAGAATAGCACCTAAAAGTTCTGAAAAACCGGAAATGAAAGTCAAGAAAATGGCTTTCTTTTTATTTTTGGTGGCATAATAAATGGGAATCGCAATACTGATGCCTTCTGGAATATTGTGAAGAGCAATACCGATGGATAAAGTGATTCCAAGTGACAAATCGTGATGACTGGAAATAAAAGTTGTAATTCCTTCTGGGATATTGTGGAGCATGAGCGCAATTACAGAGATGATGCCTAGACGGTAGAGGGCGTTAGAAGAAATCTTTTGATCGATTTTAGAATCGATGATTGCCGAAAACAGAATGCCCAATCCTAGAAACACTCCCGTCCCAATCATCGCATAAATCTGTTTCCATTCCGCCTGCATGTAACTAGCCGCTTCCGGAATCAAAGATAAAAGAGAAATGCAAAGCATGACACCGGCAGAAAAAGCAAGAGAAACTGGAATAATTTTTTCTTTTCGCGTATGAAAAAAGATTGGAATTACTCCGAGCATCGTAGCAAATCCTGCTAATGTCGTAATCAGAAAACTAACAATTATCGTATTCATGGTTAATCTTATGAAAAAACAATGCCAAAAAGCATTGTTTTATTTCTTTTGATATATTTTTTTCTCAATCATAGGAATGATTTCATTTCCGCGTGAAACATAGTGATCAAAATCTTTAGCAGTGACCTTGTCCGATGTGACATAGTAAACGGAAGATTGAAATGCTGTCATGTCGTGTAAAAGAAAAGCAAATAACGATACATCGCGTTCCTTGACGTACGTTTGGGCTAAGTTTAAAAGATCCGGTAATTTTTCCTGAATTTCTTCTTTGTTAAGCACTTGAACATAGGAAGACAAAACTGTTTTCCCATGAAAATGATACTCTTTTAGACCGTGGAGAAGGGCACTTTGTAACGAATCAATTTTGGTAAGACAAAGTCCTTCACGATACAGTTGTTCGTAGGGAAGAAGATAATGACTAACCATTTTGTTGACCCATTCTACATCCGCTTGTTGTGTTTTGACAGAATGAAACGATGCTGTATCGACTAGTGTCGCTAAAATAGCAAGTTGAATGTCTTCTTTACAAAACAGTTCTTCATGACCTTTTACAATCAAACATGCCGTCGCACTAGAAGGTTCATTGCAGTAATATGGTACATCTATTTTTTGAATGGTCGGATGATGATCGATAATTGCTACAATCGGTCCATTTACAGATCGTTCGTGATGATCAACTAAAATGTATTTTTGCTTTGGATTTGTTGGCAAGTTTCCTTGATATGTTGTCACATCGAGTCCGTAGCGATTGCAAATAGCAACGGATTCTTCATCCAATTTCTGGTCTGGAATGATGAACTTTGCAGAGTATCCCGAGCGAGTCATAACTTTCTCTAATAAATAACCACTGACGATGCTATCGACATCCGGATTTTCATGGCCCAAAATAATGTAATCGAACATACTATCACCATCTAAAGTATATCATAATCTATTTACTTTCTAAACTGAAAAAGATATACTTTTAATAGACTGGCAAAAGCCAAGTAACGACGAAATGAACAGCGAGGGAACCTTTATGAAGTTATATATCATGAGACACGGAGAGGTAGAATTAAACGTAAAAAAACTACTAAATGGAAGAAATGATAGCGAATTGACGAAAACTGGCGTTTTAGAAACCGAACTCAAAAGACGAGAGGTAAGAAAATTAGACATCGACCAGATCTTTTGTTCTCCCTTAACAAGAGCAAAACAAACGTGTGATATTGTAAACGAAACTCATGTTCCAGTCGTATACGATGATAGATTGATGGAACGAGATACTGGGCACTTGATGTATATGCCATCTTCCACTGTCGATAATGAAGTCTTTTATGATACTTCCAAAGAAGTGATATATGGTGATTGTGAAGGGTTCGGAAGCATTAGAAAAAGAGTCCAATCATTTCTTACCGATAGTTATGAAAAGTATGAAGATAAGACGATTTTTATCGTAACGCACCTAGATACATGCCGAGCATTTTACAGTGTGATATATCATGTGGCGGAAGTATCTAAGATCGTCGCATTTCATCAAGGAAATTCAGAAATTGCAGCATACGAAATTGGAAAGGAGGTTTTAAAATGAAACATTCGATGAAAGTACAACCAAGGTATTACGAAGCAATCAAAGATGGAATCAAACAGATTGAACTTCGCTTGTATGACGAAAAAAGAAAAGAAATTAAACTAGGAGACACCATCGAAATCTTAAAAGAACCGGATTTAAAAGAAAGAATTGTTGTAAAAGTGATTGGTCTTTTACACTATGAATCATTTCCCATGTTACTGCGTGATTTTGACAGTTCTATCTTGGCTGGTCCTACAGTTTCAAAAGAAGAATTATTACGTGATTTAGAAGTTTATTATCCAAAAGAAAAACAAGCAAAAATCGGCGTATTAGGAATACGTTTTACAAAATAAAGGAAGGGATGTACGTTGAGATTACTTTCGATTCCAAGTGAGCAGTATGAAAATTATAAAATCGATGCCATGTTTGATTGTTATAAATGGGACCCTCAATTTCTAGATCAAAATACATTGGCGAAACACGTTTTGGTTCTTTCTAGAGAAGAGGCGGAAGAACTTTCTGAACTAACTGAAAAATTAGATTTGGAAACGCGCACTGCAGAAGAATTTTTACTTCATCATCCATCTTTATGGAAGGTGCTTGCGCTGCCAAGAAAACTGTATCCAGAATTAAAGCGAATGAAAAATTATGATGCCAAGCGACATGTTCGTCTGACTCGATACGATTTTCATCCGACCAAGAACGATAACTCGGATCAAATCGTTTGGAAAGTGAGTGAAGTAAATAGTGATGTACCAGGCGGATTTGCCGAAAGTTCTCTGCTACCGAAACTAGCGATGCAATATTTAAAGAATGATCGATATACAAGCATCGATTTTGGAAGTATTTTTGCCGGTGCACTTGCTAAGAAAATACCGTCAAATGGCACCATCATGTTTGTTCACTGTACGTCCTTTAGTGATGACCGCCAAGTCATGCAATATATAGGAGATAAGATGGAGTCCTTAGGATATCATTCGTTGTACGGTGCGGCTGATCACTTGGATTTTAAGAACCAAGAATCATACAGCATCTTAAGTGGTTACGAAGGAAAAGTCGATGGCATCGTACGGTTTACCCCAATTGAATGGATCAAAGATATGCATCCGAAAACTTGGTCTGGATACTTTGATACGATTACTCTCTCTTGTAATCATCCGATTTCTATTTTTGCTCAAACCAAACGGTTTCCATTCGTCTGGGATACTTTAGAGAAAAATGGAATCCAACTAGATACTTGGCGTAAATTACTCCCTAAAACGACAGAAGTCCATGAACGGAAACAGTTAAATGATTTTATTTATAAACCTGCCATGGGAAGAGTAGGAGAAAAGATATCGATTGAAGATGCATGCATGGAAGGAGAATACCAAGCGATATTAAAAGACGTAAAAAAGCATCCCAAAAACTACATCGCACAAGAAAAATTTATAAGTAAACCATTGATTAGTCCAGAAGGAGAGTCTTTTCACGTCTGCTTAGGTTCTTACGCAGTAGATGGCAAACACGCTGGTTTTTATGCCAGGATTAGTACAAAAACGAGAATTGATTCAGAAGCACAAGATATTCCTGTTATCATCGAAAGGAAAGATAATTATGAACGCAAAAGAAGTATATAAAGTTTGGGCCCGTCCTTCTATTTGGTCTGGTTGGGTAAGACCAGTACCTTTTATCGATATTGATAAAGATTATAAACCGGATGCTATTTTAGATTTTACCATTCCCGAAATCTATTATGTGGATTCTTACCAACAAAACGAAGCAATTTTCATCGATATCGATGGACCTAGTAGTATCAAAGAAGGAATTGCTCTTGCCCAAAAGGGATATCGTCCCATTCCTATTTTTAATGGCACCAATCCGTTACCGCAATCGGATACGAATGTCGATAATCGTTTACTGATGCCATACTTGATCTATGGTGCAGAAAAACTAAAATCAATTGCGATTTCAGAAGATGCGTCTCCCGTGTTTCTACTAGATTCCAATCGTCTCAATCGTTATCGTACGAATCGCTCGTTGTTCGATGCTAGTTGGGATATTTATCCGCAAGATATCCCGTCTTGCAAATTTTTACAAAGTCATCAAATTTTAAAAATTATCATTCGTGGTACGAAAGTTTCCAAAGATTTAGAGAAAGTTCTGTATCCTTATCAGCAAAAAGGAATGAAAATATTCTTTACAAATGGATTTGAAAAACCAGTTCCAATTCAGTTAAAGAAACCACGAAAAGAAGAATTTTAAGGATGTGAGACAATGATAAAATACACTGGCACAATCGTCCAATTTGGGTTTGGTGCCGTAGGGAAGAGTTTCTTTGAAAAAGTGCCAAAAGAAATCCAGTTTCAGGAAAACCGCTACCATGTAATTACAGGAAACAAATATGAATTTGAGTCATACATCAATTTAGGTGGCCTCGCTCCAAATTTTCATATTTACGAAGTGAACCAAGATAATTTCAAAGAAATATTTGGTGCCTTTTTAAAAGAAGGGGATATGTTAATTGACTTTGCGGATACAGTCGGAACGAGAGACATTTGCAAGTGGTGTGCTGAAAACAATATCATGTACCTAAATACTGGAGAGGCTGATTGGCCTGAAAATTGGTACAGCATCTTTACAGAAAATCTATTAAAAACGGAAATGAAAAAGGAGTATCAAAAAGATTCCGTTCACTGTAAGCATCCAATCATCTTGCAACATGGTAATAATCCTGGCCTCGTATCTCACTTTGTGAAATTAGCAATCGAACATGTAGTAAAAAAACAGTTTCGCAAGGATAAGACATTAAATCGACTTTTAAAAGAAAGAAATTTTCCAGAAATTGCACGCAAAATCGGTTTACGAATGATTCATGTAAACGATATCGACTTACAAAAGACAAAAGAAAAGTTTCAAGAAAACAAACTGGTAAACACTTGGTGTATTGACTCTTTCTTCTTTGAATTACTGAGTGAAGCAACAGAAAATATCGGTCCGCATGAAAGGCTAAAACAGAAAGATGAATACCGAATGCTAGACTTAGATCATGGTTTTTTAGAATACAAGACAATGGCAGTAGATACGACGTGTAAGACATATTATCCAGGTGGTGAATTCACAGGATATTTGGTGCCGCACGAAGAGACGATTACGATTGCTAAGTCATTAGAAATTGTAGAGAATGAAAAAAACGTATATCGTCCTTCTGTCATGTTTATCTATTCACCGTGCGATATAGCAAAAAAATATTTAGAAACCTCCAAAGTAAATGATTATCCAAATCCAGATCCTATGAAACCACTAGATACAGAAAATAACGATGGAAAAACGATTGTAAGAGGTCACGTGTATCCATCTCAATCGGAAATCGTATACCGTGAAAACATAGAAGAGGGAACGGAATACGTAGGTGTTTTATTACTAGGAGAATCGTTTGATCCCGTTTGGGTTGGTAATCGCATTGAATTATCCTATTTATACAAAGATAAGAAACACTCTTATTGGCAGACTCCTACCATTACACCTGTTGCCATGTCGGCACTATCTGCACTTTGTTGGATGATTAAACATCAAAATCAAGGTGGAATCTATTTCCCAGATGATATTCCCGATTACCATACGATTGTCAAAAGGGCCGAGAAATACATCTCAAAAACAATTTATAAAACATTTGCGAAAGACACAATTGAAGATAAACTGGGGATTCATTTATCAGACATTCAATCCCAAGACTTTTTTGCGAATTCCAAAGAAAAAGAATAATCACATCGATTATTCTTTTTTTGTGGATTAATGGCCACCGCCACCACCGCCGCCTCCACGGCCACCACCACCGTAGAAGGAACCACCACTAGAATGGTAACTTCTAGAAACAGAAGAAGCATGGTGAGCACTGGAACGGAACGAATGTCCAAAATGGACGAAACTTCTCGTATAGTAGTAACGATTGCTAAGCATTGGACTAGCACTGATATCAGGTCTTTGAATTTCTAATGCCTTGATGACTTTTTCAGAAATACCAAATGCCGTTGCATATACTAAGTATTCTTCCCATAATGGAAGTTCGACAACAGTTTTTTCTTTCATCAATGTGTTACTGTTTAAGAAATTGTATAAAGCATACCACTTCGTGTATTCATCTTCTCCAAGTTGCGTGAATAGAACATATTTCTTCGCATCGTGCCTTACAATCAACGCACAGATAATTAACGTAATACCCAATATAAAGAATGCGCCAAAAGCCAAATCGAGTCTCGTCATGGAAATAATCAAGTTTCCAATTGTCATGAGAAGAATAGCTAATATGATATAAATTTTTGCTAGTGAATTGGCCTCTTTCTTTAACCCTAAATAATCTGCTTTCTGGAAGTAACCATTCGAGATACCGATATTGACAACGGAATTTTGAATGCTCGTTAAGAAAGTATCCGTACTGTCGTAATCGTTAGCAACTCGGTTTTCAAATTGTTTCATGCTTATCGTACCATCTTTTGCATACTTTCGGATTAAATTGTAATAGGTTTGTTCGTTCATCGAAAGTGGTTCCAACTTTTTACCATGAATATTAATTCGTTCTTCATCCGCTGTAACCGTTTCTGTAGTAGTTCCCGGTTGGGTTTCATCTGCACTTGGAGAAATCGTATGTAGTAAACTGTTATTTACAAATGCATCGATTTCTGGTTTGACACTATTTTGGTAAGATGCATTGATTAAATCATTTAATGTAGCAGCAGGTCCAGTTGGTATTATAATCGGTTGATATAAGACTCGAAGTTGAATGTTATTGTTTTTCCAATCTTTCTCGGGACTGATTTTTTCTAGTTCAATATAGCCTTTTCTGACAAGACTTAGCATGATAGCGGAGTAGGCATCGCCCTCATCAATTTTACCTTTCTTTTTGGCAAATACCAAAGACGCAGCGAAGTACGGATCTAAATCACTTGGAATATCGCGATAATATAAAATATTTTGCGAAGGTTGATAGAATTGATGTTTTTTCTGAATTCGTTTATTGCGGATTATGACGTAACCAAAGAAGATGACAGAAAGGACGATGGCTCCTGCTAACAATTGCAGTTTTTGTTCTTTTGCCTTTAGTGGAAGTTCATCGTATTCTCTAATCGCATCCATTGCTTCCTCTAAATAGACGTCATCGGAGTAGTAATTATCAGGTGCATAGTCTGTAAAAATATGACGATCTTCATTGAAGGAAAGCAAAGTAAATTCTAAATATTCGTTGTAACTCTTGAATTTCAAATCATCTTGATCTAGTTGAAAACTGAAGGTATGATAACCAGGATTTACAGTATCGGATTCTGTATAAGGAAATGAGTTCGCATTGGTGCCAAAAGTATGGGCAAGATAATTTCCTGATTTTGGCATATCTTCATTAGGAATTAAAATTTGACCAGAGAACGACTCTAAATATTTTACGGAGTCTTCTGAGTACATCGTCAGGTATAATTCCGAAACATCACTGTATTTTAAAGCAGCATTGTGCATTTCGTACTGAATTTCAAATGTTACTTGATCTCGGTAAATACCATCGACATAAAAGAATACAGCCTCGTACTGAGCAGCACTTTCACTATATGGACCCTCACTATGATACCAATGATAAGGACCGTACAGACTACTCGTATAGTCACTATCATCCCAATATAATTTAGGACTTTCTTGATAGACGATTTCTGTTCCGTCATCATTTAACTGCTTGACGTAGTTAACGGTATAGTCGACTTTTAATCCATCGACATAATCTTCCGGTAAATCACGCCATAATTCCCAAAACAAATTGCTAGAAGATGCCGCATGCACATCGTATGTAATCTGTTCCGTGATTACAACGTTGCCACCATTCCCAGGTTCATCGACTAATTCTGCTTTGTAGTCTAACCCGACAATTCTAGCATAGTCGTTAAAACCAGTGCTTTCCTCAGACGAATACGAAAAAAACGTACTTAAAAAAGGCATTACAAATCCAAAAAAGATAACAAAACAAATCCAAAATCTCACAAAACGGTCTGTATTCATAAACTCACACTCTCTTACTCATTATAAAATCATTATAACTGAAAAGATAAAAAATGAATAGAACAAAGTAATGAAAAAAAGGAAAAAGATTGACAAGTGTATAAAAGTACGCATATAATAAAAATGTAGAAAGGATAGAAGATATGGAAGTAAATAACCCGAAATACAAAGGACAGGGAATTCATCTCATTGCATCGATTTTTACGATTGATCAAGGCGAGTTGAAAGTTTTACTCATCAAGAGAAAAAATGAACCATTCGCATCTAGTTGGGCCTTGGTAGGAGGAGCCCTCTATAACGACGAAGACTTAGAGGATGGCCTTGCTCGTGAAATATACGAAAAGACTGGTCTCACAGACATCGAAGTGCGACTAGCAAACGTATTTGGTAAGAAGAATCGTTCACCCGTAATGAGAATGGTCGCCATCAGTTACATCGGTATGGTCGACAAAGAAAAAGTGAACATTTTCCAAAATACGTTAAAGACAAGTAATGCCGACTGGTTTTCCATCGATGAAATTCCAAATCTCGCATATGATCACAACGAAATCGTACTAGATGCTTGTGAGAAGTTAAAACAATCGATTCTGACTTGGCCAATCTTAAAAGTCTTTTTTCCGGATGGATTTACACTGCCAGAACTACAAAAGTTATATGAAAGCATATTAAAGAAAAAATTCGATCGACGGAACTTTAAAAAGAAATTACTACAAAGTGGAAAAATCATCCCAACGGAAGAACAGAGATTATTTGAAGGAAAGAAAAAAGCAAAAGTTTATCGTTTGTTAGAAGAAAATGAATTCGCTCATCTTAGTTTCCCTTGCAATCCAAAAATAGAGAAGGAGAATTTATGAAAGTTAAGAAAATCGTATTAACAGGTGGACCGTGTGCAGGAAAGACAACCGCCCTGCAACAAATTGAAAGAGAGTTTACAGAAAAAGGATACCATGTCTTAATCGTACCAGAGGCAGCATCAATTTTAATTGGTGCTGGAATTCGTCCCTTTGGCCCTTACGTCATGGATATGGCAGAGTTCCAAAAATATGTAATTGGACTCCAAATGGATTTAGAAAATTTTGCTGAGAAAGCAGCAGAAAGTGAAACGAATCCAAGTTTAATCGTATGTGACCGTGGTATATTAGATGATAGAGCATATGTAGATGAATCAGATTGGAACAATCTTTTACATGAGTTTAAGGTAACGAATTTTGATTTTATGAATCGTTACGATCTGATTATACATTTACGAACAGCAGCACTCGGTAAAGAAGAGTTCTATACGTTAGATAACAACAATGCTAGAACGGAAACACCGTCTGAAGCGAGAGAGAAAGACCAAAAGACATTAGAAGCTTGGCTAGGTCATGAAAAGGTAAAAGTGATTGGGAATGAAATGTCTTTTCAAGATAAAATCAGAAAAGTTGTAGAAGAAATTTATCGCTCTTTAGAAAAACCATATCCGTTGCAAATTCAATATAAATACTTATTATCGGAACTGGATGTTTCTAAGATGAATGAAATTCAATTCGTAAAATTAGAGTTGGAACAATACATTACGGAAGAAGATGGCAAGGAAACAATCTATCGTAAGACTGGACGAGGTGGAGAAGAAAAATATACCGCAATTACGAAGATGGATACGGATATCAATCATGAACGAATTACAACATCTAGATTGATAACAGATGTAGAATATTACCAAAACATGCCACCTAAAATTACACCAATTCGTAAAACGAGATACTGTTTCGAATACCAAAATCAATATTTTAGATTAGATATATTTGAAAATGGATTACAACTTTTAGAAGTGGAACCAACCACCGAAAAACAACCTGTAACATTACCGGATTTTGTAACAATAGAAAAAGATGTGACCGATGATACAGAATACCGAAACAGTAGCATCTTTTATCAATTGAATTCATCTATCCAAAATAAAATAAAAAAATATCGCCCAACAATTTAATATTACTATGAATTGTGCTAAAATGAATATTATGAGAGCAAAAGAAATTTAAATCAAAACCTAGCAAGATTATAAGTAGATAGTACGATTCATCAAAACACAAATTATTTTAGGAAAAAGAAAAAGGAGTAAAAAGTTGCAAAATATAGTAATTTGCCCAATCGAGCACCAAGATATTCCTGCTGTTGTAGATATCCAAATAAACGGATGGAAAACTGCGTATAAAGGAGTCGTTGCAGATGATTTTTTAGCATCTATGAATAGAGAAGAACGCATTGCAAAACGTGAGAAAGATTTCTCGGAAAAAGATTTTATCGTCGCTACGATAGGAGATGAATTGGTCGGGTTTAGTAGATATACAGATCATCCTGATCAAATCCGAGGATTTTCTGGTATCGATTGTGAACTGTGTGCACTATATGTAAAACCGGAGCAAAAATACCATGGCATCGGAATCAAATTGGTGCAATCCATGATGAACCAGTTTCAAAAGAAAAAAAGACAGATATTGGTGGTCGATTGTATGATGAAGTAGGATTTGTGTTTGATCTAAATAAAAAGGAGAATGTATGAAAAAGAAATTAAAATTTTTTATAGGAATCGCAATTATAATGGTAGTAGTGTTAGCAATCTTTATTGCAGTCCAAATCAATCAGGAAACATATAAAATCACAATTCCAAGTTTAGATGAGATAACGCTCGTATCCATCGATTCCTTATCCCAATACGATAATGTAACAGAGTTCGATGATAAAGAAGAAATAGCAAAGATATATCATATCTTTAGGAATCAAACTACTACGCAGGAAAGTATAAATGATAATCCCGTCAACCCAGATATACTATTTTTAGTTACATTTAAGAAAAATGATGAAACTACCAAAGTATACATCTATAAAAAGAATAATCAGTACTATATCGAACAACCTTATAACGGAATTTACACGATAGCGAAAAGAGATTTTGAAACCATTCAAAATTTAGTCACGAAATCATGAAATTAGTAGAAATAGCAAATGACAAAGGAGAACCTTGCATGGAGAAAAAGTTTTCGGTTATTAAAAATGTTATTGTCACAATAAATATCCTTCTCTTTTGCTATTTGGTTTATATTGGTAGAAATCAATACATCTATCATATGAATTATTTGAAATGTATTTTATTTATGATAATCAATTGTCTATTTATTTATTGCTATGGCATCTTACAAAATAAGGAAAGAACATACCGGTCTAACTTATCTCTCTATATAGTACTTTTCTTTCTTCTTTTAATTAGTGTTACTTTCTTTATTGGAAGAACCAGTCTAAGTTTTTATACATGGTGGTATGGCGGTCAATATCAACCATTTCATACAATCATGTCACAATTAAAACGTGGCTCTTTCAAATCGTTAGCAAAAAATATCATCGGGAATGCAATTATGTTGATGCCATTATCGTTTTTACTGATGATGAAAAGCAAAAAGAACAATCATATCATCAGACAAAGTGTCGTAGTTTTACCGGTTATTATCGGAATTGAACTTCTACAAGAATTCACGCATACTGGTTCCTTCGATGTAGACGATATAATATTAAATTATCTAGGCACCGTGATATTTACCTTTTTCATTACAAGATTTCATTTGGTTGATAAAATCAGAAAAGTATTTTATACGGATTTTAATTTGAATGTGAAAACCAAACGCGTATTATTTTGTGGGAGTCTTGTTATATTAATTATTACCGATATTCTTGTAGTTGTTTTATGATAAATATGATTTCCTAAGGAGATGAATCAATGAAGATCGTGACATTGTGTGGAAGTTTGAAGTTTCAAAAATTAATGATGGAAGTAGCAGAGAAAATGGCCCGAAAAGGCTTCTGTGTTCTGACTCCAGTTTTTCCCGTACTAGAAAATAATCCAATTACAGAAGAACAACTCCAAAAAATGAAAGCAGCACATTTCAAAAGAATCGAATTATCGGATGCTATATTAGTAGTAAACGTAAATCATTATATTGGGAACAGTACGAATCGTGAGATAGAGTACGCGCAAAAGTTAGGCAAAGAAATCAGGTATGTTTTCGATTTAAAAGACGGAGGAGAAAAGAATGAAATGTGAGAAATGTAATGTTGAAATGATTGATGGCAGTTTATATGGAAAGCCTAGATTTATAGATATTGATCATGACATCGATAAGTTTTATGTAAGTATCAAGACCGGCAGGAAAACTTCTGTTTTAGGATTAGAAGTAGATGAAACGAAGAAAATAAAATTAAACGTCAAAGTATGTCCAAAATGCGGCAAAGTAGAAATGTATGTAAGTCCAAACGACATCAAAGAATAAAGAAATTTCTCAAGTAGATAACCATCTACTTTTTTCTTTGTGAAGAATTATATGGTATAATGATATCGAAAGACGAAGCATCTATGGTGGTGAATAGAAAATGGAAAAATTTTATTTAGAAATGCCTTCGCTAGAAAGAAAAGAACAAATTATAGATTATGTGAATGAGTTTGCACTTTATAACTCCGAGACGAATGGTATGGGAGCTTTAAGAAAGATATTAGAAGGATATACGTTTGAACAGGCACTAGAAATGTGTTTAAATAGGCAAAAGGAAGAATATGCAAAAAAAATAGGAAAATGTCAATCGAAAACGTATCTATTGGTTAGGGAAAATGATGACAGAATCATCGGTGCCATCAATGTTCGTTGGAATTTGCCAGAAAACATGAAACAATTCGGTGGCAATATTGGCTATGGTATTCGTCCGACCGAAAGAAGAAAAGGATATAATAAGATCAATTTATATTTAGGTTTAATGGAAGCCCAAAAATTAGGATTGGACCAAGTGATGTTATCTTGTGAAGTAAGTAATTTAGGCTCTGCTAAAACGATGCAAGCTTTAGGTGGCAAATTAGAAAGAACAGAAGTGGATCCATCTGATGGAATTCTGACTAGTGTATATTGGTTTGATGTGAATGAAACCATTCGTAAGTATCATGATGTATTTCAAAATAATATATATAGAAAGTGACAGAATTGATGAAGCATTTGTACTAAAAATAGCAATTAGTAGAGTAACAGAATATCATTGTAAACGTCATATGATGAGTGGATTGTGAATTAATTTTAATTAACCGATATATGGAAAGATTCAGAAATAGACAAATAATATTTGAAAGGAGATGCACAATGAAAAATGGCTTAAAAATATTGTTAAATACTTATTGGAACAGTAAAGGTTGGAAAGATGGAACAATATCTAAAGAAGATTTTGAAGTAGCCAAAAAAGAAGGATTTATGTTTGATTATCCTAAGTATATATCTCACGATGAATCATTGCAAAAACTTTCTTTTTTATTAAAGAAAATCAATCCTAAAGATGTTGCTAATGCTTTTTTATATAGTTTATCGACAAGGAAACTCGAATATCGTTCCATATTGGGAAGTTACTATTTTGGAAAAGCGATACCCAAACATACAATATATGATCCATACAATAATTTAAATTCAAAGTACTGTTATATGTGCGGATGGCGTGCTTGGAGCAAAAAGCCAAATGAATATGATTTAAAACACGGATTGAATGTATTTAATTTTGAAAGATATAAATTCGGTGGTGTAAGATATGAGTTTATTGACTATGTTTTATTTGATATTGAACAATTTTTGAAGTTACCTAAAGTCACTCCAAAAGATTGCGATAGAAAAATTCTAAAGAGAATATTACAGTGTGTAAATAAATTGGAGCCAAGAGATAAAGCTGGAAAACTTAGAGATATGATTGCAAAAGAAAAAATATTTAAAAGCAATAAAAATGAAATCAGTGGGATCTTAAATATTTTAGGAATATGTGGTGTCTTATCAAGCAATGAATTTCCATGTTATGAGAATAAATTTGTTGATGAGAATCGTAGATCACCAGTAGAATATAAAAATGATTTTCGCTATCCCGTAAATAGATGGAGAGCATCAGATGGTATTAATTATATAAAATTTAAGAAAATATTTGGATATGAACTTTAGTTACAAATATCATTTAAGAACAGATTTATTCTGTTTTTTCTTTTGAATTGAAAGTATGATATAATAAAAATGATTTGAAAAAATGAATTAGTTTTGATGTAAAAATATAGTGAGGTGCAGGTAATTCACCAGTAGTCAAAAAAAGAAAGACCGTGTTAACTTTGAACAACCAATTAGAAATAGTTTTTAATTGATTCGAAAGAAATGAAATCAGTTGTCCAAAGACCTTAAACAACTGAACTTAAAAGCACAAGATATTAAGTTTTATAAACAACATGTACTGGATTATGGATTGACTTTAAATCACTGATGTATGGAAAGATAGCGCACTAGAATTTGTCAAAATGTCCGTCAAACTTAAAAAGTTAGGAGAATCAATATGACAGTAGAAGAAAAAATTTATGAAGAGGTAAAAAGACGTTGTGAACTTCCTTCCAATGCTTATGGTATTGGTGCATGGGATCATCACATTAAAATTGTTTATGAACTTGCTAAAAAAAATGCAAGTGAATATGGTGCCAATCAAGAAATCGTATCTTTAGCAGCACTACTTCATGATGTGGCCAGCGTCACGGATGTTACTTATACGGAAGAACATCACATAATTGGAACCAAAATCGCTGAAGAATTATTATTACAGGAAAATTACCCAATAGAAAAAATTGAGCAAATTAAAAAATGCATTTTAAACCATAGAGGTAGCAGATTGGCTTCTAAAAACTCACCTGAAGAAATATGCATTGCCGATTCCGATGCGATGGCACATTTTTATAGCATTCCCTCTCTTTTAAGTATGGTTTATCGGGAAAAGAACTTATCGATTGATGAAGGTAGCAAATTCGTAATGGAAAAACTAGAACGTAGTTATAATAAGATGTCTGTTAAAGGAAAGAAACTAGCAAAAAAACAATATGAATCCGCAAAAAACATTTTAAAGTAATAGATTATCAAAAAATTGATATTGTAAACGAAAAAAAGTTGATACTGTTTTAAAATTAGTTCGCTAGAAAATCATAGATGGAGGTAGAAAATGGAAAAAATTGCAATTATTGCAGATGTGCACGGTAATTATGAGGCGCTGAAAACGGTGTTAATTGATATAGAAAAAAGAGGAATAAAGCAAATATATTGTTTAGGTGATGTAATAGGCAAAGGTTCTAGACCAAATGAATGTTTAAATTTATTAAAAAATTGCATCATGGTTTATGGAAATTGGGAAGATTTTTTTAATAATAAGACATATGCAACCGATTTATCTAAAAAAAGATACGAACTACTTAACGAACAACTTTCAAAGGAAAATAAAGACAGATTAAAATCTCTACCTTTATGTTGTGAACTTTATGTAAGCGGAAGACTAGTTAGAATGTTTCATGCTACTCCCAATAGTTCCAAGGATAATGTTTTAGCAATAGATAGAATGGATAAAATATACAAACAGTTTTTACCTACTAAATACACGAGTAATGAGATTGCTGATATTGTAATATATGCACACACACATACACAAAATTTAATGAAATTATATAACAGAACTTTAATTAACGTTGGATCTGTTGGGAACGCGTTTGATATTATTAGAAATAAGGAAAAAGATGGTAGATGTGAAAACACAACAAATGCAGATTATTTCATTATAGAAGGAGAAATAAATAGTAAAGAATATGCCGATATTAGATTTGAATTTGTTTCTTTAACTTATGATAGAAACTTAGAACTGAAAGAAAGCAAAGAAAATCCTGAATTAGAAAGCTATTCGAAAGAATTATTAACGGGTGAATTTAGGAATGTAAAAAAATATAAAGATAACTTTGATGAATCGAATTATGATATTACGGAATTTTAAAAATTTTGTAAAAATGAGTAAAGATGCTTAGTTAATAAGTAATGAAAATAGATTTATAAATCAAACACTGTCATTTTTAAGATAGGAGTTTATATGATAAAAATAAATAGTAGAGAGTACAATAGTTATACTACGAAAATCATATGGGGAGATTTTGAAGTAGTTTCACAAGGCAAAAAGAGAACTGGAAAAGCACCATTTGTAAAATTTAATATAGAAAACTGCATTTTCATAGGGATAGAATTAACATTTTCACAAGAAATGTTTGAAACCCTGAAATTAGAAACACATTCGAATATAAGCCAATATGTAAGCGATATTACATACGAAAATGAAAATGGATGGATTTCAATTATTGATGGTGATTATAATTGCATGATTACGAAAACATCAACAAACAAATTTAAAATAAACTTATCTGCCAATGCTCGTTTTGATGAATTAAAGTTATTAGTTAATACTGACATTGAATTATGATGCTTCCTATAAATGATAGAGTGGATTGATTCTACTTTTTCTTTTCCGGAAATACCAAGAAATATATTAAATAACTTACAAACAGAAAAAGAAATTAATCTTCATATAGATACAGAAAGTAGTGATAAAAATGAATTTAGATTATAAGATAGATAACAACAGATTTAATGCAAGAGTTTCAGCAATTATATATAATAAAGATAAAACTAAAATACTATTATTTAAGATGAGAGATAGAGACTTCTATATGTTACCTGGCGGAAGAATAGAAATGAATGAAGATAGTCTAAGTGCCATAAAAAGAGAAATATCAGAAGAATTAGATTTTGATTTAAAATTTACTCTTTGTTCTATTCAAGAAAATTTTTTGAAATTAGAAAATATTAATATTATGCAATATTGTTTTTGCTATAAAGCGATATATGATGGTAAAATAAATGATGAGAAGTTTGTTTGTAAAGATAATAATAGTCAGATTTTTGAATGGATAGATTTAAATGACTTATCAAACATTATAATCAAACCATCTTCAACTTCTAAATTGATAAAAGATGATAGAAATGATATAAAACATATAATAGAATTTGAATGAAAAAATTAAGAATAAAAATGAATGATAGCCTAATTCAATGGTTGATACCGCAAGGTAAACCCTGCTTAAAGATTATTATAATTCTGTAAAGAGAGGAGATGATATGATGGTAAAAGATTTAATGATTAGAAGTAGTAGTGCGGAGTTTTTAATATTTGAAAGACAAACACATGATAAAGGGGTTCAAGTTAGATTTGAAGCCGGTGATTTATGGTTAACTCAAAAGGCTATGAGTGAATTGTATAACTGTACTACGGACAATATTTCATTGCATTTAAAAAATATATATAATGATTATGAACTTGATCGAAATTCAACTGCCGAGGAATTCTCGGTAGTTCAAAAAGAAGGAAATAGGGAAGTAAAAAGAAAGATACTATACTATAATTTAGATGCTGTTATTTCTGTTGGATATAGGGTCAATTCTGATAGAGCAATTGGGTTTAGAAGATGGGCTACTCATATTTTAAAAGAATTTTCAAAAAAAGGTTATATTATTGATAAAAAGAGAATGGCAAATGGTGCTTTCTTTGATGAAGACTATTATGATTCTTTACTCGCAGAGATTAGAGAAATAAGGTTATCTGAAAGAAGATTCTATCAAAAAATCACTGATATTTATGCGACTAGTGTAGACTATGATTCTAAATCTCCTACTACAATTAAATTTTTTAAGAAAGTACAAAATAAAATGCATTATGCAGTATCTCATCAAACTGCAGCTGAAATTATATACAATAGAGCAGATTCAAAGAAAGAACATATGGGACTTACAAATTGGAAGAATTCTCCTAATGGGAAAATATTAGAAACTGATGTGGTAATAGCAAAGAATTATTTAAGCAAGAGAGAGTTAGAACAATTAGAATTAATAGTTTCAGCATTTTTAGATTTGGCAGAAGCTAGAGCTAAAAGACATATTCCGATGACAATGGAAGACTGGTCAACTCGAATTGATAAATTTTTATTATCAGATGATAGAGATATATTGAAAGATGCTGGTAAAATATCACATGAAATAGCCTGTGATAAAGCACTAACAGAATTTGAAAAATATAGAGTAAAACAAGATAAATTATATAAATCAGATTTTGATTTATTGTTGGAAGAAAGTAGTAAAGTGGGTGATAGTAATGGCAAATGAAGAAAAAGGTTTCCAAAAAGGAAGGATTAACTGGGCGAGACATATTTATGCCAAACTACCTCTAAGCCTTTATAAAATAAGGGGATTATAAAAATGAGTTTTACACATTTTCACGAAAATATGCTAAAATTTATTGATTTTTATAAAAACATACAAGATAGTAATTATCGGTTCTTTTTATGATTGCATATTTTAGCTATTAAAAGAAATATAAAAATGTAGAATAATCTTATTAGTTGAGTTAGTATTTCCTTTTACACGGAATTTTTTAATAATTTCTGTGCAAAAGGAAAACTGTTAATTATGGCAAATTTTCTATGCATCTAACTGTCAATAATTTTTGAAAATGTCATAAAAAATGAACAAAATTAACATATGAAAAT
>ENA-ORTN01000307-ORTN01000307.1-human-gut-metagenome-genome-assembly--contig:-NODE-307-length-56359-cov-6.634253_pt1 | contig 56359 bp, 40 predicted proteins | sample MGYA00242070_ERZ509189 | MGnify/ENA primary metagenome ERZ509189 (study PRJEB26280, sample SAMEA2338821) | human gut metagenome | biome: human gut; feature: human-associated habitat; material: faeces...
AAGTGTCCGTCTCGTGAAATCCATTCACCTTCGGGCTTTGCCGCAATATTGGCTTGCATAAACAGAAAAAATACGATATATTGAATATAGAGTAACGGCCGTGGTTTTGTAGAAAGGAGCAAAGTATGAAGAGACGATCAAAGCTTTCTATTCATGTATATCGAGCGATAACAGTGACAGCGATTGGACTTATGATTGGAGCAGCACCTATGCGCGTAATGACGGTGCAGGCACAGGAAACACAGAAAAATCAGGAACAGCAGTCAGATTATCAGAAATTGGACTATAAGGTATTTGAGGACAGTTCAGAGAGACTGCTTGAGTGGTCTGATATCTATATGCTGTCAAATGAGGATATTCGAATTGCAAAAAATGAGATCTATGCGCGTCATGGACGGCGCTTTGCAAGTACAGATCTGCAGTCTTATTTTGATCAGATGGCATGGTACAATGGGACAGTTCAGCCTCAAAATTTTGATTCTGGATGTCTGAATGCAGTTGAAGTTGCAAATATTAGTTTTTTGGACAGTGAGCAGCAGGCAGGGACAGGATCAGATAACAAGTCTGTTGTAGAAAAAGAGATTAGCCTGCAAAAGCAAGAGAAAGAAATGGAAACAGCAAAGATCAATGACAGAATTGGTCTGAGCAGTTTTGCAGATACTGCTGTTGTAAAATACAATGCATCAGCTGTGCAGATGGGCGCTTTTTATGAGAAGAATGGCGAAATTTTTGGAAACATCGGATTTGACAAGAGTATTAGCTATGCAAATGAAGGAAGTATATGCGCCTGGTATCAAAATCATGAATACAGACTTGTATGTGAAAACAGTGTGGCAAGTGAAGATTATAGTCAATATGAGGATACGTATGTCATGTATGAAGATGACAGAAGGCTGTTTGAATACAAAAAGAAGGATGAGCATATAAGCGGCGGTGCCAGTCCGGGTTATTGGCTTCTGACGCATGATGCGATTTATGTGGGCAATTATGATGGTCTTTTTGTATTGGACTGGAATGGAAATGTATTGACACGATCTGATCAGTACATATATGCGTTTGATGTGTATGAAAATCAGGTATATATGAGAACAAAAGATGATCATCTGGCCTGTGCAGACGTACAGACGCTTGCTAATGCGCATGAGATACGCTATGCATTTGATGAGGAAAGCGAGTGTTCCTATGAAGCAGCTGGGAACTTTATTTATCAGTCGTATGGTGCACTGTGGTGCTACGATATCAGTGAATTGGATGCAAGTGATAATATGAAGGTGCTGGACGCGGACTGTGATTGGGGACAGTTGTGTACATCAGATAGCTATGCCTATGGAATCAGCACCACACCAGTTAGAGATGGAGTGGCAATAGAGCGGATTTCTTATTTGACAGGAGAAAAAGAGACAGCTTGTGTGATTAAAAATGTAGGTTTTGCATTCTTAGATCACGCACAAGGCAGCAAACTTTATTTGCAGTTAGGACCAGATAAAAGTGACTGGACTGGACAGGAAAGAAACTTTAATATGGTGACAATTGCAATTGACTTTTGGACAGGAACTGTGGAAGTACTTGCCGCAGGATGGTATTCGTGATAGTTTAACATAAAAAAAGCCAAGGAAGAGTCTGGATATATTAGCAGACTTTTCCTTGGCTTAAATTTTAAGCTTTCTTTGTTTCCTTGCTTACAAGGCGCTTTCCAGAATGGAGTACGATTGTAAGACCAAGGATGATAAGAAGAACTGCGATAATTAACTGAAGTCCTTCAACCATGAATACGGCTGTTCCAGCCTGATATGCTTTTACAAGAGCAATGAAACGCTCAACAAGTGCGGTGAAGGTAACACAAAGCATGATGATTAACGGAGGGAACAGAGTCTTGTTTGTGCGGCCTGTAACTTTTAAGAATACGCAAAGAGTAATAAGTACAAGTGCACTTAACAGCTGGTTGGCACTTCCAAACAGCGGCCAAATATTTGTATAGCCAACCTTTGTCAGGATATAGCCAAATACAAGGGTGATAACAGTTGCAAAATATTTATTGCAGAATAACTTACGCCATCCCTCTGCATGCTCCATATCATCAACAGAGAACAGTTCCTGGAAGGACATACGGCCGATACGGGCAACAGAATCAAGTGTACTGAGTGCAAGTGCAGATACACACATTGTCATGATACACTGAGCAATGTGAACAGGAATACCAAACATCTCAAGAAATCCGGCAACACCTGCGGAGAAGATCTGGAACGGAGTTCCGGTAGCGGCAGTGCCGTCAGCGGAAGCAGCAGCACCAGCAACGCACAGTGCCAAAACAGCAAGTAAACTCTCAAGAATCATAGCACCATAACCAACTTTTAACATATCCTTCTCATTGGAGATGGTCTTAGAAGATGTACCAGAAGAAACAAGGCTGTGGAAACCGGAAACAGCACCGCAAGCAACAGTTACAAACAAGATTGGGAACATATCGCCAAGTTTTTCGTTGTGGAAACCAGTGTAAACTGGAAGATTCATTGTTGGATGAGCAACAAGAAGACCAATTGCAGCGGCAGCAATCATAAAGATAAACATGAAGGTGGTCATAAAATCTCTAGGCTGCATCAAAAGCCACATTGGAAGGATAGCAGCAAAGAAGATATATGCGAATGTAACATAGTTCCAAGTTTCTCTTGTAGCGACAATTGGGAAGCTGATACCAAGTACAAAGCAGGCAACCATGCATACCAGTCCAAGAACAACCTCTTTCCAACCAGTAAACTTCATCTTTTTCTGAATCAGACCAAAGACAACAGCGAAGGCGATAAACATAATGGAAATACTTCCGGCAGCACCGTTAACTGTAGACTTTGTGATCTCACCTGTGGCAGCATCAGTGACAAAACCATTGAAAGTGCCAGAAACCATATCTGCGAATGCAGCAGTAACAATAAGGGTAAATAACCAGCAGAACAGTAAGAAAAGCTTTCTTCCAGTTTTGCCGATGTACTGTTCAATTAACATACCCATGGACTTTCCTTCATTTTTTACACTGGCATACAGTGCACCAAAATCAGTAACAGCACCAAAGAAGATACCACCAAGTAAAATCCATAACAGAACTGGGAGCCAACCAAATGCGGCAGCCTGAATTGCACCAGTGACAGGACCGGCACCTGCGATAGAAGAGAACTGATGGGCAAATACAGTCCAGCCATCAGTTGGAACGTAATCTTCGCCATCCTCGTGTGTGTAAGCAGGCGTCTTTGCCTTTGGGTCAATTCCCCATTTTTTTGCCAGCCAGCGTCCATAGAAAACATAACCAGCTAACAGACATACAGCAGCGATTAAAACAATAACTAAAGTGTTCATACCTTATTGCAGCCCATTCGGGTTGCTTCCTCCTTCTTTATAATAATGAAATAGATGAAGCTTGAGTAGATAAAGTGTTCATGAACTGTGAACAAAAAAACGTCTCCCCGATTTGGATTTTTCCAAATCGAGAAGACGAAATCAATTCGCGTTACCACTTCTCTTGCCGGCCATGCCGACCACTCAATCAGATCAGAGCTTCTTCTAAATCTGTACCCCGTTAACGGTGGGTTTCCGTCCTTTACTACTGCCAAACCAGGATTCACAAAGGCTGCTTCAAGGGGATGAACTCATTCGACATCACTGCCTCGCACCATACGGCAGCTCTCTGGAGATGCTTGAAGAATGAAAACGTATCCTTGTCAATGCATTTCTTATTTATGGTTGTTATTATAGTCAGAAAAATATATTTGTCAATTGCAAATTTACAACAAATATGGACTGCAGAATAGATGAGTACATTGTCACTTTATTAAGGTGATTTAACAAAGCGAGTGGGTGACTGGTGAAAAAACAGACAGGCAGAAGCATGTTAAAACGAAGCGCTGTTGTGAAAAAGAAACTAGAAATGGCGCAAATACTAGGATAGAACAACACTTAAAAGGTATCATGTTAGCCCGGATTTGTTCGAAAAACAGGCACAAAAGAACAGTTGAAGAAAAAAATGAAAAAATTTAAAAAAAACTGTTGACAAATCGCTTGTGATGTTATATACTAATACATGTCTTGAGGAACACGAAAGACAACAACAAAACATCGGGGTGTGGCTCAGCTTGGCTAGAGCGCCTGGTTTGGGACCAGGAGGCCGCAGGTTCGAATCCTGTCACCCCGATCCTTTTTATGGAAAATTGTTTTATACTATGGTGGGTATAGCGCAGTTGGTTAGCGCGCCAGATTGTGGCTCTGGAGGCCTAGGGTTCGAATCCCTATATCCACCCTTGCAGGTTAAGTCCCTGCGACGTTGGGCTATCGCCAAGCGGTAAGGCACAGGACTTTGACTCCTGCATTACGTTGGTTCGAATCCAACTAGCCCAGGATGGGATACTAGCTCAGTCGGTAGAGCACTTGACTTTTAATCAAGGTGTCGCGGGTTCGAATCCCGCGTGTCTCACGATTTTATACCTGAGAAGCAGATGATGCTTCTCAGGTTTTTTTATTGCAGTTTAAGGATAAGCTTACAGCAAAGTCCGTAGGTGAATGGTTTTCATAACATGACGCGTAAGAAGTAATAAACGAATGATATCTATTCAAATAAAAAATCTTGTATAATCGGTAAAAATACATTATACTGATCACAGCGCAGTCTTTATATTTTTTTATTGGAATGGAGGTATGATATAAAGTGAAAAGAAAAATTCAGGTAAAAGAAAGACAGCCGCAGTTTTGTGTAGTAACAGGAATCACATTCACACAAGTGGATGCCTGGTTTGGAAATACGATGAGAGATTTAAAGATGGATCTCATCTATCCAAAGGATGCTGGTAAAAAGTATCCATGTGTTGTGTGGATCTGCGGAGGAGCATGGATTCAGATGGATCGTTCTGCGCATTTGGCTTATTTGTCTAACCTTGCACAGCAGGGATTTGTTGTTGCATCGGTAGAATATCGCACAAGCAACGAGGCAAAGTATCCGGCACCGTTGCAGGATGTAAAGGCAGGAATTAGATATTTGCGCGCACATGCAGAACGTTTTTGCATTGATCCAGATCGTATAGGTGTTATGGGAGAGTCGGCAGGCGGCTATTTGACATGTATGGCAGCCCTGGCAGATGATCCGATTTATGATGTTGGAGAAAATTTGGAATATTCAAGTGCCGTACAGGCTGCATGCCCATGGTATCCGCCTACAGATTTTCGTGGATTTTTGTACAGCGATCCAGAGCAGTGTGCAGCAGCACCAGAATCACTTCTTTTAGGAAAAAATGTGATGAGACATCCAGAAGAAGCATTAGCGTGCTGCCCGGTCAGCTTTGTAACAAAAGATGCGCCGCCATTTTTAATTATTCATGGAGATAATGATCATACTGTGCCGTTTGGACAGGGAGAAGAACTTCACGATGAGCTTGAAAAGGCAGGCTGTGATGTGACGCTGCTTTCCATTGAAAATGCAGATCATGCAGATATCCATTTCTTCCAAAAGCAGATATGGGATGAGATTTGTGCTTTCTTTAAGACAAAGCTGTAAACAAAGAAAAAGAGGACTGCTTTTCTTTCGAAAAGCAATCCTCTCGCCCCTGCCAAGGAGTGCAGTTGAGGGGACTTGAACCCCTACCCAAGTACATGGACATGAACCTGAATCATGCGCGTATGCCAATTCCGCCACAACTGCAAATACACTTGTCTGCATTGGTTATTATGAAAACAGTGCGGGCGACAGGACTTGAACCTGCACGTCATTGACACTAGAACCTAAATCTAGCGCGTCTGCCAATTCCGCCACGCCCGCTTGCTATTCACAATCTGACATCGTGACGCTTGCCCCAATGCATGAAGTATAATATCATAACAATATCGTTTTGTCAACAAGAATTTTCAAAACTTTCAAAAAGTTGATAAAAATAGCAATAAGACTTGCAGTTTTACGCATTTCCTGTTACAATAAACTACAGTTATGCCGATGAAAACAAAATTGGACACAATATATAGTGGTACTGTATATTGTGCTTCGTACAAAACAACAGCAGGCAGAATGAGAGGTAGCACAGCCATGATAGAAAAAGAACGTCAAAGTGAATTAATTAGAAAGTTCGTCGTATCACAGGAAATGCCAGATGACGAGATTGGAGATCTGAGCCTGGACGAGCTTACTTATATTTACTTCAACACAGAGATTGCAAAAAAAGATGAGAAATATAAGGCAATTCATTTCCCGATTAAGCAGCAGATTATTTATTGGGGTGTTGTCGATGCGATTAAGAAGGCAGAGACACTGTATGTTGCATTTACAGAAAGACCGAAGTATCCGTATCTTGATCCGGGCAGAAATGTATGGCTGTTTTCAACAGAGGATAACCTGACTAGAGCACTTAAGAAACTTGAGGAAGATCGTGGAATGCATCTGATTTATCAGAAGCTGCCAAATCAGGTAATTGTTCCGTTTTTTGCTCAGCTGTATTATTGGGGCATTGAGCAGGTGATTGTTGACAACATGAATCATCCGATGATCGTAAAGCGTTCTGATGTGATGCCAGAGATGGATCAGAAGAAGGATGAGAAGAAGCAGGATCTTTGCAATGGAAAGCTACAGGCAGCATTAATTCAGCATGCACAGTTTATGGCACAGAATCCTGATGCATCTGTATTTAAGGATGATAAAGAAAAGTTAAAGGTTTATACGATTTTAGCTAACAATGTATTCTTTGAAGTATGTGACGCTAAATTTATGGCACCGACAGTTATGGAGAAGGATGGAAAGACCTTCCGTGCAGGTGAGGAGATTCCAGAGGGTGCACGTCCTGCAATTGTGTTTATGGGAAAGAAGGATTCTGATCAGAAGGCACTTCCACTGTTTACTGATATTACAGAGTTCATGAGAGTATATAAGCCGCATGAGATGGGTATTTCAGTTCTGACTTACGAGGCAGCCGAGAAGATGGCAAAGGCAAACAATGCCGAGATCGTAATCAACAGAAATGGAACTGGACTTACTGTAAACGAGCATGTAATGGGTCTGATTGATAAGATCCGTGCAAAGAAGGAAGAAGTAAAGGCGAAAGCTGCTGAGGCTGCAGAAAACGGTGAGGAGTCCGCAAGCGAGCCAACACCTACACCAGTTTCGAATGTACCAAAGACAGTAATGCCGACTGAGACAAAGACAGAGAGCGCATCTAATGAGGCGCAGGGTGAAGTCACATATGGAGATCTTGTTGATGAGCCAGATATGTTGATTGGCGCCTTAAAGAGAACTGCAAAGGCAACAAGACAGGTAAAGCGTATGTGGTTAGCACAGCGTGTACAGGGAAGCAAGGAGGGTTATCTGTTAGTAGCAGAGACTACAAGCAGCTCTGATACCGTTCTTGAGCAGTTAAAGCTTGCTGCGAAGGATTACTTAAACGGAAAAGAAATTGAATGCCGCAGAGCAGATCCGGCAGCGTTAGCAATCGTAGACAATATCAAACCATTTTATAAAAAAGGTATTTTTGGCTAATGCTAAGAATAACGGGCCATTCTGAATCAGGCAGAGTGGCCTTTCCTTTTGATTAATAGGAGGAGCAATGAATATTCTTGATATTATCGGACCAGTTATGGTCGGCCCGTCAAGCTCTCATACAGCGGGAGCTGTTCGAATTGGCCTGGTAGCAGGAAAGCTTTTGGCAGAACCGATCAAAGAGGCACAGATTCATCTGCATGGTTCCTTCTGGGCGACTGGAAGCGGCCATGGTACAGATCGGGCAATTGTCGCCGGACTTTTGGGGCTTGCAGTAGATGATGCAAGGATTCCACAAAGCTTTGAGCTGGCAGATGAGGCTGGAATGAAATTTTCGTTTGATCATGTGGAGCTAGTCGATGCACATCCTAACACTGTCAAGCTAAATCTTACAGGTGTAAATGGAAGTGTGCTTGAGGTAGTAGCAGCTTCAATAGGCGGCGGACGCATTCGTGTCTGTGAAATTGATGGTCTTCCAGCTAATTTTGAGGGTGATTATCCGACATTGATCGTGAGAAATATTGACCAGCCAGGACATGTGATGGAGGTTACGGCAATGCTTGGTCACAAGGGTGTCAATATCGCTACGCTTCAGTTGTTTCGTCAGAGCAGAGGAGGCCAGGCTGCGATGGTTATTGAGTGTGATCAGGAGGTTCCAGCAGAGTCAATCAAGTGGCTGTCCAGACAGGAAGGCATTGTCAAAGTCACATATTTGAGTCAGGCACAAAAGAAAGATTAAAATGGTGCAGTGCGAAAGGATTGAGATATGTATAAATCATTAGAAGAAATTGCTCTAGTGTCACAGCAAAAAAATATACCGTTTTGGCAGGTGATCCTTGAGGATGACTGTAAGGAGCGCATGGTAAGTCCCGAGCAGTCAAAAAAAGAATTGATGGCAATGTATCAGGCGATGAAAGAGGCAGATGCAGCATATGATGCCAAACAAAAGTCAAGAAGTGGTATGGTAGGCGGAAATGGACAATTGTTTCATGATGCAGTGGTGTCTGGAAAAACAATCTGCGGTCCTGTCATTGCATCAGCAATTGAAAAAGCACTGAAGATGGGTGAGTCAAACGCCTGTATGAAGCGTATTGTGGCAGCACCTACGGCTGGTGCCTGTGGCGTGGTTCCAGCCGTATATCTAACACTTCAGAAACAGCGCCAGATTGATGATGAGCGTATGCTTGAGGCAATGTATATAGCATCCGGTGTGGGTGGTGTCATTGCAAACCGTGCATTTCTTGCGGGCGCAGCAGGCGGCTGTCAGGCAGAGATTGGTTCTGCAAGTTCCATGGCAGCAGCAGGAGCTGTTTACCTTGCAGGAGGAGATACTGAGGCAATCATTCATGCAGCAGCCATGGCAATGAAAAATCTGCTTGGCCTTGCATGTGATCCTGTAGCCGGTCTTGTGGAGGTGCCTTGTGTGAAGCGAAATGTTGTAGGTGCAGTCAATGCGCTCTCGGCAGCCGATATGGCACTTGCTGGTGTTCGAAGCATCATTCCGCCAGATGAAGTGTTTGACGCTATGAGAAGTGTTGGAATCAGTCTTCCTGAGGCTATCCGCGAGACAGGAAAGGGAGGACTGGCTGCAACAACAACAGGCCAAAAGATTGCGCAGGAGCTTCAGCATGAGTAATCAAGTCCATTGCAGACGACCTGTCAGAGGTTTAACTTTGACAGGTTGTTTTGCCGCAGTATTAGGCGGGCTCATTTTATTTTTGTGCCTTGTCTGTGTAAGTGTAACCGTTACGCTGAATTTTCACCCACTCTACTATTTAGATATGAAATTGCTTCATATCTCAGACAGCAGCGGTTACAGTAATGACGTGATCAAAAAAAACTTTGATGCGTTGATTCGTTACAATAACATCTGGCATACGGGGATACTTAATTTCCCTGATTTTCCGATGTCAGAATCTGGGCGTATTCACTTTGAGGAAGTGAAAAAAGTATTTAGTATTTTCGAGTATGGTGCATTGATTTTAATTCCATTGTCAGCTGCTGAAATTATAGCAGCAAAGAAAAAACGTTTTGGAAGTCTTTTTGCAGCAGCGGGAATTATTAGTGTCGGTATACCGGCAACACTTGGACTTTTGATTGCAGCAAATTGGGAATGGGTATTTATTACATTTCATAAGCTTGTGTTTCAAAATGACTATTGGCTGTTTGATCCATATACGGATCCAGTTATTACGATTTTGCCAGATGAATTTTTTATGCACTGTGCAGCGCTTATTATGATTCTTGTGCTGACAGGGAGTCTTGCTTTTTTTGCAGCATGGAAAAAACTGACAAAGAAAAAATAAAATAAGTACATGCCATAAGGCATCAAAGCAAAGGAGAAAAATGGAAACGATTAAGGAAGCAACAGGTGCGGCGATTCGGCCAGACGATCTTTCATATGAAACAATTCTTTACGCATCTGATTTTGGAGCAGCGCCTAAAAAAAGTGCTGTGGAAAATACTCAGGCGATCAACAGTACAATTTTGGCAGCATCAAAGCAGGGCGGTGCAACAGTTGTAATTTCAAAAGGAGAGTATCGTACCTATACTATTGAATTAAAAAGTCATGTGCATCTTCATTTCGAAGAAGGTGCAGTGATTCGTGCAGCAAGAACTGATATTAAGCATTCTTACGTAAATCAGGATGGCGAGGGCGGTAATTATCTTGAGCCAGAAGTCAATCGTTTTGCTGGTCTGCAGGATCACGGTCACAGCTATTTTGCAAACAGTCTTTTTTACGGTGCAGATCTGTGTGATATCATGATTTCTGGTGATGGACTGATTGATGGAAGCAGCTGGAATGAAGAAGAAAAATGCCGTGAGTATGTGCTTTTGGGCGGTGATCCGTCTGAGCCAGCTTTTAGAAATGAGAGAGGTCATAACGGTGAGTGGTTTGGAAATAAGGCAATTGCACTTGTGCGCTGTAAAAATGTTGTACTGACAGATTTCTCACTCGTAATCGGCGGCCATTTTGCCATTATTGCAGAAGGTGTTGAAAACATGTATGTTGACGGCATTTTGATTGATACAAATAGAGATGCATTTGATGTAGACTGCTGTAAAGATGTTACAGTTAGAAATAGTGTATTCAATTCACTTACAGATGATGGCCTTGTTATGAAAAGCTCCTATGGTGCTGGTATTTTTATGCCGCTTGAAAATGTGCTTATCGAGGATTGCAAGGTATCTGGCTACGATGCAGGAAGCGTCTATGCAAAGACCTACACAAATGAAAAGCTTGTGGCAGAGGATCGCTGTGGCCCGACAGGACGTGTAAAGCTTGGAACAGAGTCTTCATGTGGCTATCATCAGGTAACAGTGCGCCGTGTTGATTTTGAGCATTCAAGAGGTTTTGCATTAGAAGCAGTAGACGGAAGTGATCTGACAGATATTATTTTTGAAGACAGCCATATGAAGTATATTAGCAGCTCTCCAATTTTTATCCGCGTTGGTGATCGCTGCCGATTCCCTGTAACAGGTATGCAGATGAGCGAGGAGATTCAGGCTAAGGCTCCTAATATTCGTCTGGACAACAGGGGTTTTGTTATTCCTGATAATGAGCATTATCCGGTAATTCCGGCAGTGCGTTATACACCGTCCTACAATAAAACAAAGCTTGTAAGTGTGGACGGACGTTCCTTCTTCACAGTTGTGGATGAAGAAAATCCAGTTACGCTGAATCAGGCAAATTTAGTTAAAGAAGATGGCGTAACTTATGGCAAGGTGTATGTGGCAGGAGAAGGTTACGTGGCAGACCGCACAAAAGCTCTTGACGCACCAGAGGCAGCATCAAGGGCAAATGGATGCTCAAGACCGCTTGCAAGGGTAAAAAATATTAGAATTGCACGTATAAGTGCGGAGAGTGTTGATCCAAGATACCCGATTCTTCTTGCCGGTCTTGATGGCAGCAGCATTGAAAATGTACAGCTAGAAGATATTAAGGTGACTTACCGCGGCGGATTAACGATGGAACATGCGACAGAGCAGCGTCAGTTAAACACGAATTGGGAGTATACACAGTATCAGACAAAGCCGTCCGTTCAGAGCCTTCCTTGGCTTGTGAATACATTTTTCCTGAAAAATGAGGGCTTGCTCCCAAGAGTTGATTGGGATGAAAAGACAAAAAGCTGGAAGGATGACCCTTATAATGTGCCAGAGCTTCCGACTTCTTATCCGGAGCCAAGTATTTTTGGCATCTTGCCGGCATACGGATTTTATGCTCGTCATGTAAAAGGCTTAGAGGTAAAGGGTCTGTCAATTAGTTTTGAAAAAGAAGATACGCGTCATGCAATTGTTCTTGATGATGTGGCAGATGCAAGCTTTGAAGATCTTTCTCTTCAGACAGCCAAAGAAACGCAGGAAGTAGCTTTTGTAACAAGTATGTATAAGCGTCCGGCAAATCTGGAATATGTACCAGATCAGCCATATCATATGACAACGATTACAAATGTAACGCTGCCAGAAAATGTTTCTGTTAAGCTGGCAACAGTTGAGGCACCAGCGCCGGGAACACCAAGAGATTCCTTCTATAGCTGCCCAACACTGCCAATTCCGGAAAATGGCTACCGCTATCAGAAAGAGACAGATGTATATCCATTGCCTCTTACTGTTTTTCCGCCGTTTGAAAATCGTACAACCGGAAAGACAAGAAATCCGGCAGAGGAGACGAGCCGTAAAGAGGTGCCGGGCATGATTTATAATGAAGGTCTTGCGCAGCGTGAGTACACTGTTTATCGTGATCATGGCAAGCATGTATCTGTTACTATGAAGAAGATGACAAAAGAGCAGGTTGGCGAAATTGCAGCAGTTGAGCGTGAGTGCTTCCTTCCGGCAGAGGCTGCATCCGAGAAGGATTTTGAGGAGCGTTTTTCAAGTCCGGCATTCGTTTGCTATGGTGCATACAATGAAGAAGGAGAGCTGATTGGCTTTATTGATGGTGCTTCCTATGATAAACCAGAGCTTCCTGATGAGCTTTATCATGATACTGCAAAGCTTGTGGAAAATGGTCCATGGCAGACTGTATTTGGTGTTAATGTGATTGCGCGATACCGCAGAATGGGTGTTGCAGGTCAGATGGTACGTCACTATGTTGAGGAGAGCCGTAAGCGCGGACAAGACGGTGTTGTATTAACGTGTAAGGATCATTTGCGTCCTCTTTATGAAAAAGCCGGCTTTATATGGCAGGGTGTATCAGCTTCCACACACGGCGGTGTGAAGTGGAATGATATGCTGCTTCGCTTTCGAAAAGGAGAATAAAATAAATGAAGAAACTATTGATTTATTTAAAGGCATACCGTAAGGAGGCATGTCTGGCACCAATTTTTAAGATGCTTGAGGCTGTCTTTGAGCTGTTTGTGCCGCTTGTTATTAAGGGAATCATCGATTACGGTATTGCAGCAGAAGACCGCGCATATTGTCTTCGCATGGGACTGCTGCTTTTACTGCTTGCCGTAATCGGTCTTGCAATGGCAACTACAGCGCAGTGGTTTTCTGCAAAAGCAGCAGCCGGCTTTGCAGCTAAAATTAAGCAGGTATTAATGGAGCATATACAGAAGCTTTCTTATACTGAGCTTGATACTATTGGTACATCAACGCTGATCACACGTATGACAAGTGATGTCAATCAGGTTCAGACAGGAACGAATCTGGTGCTTCGTCTGTTCATGCGTTCTCCATTCATTGTATTTGGTTCTATGATTATGGCATTTACTATTGATTTTAAGGCTGCCATGATTTTTGTGATTACAATTCCGCTTTTGTCTGTTGTTGTATTTGGCATTATGCTTTCAAGCATTCCGCTGTATAAAAAGGTACAGTCACAGCTTGACCGCGTGCTTGGTATTACAAGAGAAAATCTGACAGGTGTGCGTGTAATTCGTGCATTTAATAAGGAAGAAGAAGAAATTAGCCACTTTAAGGCAGAGAATGAGCAGTTTACCAGACTGCAGACTTTTGTTGGAAAGATTTCAGCATTGATGAATCCATTAACATTTGTTATCGTTAATTCTGCAATTCTTGTTCTTGTCTGGACTGGTGCCTGGAGAGTAGAGGGCGGCATTTTGACACAGGGTGCAGTTGTAGCTCTTGTCAACTATATGTCTCAGATCTTAGTCGAGTTGATTAAATTAGCAGATTTGATTATCAATATCACAAAGGCAGTTGCATGTGGAAATCGTATCCAGAAGGTTCTCGAAGTAGAGCCGTCTATGGAAAATGGAAGCAAAGAGTGCGTTGAAGAAAAAAACACTCAGGAAAATGCAGTTGATTTTAATCATGTATCATTAACGTATGCAGGTGCAGGAGCACCATCTCTTACTGATATTGATCTTCATGTAAAGACAGGTCAGACAATTGGTATTATAGGTGGAACTGGTTCAGGAAAAACATCTGTTGTTAATTTAATTCCTCGTTTCTATGATGCGACACAGGGAAATGTCCTTGTATTTGGAAAGCCTGTAAAAGAACAGGATATGGAATCACTTAGAAGCCAGATTGCCATCGTGCCTCAAAAGGCAGTGCTGTTTGCTGGAACCATTCGTGAAAATATGAAGTGGGGCAAGGAGGATGCAACAGATGAGGAGATCATGGAAGCACTTACAATTGCTCAGGCAGCTGAGGTAGTGCAGAAAAAGGAAGGTGGCCTTGATGCTTTTGTTGAGCAGGGCGGAAAGAACCTTTCTGGTGGTCAAAGACAACGTCTTACTATTGCACGTGCATTAGTAAGAAAGCCACGCATTTTAATTCTTGATGACAGTGCCTCAGCACTTGACTTTGCAACTGATGCAGCTCTTAGAAAGGCAATTCGCGAGATGAAAAATGCACCAACTGTATTTATTGTATCACAGAGAACTTCCTCTATCAGATTTGCTGATCAGATTTTAGTGCTTGATGATGGAAAGAGCGTTGGTGTTGGCACGCATGATGAGCTTCTTAAAACATGCAGTGTATATAAGGAAATTTATGATTCTCAGTATAAAAAGACTGACGGCCAAAAGTCAGGAAAGGAGGCGTAATCATGGCAGCGAAGAAAAAATATGATCGTACCAAACAGAAGGAAACACTTGCAAAGGTATTAGAATATATAGAGCATTATCGTGCTGTTTTAGTGTTCTCACTAATTTTAGCTGCGGTGACAGTTGCATGTACGCTTTATCTTCCTATTCTGACAGGAGACGCCATCAATTTGATTTTATCGCCTGGACAGGTGGATTTTGATGGAATTAAGCCTATTCTTTATAAAGGTGCAGCTGTTATTATTATCGGTGCTGCTGCACAGTGGATTATGAATATCTGCAATAACCGCATTACTTATGCAGTTGTGCGTGATATTCGTCAGGAGGCCTTTGAAAAGATTGAAAGACTTCCATTAAAATATATCGACAGTCATCCATATGGTGATATAGTAAGCCGTATTATTGCCGATGCTGATCAGTTTTCTGATGGTCTGTTAATGGGCTTTACTCAGCTTTTTAGCGGTGTTATTACAATTGCAGGTACACTGATTTTCATGCTTACAATTAATATTCCAATGACAGCAGCAGTTGTTGTTCTGACGCCAATTTCATTTTTCGTGGCAGGTTTCATTGCTAAGAAGACGTTTCATCTGTTCAAGAAGCAGTCAGAGACTAGAGGCGAGCAGACTACACTTATTGATGAGATGATCAATAATCAGAAGGTCGTTAAGGCATTTGGTCAGGAAGAAAAGGTAATGGATCGCTTCAATGAGGTCAATGAACGCCTTCGTGACTGCTCTGTAAAGGCAACATTCTTTTCATCTATCACAAACCCGGCAACACGTTTTGTAAACTCTCTTGTATATGCAGCTGTTGCCGTATTCGGAAGCTTTTTCTCTATTGGCGGCGGAATAAATGTCGGTCAGCTGTATAGCTTTTTAAATTATGCAAACCAGTATACAAAGCCATTTAATTCTATTTCAAGCGTTGTTACGGAGCTTCAGAATGCGCTCGCATGTGCAGGAAGACTTCTTGATCTGATTTATGAAGAGACAGAGGTACCAGATGCAGATAATGCAGATGTTTTGCAGAATGTTGACGGTGCTGTTAAATTGTCTCATGTAAACTTCTCTTATGATCCTAAACAGAAGCTGATTGAGGATTTAAATCTGTCTGTAAAGCCAGGACAGAGAGTAGCAATTGTTGGTCCGACTGGATGCGGAAAGACTACATTGATAAATCTTCTTATGCGTTTTTATGATACAAATGCTGGTACAATTGAAGTTGACGGTCATAATATTCGCAATGTGACAAGAAAGAGCTTACGAGAAAATTATGGTATGGTGCTTCAGGAGACATGGCTTAAAAGCGGTACAATACGTGAAAATCTGATGATGGGACGCCCAGACGCAACAGAGGAAGAAATGATTCAGGCAGCAAAGGCAGCTCATGCACACAGCTTTATTAAGAGAATGCCAAAGGGATATGATACAGATATAGGACAGGATGGCGGATCTCTTTCTCAGGGACAAAAACAGCTGCTTTGTATTACGCGAGTTATGCTTTGCTTGCCTCCGATGCTGATTCTTGATGAGGCAACATCTTCAATTGATACACGTACTGAAATAAAGATTCAGGAAGCATTTAGCCGAATGATGCAGGGACGAACAAGCTTTATTGTGGCACATCGTCTTTCAACTATTCAGGAAGCAGATGTGATTCTTGTTATGAAAGATGGCCATATCATCGAGCAGGGCAACCATGAATCATTGCTTGCAAAGAATGGATTCTATGCTAAGCTGTATAATAGTCAGTTTGCGCTGTAACAAAGGGGTACAAACAAAATGAGTTTAGTAGAGTTATTTATTCTGGCGGTGGGTCTGTCTATGGATGCGTTTGCCGTATCAATCTGTAAGGGATTGTCTTTAGGAAAAATCACAAAGAAGCATATGGCTATTGCAGGTGCGTGGTTTGGAGGCTTTCAGGCACTGATGCCGCTTATAGGATATTTCCTCGGTAGTTTTTTTGCTGATATGATTACAAAGTATGCGCACTGGATTGCGTTTGTACTGCTTATTATTATCGGTGGAAACATGATTAAGGAAGCGATGGGAGAGGACGAAAAGGTTGATGCCTGTATGGATGCAAAGGAGATGTTTCTTTTGGCGATTGCCACTAGTATTGATGCACTTGCTGTTGGTGTGACCTTTGCATTCTTAAAGGTACAGATAGTTCCGGCTGTAAGCTTTATTGGCTGTGTAACCTTTGTCTGTTCTGCAATTGGCGTTAAGATTGGAAGTATATTTGGATCTAAATACCGCTCAAAAGCAGAATTTTGCGGAGGCATGATTCTTATTTTGATTGGACTGAAGATTTTGCTTGATGGATTAGGAATTATATAAAAAAGAGAGCAATCACCCAGATGTTAAATGTCTGGATGATTGCTCATTTTTATTCTTAGGATTCGTCTTGATTGTCAAGCAGCGCAAACCCTGCAACATGCGTAGTAGGAAGTGAGAATACAATCGTTCCGGCTTTGCTGTCAGGACCTGCTTTTTTCAGGATAGACTGCATTATAGCTGCCTTTTGGGAAGCTGCGGCAACGATCATGATCATTTCTTTTTCCTGTGCAATTGTGATGTTATAGAATTTTGGTGCACCCTTTGCGCCAGTTCCTTTTCCGTGAAGGACGGTGCCGCCTCGTGCACCTGCTGCGCGTGCCGCATTCATAACCATATCGGTGCAGCCCTGGCTGCAGACGGCAACGATAAGCTCATGCGCATAATTAAGCGAAGGTGTGTAAGCTGCGTTATCTGTTTCTCCATTTAAAAAGGCCACTGTTTTTCCTCCTCCAACACTTTTAATAGGGACAGCAATCACGATTCCATGACCAGGAACCCCAATGTGCATATGGCGTTTTTGCGCCTGAATCAGTTTTTTTGTTTTTTCTTCACTGGCCACGGTAAACACAATACGTCGTTCATTAGATTCTATGCCAAGAAGATCAAGCATACTTTGCACTGCTGTGCCGCGGCCAGCCATTGTAATGCTAAGCGGCAGATCAAGCTGACTGCAAAGATCCATCAGAATGGAAAGTGAGTCAGGGTTTATGATTGAGATTATGTAATTCATTTCGCATGTCCTCCTTCCCACAATTCAACAATATCGTAGTCGCCATAGACAACAGTAGTTTCTTTGGTACGTTTTTGCTTTCGCTCATAGAAAAGACCGACAAGCTGAATTGAGACGAGAGGCATCATGGCAACGAGTGCAACAACGCCAAACGCATCCTGGAGTACATTGCCGCCAAGCGCGATGCTCGCCCCCATGAAAAACTGAAGCATAAATGTTGCTGTCATCGGACCAGATGCAACACCTCCAGAGTCAAATGCAATAGCTGTGTAGATATCTGGAACGAAGAAGGTTAAAATTAATGCAGTTGCATAGCCTGGAATTAAAAACCAGAAAAGAGAAATTCCAGTGAGAACGCGAATCATGGAAAGTCCCATTGCAAGTGCAATTGCAATGGAGAGACTGCGCTTGATTACACGTCCAGGGATAGCACCGGCACTGACTGTTTCAATTTGTTTTTCAAGAACTGCAACAGCCGGCTCAGCTGATATGATAAACCAGCCGATTGCCATGGCAAGAGGAACGAGCCACCAGACACTTTTTCCAGAGGAAAGTGCAGCACCAAGCTCAGCGCCAAGCGCAGAAAATCCAATGTTAACGCCGGTCAAAAAGAGTACAAGACCAATATACGTATAAAGTAAGCCAATCATAATCTTTCCGAGGTGTCTGCTGTCAAGGTGAAGCAGTGTAAACTGAAACAGAAAGAAGATCACGATGATTGGAAGCATAGCAATGGCAGTTTCTTTTAGATAATGAGGGATTGCATGAAGAAAGGCATATCCAATATCTGTGGTTGTGCCATAAGAAGCAGTGCTAAGATCTGCAACGGCGGCATTGTCCTTGTAGAAAAATCCAAGAATCAAAACGGCAAGAACAGGGCCAATCGAGCAGAGCGCAACAAGACCAAAGCTGTCGGCTTCGGCGTTTTTATCGCTTCGTACATTAGACACACCAAGTCCAAGTGCAAGGATAAAAGGAACAGTCATTGGTCCGGTTGTAACGCCACCGGAATCAAAAGCGATGCCAAGAAAGTTTTTGTCAGCAAAAAAAGCAAGCAAAAAGATGATGGCATAAAAGAAGATCAGCAGCAGGCGAAGGCGCATTCCTGTTAGGATACGCAGCATACATACGCTCATAAAAAAGCCTACTCCGGCACCAACTGTGATAAGCAGTACCGTGTTGCTGATATGAGGGACGGTCTGGGCAAGAACTTGAAGATCAGGTTCAGCGATCGTGATCGCGAAGCCCAGAAGAAAACTGACAGCAAGGATAAGCGGGAGATTTTTTGTGCGTGTGAGCGCTGTTCCAATTTGATTTCCAATTGGTGTCATAGACTGCTCAGCTCCCAGTGAGAAAAGGCCCATACCGATAATCAGCATCAAGGCTCCGACAAGAAAGGTCAGGAGAAGATCCGGCTGCATAGGGGAAATGTACAGACACAGAAGAAAGACGATTATAACGATTGGTAAAACAGAAAATAATGATTCTACCACCTTTTCCGTGACTGCGGTGCGTGTTTCTCTCAGATGAATCTGTCTGATAATGATACCTCCTTTAAGATGTTTTCTTTTAGTATATCAGATGGCATTTAATCGCGCAACCCGCAAAAACGATTGACAGAAAGTTAACAGGTGAGTATAGTTGGGAGTGGACAAAAATGAATTATATATGAAAACATATGAAAACAGAGGAGATAAATTTCATGGAAAATAAAATTTTGACAACAAATTTTCATACACATACAACTCGCTGTAACCATGCAGCTGGTGAGGATCGCCAGTATGTAGAGGAGGCAATAAAGGGTGGACTTAAGGTGCTTGGCTTTTCAGACCATTCCCCGTATTTCTTTTCAGGTGATTATTACTCTACTTTCCGTATGAAAAGAGAGCAGGTGCCGGGATATGTAGATTCTATTTTGGCACTGAAGAAGGAATACAAGGATGATATTGAGATCAAGCTTGGATTCGAGACAGAGTATTATCCGAAGTATTTCGACAAGCTGTTGGAATTTTACAGCCAGTATCCTATTGATTATATCATTATGGGGCAGCATTTTGTCTTAAACGAGGAAGAGCATATATATAGTGGTGAGCTGCATCATGAGGAAGATATGATGATGCGCTATGTAGATCAGGTGATTGAAGGTCTTGAGACAGGCTGCTTTACTTATCTGGCTCATCCTGATCTGCTTAATTTTGGCGGTTCTAAGGAAAACTATGAAAAGGCAGCAGATAAGCTGTGTGCTTATGCAGCAAAGAATAAGGTGCCGCTTGAAATTAATATGCTTGGTATGAGAGAGCATCGCCATTATCCTAATTTTGAATTTTTTAAGATTGCAGCAAGACATAACTGCGATATTATTTTAGGATGTGATGCGCATGAACCAAAGGATGTGTGTGATCTTGAGTCAGCAAAGACTGCGCTTGAGTGGTGCCGTAAGCTTGGACTAAACAGGATTGAATATCCTGAGCTAAAGAAGCCATCTGCAAAGTAATTTAAGCGATAAAACCGTGAATAGTGTTCACTTAAAAAGTTACAGTTCACTGGACACCCATTCGCAAAACCGCACGTTCCGTGCGTCGTTGCTAACCGCAAACAAGTTTGCGCGCAACTTTGTTTTGTTCATGAATGGGCGTCCACTTCGTCCTGCTGATCTGTCAAATTTCTATGCAAGCATGAAATTTGTCCAGATCTAGCATGACGCGTGAACTGTAACCTTAAAAAATGAGAATTACAAAAGAGGTTGATTTTTTTTGGAAAGAAAATATAATAGTATATATAAATAACACTGGAAGAGGGAGTTGTAGATAAGGAGAAGAACATTATGAGAAAACGATTGCTTAGAAAAGCAGGAGCAATTTGTCTTGCGGCAAGTATGGCTTTGACACCGGCATCACAGTCTGTTATGGCAGAGGAAGTGTATCAGGAGGAAAGCAGTAGTACAGAAGCATTTTTTTCGGAAGAGTCAAGTGCTGAGGAAACCATGGCGAATGCAGATGATTCACTTGAAGCAGAGTCATCTGTGAACGAAACTGAAAAGACTGAGACAACTACACAAAATGAGTTAACGGAGACTGAGATCAGCACAGAGGCTGATACCAGCATAGAAACAGAGACTAGCATAGAAACAGAGACTAGCACAGAAACAGAGACTAGCACAGAAACTGAGACCCAAACAGCAGAGAATGTGACAGCAGAAGCAGAAACGCAAAAGGAAGCGGCTAATTATGCTTCTCCTGTATATGAGAGTGAGGGATATCAGTATACAATTGAAGATGGAAAAGCACTGCTTTTAAAATATACAGGAACAAACAAGAATGTAGTAATTCCATCAACGCTGAACGGCTATCCAGTAACAAAGCTCACGAGTGACGTTTTTATGAATTCATCGATTGAGTCTGTAGTAATTCCGTCATCTATTACAGAATATGAATTAACAGGTTTAAACATGTTTGTTAATTGTAATTCTTTAAAATCGGTAAAGATTGAAAGTTCAGCGAGTTTAGTGGCCAATATGTTTGATCGCTGTACATCGATAGAGACAATTGAAATTACAGGAAATCCGTCCATAATAGGAAGTTATGCATTTCAGGGAACGAAAATTAAGAAGCTTCAGATCCCATCATCGGTAATAAAGATTGATCAGTCAGCATTTGCCTATAGTGATATTGAAGAAATTACTATTCCTGCAGCAGTAAAAGAAATTGAAAGCTGTGCATTCGAAAGCTGTACTGCACTAAAGAATGTTCTATATGAAAGCAGTGCCAATATTGCAATTAGAATGTTTGAAAATTGTAGCAGTCTGGAGAGTGTAGCAATCACAGGAAATGTGACATCTATAGGTGCATATGCTTTTTCAAATTCTGGGCTTAGGAAATTTGAAATTTCACCAAGTGTGACTTACTTGGAATCACATTCTTTTTCAGGATCCAAGTTGGAGAATATCACGATCCCTGCAACAGTAAAAGTATACGGCACTAGCGTCTTTTTTGAATGTGAAAATTTAACATCAGTCAGAATTGAGAGTGATGCCGATATTAGTGAGGAGATGTTTTCACGCTGCAATCAGTTAAGCAAGCTTGAGATTACAGGAAAGCCAACGGCTATCAGATTCAGAGCATTTTATCAGACGCAGCTTGGAGAAGATACAGTAATTCCAGATTCAGTCACTACGATAGAGGATGGAAATCCATTTAAAAAGGTGGATTATTCGAATACACAGGATGGCTTTTTATATGAAGTGACAGATAATGAGGCTGTCATTGTGGGATATGATGGAAAGGAAACTGATGTAACAATTCCATCTGAACTTGGAGGATATCCAGTTACAAAAGTAAAAAGCATGAATGGCGGCGAGAATATTATAAATCTAGTGATTCCTAAAACAATTACAGGTTATGCTGAAGAAGCATTTACCGCATGTTTGTCACTAGTGTCTGTTAAAATTGAAAGCTCAGCTGATATTCCGGCATATTTATTTGCTGGCTGCAACATGATTGAGCAGGTTGAATTTACCGGACAGCCATCTAGTATAGGAGATGCAGCATTTTATGGTGCTGATTTATGGGATGTGGTTATTCCGGATTCTGTAGCCAATATTGGTGCCGCAGCCTTTACAAGATACGATGAATCAGGCAACTATTTATATACAGTCGAAAATGGAGAGGCTGTTTTGCTGGACTATTTTGGCACACAGACAGATGTCGTACTTCCTGCGACAATAGATGATTATGCGCTGACTACGATTGGCCGTATGAACGTTTATAGCTATCAGAACATTGAAAGATTAACAATACCGGCAAGTATCAGAGCATACTGGTATACGGAGTTTGGTGTATTTGCAAGCTGTGAAAATTTAAAGTATGTAAAAATTGAAAATTCAGCCGATATAGCGGATTCTATGTTTTATGATTGTAAATCATTGGAAGAAGTTGAAATTACAGGAAAACCAACAAGAATTGGATCAAGTGCATTTGAACAGACAGCTTTGAAAAAATTTGATATTCCTGCATCGGTGACAACTTTGGACACTGCTGCATTTGCATTGTGTGATTTGGAATCAATTGTAATACCATCAACAGTTCAAAATCTTGGATTTATTGCATTTAGCAGCTGTAATAAATTAACATCAGTAACGATTGGCTGCAAAAACTGTGATAATTTGGGATTGGCTTTTTCAGGCTGCTCAAACCTGAAACGAATTGAATTTGGCTCAACAGTTGAAACCATTAATATGTCTGGATTAGATTCTTCTATGCATGGAAATCTTTATGGAAAGGGAATTACTCTGTATGTGACAGAAGATACTCCGGCAGTTGAATATGTAAAAGAATGCACCAAGTGGGGATTTAGTTATGTCATTCTTAGCAAAAATCAGACTGGTCTTATAAATGTTGGCAATAATGTATGGCATTATAAGATTAATGGTGTTATTCAGCAAAATTACACTGGCCTTGTAAAACATGCCGGCAGTTGGTATTATGTAAAGAATGGTGTACTGGATTGGAATTATACGGGCTTAACAAAGTACTATGGAACTTGGTATCATGTTCAGAAGGGTTATTTAAACTGGAATTATACAGGTCTGACAAATTATTATGGAACATGGTATTATGTAAAAAACGGTGTACTTGATTGGACATATACAGGTTTGGCAAAGAATAATGGCGGCTGGTATTATGTAAAGAATGGTATAATTGACTGGACATATACGGGCTTAACAAAGTATTATGGAACTTGGTATCACGTTCAGAAAGGCTTCTTAAATTGGGGTTATACAGGTCTGACAAATTATTACGGAACCTGGTATTATGTAAAGAATGGTGTACTTGATTGGACATATACAGGTCTGGCAAAAAATAATGGCGGCTGGTATTATGTAAAGAGAGGTATACTTGATTGGACATATACTGGATTAACAAAATATTACGGAACTTGGTATTGTGTTCAGAAAGGCTTTTTAAACTGGAACTATACTGGAATGACCAACTATTACGGAAAGTGGTATTACATTAAGAATGGTGTACTGAACTGGGACTATAAAGGCTATTTTACACAGGATGGCGTTCGCTATTATGTAAAGAATGGTGTTGGAACTGTACAGTAAGTACATAAAAATTAAATGGTGCCTAAAGCTTAGAGCCTTAGGCACCATTATTTTGATTTATTATATGCTGAATGTTACAGAGCAAGTGATCCCATTGGATCCCACGGCTCAAGCATGATTGGTTCAGAATCATACTCTGCGATGTAAGAATCAGGCAGATATTTTTTATTGACAACGATCTGATACATATATTCGTCAAACCATTCGTCGCTCATGACATAATAACCCTTTTTGCCAGGAGCATCGCCCCAGCTGTTTTCTACGCGCCAGCGATTTGGCTTGCCTTCTTCATCAAGATTTACGCCCTGAAATACCATTGCATGTGTCATTAAGCTTTCACCATACTCAAGGCGCTCTGCCTTATTCATGCCAAATGTAACACCAAGAAGTTTGTCAGTCTGATATGTATTAGTATCAAGAAGTCCCTCATCGCGGGAAGAATCCTTACCGACATCACAGCCAAACCATACAGGAGAACCGTCCTTCATCTGTGCGATTGCTGCTTTTTTGAGCTCCTCAATCGGCAGATTTAAGTAGCGAACCGGGCAGCCTTCCTTTACATTTCCAAGGAATTTTACGCTGTAGCTTCTGTGATAAGGCTTATCGGCAGTAGGAGCATTGATTAAGCTGACATAATCATCAAGATTTAAGCCAACATATTTTTCAAAGAATGCAGTTCCGGTAAGATTAGTGTCACGTATAAATTTATCATCCTTATCAGTAACCTCAAGATCAAAAGTCTTTGGAGGTTCGCCAAGGCAGATGCATAAAACGCGATAAATTTCTTCCATCATAGCTTCCTTCTTTTGGCGAAGCTCGTCTAAAGTGGAACCATCGGCGTAAGCCTTGCGCAGACGGCATGCATCCTCACGAAGCTTTCTTGTCAGGGCAGATGTCATTTCACGTGTAGCAGATGAGGAAACTGTTTCAGGCATAGCTTCCTTTGGAACAACACCATATTTGCGGACAAGATTGCACAGCATATCCCACTGTCCGCCATCACCAAGCGGAGCAGACAAAAGGAAGGAGATAAGACGTCCCTGTGTTGGTTCATCGAGTGTCTCAAGAATACTTTCAAGGAAATAGTTAGATTTTTCGAGCTTGTCGTAGAAAAGCGTATAGTTTTGAGACAGCTCAAAAGTCTTTAAATTTAAATTTTTCATTACCTCAAAGCGAAAAGTATTAAGTGCTGCAAACATCCAGCAGCGGCCGCTTTGCTTCTGGTTTGTAATTTCACCCTGCTCAAGAGAAATAGAGTAGGAGTGGCGGCTTTCACGCTGTGCCATTGGATTTTTAGATGCTGCCAGTAATCCGGCAGAGGTAACAGCATTCATAGCAATGCGATTAACTGGATTCGACGAAAATGCAGTGGAAAATTCAGCAAGAACTTCGTTTGTAATATCATGATTCATAATAAAACCCTTCTTTCTGCGTAATGTATACTGCTGTGTTTTGATTGTAGCACCGTCCACGACATTTGTAAAGTGGGGCAAAAAAGAGTAATTTTTTCAATAACATAATTGCATTTTTTTATGATGCACTTTATAATGAAGAGCAAGAAACTATAATAAATATGAATATGCAAGTTTTTTGATTTGGAGGAGAGAAATTGATGAGGAAAACAAAAAGAAATTTGACGGCAGCAGTGTTAGTATTTGCAGCTGCGCTTTCTACAACACCTGTGTTTGCAGCGAAGGAAAAAGAGGGGAGTACTTCTAATGCAAACACAGAGAGCACTTCGAAAGAGGCATCAACAGAAAATGATGGCGAGCGCACAATAATTGATCATGCAGGCAATGAGGTTACACTTCCAGAGGAAATAAACAGAATTGTTGTGACTGATACGCTTCCGCTGCCATCTGTATTATCACTATATTTAGACAGTGCAGAAAAGCTTGTTGGAATCAGCCCAGTCAGCATGAGTGCCGCAAAGGCAGGTCTTCTTGGTGAGCTGTATCCGGAAATTCTTGATGCAGATACTTCATTTTTTGAAAATAATGAGCTTAATATTGAGAGCTTATTAGCACTAGAGCCAGATCTTGTTTTTTATAATGCGCAGAACAAGGAGCTTGGCGAATCTCTTGCGTCAGCAGGTTTGACAGCAGTTGCAGTTTCTGTTACTAAGTGGGATTACAATGCAGCAGATACATTTGATGCATGGATGGATCTTTTAGCAGACATTTTCCCAGAGGAAAAAGAAAAAGCAGAAGCTGCCAAGGAATATGGTGAAAAAGTAGAAGAAGAAATTCAGGATAAGACAGATGAGCTTAAAGATGAAGAGAAAAAGAATGTATTTTTCTTATTTAACTACAGTGACACTGCACTTGTAACTTCTGGTAAGAATTTCTGGGGACAGTACTGGTGTGATGCAATAAATGCAGTAAATGTAGGCGAGGAAATTGAGGCAGAGCGTTCAAATGCGTCTGTCAATATGGAGCAGGTCTACAGTTGGGATCCAGAAATTATCTTCATCAGCAATTTCACAAAGGCAATGCCAGAAGATCTTTACAATAATACAATCGGTGATAATGACTGGAGCAGCGTTAGTGCTGTAAAAAATGAGCAGGTTTACAAGATGCCGCTTGGCGCCTACAGAAGCTTTACACCAGGTGCAGATACTCCGATGACGCTTATGTGGCTTGCAAAGACAGTTTATCCTGATCTGTTTGAGGACGTTGATATGACTGAGGAAGTCGAAAATTATTATAAGGAAGTGTATAACATTGAGCTGACTGATGATCAGGTCGCACAAATGTATACACCGTCAGCAGATGCGGCAAATGGATATGGAAGCAGCAAATAAAAACAGAAAATGGAATACAAAGCGCAGTCTTGCGGCAGGGGTGATAACCCTTGTCGCATGTGCTGTTTCTTTGGGAATGGGGCGTTATACAATTGCACCATATGATGTGCTTCGTGCTATTTTTGATGTGTTTACTGGTTCTGATACAGTAAGCGATACTATGCGTCATGTAGTCTGTTTTGTGCGTGTGCCACGTATACTTGGCGCACTTTTGTGCGGAGCAGGTCTTGCTGTTGCCGGAGCAGGTTTTCAGGCAGTGTTTGCCAATCCACTTGCTACACCTGATACGCTAGGTGTTGGAAATGCAGCTTCGTTTGGTGCGGTGGCAGCCATTTTAATGGGAGCTGGGCGTGCAGGAATACAAAGCAGTGCACTTTTATGCGGACTGTTTTCTGTATGCCTTGTTTATTTATTTGCAGGAACTGGCGGTGAGAACAGAACACTTCGTCTTGTGCTTTCAGGTATGATTATCGGTTCTTTTTTCTCATCAATGGTATCATTTGCAAAGTATGTGGCAGATCCGCAGGATGAGCTTCCATCAATTACTTACTGGCTTTTAGGCAACTTGAAAAATATGAGCTGGCCATTGCTTTTATCTGGTGCAGGATGGATTTTGGCAGGAATTGTGATACTTGTACTTTTCAGGTGGAAGCTGGATGCATTGATGCTAAGCGAGGAAGAGGTGAAAAGCTTTGGAATATCAGTGCACGGTTTTCGTTTTCTGACGGTGGCGGCTTCATCAACAATCACAGCAGCAGTCGTGTCTATGTGCGGACAGATTGGCTGGATTGGTCTTTTGATTCCACATTTTTGCCGAATGATTTATGGCGGGAGCAACAAAGACGTAATTTTGTCTTCGATAGTATATGGTGCATTGTTTTTGCTTATTACGGACACAGCGTCGCGCTGTATTACAGCGTCAGAAATTCCGGCAGCGATCCTTACAAGTTTGATTGGAGCGCCACTTTTTTTAATTCTGCTTGTTAAAAATGGAGGTCTTCGCGGATGAGGTTAGAGATAAAAGACGCTTCAATTGGCTACAAAAAACAAGTGTTGGCATCAAATATAAATATGACAAGTGAGCCCGGAATGGTTACAGCGATTCTCGGACAAAATGGCTGCGGCAAGACAACATTTGTGAAGAGTCTGATGAAGCTTATACCATGGTGCGGCGGCGGCGCATTTTTAGATGGTGTTGATATGCGAACTATCAAAGACAGACAGCTGTGGCGAAAAATGGCATATGTGCCTCAAAAATCAACAAGCGTACCATATTCAGCGCTGGATATGGTGCTTCTTGGACGCAATCCATACAAATCACTTTTTGCGCAGCCAGATAGTAATGATAGAAAAATGGCAGAGGCAGCACTAGAGCGTGTTGGAATGCTTTCATTTTCTGAATACTCATATGATAAACTTAGTGCAGGACAGCAGCAGCTTGTAAAGCTTGCGCGAGCACTTGTAGCATCGCCATCGCTTTTAATTATGGATGAGCCTGAGAGCGGACTTGATTTGCGTCACACAGCGCAGCTGATACAGCTGATAAAGGAATTGTGCAAGACAGATAATAAACAGGTTTTATTTATCACGCACAGGCCAGATCATGCGCTTATGACAGCAGATAAGACACTTTTATTTTTGCCAGAGAATGAGCTTTTACATACTTCTTTTGTTTTGTGGGGAGATACGAAAAATATTTTGTGTCAGGAAAATTTAGAACAAGCTTATGGAATACCGTTTGCTATTAGGGAACGCGCTAGAAAGGAGATATCATGCCAAGAAAAAAGACAGCCGTATTTGTGACTGTGATCACAGCACTTCTTGTTGTAATGGTGCTGTCAGTTGCAATGAGCGTTCATCACTATGAAAAAACTGTTTTAATTACGCTGGATGCTGCAGGTGAACAGGCAGCGGGAAATGAGACAGGATTAGCAGAGATTAGACGACAGCTAGAGGCTGATAAGGCAGATGCTTCAACAGGAACCATGTTTTGGAATGGTTCTGTTTGTGTTACAAAGTATCGCGCCTGGGGTGGTAGGACAACGACATATTATGTATGTCCTTATTTAAGTGCAGTATCGACAGAAACAATAGGCGATACACCAAAGGAGTGGACAGTTTCGCTTTCATTTGCAATGTGTGCAACACAGGGAGAGGAACTCGTTAACTTTAATAAAAAATTTGCTGTGCGAGATATCGAATTAAATTGCCGCGCAGGAAAGGATGCAGCAATCTTGTCAGCAGCATATAATGATATGGATATGACAGATATTAATGGGGATCTTCTTTCGTATACATTCCGCGATAAGGAGGAGCTGACAACTGATACAAGTGTTTATGCGAAGCTGATGATGGTATCAAAAAAATCGCTAAATCAAAGTGAGGCTGAGGCTAAGGAAGGTGTAGATGAAAAAGACAGCATGATGGTAAACTGGGCGTTTCGCCTTGAGGAAGATGGCCGCCTAGTCAATAATTTTGATGGAGTTCAGGTGGAAATTCCGTACACAATGGAGGGAACAAATGATTGATCATGGAACATTACTGTCCATTCCGTTTCTGAAAAAGAGCCGTTTTACTGGGTCAGACAGAGGAATGCGCTACAGCATTTATAAAATAGAAGAAGAGAATGAAACATTTCTCGAGGCAGCCGCCTGTCCAGGACCATTTTCCGTAGATTTTACAAAGCCAGAGCTGTTTACAAAAAAGCGTTTCTCATTTGATGATGAAGGACGTACAGCCGCAGTTGACTGGCTCAATGAGCTCTACGAAGAAAAGCGCGAGTTCTTTGAGGATGTTTATAAGCATCCGGATAAATATTATAAAGAGCATCATAAAACGGGTGAATAAAAGGTTTGTATGGCAAGACACTTGCATATTTATCAAAATGTGGTATGATAGCAAAGGCAAACATTACAGCTTTTGTTGTTAAGAATTGCAAAGAAAGGGAAAAATTATGAGCAAGCAGAATCTGGCGGTTATTTTTGGAGGACAGTCCTCTGAGCATGAGATTTCATGTATGTCCGCATCTAATATTATTCAGTGCATTGATGCACAGCGTTACAACATCATTTTAGTAGGAATTACAAAGGAAGGTCATTGGGTAGAGGCCGCTGATCTTAATGCAGTTCAGGATGGATCCTGGAGACAGTCAAAGACAAGTATTGTATTGTCACCAGATGCAACTAGAAAAGGCCTGTACCGTATGAGCGAGGACGAAAAGGTACAGTTTGTTCATCTTGATGTGATTTTCCCAGTACTGCATGGTTTATACGGAGAGGACGGAACTGTTCAGGGCTTATTTAAGCTTGCAGGTATTCCGTTTGTTGGATGTGGTCTATTTGCATCAGCTGCTGGTATGGATAAGCTTTACACAAAGATTATAGTCGATACACTTGGCATACGTCAGGCAAAGTATGTTCCTGTTTACAAGGAAGAGCTGCCTAAGATGGATGAGGTAGTTGCAAGAGTAGAGAGTGCACTTGAGTATCCAGTATTTGTAAAGCCATCAAGAGCAGGCTCCTCTAAGGGTGTAAATAAGGCAGCAAACAGAGAGCAGCTTAAGAATGCATTGATCGAAGCAGCAGATAACGACAGAAAAATTCTGGTAGAAGAGACTATTATTGGCCGTGAGGTTGAGTGCGCAGTTCTCGGAAATCTTGATGTAAAGGCATCTGGTGTTGGCGAGATTCTTTCAGCAGATGAGTTCTATGATTTTGATGCAAAGTATTATAATTCCGAGTCTAAAACACTTGTTGACCCGCCGATGCCAGAAAATATGCGTGAGCAGATTCGTGAGGATGCTGTAAAGATCTTTATGGCACTTGATGGAAGAGGACTTTCAAGAGTTGATTTCTTCTTGACTGAGAGTGGTGTTGTGTTTAACGAGATCAATACCCTTCCAGGATTTACTGCAATTAGTATGTATCCAATGCTTTGGGAAGCACAGGGCATCCCGAAGAAAGAGCTTGTTCAGAAGCTGATTGATTTTGCATTCGAACGCTGATTATAGGTTACTGTTCACGGATCAGACAATGTTTGTGGCAAAGCCCATCCGTGAACTGTAACGATTATAGTGGTGCAGGCAGGGTCTATATATAGAAAGGCAAGTGAGAAACATGACAAAGGACGTACTTGTAACGGTGCGCGGACTTCAGATGACACCGGACGGAGACGACACAATCGAGGTGACAACGACTGGAAAGTATTATGAAAAGGATGGAAAACGCTATCTTTTCTATGATGAGATTGGCGACGATACTAACCTGATTGTAAAAAATTCAATCCAGATTACAGAAGAACATGTATCTGTCAGCAAAAAAGGGCTGATCAATGCGCAGATGAATTTTGAGAAGGAAAACAAGCTTGTCAGTGTATATGAGACGCCTTATGGACAGATGGAGATGGGTGTATATACGACTGGTATCTGTCTTGATGAGCGCGATGATTTTTTAGAACTGAAGCTTGAATACTTGCTTGAGATAAACAATCAGCATGTCAGTGATAGTGAAATTTTGCTTCAGATTCGCCCACAGACAAATTAAATAGAAATTTCAAGGAAACGAGCAATTACAGAAAATGTGTAATTGCTCGTTTTTTTGAAAATGGTAGTCCAGAAGCTGATTCTAATTGAGTGAAAGTTTACATTTTTGTGTTATAACTTATAAAAATATCAGCAATAGTATATTTGTTTGAAAAATAGGAAAAACAATTTTGCTATGATGGAAATAACAGAAATGATTGTTTCTGTTATTTAAAAAAATGTTTTTTGTATCTTGAAAATTACAAAAATAATTTCAAAAGCGAAAGAGAATTACTACTTGATTTCAATGACAAAGTATTGAATAATACAGAGTAAATATAGTATAATGTTTATGAATATTTGCCCTTGTTAAGTGGTTCTACTCGCGGTGGAATTATACATATGAAAAAGAAATTGTTCTTTTTTGTAAAAATTCTTGAGAAATCAATACTTCTAATAAACATTTAGGTATTAAAAATAGGGGAGAGAAATCCTTGAAATTATAGGAGGAAAATACGATGTATAAATATGAAGAGTTTGATTTTAATCAGATTATAAATAACAGTAACATTGATATGGATAGTCCAGAAGCTTTGTATGCAATTGCCTGCTGTTATCGGGATGGAAAAGGTGTAGAGAAAAGCGAAGAACGCTATCAAGAATATCTGCAGGAAGCAATAAAAAATGGAATGGAGGTACCAGCAGAAAGTGATCGGTTAAAGAATTCCGATCGTACGGAAACAAAACAATGCTGGGAACAGGCTTCGTTTGCAACATCTGGAGAGATTGCAGAATGTGAAAGGCAGGCTGAGAATGGAAATGCCGAAGCTTGTCTTGCATTATATAAGTTTTGCATGGAAATTGAAGATTTTGATATGGCGAACTATTATATCCAAAAGGTAGAGGCAAATGCGTCAAGTGCAGATACAGACTTGCAACAGCGTATCTATATCACAGTTGCCGAATGGTACAAATCGGATTATGCATCTGAGTTAGCATTGGCGTCTTACAAACGTGCAGTTGAAAGTGGAAGTATTGTCGCCTGCTGGAATGTATGTGAGTACTATGAAGATGAAGAAGACTCTGAAGAGCGCAGAGAAAAATTGGAGTATTACCGAGGGAAAATTGAGGAATATGGTTCTAATGAAGATATATTCCGGTTGGCAATGACGTATAAATCAGAGAATGCACTGATAAAAGCATTTAGTCTGCTGGAGCGTTTGTATGGAACAATATCCGAAAATGCTGTTTTAAAAGCAGAATGCCTGTTGGAAATGATGCAGTTAAATCCAGCACGTTATCCGGCTGAGCAGGCGGTGTTTGTGCTATGGGATGCATCTGACAAGGAAACTGTTTTTAAGAAGCTAGTGGAAATCTACGGGAATGACCCGAATCAGATAAGTGAGGCGTTACTAGAGGCACTAACTCCAAAACAAGCGGTTCAGTTGGCTTCGTGGTATCTAAAACATCAGGATATAACAGTAGCACAAGCGTGGGTGGACTGTGCGAAAGAAGATCCAGATGGATCGGTACTCAATCTAAAAGAGAAAATTAAAGCAATAAAGGAAGAGGAGGAACGCCAGCAGAGAGAAAGAGAAAGAAAACTATTGGAGCAGCAAAAAAAGGCTGCTGAGGAGGCAGAACGACTGCGAAGAGAACGCGAGCAGCAGGAAAAGTTGAGATTGCAGAAGCAAAAAGAAGCCGAAGAAGCAGAGCGTTTGCGAAAAGAACGCGAACTGCGAGAAAAGCAGAAATTACTTCAGCAGAAAAAAGCAGAACAGGAACGGCTACTGAAAGAACGCGCGCAAAAAGAACAGGAAGAACGACAGAAGGAACAAGAACGACAGGCTCAGATCGCTATGGAAAAATTTTTTCAAGGAATAATTTTGTGCATTTTAACAGTTATCTGGGTTATTGGAGTGTCCAAAGGTTTTTTTAGTCTTTCTGACACGCCTTTTTTTATAGTAATTATTATAGTTTTGATTGCTATTTTTCAGTTCTTGCAAAAATAACAAAGAATCCTTGACATTATAGGAGAAAAATACGATGTATAAAGAAGATTTGAATTTTAATCAGATTATAAATGACAGTAACATTGATATGGATAGTCCAGAAGCTTTGTATGCGATCGCCTGCTGTTATCGAGATGGAAAAGGCGTAGAAAAAAGCGAAGAACGTTATCAGGAATATCTACAGGAAGCAATAAAACAGGGAATGAAAGTACCAGCAGAAGCAGATCAATTAAAGGATTCAGATAGTGTTGAAACAAAACAATGCTGGGAGCAGGCTTCGTTTACAACATACGAGGAGATTGAGGAATGCGAGAGGCAGGCTGAGAATGGAAATGCCGAAGCTTGTCTTGCGCTGAATAAGTTCTGTGTGGAAATTCTCGATTTGTATTTGGCAAGAGTGTATATCGAAAAAGCAGAGGCGAATGCGTCTGGTGCAGATGCAGAATTGCAACAGCGTATCTATATCGCAGCAGGAATATTGTACGGAGCGTATGGCGAATTTGAGTTGGCATTGGAGTCTTTCAAACGTGCAGTTGAAAGTGGAAGTGTTGCTGCTTGTTGGCATGTATGTAGTTACTATGAGGATAAAGAAGACTCTGAAGAGCGCAGAGAAAAAATGGAGTATTACCGAGGAAAAATTGAGGAGTATGGTTCCAATGAAGAAATATTCAAGTTGGCAATGACGTATAAATCAGAGAATGCATTGATAAAAGCATTTAGCTTGTTTGAACGTTTGTATGAAACAGTGTCTGATGATACTGTTTTAAAGGCAGAATGCCTGTTGGAGATGATGCAGTTAAATCCAGCACGTTATCCGGCTGAGCAGGCAGTATTTGTGCTGTGGGATGCAGCTGATAATGAAAATGTTTTCAAAAAACTGGTGGAAATCTACGGGAATGGTCCCAAGCAGACAAGAGGTGTGTTGCTTGAGGCATTGACACCAAAACGAGCTGTTCAGTTATCTTTGTGGTATCTGCAACATCAGGATATAACAGCAGCACAAGCGTGGGTGGATTGTGCGAAAGAAGATCCAGATGGATCTGTACTCAATCTAAAAGAGAAAATTAAAGCAATAAAGGAAGAGGAGGAGAGACTGCGAAAGCAAAAAGAAGCGGAAGAAGCAGAGCGACTGCGAAAAGAACGCGAGCAGCAGGAAAAGTTAAGATTGCAGAAGCAAAAAGAAGCGGAAGAAGCAGAACGACTGCGAAAAGAACGCGAACAGCAAGAAAAATTAAGATTGCAGAAGCAAAAAGAAGCCAAAGAAGCAGAACGACTGCGAAAAGAACGCGAACAGCAGAGACTGCTACAGCAGAAAAAAACAGAGCAAGAACGGCTACGAGAAGAGCAAATGCGGAAAGAACAGGAACAGCAGCGAAAAGAACTATTATGGTGGATTATAAAGGTTTGTGCGGTTCTTTTGGCGATTACAGTGTTAATGGCCTTAGGTTGGGGATGTGTTGTAATCCCTGCAATTATTGTATGGTGTTTCTATTTGTGCAGTAAATAACAAAAAAGTAAAGAATAAAAACTTAAAAATTCATTGAAATCATCAGATTGCCTTAAAATAAAAAGGAATATTATATAGGAAAGAAGGTAATAAAATGGAGAATCATTACTTAGACAAAGATTATGAACAACTTATGAATGACAGCAGTATTGATCCGGAAAGCCCAGAAGTGCTGTATGCACGTTCTCAGTGCCTGAAGATTGGAAAATGCGTCAATTTATGAGCTGCAGAAGATGGCAAAGGAAAAGCGAGCAGATGCGTGTTATCGCTTGTATCAGATCAGTCTGTTTGAATTTAAAAATAAAGAAGAAGCATATGGGTATTTGGAAAAAGCAATTACTTATGTGAATCCGGCAAGGGAGTCAGTTGAATTTCAGCAGTCTCTCTGGAGCGCTAAGGGTGATTTCCTGATGGAGGAAGGGAAGGAAAATGATGCGATTAACGCCTATAAAATGGCGATTGAACTGAATCATGTTGAATCATGCTGGAAAGTTTGTGAATTTTATAGGACAAAAAATCTCATAAAAAAGGAAAAGGCAAGCAAGGACTACTGTTTGAATAAGATTCTGCAGTATGGAACGAAATATGATTGGTACAAGGTTGCAGAGTATTGTAGAAAAAATTATGAATTTTTGAAACAGGTGAAGATTCTTCTGCAAATCTGTGAGCAAGCGGAGGTAGATTGTGATGAGAAGCTTTTAATCACTGCTCGCTGGCGGTTGGAAGAGAGATCATATTCACGATATCCAATTGGTGAATATTTACCTATTTTATGGAAATACACGGGAGAAGAGTGGGTTCAGAAGCGTCTGCTGAAGTATTATAATAAAGACAGAAATAAGATTCCGGAGAAAGCATTGGAGTTGCTTACTGAAGATCGACGTTTGATGTTAACTGATTGGTATAAGAAAGACCAAGAAGAGGCGCAAACAGGTAAAAAGAAAGAAGCATGGAGAGGAATAGAATAAGAAAAATAGTGGAGGAATTACTAATGGAAAATGAAAAAGTAGAACAGGAAAAAAAAGACAGACAAGTACGTCTAAACAACGATATGATTGATAAGACTAACCGTGCAGTTCAGAAGTATCTTGGAACAGCATATTTTTGTGCGATTGGCAACAATCTTCCTGATCTTATGAAAGATTTTTTGAAATCCGATGGAACATATCCATCATTAGTTGAGCTTGATCGTGTTGAGCGATTTTGTTCTGATGAAACTCAGATTGCAATTCACAAATGGCAGGCAGGAAAAAAGAAGTCTTCAGCGTCAATAGATGAGACTCTGCTTACTATGATATCCAATGATATCAGAGAGGCTTCACCGGAAATAAAACAGGATTTGGTACATAGCATGTTTGATATGGCAGCGTTTATGAAGTTGGGAGCAGTTCAAACGTACCGTAATTTGGTTTATCCAATGCTGCTTCAGACATTTCCAGAGATGAAAACGCAGCCTGACAACAAATGGAGTAGACTAAATGATACAGGAAAAAACATACGAAATGAGTATATTGGTCATATAACAGTCAATGCAGCTGGAACAATAGACGCAGAAACTTGGAAGCAAACGATCAATCCATGGGAAAAGATTTGTTCTATTTTGAAAAATGAGGATACGAAAGAGGCATATGAGCAGCTTCAGGCGGAGATTGCGAAAGCGATTAAAAGTGGTAAGAAACAGATCTTTACATTTGATGAGCTGGCAGAAGAAACGCAGATCACGCAAGACGAATTAAAAAAGCTGCTTGAAGGGACTGAGTATCAGAATGAATGCGGAGAATATACGGTTGTTGGAGAATCGAAAGAAGCAATTTTAGAGCGCATTAGCAATCGGAAGAATGAGGAAGAATGGAAACAGGCCCAGGAACGGTTGGAAATGCAGAAGCAATCGCAGACTGGAATGGCGAAAGAAGAACTCCAGCAAATGGTTGCATCGGACATTGCAGAGGAAAAGGCGGAGGAAATTTCCGACATTCAAGCGCTTGCGGAATATCAGGAGGGCTGTTTGGATGATCTCTGTTTAAGAGAACTGGTTCGGACACATAAAATTGTGTTGGATCTATCTATGTTGAGAAAACAAAAGGCTAGAAAGTTTCTTGGAGAAAAATTGCTTCCGTTTGCTTCAGAATTGATTCAGGAAGGGGCAGAAGCACCGTTTCTGGTAGAGGCATCTACACGATATATACTTTTTCAGGGGGTAAAAAATTATCGTAGGTTTGAAGAAACTGGCTTAGAAGAAAATTATTGGTCGGACAAAGAAAAAGCACAGGCAAAACTGGATCATGATGCGTATTTCTTTATTGATCACCTGAGCAAAATGGGATATCTTTCTTTTGTTGGTATTCCAGTTCCAGGAAAAGATACAAAACAGACGCTTGTAGAATATGCATCATCACATTATAAGACGCGTTTATGCATTTTGACTTGTGGAAAAGCGGATTATCTTGTTGATGAAATTATGAAAAGCAAAGCTAGATTCTGTATTGTCGGGCGAGTATTTGATGGAATCCGTATTTTTCCGCAGATGCTTCCAATTTTGTCTGAAAAGGAAATGGTAAAGAAAACAATTCGTGAACAGGTGTTGAACCACTTTGAACAAGCAGAGATACGCTCAGAACAGCCAGAGACAATTTCAGAACAGGCAGAGGTGCTCACAGAACAGCCAGAGACAATCTCAGAACAGGCAGAAATATTCACAGAACGGCCAGAGATAATTCTGGAAATGGAAACAGACATTGCAAATCAAGATGTGGATGAGGTACTGTCATTTGACGGAGAAATAACGGACGGTTCTTGTCTATATACAGAAACAGGAGAGCTCGTGCAGTTGACTGGAATATTGATTGAAAATGGAGAGGAAGCCGCAGGTGGAGAAGGCATTCTTTATCGGACGGATCATTCTGGTCTGGTTGCAAAAATATATTATAAGGAGCAGCGAACGAAAAGGCGGTATGAAAAACTGAAAGCAATGATCCAAAATCCAGTGAAAGATTCATGGATCTGTTGGCCGTGTAATCTTTTGGTAAATAGAAGTGGCCAGTTTGCTGGTTATCTAATGCCGCAGGCACGGTCTGGAGCAGTACAGATTGGAAAAAGCTTATTTTTAATTGGTAATCCAAAGCTTCGAGAGAAAATGCTTCCGGACTGGAATCGGGAAGATTTGGTGAAAACCGCAATTGCCATCACAAATTCCGTGAGAGTACTTCATGAGAAAAAGATTCTGATAGGTGATATTAATCCGGGAAATATTCTGATTGATCCGAAGAAAAGTGGTCATGTATTTTTCGTGGACTGTGACAGTTACCAGTGCTTTGGTTATCCATGCCCAGTCGGAACCGAGGAGTATACGCACCCGAAAATGGCAGATCGTTTGCATGTGTCTGGAAAGCTTCAGTTTGGGCAGGTGATGCGTACCGAAGAAGAGGAGGATTACTGTTTGGCAATTCTTCTGTTTAAATTGCTAAATCCTGGACAGTCACCGTTTGTCAATACACCAGATAAAGATTTTCTTCAGGCAATGAAAAGTGGTGATTTTGCATTTGCAAAAACAGAAAATAGGCTTTTGGCACACAACGCATGGATGATATGGAAAAATTTGCCACCATTTGTGACAGATGCGTTTGATAAGGTATTTCGTCAGGGGGAGTCAGTTTCGGCAAAGGATTGGAATCAGCATATGCGAAAATACCAGGAATGGATTAAAACTCGGAATTTTACCAATGAGCTGTTTCCTGAACTGTATCATGAGTATGACCCCCAAAATCCGGTTTATCAAAATAAGACATGCCCACTATGCAAGAAAATCTTTAATTTTCATAAAGATGGAAGTAATTATAAGTATTGTTTTGAGTGTGGTCAGATTTTGAAATCATTGGAGAAGTTGAAGGAGGAAACGGTGTGTGATGTATGTGGGAAAGAATTTAAAGGAAATAGAAAGATGATGTACTTGAAACAGGAGCTAAATTATGATGTGGTGTGTCCGACCTGTCGGAACATGCCATGTGCAAGATGTGGAAAAAAAGTAGATATGGATCTTAAAATGAAAAAATATCTGATTCAGAATGGGAAAAAGGTTTATTGTCAGGCATGCAATAACATTATAAAAGCAGAGTTTGAAGCCCAAAAAAACTACTGGAGGAAATAATAGATGGAACAAATAAACGATATGGTTGTCAATTTGAGAGATATGGCTGCCAATAACAGTACGCGAATTTTAATTTGTATCTGTATTGATGCATCGAATTCTATGAATCAGCGAATGAAAGAGATTAACCGAGGGGTGATGCAGTTTTTGCAGGGAATAGCAGATAATATCTGTGCAGCGGATGCGGCAGAAATCTGTGTCTACTCCTTTGGAAGCAAAGTTCGGATGCTTTGTGATTACGGAAATATCCAGAAAGCAATTGATATGATGGAGGAATCTGGTGGTATTCAGGCAAACGAAGCGGACTCCAATATGGGCGAGTGTATCGAGGCGGCATTGGAAAACCTGAATCGACATAGACAACAGCTGCTTGATCTGTCAAAATCTTTTTATCGTCCTTGGCTGATTATTATCAGTGATGGAGATGCAACCGATCCGTCTGCCTGCGATCGGGTAAGTGAAAAGGTACGAACTATGTTGCGTCAGAGAAAGCTGAAGGTAAAGTGTCTTAGCATGGGAGAAGGAAGCCATAATTTGAAGGATTTTACATTAGATGGCCAGGTAGATCAATTGGAAGATTTGAAGATCATGGACTTCTTTTCAATGTTGAGTCGCAGCGTTTCTCAGGCGAGTCAGGCAAGTATCATGGCTGGAGACGTCGAGTTGGAAGCAATCCAGAGACAGATATAACAAAAATTCAGATGATAACTCATTTGAATAAGCTGTAGGTATAATACGAATGCAGATGAAGCAGGAGGAAAATAAATGGAAATTAGACTGGCAGCTGTGGCAGTGAAGGGAACTTCCCATATCTTTTCGGAAGTTCCCTGCCAGGACTATGCAGGCTGTGTCAAAAAAAATTCAGTTGGAGTTCTGGCATTAAGTGATGGTGCAGGCAGCTGTTTTCGCTCACAGGAAACAGCTGAACAAGTGGTACAATGGACACTGAACCAGCTTTCAGAGAGTTTTGATGAATTGTATGAACTGGCGGCGTCAGATTTAGAAGAAATGAAGCGGCGGATTGTTCAGGAGATTCAGCGTGTACTTGAGGAATCTGATGTTGAACCGGCAGACGGTTACTGCACGCTACTATTTTTTTGTGTGAATGAGGATGGCCGTTGGCTTGCCGGACATATTGGGGATGGGGTAATCCTGATTCAGGAAGCAGAAGCATCTATGCAGATTTTGTCTGAACCAGAAAACGGAGAATATAAAAACGAAACATTCTTTATCAACGAACCTGAGGAAAAGGCAGTTGCGCATTTACGAATCTATATGGGGAACGCAAACCTGCCTTTTCGAGTGCTACTTTCGAGTGATGGTTGTGAAAATTTGTTAGTTGACTGGAAAACAAAAATGGTAGCTCCAGCAGCGGAACTTATCTGTGGCTGGCTTGCCAGACATAGTGAACAGGAAGTAACGCTTGCTCTGGAAAAAAATCTCAGAACACAGTTTTCTCAAAACAGTGAGGATGATTTGAGTTTGGCAGTTCTGTATTGCTGCGAGGAAGATTCTGAGGACTGAACTGAAAATGGAGAGGAAGAAAACTTCTTTATAAGTCGAGAAAATCTCCTTTTTCAAAAACTTCTAATTTTCTCCGTTCCATTTCGTAGATTTCTTTTGCGAGCGACAGCGGCTCTAGGACAAGAACAGAAGAACCATAGCTTCGCAGCCAGGAACGGAAACTGTCTTTTCCAATCACATCGTCTTCATAAAAGTATGTATCACCTTCCTGATAAAGCCTGCCATATTTTCGATTCGCCGTTTCTGACTGTATCTTTTTCAGAAGATTCGCTGTTTCATTGAATATTTTTAATTTTACATGAAACTGTTTATTGTGTTCATTGGATGCTTTGGGATAAAAATCAGGAGCACCCCAGAAGCAGTAAAGCTTTTGCTGCTCATCTTCGGTAAGTGGAGTATAGGAACATTGCAGGCACTTTGGGGAGGTTATAATATCAGCATGAAGGATTCGATCCAGTCGATATGCATTTCTTACACCGTCGTTGGATCGAAATCCATCAATGCAGTAGATACAGCTGCTAGTTATGTTGTAATAGATGAAAACTGGATAAAATATTTTTTCATCTTTCTGTCGAATCATTGGCGAATAGTATTGCATAGAAATTGGCAGTTTAAATTCAATTGCTTGATTGATTACTTCGAGTAAATTCGTTATTCGCTTGTTTTCAATCGGTGGCGTAAACGGTGATTCTTTTACCATATAATACGGTTGAGAGGAAATCGATTTCTTTAACTCTGGATATTCAGATGTAAGCATACGGTATTCTAGATTATCACACTGAAAAAGAAACTGATTATGAGAGATAAAAGAATCTTCCCGTAAGATCAGCCGAAATGCCTGCTGATCATAATATCCAGCTCGAATATTTGAAGGAAAATCTGGATCGGAGTCGGAATCAGAAGAGAAAAAATTATTTTCATCTGAAGAAATAACAGGTTCGACAACCAGAGCACCGTTCAATTCTTTAAAATGACTGAGCTGAATGATCATTTCACGAACCCGAAATACGGGTATGGAAAGAATTATGCTGATATCTTCAATAGTTGCAGATATGGCATCATTGGTTAGAATTGAAATAAGATTGCCAAGATCTTGAAATGCTTCAGAAATATACATATGATTAGAATTCATTGGTAGTAGAGTTCTCCTTTTTAGACGGATATAGAATTTCTTCATAGCGCGAAATTGTTCTTTGAGCGGAAAAGATCATTTTTTCTTTTAGATCAGCCGGTTCATCAACGATCACGCTGCGACCAAAACGTCGAAGGTAGCCAGCAAAATCCTGTAGACCTCGGATTGTATCTTCATAAACCAATTCCTTTTCTGTAGAAGTCAGAGTCGCTTTTTTTCGCATAGATTTCAGTAATTCAACTTTTTTTTCAATCCAATAGATTCGCTGAAAACGAATTCGGACGTGAACTGGATCATCAATTGAAATTGAAAACATCTCGTCATAAATTTGCTGGTATTCCTGTGAGCGATAAATATAATTTGTTTCTTCGGTTGGCTTAAACGATAGAATTCGGTCCATACGGAGTATAATTTTTTTACCTGAAGTTTCGCCAAGTAGATAAAAGTGGTTTTTATCCATACTATATACGCAAAGTCCAGTACAAAACAGGACACTTTCTACATCTTCTTTTCCAGAGCGGAAACAAACGTGCAACTGATTGGTTTGATAAGGCTGCATTTGAAGTTGAATGAGTATTTGCTTTTCTTCAACAGGAAGCAGATTGGAGCGACCATGAGTATAGTAAGGTGTTTCTGATTGACTGATTCCATTGTTTACAAAAAAATCAACTTTCCGTTCAAAATTTTTGAATGTTAGCTGTACAGGCGTGGTCTGGTGATAGAGAATTTGTTTTTCATAAAACTGCTCTAAGACTGTGCTGTTAATGGTCCAGATAACCGGAGCTTGAGTGGAGAGACGATAGGTATCATGAGGACGCTCATTGTTGTGACGAAGATATTCGACAAAACCGCTTTCAACCAAGGCATGAAGCGCTTTTTGAAATGCGCAATGAAGAAATGCCGGACTGTTTTCATCCCCAAGAACAATAGTGGAATATTTTCTTTCTAAGCGGTTGCGGGAGAGTGGCACCGTGCTCTGGTTTAAAAGATAAAGGATGAGCCATTGACGAATTGTTTTGCCGGAGATCGTGGCCAGAATTTCTCTGATGCAGTCAGAAGGAGATTCAGAAATGGATTCAAAAGGTTTTTTGTTTGGAATTGCCAGTCGAATAACACCGCATGAAACTGTTTCAATGGGATTACCAAGTGCCTTCAATGCCTTAAGATCTGTTGAAAGCGTTGCCTTTGTGATTGAAAATTGTTCCATAAGTTTTGTCCGATGGACTGTTTCATGGTTGCGTAAATAAGTCAGAATTTGATTTCTGCGTTCTTCCTTCGAGTATTCTTTTTTTACTTTCATTAAAATTCGCCCCCTAAGAGTAAAAAATAGTTGTAGTCCGTAATTGCGGGCTGCTTTTTTTTATATGGCAATTGTTGTTATCATTGTATCATGTGAAAAATAGTTCGTCAATGAATTGTTCGATTAATCGGAAAAACAGTAATGCTATACTAAGGCCATAAAAAGAAATAACCACTTAAAACGTACAGGCTGATTTGCCTGATTCGTTGAAATGTATGCGGCGCATACAGAAACAATTAGGAGGAGAAAGATATGAAGAAGAAAAAAATTATGACATCAGTGGCAATGGTAGCGATTGTTGCAAATGGAATGATCCAGACAGCACCGGCAGAAACAGCAACAGAATACAGTGAAGGAATTCAGGTAGCTCAGAATACTTCTGAGGTTGTGAGTACAGGAAGTGTGGAAGGAGCGAAGGAGAACCTGAAGCAGGCGAAAGAAAATACAAAGCAGATGAAAAAACAGTTAGATGATTCAGAGCAGAAGTTGCAGGAAGCAAATTCTGATAAGGATGCAGCGAATCAGGCGTATGAAGAGCAGGTAAAAGCAGAGGAAGAGGCAAAAAATGCTGTGGCTCAGGTGTTGGCAGAGCGACAGACAGAACTTGAGCAAGGATTGCGTGCAGCGCAGGAGACAAGAGAAAATGCAAAGAAAGAAAAAGACGCAGCAGATCAGGCAGTTTTGGATGCACAGAATCAGCTGACAAAGTTGAATGAGGAGGCTGCACTTGCAGAGAGAACCTATGACTCTGTCCATTCTTGGTTTAAGGATGCGACGCAGGATGCGGTAGCAGAACAGGAAACTCAGGTAAATGAAGCTCAGGCAAAAGTAGCAAAAAAAGAGCAGCAGAAGCAGGAAGCACAGAGTGCATTTCAGGTAGCGAGTGAGGCAGTGGATAACGCTAAACAGGCAAGAGTGCAGACAGAAACAGTGGTATCAGAGGCAAATGTGGCGCTGGAACAGGCAAAACAGGCAGAAACAACAGCGAAGGAACAGTTAGCAGCGGCAGAAAAGAAACTGGCCGATGCACAGGCTGCGTTGGAATCTGAAGAGTATAAAGATGCTCAGAAGAAGGCAGAAGAAATGAGTGCAGCATTAGAGGAAGCAAAAAAGAACCGAAGTGATGCAGAACAGGTTTATACGGAGCAGTTAGTAAAGCTGGAGCAGGCAAAACAGGAGGAAACGGATCAGAAGGAACAATTAGAAAACGCAAGAACAGCATTTGTACAGAAACAGCAGGAGGTTGATGCTGCAAAGGTGCAGCAAGAGGAGGCAAACCGCACAGCAGAAGAAGCCGTACGTGAGGAAGAAGCTGCGCAGAAGGAAGTTGTGAATGCAGAACAGGCGATTGCTCAGGCAACAGAAAATTGGAATGCGGCTTGTGCAGCAGTCGATCAAGCGGCCGCAGCGAAGACACAGGCAGATGAAGCAGTAGCAGTGGCACAAGCGGCAGTTAGCGCAGCAGAAGCAGAAGTGGCAGCAGCGCAGCAAAAGTTATCAGATGGAAGTTTTGCATTTTTCGAAGCAATGGGCGCAACAGATGCATTAAATGCGCTTACACAATCTACATATGCAGCCAAGACAATTAAGGGAGATCCTGCTGATGCAACAAGCCTAAACAATATGAAAGCGACAATTCAGTGGCTGAAACGTTGCAATGAACTCAGAAGTCAGCACGGACTTGCCCCTTTAATGGTCAGTGATCGGTTAATGGCAATGGCACAGGCAGATGCAAATTATTCAGATACTGTAATTGGTCATGCAATGCAATTTTCTCTTGGAGAAAACTGTGCTTGGAATTATGGCTCAGATCCATTTATTCAATGGTATGATCAGGAAAAAGCACAGTACGAAGCAACCAAAGATTCTGGAAAAGCAGGACATTATTTTAATATTATCAGTTCTGGTTATACAGCAACCGGTTTTGCAATTTGTACAAGAGGAAGTATGAATGGCTGGATGACTTATACGCAGACATTTACTTGGAATGATGCAAATGTAATGAGTGTTGAGGCTTATGAAGCAAGACTTTTGGCATATTGTGAGTCAGTAACTGGTGGAGCAGATGCAACGTTAACAGCGGCACAGGAGCAGTTACAGAATCAACTTGCAGTTCAGACGCAAAAGGCACAGGAATTGGCGGCAGCACAGGCAACAGCAGCAGATACGCAGGCATATCTGGAGCAGATGAAGGCGGCTTCCGCGCAGGCAGCGTCACAGTATGAGGAGAAAAAGGCAGAAACAGCTGCTGCAAAGCAGGCAGCGTCAGAGGCCGAAACAAAATTGCAGGAAGCAAAAGAACAGGAAAAGCAGGCAGAAAATCTTGTTTCAGAAAAGCAGGCAGTGGTATCAGAAAAAGAACAGGTATCAGCAGATGCGAGTCAAATGGCAGAAGAGAAGAAACAGGAGGTGGCAAAACAACAGGCATTGGAACAGGAAGCTGAAAATGTAGCAAAAGAAGCCAGTGAACAGGTTATTTTTTATGAGCAGGCGGTAGAACAGGCAACTGCAAATCGAGAAAGCGCAGCACAGGAACAGGAACGTGCGGCAGCAGCGGTTTTGCAACAGGAAGATGTTGCCCAGCAGGCAGAAGAAATGTTTACAAAAAAGAAAGCGGAACAGGAAGATGTAGAACAGAATGCAGCAACGTTAGCTCAAGCATTGCAGATGCGAAAGGAGGAGAGCCAGGCGGCTGTAAAAGCGGCAAACGAAGCGCAGGCAGCTTACGAACAAATAAAGGAACACTATGAGGCGGTTATTCATGCAAAAAAGGTATACGAGGAGGCAAAAGGGCAGGTAACAGAGGCAGAAAAAGCATGTGAGAAGGCAGTCAAGTATGCGGATGATTGCAGAAAGCAACTGGAAGAAGCAATGAATGCGGAAGCTGTATATCAGGAAAAACTGAATGATCTGCTCGCGTGTGATTGGGAAAATGGCGGTGAACTTTCTGTAGAAGATCAAGAGAATAAAGCAATTAATGACTTAATTCAGAATTATGTGCAAGCAAAGGCTGTCAGTGTACTTGCCGCTGAAAGCGTAACAGTGGCGCAGAGAAATTGTCAGGAACAAGAGCAGTTGGTAAAGCAGGCAAAACAGAAGTATATACAGGCAGTTGCTGATGAGGCGCTTGCTCAGGATGCGTATGACGCAGCGGTTAATCAGCCAGAAGAAAGCACACCAGAAGAGACTGAAACTAGCAGTGAAGAAATAGAAACGACAGAAACAAAAGAGACGACAACAGAAGTAGAGGAGGTGACAACAGAGGTAGAAGAGACGACAGAAACAGAGGAGGTGACAACAGAAGCAGAAGAGACAATAAAAGTAGAGGAGGTGACAACAGAAGCAGAAGAGACAACGGAAACAGAGGAAACCACGCAGGCAGCAGGTCTGACAGAAACAGATCGGCCTACAGACGCGGGAAATAATAAAGAAACCAGCAATACGGTATCTGATGAGAAGAAATCTAGTCCAGTTGTCGTTCTTGGAATTGAAGATTATAGTAGATTTCTGGGATTCGGAATGCTTGGAAGTGGATGTTTGCTGATAATATCAGTAATTCTCAAGCTCTTCAGAAGTAAATAATAGATTATTAGGAGTTTTTATGAGGATACGAAAAGAAAGAGATTTTATTTCAATGTTTGATGAAACTACTGGAAGGTATATTCGGACAGGAATTATTAAAGATGGCAAAGATACAGGAATTGATCCATTTAAAGCATCTTATCCAGAATTATTAGATATTGGAATTATGGGCCATTGCAAGCATGGCCGAACTGGATTGTGTTTGCAAGCAGGTATTGAATGTTATCAAGATGGCTTACATGCGAATAATGAAAATATGTGCTTAGAGGACTTTAAAAGAATCGCTGAAGAATGTGAAGGAAAAACATTTCAATTTGCACTCGGCGGTTGTGGAGATCCAGATCAACATGAACATTTCGAAGAAATATTGAAAGTATGTAAAGAACATGAAATTGTTGTTAACTTTACTAGCTCTGGTTTCGGAATGAATAAGGCGATTGCGAAATCATGCAAAGAATATTGTGGCGCAGTAGCAATCAGTTGGTATAGAAGTTCTTACACAATAAAAGCAATACATACTTTGTTGGAAGCTGGGGTTAAAACAAACATTCATTATGTGCTAAACACGGATACTGTTTCCGAGGCGATATCACTTTTGAATACTGGTGGATTTCCAGCTGGCATAAATGCAGTTGTATTTTTGTTGCATAAACCAATTGGATTGGGGAGCCGTGAAAAAATGATCACAGTTGATAATAAAGAGTTTTTTGAGCTTCTAAAGCAAATTGATGAAAATACCTATCCGTATAAGATAGGATTCGATTCCTGTACGGTGCCAGGGCTGATCAATTCTTGCAAAAATATCGCAATAGACTCTTTTGATACATGTGAAGCGGCCAGGTGGTCTGCATATATTACTGCAGATATGAAAATGTTACCTTGCAGTTTTGATAATCAAGCTCAAAATTGGTCTGTTGATCTAAAAACCACTAGTATACAAGAAGCATGGAACAGTACGACATTTGATGAATTTCGAAACTATTTTTTGAAGGCATGTCCGAAGTGCAAAGATAGAAATGGATGTCTGGGCGGATGTCCAATCAGTCCTGAAATTATATTATGCGAAAAAAAGAGGAAGCGTGGACAATGATTCATTTGTAAAAAACGGAAAAGGAGATAAATAACAATGAAAATAAGAACAGACTTTGTCACAAATTCAAGTAGTAGCAGTTTTATTTTAGCAAAGAAATCCGGGTTGAATGAAAAGCAAAAAGCAGCGATACTTCAGTTTATTGAAGAAACATTCTTAGGACAGAAAATTCTTTCACCGGAAAACTCTGATGCAGAAATTAACGAAGCAATCGAAGAGGATTATGATATTGAAAATAACGAAGACAAAATACGAAAAGCGTTATCAGAAGGAAAAACGATTTGCGAAGGTATATTAGCTTTTGAGGAAAGAGACTGTATCTGCACGGATGAGGGTAACTATGATCTTCCTGATATATGTCAGGCTATATGGCACATTTTAGAAGAGAATAGTGAAGGAAATTTTGACGTCATTAACGATGATTTAGAATATTAAATTAAAAAGAAAGGAGTTTCTATGTGGATATTTTAAAGATATTGCATTTAATAAATTTTTTTAGCATATATGCAACATTGTTCTTTCTTATAGCAACATTTCTAGTGGAAAAGAAAGGAAATCTAAATGGTGGTAAATCCTGGTATCGAATCGGTATTGTTGTGTGTGCTGCAATTTTTTGGGAGGCTAATGTACTTGAACAGAATCTTGAAACTGTTGAGAAATACTCGTTATCTCAAAAAATGATATATTGGAGTGGTGGTGGGCTAACATTTGTTATGACACCTTTCATGTTGTTGGCAGGGTATAGTGCATGGCGGTTATTTTCAAAAAGACCGAGTAATGTTTCGAATATTATATGGATTAATCGATGCCTTTTGTGTCTGGGAATAGCATTTACAGCATTTGTAGTATTTTGTGTAGGCCCCGCAGTTATTACAAATAACTGAATTTTTGAGAAGTGAAAGAAAGACTGATAAACTGGAACTTTTATAACACAGTAACAGTTTATCAGTCTATGCATGTTAACGATTATTTACTTCGTAAACGCTTTCCTTACTTATTTTTCTTTCCCTTGGAATCGGTCTTATCCGATTTTCCAGAATTGGTATCTTTGACCGTTTTGTCAGTCTTATCCTTCTTAAAACGTGCAAAGAACCCTTTCTTCTTCGGCGGTGCCGGGATTGCTCCACCACGGACACTCTTAAGCTCAGTGATGTAGATACCGCTGATTACAGCCTTTACTTCCTTCTTTACCGGAAGGATATCATACACCTTCGGATCGGCAATCAGAGTCATGATTCTAGGACCAACCTTTGCTTTTACGAAAGGCATCTTCATGCGGCGCATGTACTTTGGAGTCTGCTGCAAAACCATATCCGGAAGATTTGCATCCTTAAGTTTCATTTTCTTTTTGTCGATAATCAACATGGATAGCGTTTGTTTCATCGCCTCCATCTGCTCTTGAGAAGCGGCCTGTTTTCTCTGCATCTTGGAGCCTACAAAGTAAAGCACAACCAAAAGCACAAGAATTACGGCAAGAATAATTAGCAAAATTTGCCACCAAGTCATTTGGCTTCCTCCTATCTGTTCGTCCTGCCTTTTGCAGAACATTATCAAAAATATTATAACATCTTAACAAATAGGTTGCAACACAAATTTGCTATGAAATACAGGAGAAAATGTTTATTTGGTTCTATTTGTGTGTTGTTGAGGTAACAGAAAAGGAAACTCTTACAAAAATTTTCTTCCATAGTGGGTGAGTTTAAGATATACTGGTATATAAGAAAAAAGATAGAAAAGGAACAGAAGTTAAAAAGGAGGACAAAAGATGTATTGTATAAAATGTGGAGCAGAGGTGAAAAAAGGATCTAGGAACTGTCCTAATTGCAGTGCAAAGATAAAGCAAAGGTTTCCGGAAAAATTGTTAATGTCTGATAAGATAAAACAGAAATTTCCGCAAAAGCTGTTCATGTCTGGTAGAATTTGGATAAACGTATTGCTGTTTTTTATCGCAATCATTTTGTTGTTTACGCTCAAAAAGAGCACATTAGTTCCAGAGAATTATGTCAGCTATGAGGTCACTGGATTTAGCACGGAGGGAACCGTTTCTCTTACGTTTGACTGTGAGAAAATGATTTCAGATATAAAGAAAAAGAAGAAACTGACAGAACAGCAGGAGAGCGCAATCTATGCAAAAATGAAAAATGCAGCACAACAGTTTACGATTTCTCCAAATGGAACCCTTGCAAATGGCGATAAATTTACGGTGAAAAGTCAACTGTCAGAGAATTTGTTGAAGAAATATGGGATTATATTAAAAAGCAAGGAAGTCACAAACACAGTAGATGGACTGTTTGAAATTACCACGTTCAATCTGATCGATTATGTTAATATAGGCTTTGAGGGCTTTGAGGGAAAAGGAACTATTACCGTAGACCGGGATATTGAGCGGTTAAAGGAGGATGTAACTGAGGCGATTCTTAAGGTTAACAGCTCAGATATAGCCAAAACCTATGTGTCAAAGAGGCTTGAAATTTATTTGAATAGAAATTTCAATATGTATTACGCATTCGGAATGAACTTAAAGACGGGAGACAAGGAAACGATTGAGATAAAGATGCCGGATCCTCAGATTACAGAGTATGGAATTCATTTTAAGACTGGCACCTATAAGATAACCGTGTCAAACCTTGCACCAATAGAACAAATTGCGCTAAAAGATTATATAACTGTTAGCTTTGAAGGTTATGATTCAAACGCAACGCCCCAAATAAGCCTGGACGAGAGTAGACTGACGCAGGATTTGAAAGAAATGTTTCAAAGAGACAACAGAAACTGCTATGGACTGAATGGCGAGGATGTAAACCTATCGGATGATGCGTGGTCAGATACAGCCGCTGCGGCGACAGAGAGGATTCAAAATGCATGGCAGAGATATTGTACAGTAGAAGCTTCTCCGAATGGGGGAATTTCGGAAGGCGATATGGTTTCCATTACCAGTTCCACTTATGCTTACGTTAATAACCCAATATATATTGATGATTGTGGAATTTATATAGATGGTGATTTTGAGTTCGAGGTAAAGGCAGAGAATTTGAATCCATTGACACATATTGATTTAGCAGATGATGTGACTGTGACATTTAGTGGTATCTGTCCGAAAGTTTATGCGGAAATCACAATAAAAAAGAACCAGCCATATTCATCAGATATCAATTTTTTCTATTTGGATAGTGAATGGATTAGGGCAGAACTGGGAGATCGCTATGAGAAGGAAATTTCTTATGATGAAAAGGCAGTGAAAAAAGATGGATACATAGTAGACAATGCAACAATTCAGTATACGATAGAAGGATTGCCAACTTATAATTTCACATTTGAAGATTTATCAGCTGCGACTCTTGAAGAATTGGAAAAAGAGAGTGAGCGTGCGGCGTGGGAAGCGGTAACTGCCGATATATCGTGGACAGAAAAACAGCTCGGTATGTCTTCTGGATGGTTCCTTGTAAATCAGGGAGCTAGCAGCTTGAAATCTGGTGCAAAATGGTATAATCAGTCTCGGTTTTATTACACGTATTATAAGTATAGTGGCTTGGCACTTTTGTGGACACTGGATCTCCCAGTTCAATATGTGGATGGCAGCACCGCACATTGGACTGTCTGGTATGGAGAAATATTCTACAATGTAGTTGAAGATACAGATGGGAATCTGACAGCAGAAAAGAGTGATGGTAAACTTTTCTTTACAGAGGATAGTGTAAGAGAGTGGATTGCTCAGCAGAAAGATGACTTTTCAGATGACATGCAGGAAATTGTGCTGGAGGCACCAGAAACAGAGTTACAGCAGAATGAAATTGTAGTTCAGACTGCACAGCCGCTTGAACTAGAAGCCTCTGCACAGGAGACCATGCATAAGCTACTGTCACAAACAAGTCCAGAGTTGCCACAAGATCTGTCTCAAGCAGTAGTAAATACATACAATGGTCACACCTATGCACGCTTTGATGAGGTGATGACATGGGAAGAAGCAGAAGCCTTTTGCGAGAAGGAAGGAGGTCATCTCGCAACTATTACCAGCAGGGAAGAACAGCTGGCAATTGCGCAGATGTTTTCAGATGCACCATATTCTGCATACTGGCTTGGTGCTACAGATAAGGAATGGGAAGGCGCATGGAAATGGGTGACAGGAGAGCCATTTAGCTGGACAGATTGGTATGATAATCAGCCGAATAATGATAATCAGAATGAGTTTGAAGAGGAAAATTATTTGACAATCGTGCCGAATTGGAATACACAATGGAATGATGCGCCAAATGGTGAAGCGTATGGTTTTATTCTGGAACTGGATCCTTCAGAGGAAGTAGAGGGACAGACGATGCTTACGGCTCTTGTTGCATCGGATTCGTCACAAGCAGGTGTGAGTGATGCATTCTTAGATCCATATGGAGGCAAGCATTATAATAGCGTATATCTGGATGCATCGCAGTCTGGCTGGATTAGCTATCAGTTGGATGGAAAGTGGGATGTATTTGGCGTAAACTTAAGTACTTATACAGATGCAAGCAGTGGTATAAGCATTGATATTGCCATTTGGGGAGATGGACGTCTTCTTTATATGGAGCGCGGATATCAGAAAACTGATGCACCGAAGGAGATTATTTTATCGGTAGCAGGTGTTCAAAATTTGTCCATCATGAGTTATAACAGAGGTGAATATAGTGGTGGTATCGTATATCTAAATGAAGCAAGGCTTCTTGCAGCAGCGTCCGAAGTGCAAAGCGATATGGTATTGGTTGAATTGAAGGATCAGCCAATGGTTGCTAGTGGCGAATGCAAAACCTATTCTGAATTGTTTGCAGATGGGTATGGCAATCTGCGCAAAAATGGGATAAGACTGGATGGAGCGTCGAATCGTAGCATCGTTTGGAATCTGGATGGGGCATATATGGAAGTATCTGGTGTGCTTACGCTGGGAATGGAGGCGAATGGTACCGTAGATATTCAGATTTTAGCGGATGGCGAATGCATCTTTGAGCTGGAAGAACTGGATAAGATTGAAGGTCCACAGACATTTGTGGCAGATGTGACAGGAAAACAGATACTTGAGTTAAAAACAATTACAAAGGAAACTACGTCAAATGCCAATGTGTATATAACAGATGCCTATCTTAAGGGCATAAAGAAGGAAATGAGTGAGAATTCCATTAAAACGATGGCACGTCAGTTTGACTGTGCACAGGAACTCAAAGAGAATGCGGTAAAAATGGTGACGATGGGTGACTATTGCTATTACCGGATTGACGAAGCAATGATGTTGGCGGATGCCCGCAAGTACAGTGAGCAGATGGGCGGTGAACTGGCTGTTGTTCATACATCAGCAGAGCAGTTGGCGCTTAACACGTTATTGAGTGGCGGAGTGAACAGTCAGTATTGGTTAGGTGGATACTGTTCTGGCAATGACTGGTATTGGCTGGATGGAAGCAAAGTTGACTATACAAATTGGAGCTATGGGAAGCCTGACAATGATAATAACGAGAAAAATGCAATGACTGCATTTCAGGATGGTACATGGAACAATGCTAATGATGAAAACGAGTTTGGATTTGTCGTTCGGGTAAAGGCTACTGGAGCGAGTGATGGTGGTGTGAATCTGACAGATCTTGAATGGAGCGATAGTTATTCAGCAGAGGTTTGTACGATGCTTGATCGGACTGGATGCTATCATTCAGATGGAGTCTTGTTTGACACCTCTGCACAGGGCTGGATGCGTGTAACGTTGGATGGCGCCTATTCTAAGATTCAGGCAAGTGTGCAGGCACAGAGAAGTGCAGCGGCAAGCGAGCGCATGACACTGGCATTTTTCGGAGATGGCAGATTCTTAGGTGCAGTTGAAAACTGTGCAAAAGCGGACGGTGCAACTCCAATTTTAGTTGATGTTTCCGGAGTATCGGTGCTGACAATTGTTTCCCGAAACAGTATGAGTACCGACAATGCAGGATTGATTTTAAATGAAGCAGTTCTTTATCAGGCTGTCGAGAAAATGGATAAGTCGATTACCAGATTGAGTGAATTGTTAATAGTTGATTCAAAGGGAATGGAATCTGGAGTTGGATGTATTACGGATGCAAGAAATCACTTATATGGAGATTATAGCCGATTTGATAGTACAATTCCATCGTATGTTATGTACAACTTAAATGGCAACTTCAGCACGTTCTCTGGAACCTTTATGGTGCGAAGCAGTGCAATTCTGGATGGTACAGCAGATATTGCAATTTATGTAGATGGAAATCTGGTATATGAAAAGAAGCAGATGACCAAATTGGAAGAACCGGACAGTTTCTCTGTGGATGTATCGGGAGCACGTACACTTCAGATTACTGTTCAGACTTCTTCTGAGCATAGTGGGGTGTGGGTTTATTTGGAAGAAGACCAGCTAGTATAATTGCGGTAAATTCCTTTTGGCATATTTGAAGATTACATGGAATAAAATAGATGGGGAAATAGATTTGCTTAGGAAAGGCGGTGCTATAATGAAGGGAAAGATCGTGACATTAGTATTATTATTTTTGGCATCGCTTTTGTTTCCGTATACGATGACGATTCTATGTTTTGATACTGGCCTTATGTCATATCAGCCAGAAGATTTATATTGCGTGGTTCTTGAAAATGAAGAAACAGTTTCAGCAGAACAGTATCTTGTTGGTATTTTAGCGCAGGAGATAGATCCGTCAATGGAGCAGGAGACGTTAAAGACACAGGCTATTTTAGCAAGAACGTGGCTTTATCGTGCTATTGGAACAAAAACTTCTGTCTCAGAGAGTGAGCTTGCCATTCATGCGATGACGCTTTCACAGATGAAATCTGTTTGGGGTGAGGATGAATATTTATATTATGAAAAACTACATGCAGCAGTAGTGGAGACAGCCGGGCAGTGTCTTTATTATGATGATGAGCTTGCAGCACCGCTTTTTCATAAGATCAGCGCAGGGATGACACGCTTTGATCAGACAGGAAGCTGCCCGTATCTTGTTGGTGTTGACTGTGTGTATGATGTTGAATCACCGGGATATCAGACTGTGAAACAATTTACAAGAGAAGAATTTGCAGGACGGCTTAACCAAATTGATAAAGCCAGACAGCTTTCAGCTCCAGTGAATGCAGCAGATGTGGCGCTGACACTTGATGCACAGGGTTATGTTATGAATTTGCAGGTGTCAGAGATTAGTTTTTCAGCAGAGGAAGCAGCATTGGCACTAGGTATTCCATCACTTTGGTTTCGATTAGAAGACTATGCCGATACGATTCGTGTGATCGCAAAGGGAATCGGACATGGATATGGAATGAGCCAATATGGAGCAGACAGGTATGCTGGTGAGGGACGAGATTATAAATGGATTTTACAGCATTATTTTCAGGGATGTGAGGTGAAGGATAATTCCAGCAGATAAAAGCTTTAAATATTTCTTTGTTTCTTCGTATAACCGCACAAATATTGGCAAGAATAGGACTAAAGGGAGCAGGAAAAAGTTCCTGATCGCCTAATATACATTGTGCAGTTGTAATCGCACAGAAATGGAGATCATTATGAGAAAGTGGTATGCGTTTTTATCGGGGAAGAAGATGCTTGGCATTGGACTTGGCACAGTCGTAGCACTTACTGCACTTTTGGCAGTGAATTTTTATCGTGAGCAAAATGACAGGTATGTGACAACAAATGGGAGTACAGATGAGCTGACGCAGGCAGAACAAGCTAGTAAAACACAATCAGATGGGATGCCATCTGAGGCAAATCAGGTGGCAGAGGAGATGAACCATGAGCTTCCAGTTGGAAGTGAAGTTGGCGAGCAGCAGCTCGCAGAGCAGTCAGGGGAAAGCAAAGAGCTTGCCGCAAATGATGTGTCTGGACAGAATGCAAATCAGGATAGCAGCCAGAATACAGAACAGGCAGCATCAGATGAAGTGGCAGAGGTTGCAGGTCAGACAAGCCTAGTATCAATGAATTTAAATTTTGACGCATCAAAGAAGCTTCAGTGGCCGGTCGCAGGAAGAGAGCTTATCAAGTCATTTTCAATGGACGGACTTGTATATTATCCAACATTAGAGGAATATAAGGTGTGCCCGGCAATTATGGTACAGGCAAAACCAGGTGATGCCGTTTTAGCGCCAGCAGACGGTGTTGTCTCAAAAATTGCAGCAAATGAGGAGATTGGAACGTATCTTTGCGTAACGCTTGGTGATGAATATCAGGCGATTATCGGAAATATGGACAATGTTTCAGTGGCAGAGGGTGATTATGTATTAAAGGGAACTGTGCTTGGCGGACTGGCAGAGCCGACTAAGTATTATGTCACAGAAGGACCGAATTTATATTTTGAACTGCAAAAAAATGGAGAGCCGGTTGATCCACTCGATTATCTTGAGTGATAGAACCTTGATACAAGGTTGCAGGCAAGTTTGCACCGGCTTTGGCTTTCTGCCTTTTTGACCCAGGTATCTTCAAAACAAACTATGAAAAAACGCGCAGAAGCGAAATCTGCGCGTTAAAATTATGGCAGCGATATAAAGCCGCATATCGATTTTAGCTTGTTTCATGTAATTACGGCCGAATACCTTTTGACATGTTGCTGTTGTGGTAGCGAGGGTCAAGTGTCACATCTTCGCCAAACCACTTTGGAGGAATAAAGCTTCTGGCAGCAGCCTCATCTGGAAACTCAACCTCAACGAGAAGTACACCGTTTAAAGCACCGTCAAAAATATCTAGCTCTGCAGTCAGATCATTGCCGATTGGGATGCGGTAGCGTGTCTTTGAAATTACAGTGCCGTCAGCTTTTACAATAAGATGCTCATAGGCATCTTTTGTAAGCGGCAGGTTATACTCCTCACGAACCATCATGCCAGCGCCTTTGTAGGTCATATAATAAGAATCACCGTCTCTTCGCACGCGCACGACCGGGGCAGTACACAGATATCCCTGTTCTATGCGTGTGTGTGGATACGATTCCAGGTTGTCAGGAAGTTTAACTGGGACAAATTTACTTTCAATTTCCATAATAAATACCAGACCTTTCTATCAAAGTAGGCAGAGTACCACGTCCATAGGAGTTACGCACCGCATGGGCG
>ENA-ORTN01000345-ORTN01000345.1-human-gut-metagenome-genome-assembly--contig:-NODE-345-length-53428-cov-4.329230_pt1 | contig 53428 bp, 87 predicted proteins | sample MGYA00242070_ERZ509189 | MGnify/ENA primary metagenome ERZ509189 (study PRJEB26280, sample SAMEA2338821) | human gut metagenome | biome: human gut; feature: human-associated habitat; material: faeces...
AATTTAACAATTACTCGATCATCTGTAAGACCTTTGATTGTATTATAAAGTTCTTTCAAATCGTAAGTACGTTGATAATTACGATTTACTACATTCTCAATAGAAATAATATTCCAATACTTAGTAATATCTGCTGATAGTTTATCACGCTGTTCAATAAATTTATTTGCTTTCATATATACTTGATTTTAAATAATTTGACAATTAGTTAATTACATATAGTATATTAGAAAGTCTACCTGTGTAGTTAATAGACTGATCAAAGTCTAATAACTTAAAATATCAGCTATCTTCACAGACCGCTGATATGAATAACAATAAAATTAAGAAATAAGACAGACAAGATCAAAGAGTTAGCGCCTCTGTCACATCTCGATACGGCATCCGATTCTTCTTCTCTCGGCTTTCCAACACTTAGTTACCTTAGTAACATTATCAGAGGCAAGTAAGTAAGAGTATATACGAACCCAACCAAATGTATATACTCTTACTGATTTTATGTTGATTTTCAATTATTTTCTACTTAATACGAACCCAACCAAATGTATATATTCGATTATAAATCTCCTTCAACATGTAAACTGACGGGTATTCTTTCATACCCAAAATCTATGCAAGCATTTGCTACCCCAACCATTTTGCGTCGCTTGCTGTTATTACCCATATTTTTGTCAAAGCCTGGGTCATCTTTTGTAATATCATAGGTCAATTTCAATGGACTGTTTTCATCAAGTAATGTACAATAATACAATAATAACTCGATTACTTTTTCTTTTTCATCTTTCTTAAGTACTTTATCAATTGCTTCTGTCAAAAACCCAACCAAACCTGACTTATCGCAATTGTTACTCTCTACACCTGTGATGATAAAAGCTATTCTTTGTACTAAACTAAAAAAGTCTATTACATAATAGGAATTAAACCACTTATTTACCCAACCATATTTGTGGCGTCCTATTAATACTGTTCCATCGTATCTAACTTTAATTGTTTTGCTCCCATCCATTAGCAAATTATTTTGAATGCGAGGATCAGACATAATTAGCTGTAACATCTGCAAGTGATATGAATCTATTGGCTTTTTACTTGTTGCCATAGTTTTATGTACTTAAGATTAATTACTCGTCGATGCTCTTATAGTAAGCAGTAGTGTCGTCCTTAGTAATCTTGTTGATTTGTTCCAGAGAAGCTCCCTGATTTGCTAATTCATCAATAAAATTATTAAGATCAGTCAAATTACTCTGATTCAACTGAGTGATAACTTCTGTTACCATTTTAACATTCCAGAACGGAGACCGTTCTCCAGTTGCTTCAAACTTCAAGATAGCATCTTGAACATCTTTCGGACCGGCTTTCAATACGATATCTACATCTGCCCGTAAATCAAACTGCAACTTTTCGTCATTATTAAACATAATAACAATCTTACCATTTGCAGTCCGCACGATATCTACGTTGAATAAATCAACAGTTTCAATCATATACTTCTTCATCGGATTTGCAAGTACAAGTCCTGGCATATCACCAGCCATTTTTTTCTTGTAATTCAAATCTAAATTATCACTTACGGGGATTGCCAACCGCCGACCAACTAAAGCACGGCTAAATGCAATTACTTTAGTACGTAACTGTGTAATTTCTTGCTGAGTAAAACCTTCTGGATTTTTGAACACGCTTTCATATTTTGTTGTTTCCATAATCTCTCCTTTCTTGATTCCGTGGTTGATTCCACCTACGGAGTAAGTTAATACTAAGTTAATTTAAAAAGTAAGCTATAGAGTTCTTTTATCTAAGTGGAATAGTGTCTAATATCTATTCGTTTGTTAAAAACTTAAAAACCACTTCTTGTATTCAAACAGTAAAACTCTATAACGAAATTCTGCTAAGATTTGATAAGTAATCTGAAAAAAACTATAAGATAAGCTTTCGTATTATTAACATTACTACTAGAACGTGATGTTATTACTTCACTCGGCATTCCCCGTAGGACTTTACTCATGAGACAGATGAGTCAGCCGTTCTTCATAAAATTATTAATACTAAACTATGAAAATATATGTAATTCGATATCTGAAAATCGAATGCTATGCTAGTTAATACCTAAAGAGGTACAACGGGACTCCAACGGTAGGAGATTTATACCCATCAAATAACATTATAACTGAAATTATCTGAAAATCGAATGCTATGCTAGTTTCTGATTGTTTAAAGAGCCTAACAGCAACTATAACGTGCTCTTTTTCCTATTATAGTAAGGAGTACTGTATATGATTCATAACCTACAACTGTTACTTCACTATCGGTAATACTTCTACCGAATTTTATTTTGAGCTGTTTATGTTTCAAAACACCCACTCTATAGCCTAATAGTTTATTCTAAGGCTGCGTGTACTTACGACTTTGTTCTTATTCTGCACATAACTTTAGGATTTCCACCTATCATCCTTTAATGTAAGGAATCAGCGTCACTTTACATATATTGTTGCGCAATATACTTTAAATGTTTCAAATGTCAGCAATTATATTGTACAGTCGAGGGTGGCTCGGATTTACTTTCGTCTTCTTATCACTACTCGTCCTAAAACCTACCATTGAACTTCCTCATTAGTTAAGTTAAACATGTTTATTCTCTCATAAATAGAGACTTCCTAAATAGATTTACATTCTGTCACTTCCCGTTAAGACTACTACTTAGTGCAATGCACAGATTTTTCTCCGGTCTGCTTCGTGTCCGTCTCTTAATGTGTCTGCTTCTCTTCAACCTGGGAGTAGGGCGATGCTCACTTTCACATATACTCTTAAGGATAGAGTATCTCACCTTGTGCAAATTTGATAAAACTCCAGTTATGCTTCTGGATAAAATTATTTAGTACTTCTAAGCTTTATGTCTTCCGCTTAGTATTGAAATAGTGTTATTGCGCACTTCATCCGCTAGTTATCTTTATGTTCCTGTTGCAAAGCACTCTAGGTTTATACTCAGATAGATAACAACTGAGTTTATTATAATATTACTTGAACTCACATACTCCTTATTTCCTAAAGAGGTCCGTTGCAGGATTCCTTATTTATTAACATTGGATCATTGCTACTCAGCCAATAGGCACACAATCTACTACTCACTTTGTCACTCTATCCCTCTATACTGGAGTGTATAGTAATACAAGCTTAGGATTAGCTATGTACTGATTAACATAACATTGCGCATAGGCTTTACGCCTAATCCAGGTAATCTATCAATATTTTTTCAATAAGTAGTGCTATAATATTATAATTAAGTACCTTCATATATACTATCTCTAAACTTATTAAGTTACAATATAACTGTTTAGATAAGTATAGAACACTATACTGACATTTTTATATGGTCTGTGCCATAAAGGGGAGTTTGGAGCTACCCTAGAGCGTTATATGCTCGATAATGTTCAGCACGTAGTCTTGGACACTACGATTTGTTGGGCATCATCGTGTTTATTACTCCTTCTTGATTCAAACTATGATAAGTCTGCGAGTAACTTAAGAGGATTTCGTTCCCCTTGTACTGTTTAATTTTGTAGACTGCTCTCTACTAATTGCGTCTTCTGTTTCTGTCTCCAGTCGGTTCTCACCAAAAACAAGAGGGTTGTACACGCTCTCCCTCTATCTTATTGCTTCTTCAGTCTATAGATAGTATATAGACACAATAAGTTATTATACTTTCAGTAATAGCCTATAGTTGTAGCTATACTCTATTCCTACTAATATTCTGTACTATCTTAATTTTAAGAAAGTAATCTAACCATTTACTTTCTAATCCTTTGATTTAGATATCTCTGGATATACACCATTATAGCTCTATAATCGCATTGGCTGTTCTAGTTGCGACTCAGATTCATCTTCTCTGATTGTTGTTGTTTCAGTCTTTGGAGAATATCCGTACAAGTGGTTTTATTCTCTTTAACTGATGGCAGTTCTCTTACCTTAATGTATTTAGGTACTTCCTTCTCTACAACAGAAGTTAGATAGATGATACTGTCTTTCTTTTTGATTTCAACATTGATATTTTGTTCTGGGTTGCTTTGTCCATTTAATTTTATAGCGTTATCGTTCAAATTAATATCAATATTAAAGTCTTTTGCCCGAGGTACATCTGTGAACTTCGGAATCACATACTCATGTGCGGTGGCAGTGTTTGTATAGTTAGTTACAAATCCTACATATCCACCGAAAGCTAGTATTACTAGCGTAAATAAAACTGTTGGTTTTTTACTCATTTTGATAATGCGTTAGTTGTTACTTTTTAGTAGCATACGCAGATTTCTCAATATAGAAAGTAAGAGGATTCAAAGAGGTTGATGTGTACAAGCTAGATACTTTCTGCATTACTTGTTTCAACATCTTGTCATTCATTTCTGCTCCATAAGCAATCCGTAGATTGTTTACAGTCTTTATTGCTGAAATGTGTTTACCTTTAAGATTCAGACCCTTGATTTCTGGATATACAAGTTTGTCTTCATCTTTACCTTCGTTATTAGCAGAAGTAATAATACGATTGATCAGATCGTCATTAGTTCCACTAATTAATTGAGAATACCGTTTTGCTTCTTCTTCGTAATTATTGTTTTTTGCAGTTTCATCAGTAATCTTCTTAGCTAAGAATACTTTCACAACATTAGCAACTTGCGCATCGTTGTATGTTGTTAATTGATTCTTAAGCCAAGCATGAGATGCTAAAACTGACAAATTACCTGTTAGGTTACCCCAAATAGCATTTGCACAACCTTCAAGCAATGTAGCATTCCGTCCTGCTTCTTTCATCTTAAGCAATACAGTTGCTAATACTTGTGCTGGTTCTGCATTTTTATCAAGCTTATAGGCTTCTCGTGCAAATTCAATCATATTTGCTACGTTCTTACCTATACCTCCTGACTTCTGCTTGTGCCGCATGTTCATAATAGTACACATTGCCGCTACTTTCTGTTCATCTGTGACACATTCTTCGGGTTTTGGCATTTCCTGAGTTTGCGGAACTTTAGCATCTTGTTCTAAAGCTTTCTGCATTTCAGGATTTGTCTTTGCGACAGCATCTTTGAAGTTAATCTCAAGCTGTCCATCAGATGTTTTGCTAGGAAGCAAATTAACACCGAGGAACAAAGAAGCTGTTTCATTCAAATATGCAAACATTTCTTCGTTCACAGTAAAACCTTGTTCTTTTGCATCATTCTTGAACTGGTCGTTCCATTTCTGAATTAATACAAACATCATAAGGTCTGCCTGTTTTCCTGTTGCTTGATACATTGCCCGATCGTCTTTAATCTCTTCACGGCGTTTCAGAATTGCATTCATCAAATCTACTGAGTGATTTGCATCAATTCTGTCACTGTTTTGAGTTACGATATTAGGCGCAGGAGCTGCTGCTGGTTTAATAGTTGGAGCATTGCTGATGTCAATTTCTTCAGCTTCTACTTCTTCTATTTTTTCCTTCTTTGGCTTCTGCTGTTTAGGTTTCTTTTCAGTAGGTGTAGATTTAGGATCTTCCTTCTTTGGCTCCTCAACTGGCTTAGTTTCAGGAACTTCAGCAGAAATAGGATTCTTAATTCCTTCCTTAATCCGTTTGACGTCAATTCCGTCTCCCTCCTTTACATTAGATACTGGGAAGAGAACACTAGTAGTTTCACTAGTTTCATTGTTCTTCCACTCGGCTTTGATATTTTCAATGCCTTTACTGTCTTTCTCAATCTTAAGAGAAAGTAGACTCATATACGGTGATTTTGTGCACAACATATGAGTTTCATATGCTGATTTACCCATTGGAGTCTGATAGATACCACCTTTCTTTTGTTTAGCTGGTTTCTCTTCAGGCTTCTTTTCTTCTGGTTTAGAATCTTCTACTTTTGTTGTTTCTACTTTAGCTGAAGCTTCTACTGCTTCTTTAGCTTTTTTCAAAGCTTCTAAATTTCTTGCTGCTTTTGCACTTGGAGTCTTTCCACCTTTATTTCTTTTTGCCATATTGATTATGTTTTAAATAAATTAATAACTTAACAATTAATACACTTAAATTATGAAATTAAGTGCAGTCAACTGTCATCTTCTATCTCTGCATTGTTAGGCATAGTAAGTACATCTTCTCTATCAGTTGTTACTAACGTCTCACCTCCATCTTCCTGACCCATTTCATAAGATTGGTTATCTACTGTCCCTACAAAAGCAGTAGAACCTTGAGATGTGGGATTAGGAGCCATAGTAACAACTAACTCTTGAGAAGGAGTATCTGAGGTATTTGCAACTACCTTTTTTACTCCAGTACCTACAACAAAGCCTAGTAAAAGTACGCATACTAAGAATACGTACAAACTAGCACTTTTACACATTCTAGAAATGATAAAAGATGCTAATGCTCCTAAAAGGAGTAAACAAAAACTAGTCATATTGTTGAAAGTATTTGTTAATAATCTGTTTTCTGTTTAAGTTTTTGTCTTGCTTTGTTTAAATTACCTTTTACAGCTAATTCATTCATTGCAAGCTTACTGGCTATCTCTTTATAAGACATACCATCTATACGAGCATTAATTAAATCTCTATATTTCTTCTTAAGAGTAGGTATAGCTTGTAAGACTATATCTAATTTTTCCTTTAGAATTAAATCTTCTTCAGGACTTCTCTCTAAAGCAGATAGTTGAATTGGATTTTCATCCTCATCAACATAGTTATTTAATTGCTCTTTTTTATTTCTACGTATATAATCAATTGATGCATTTACAGCAATTGTTTTTAACCACATTTCAAATGAAATATGATTTACATAAGTAGAAAGTTTCTCATAAGCTTTAGTGAATACTATAGATGTTAAATCATCAGCGACATCGGTATTTTTTACTACATTGAGTATAGTATACCAAATGTTCGATTTATATCTATAATATAATTCACTAAATGCTTTTTGAGAACCTTTTTTAGCTTGCTCTATGAGATCAATAATTTCTTGCGTCATATAAAGCTAAATTAGGATTTAGTGAGTTATAGTTAATCCAATAACTATAACTCTTAAAATCAGAAGGGAAGTTTTATGATCTCTCTGCAATAATAATTATTTATTGCAAAACACCTCTTATAAAATACTTCAGAAATGTGTTCTCGCCATTCTTCTTTCTCTTCTTCATTGAGAGGATATGCCATCTTTAATGACATATTAATAGCAATTCTTATTCTTACTAATCTAGTGTTAAAGTTTATTATCTTATCTTCCAACAGATTGTTAAGAATATCCATCCATAGTCTTCTATTTATCCACTTATTGATACTTAGACAAGTTATACTAGTAACTAATTTTAGTCTTAGATTAGGTGGTATATTTACCCAATCTTCTAATACACTATCAGTATATCCTAATACTTTTGTATTATAGTTAGCTGTTGATATAATCTTATCTAAAGTAAACCTATAAGGTTCCTCTAATTCAGCATTGAGTGCTTCAATAAGTCTCTTAAAATCGCTCATTATGGTTCTCTGTTTAGTGCTTTACAAATTACAGTGAATACATAGTTAGCTTGAGACATTTTTAGGCTGTATTTCTTCTTTAAATGCAGTCTAGTTCTTACTTTAGCTTGTTCTATACCATATAATGGTAAAGTTGATTTATAGTAAGCAATACCTTCTTCGATGATTTTATCTTTTCTAGAATCTTCACCTAAGCCTTCTAGAGTTTGTAAATCACCAATACCTACATTATCAACTACTTCAGTAATAGATGGTAATGCAAATGTATACTTTTCAGGATACATCATAATATCTACTACTTCAGGACTGTCTTTAGTAAGATCTTTAGCTTTACCATTCTGTTTAAAGTAATTAAGATCAATTGCACCTACTACTTCTAATAATGGTTCTACTCCGCTTAAAAGGAGCAATACATTAGTTTCTGGACCTTGTGCGATCCACATACCTGCTTTTAACATAATCCTTTTGTTTTAAGTATTTTGATAAATTCGTTTTTGAATCTTTTTACTACAACAGCTGCATCCATTGGACTAATATTAAATTCAGAAGCTACTTTTTTTCTAAATTCCATTTCTCCGTTACACTGTTGCATTACTTCTTGTAATTTTTCTCGCTCTCCTGGTTCAGTCCAGCGAACATATTGAACAATTTCCATGTTAATTCATTTGATGTTCAAGATCTTTAATTTTATTATGGATGCCTACCCAATATAACAAGCCTTCTTTACTCTTTTCAGCTTGAAACATTTCATAAATTTTGCATCTATTATATCCGACAGTGATATTATGTATACCACGTCGCCAACCTCTACCTCCCTTCATTACTGATGGAGTTGATTCATACACATACTCAATGAATGCAGTAAGTTTGCGTTCTCTTGTAAGAACAATTTCCCAAGTTTTAGGCAATTTATTCCTAATAAAACCTCTTAAGCCTTTTTTATTCATGTTTATATTTAAATTTTGTTTCTTTATATCCGAAGTGACATCTGATTGTATATATTGTATTGCTAATAGTACCATTAATTAAAATAAGTTCTATCCTTTTTATTGATCTATCAATGTAATATATATCATTGATATAGCAATTAATAATATATAGATATGGTTCTTCTCTTTCTGGATTACTGGTAATGTATATTCTTGCTTTGTACGTACTGGGATCTGAAGTTCTTATTTGTTGCTGTTTAGATATTCTATATAGTTCTACTAATTCACTCCTTATACAAGATAAAATAGTATCTTTACTATAGATATTGTCTTCTTTTTTATTCTTTTTATGCCGACCACGATTCATAAGTAGTTTCTTTAATTGAAGATCTAAGTCTTTCTATAGCTGCCAACAGTGTATCTATTCTTATTACTACTTCTGTGTCTCTAACAAAATGTTTAATATGTTTCAGATTAGTAATCATACCAGCTAAAAGCATAAGAGATAAGTTCCTTCGACTTGCCTTTAATTGATTTAAAGTCTTTTTCATCTGCAAAATATTTTTAAATACTGTTCATAATGTTTCTTTTCGTTTATAGATGCAATAGCATCTAATTTATTATAACTATTTTTTGGTAGTGTAAAATCATAATCTAATAAAGCTTCTTTTAAACTATGAAATGCATTATAATCGAACAAATCTTGATCAGTTATCTTAATTTGTTCAATGAGACCTGTTTCAAATATTGCTAACAATCTTAAAGCATATTTATTATTACTTTTAACTGCTAGTCACAATCCTTTTTCATTTTTATTATAATCTAAAGGAATAATTGATACTTTGTTATAATCTATTTTCATACTCTAAAATTTAATTTTGATAATATTTGTTCACGGAGTGGGACTCGAACCCACACTCTTAGGCATTGTCTGCTTGTGTCTAACCAATTGCACGATCCGTGACCCTTAGTTTTATATTCTATATCAAAGAATACTTTGAGGCGACTGTCACTATTTCTAGCGTTCTAATCTATTTCACAACCCCGCCAAGAATAACCGTTTCTCTTTAAATAAAGAGTTGATAAACTAGGATTACGGTATTACTCCCCTAGAGATTATCACGCACTCAGGCGAGTATAATCTGTTACAAAATATTTGTCATTTCTGACGTTATTGACCTATTCATTACTGTTTCTGCCAATCAATACATACATACCCCCTTGTTATTATTCTATAGTGGAGGTAGAGTCGGCGAAGACTCGTCTTGCTCAGGCATATAATGACCTAACAGTCAATATTGTAAAAGAGCTCTATACACTTCTGCGCCTTCATACTTTGTTAGTAACGCCTCAATTAGAGAGATATACATCATACACGAATTTTCATATACTGTTGGGTCAGTATAATAGTATAGTATGCTCTTTTTAGTAGTATAGAGAGCGATCAAACTCTCTATACTTAATATGTAATTCTAAAGTAATAGTATACACTGTTGATTATGAGCATAAAAGCATTAAATCTAGTATATAATAGCATAAAGCCGCTATTACTTTAGAATTTATAGTCTTTGACAGAATACATATTATACCAAGTGCTCATCTAGCAAGCTAGAGACTCGATTGAAATATAGACATAAAAGTACTATATGTATATGTATTTTGATATACTTACTGTTTTTCGTCTATGAGACTATCCTTTATTTATTAGCATAAAAGCATTTAAATAAAGAATGATCTATTTATAGCACATGATCAGTAGGCATAATATCCTATTACTAACATAAAAGCATTGAATAGAACTGTCAATTCAGTTCATTTTGCCTGAACTCCTTAATGCGACAATGCGACTTATATAATCTGTAGGGCTTACTTTTACTCTATTTAGCATAAAAAGCATTTAGAGTTTGGATGTTGATTAAAGATAGATGTTTTCGTATCTTGAACCAAAGACTTCTTCTTTCGCTTTTGCGATAGCGTCATCTTTCTTGTCTGTAAGTTCTGAATACTTTTTGTCCCAAGCTTTGTAATCACCAGTAGCTTCAAATTCAGCTTGAGCTTTCTTCAGTTCTTCAGAAAAGTCCTTCATAATGTTCTTGTGTTTTGATGCAAAACGTCCGTTTCTTTCAGCTTTAGAAACAGCTTTGTCACATTCTTTGATTCTACGTTTTACTTCCATAGAATCACGTTCTAACTGTTCTTGTTGTATCTGTTTCTTAGCTTCTGCAACTGCTGCGGCTTCAACTTTACCGTCTTTTTCTTCTTGAGCTTTCATTCCAGCTTCAAAGTTATAATTTCCATCAGTTGCTTTGTCACACAACATTGTTGCACCTAACATAATTCCTTCAAGGTTCATAAAATTCTTCATAATTCTTTTGATTTTAATTGTTAATAATTGATTTATTTAAGTGAATGAATTAACCCCATAAAGTATCTGATAAACTTCTGCGATAGATCTCATCTCTTTCTTCTTGAATATCTATCTGCATTTGAATAACAATACTTATCAGTTCTTCTTTTGTTTTCTTTTCTAGTTCTTCTTTTGTCCACATAATAATAAAGAAATAGAAAGTTATACTATCTATTCGTACGCCTTATTTGATAGCTAGCCCTTTTCCTTCTCCTGACCTTAAATAAGGTTGACCGTTGTATAGTCCGTAGGTATTAATCACCTTTAGGGGTCTGGCGTTATAACCTTCTGTGTTGATTGGATTCTATCATAACTACTTAATTAGTAATTCTTAGTTAAACAATAGCTCTTTCCCTTTTATACGGTTGCATTTTAGAATGTCTAACTCTCTTTTTAGACTGATATTCAGCTGCTTTTCCTGATTGCTTAGAACCTGGAAAATGAGATTCTTTATAGGTCTTTCCCATAATTATAACACTCTAATTGCTTGTACTAAAAGATCAAAGATATAAGCACATCCCTTTTTGTTGAGATACTCAATTGTAACTTCTTTTTCATCCAGCATCATCTCAATTTGTGGTCTAGTTAACTTACCATCTTCAATTAATTTCCAAAAATTGGCATTAATTGCAGCGATATTCATTAGACCAGCTGCTGTACACACAGTAATAACATCTTTCAAGATGTTTTCAATCATTTGTTTATTTGAAGAACTAGTTACAAATTTACTTGTTTCAAGTATTTCTGTATGTACTTCTGATAAACCAAGTTTTTTAGCCATAAGAGCTACTGCTGTTACAATACTTTCCTGATTGATTGATGCAGGGATTCCAATAATTACAAAGTTTAAAGATTTCATTTGATATGAATTTAAAGTTGTTTATAAATTTCTTGACTATAGTACTTACCGCATCTTTTACAGTAAGTTCTTTTAGTAATAGGAATATTTAATTCATTGTTGTTAGGCTCATTTTTCCATTTGTGCCCATGAATTAAACATTGTGAACGTAATGCAACTTCTTTCTGCCGTTTAGGATTATCTAATAATTCTAATTCAGCAAGTCGCTTGATGTTACTATGATAGGCTTTTAGCCTTCTGTAACTACTGATTTTCAGTTTGATTTTCTTAAAAATATTCATTCTTTCATATTTAATAGTTTTAATTATACAATATTTTGAGGACGTCTAGCTGCAACTAGATGGTTTTATCAATCTTAATTATATATTAACACACATTTTCTACTGTACGCTTACAGTAAATAAAGAAGGCATGTAACAGTTTATACAATATATTGCAGTATATTGCAGGCTTGACGATTCACATCGTTGTGTAACTTCTACACTAATACAGCTTAATTGAAATACTAATTAAAATGACTCTCACTTAGTTTTAACTCATAAGCAGATATAGCTGTCAAACTAATCTTATTGGAGTACATGGTTTTAACGTCTGCACTAATACTAATCTCCTCCACCTACCTTCAGACGGCAGTAATACTGTCATCTAAAATGATTAGATATAAGCCCCACATGTTTGTCGCTGATTCTCACAGTAAGAACGATTACTTCTATCTTCACAGACTGAAGTAACCTTATTTAATTTAATAGTTAACGACTTCATGAATTGTATCACTATTAAGTTGTGGTAATGAGGACCTTGGCATACTATCTGGTATATATTCCTTTTGTATATCCATACTCCTCTTTATTAATTTATCATAAAAGTCTTTATTACTAATATAAATAGAAACAATTTCGTGATTTGATAAATCTGTACCTTTAGTTACAAGTATTTGAGTTAGTACTTGTTCTGGCATAACCAAAAACACACTATCTACATACTTGTCTAATCTCATACTTTCACGCCATTGTAGTACTTCTTGTACTGTTGGTGCTACTACTTGTTCAATTGTGTCCGTTTCAGGGATTTGTTTTTCTTTAGGACTACGAGGTTTTGCACAACTGATAAAAATTGCTAATGCTACTATTGCTGCGATTAGCCAAAATACATATTTGTTTTTCATTTTTGATAAATGTTTTTAAGTTAATACTAAGTATATAAATGCTATTAATATTGCATCTATTACAATTAACACTCTTGTTACTGGATGTGTTTTATACCAATTTTCAAACTTATCCCACCATATATCTGCTAAATCAGCTTGGTTTGATTTCTTTGTATCCATCGTCTTTATCTTTATATCCACTACCAAGTGTATATACAAAAGATAATACGCAGAATATAAATAGTGCGATTATCACTACTTTAGAGTAATACCAATAATTCCAATAATCGGTATATAACAGTCCGTACACTTCTTCATCAAAGAAATATATTCCTTGATGTTCAATAATCATCACAGCTGCAAATAATGCAGTTATGAGTCCAAATAAAAAATACATTAACTTTTGCATAATAATTATTTATTGATTAAATACTATTTGCTACAAATACTATTGTTACTACTATTGCTAATAATATTAGTAAGTATACTAATAATCTGATAGTAATAACAATGCGCCAGAATCGTTCATTTCCCATATACTTTTATACTTATTATTGAGTTTTTGCCAAAAATGATGTCCTTCTTTTGTATGTCTCCATATAAGTGTACATTCAATTGCCATACTAGGAACTCTTAATTTTGTATAAAATGGTTCTAGGTTTATTTTTTTATCGTGAGCAAATTTACTACTGCCGTCTAAAAAGCTATCTAATACTTTTTCTTTAATAAGAAACGTAAGCAATAAATAAGGCATATTAAATAATATTTGCCTTCTGACTTTTTGTTGTTCTGTTAACTTTTTCATTGATTGAATTGTACTTTTTTATGAACTTTAAATATTACTTCAGTATCACTCTTAACTTCAATAGTAAAATGAGGAGATGATTTACTATCTATTCTTCGTTTGATCCATTTAACTACGTAATCCGCAGTTAATACTTCAAATTGCAAATAGCTACGCCATTTTCCACTCTTACCGATGTGTAGTTTTAGATTTCCTCTGTCAATATTAGTAACGGGGTTAACGCGACTTTGTTTTGAGTTAACTAATTTAGCTACTACTATGTCGCCGATTTTAAGATTTTGAAATTGTTCTAATGTCATATCTTTTTTTAGTTTATTGATTAAACATATGAAGAGGACAGCTAATGCTGTCCCCTACTATTTACGCATAGTTATGTTGCCACTCTTTGTTCATCCAGTGACAGATGCTCAGAACTATTTTTCAAATCTAAAATAGTGAAAACTTCTTCATACTGAGTTTAGATAGTGCTTACAATAATTGTATCACACACTACAATGATACTAATACTACATGTAGTTGGCTCTGCATTTACAGGCTTGCCACTGTCTATGGCTGCATTACTATTGTAGTATAAATAACTCTAAATTAGTTTGAATACATCTTGCTAAGAGTTCATACTTTCTGATAAAGTGTTTTCTTGTTTTCATATTATTTTAATTTTAAGTTAATAATCTGTTTAAAAACACTACTATCTTCACAGACTGTAGTGTATGGTTAAGTAATAATAAAGTAAAGGATAGTATGGCTGTATCCTTACAATATAGTTTTTTAGTGTTTGTTAGTAGCTCTTGTACGCATTACTCGGCAGAGGAGCCTTACCGAAACCTATAATGTAGGACCCTGTTTAAAACTTAAAGATTAATGTAATTAAAACAATCATAGTGGACTCCTACTTTAACGTTTTGAAACAGGAACGTTTTAATTTGCGCAATACACGCTCTAATTTTATATTAAATCCCATTCAATTAACGCTTCGATTGGTGACATACCTTGTTCGATGCATTCGGTTACTTCTGCTTCAAGATGATATTCTTTCGCTATTATGAGAGCTTCATTAACTGTAATTTTTGGTGTTTCTATAATATATATTTTTATTGATAAATAAAATTGCTATAATGGTGACTCAATTGGTTTGAAACGGTAAACCATAGCCCTCACAGTCAGACTGCAAGAGCTATATATTAGGTTTACTCGTCATCGTCCGCGTCATCAGTTTGTTGAGTTTTTTCAGATTCTGAGACAGGATTACTAACACTTTCATTAGCTTCTAGTTTATTGACACGTTTCTCATACCAATATGAACCGTTAGCAATGTTTGCATTTGCGTTCCTTGTAATTACTTCAATATAAGTTCCCCCGTTAAGGTCATTATCCCATTCGTTTGAATCCTTATAATCAGTAATTTCGCCCGTTTTTTCGTCAACAATCATCTCAAGACGTGAATATCCAACAGCGTTAAGTTGTGTTAATTCTTTTTGTTCACCGTTTGCGTCAGCATAGTAAATTTTACTTACACCTAAAACCTCACTAACCGGCAAGGTCTTATATACCAATGGTAACGAAAATTCACAATCAGATAATTTAACAACTTCTCCTTTCTTCGTTGTAAAGGTTTTTGAATCGCTTTCCATACATTTAATAAATCTGTCAAGATTTTTCTTGTATGCTTTCGCCGTCTCGTCTTCAGTCGGAAACAAACACTTAACAAGATTAATGTTGCGTATTGCAGCCGCTTGGGGATTCAATACCTTAACACCTCCAATCGTGATAAATGTGGGTGCATCCTTAGCGCCTTGTGAATAACTAAATGTACACACGTAAAACTCATCGCCATTGGTTCGAGTTCTTTTTTCTGCTGAAATCAATTTGCTTAACATGATTTTTTTCTCCTTTCTTGATTACTTGTTACTTGTGTGGAATAGCCCAACAGATACAAGCCCGTAGGGGTGTTCCACTCCGATACAAGGTAGAGGGGTGTGAATTTTTGCTGCTTCGCACACACAGATTTCTTCACCAAAAAAATTTTTTATATATTTTTATTTTAAATAATGTTAAAAAATAGCTATTAAACTTAAATAAATATTCATAATAAATGTTAATAATAATAACCAATATAGTTAAATATACGTTACTGTATACAGTAGATACAGTTAAATACAGTATGAATACAGAAGACATATTAGAAGAATTAACTAAAGTAGATGATGTAAGTCCCATTACTTTAGAATTACTATTAACTTATTATTAACAATATGTACTCAAATGATGATATAAACTTTATTGCAAATGAAGTATATAAACTAAGTTCTTCTACTTAGTAGAATCTAATGAGATTGTATGGATTTATAATAACAGAAGCATGAATTACTATTTCATAAGACAAAGAGATTAGCAGTATTCTAATTGTCTTTACTTAAGTAAGATAAGTAAGAACTATAAATTAAATGATAATTATAGATCCTTTACTTTACCAGGACAAATAGAATATACTTTTTCTGAAGATTTATATAAACAGTTTAAGAAAGAAATAAATACAGTTAAATGACAGAATTTACTGCACTATGTTTAGTAGGTATGTTAGGATGTCTAGCTTATATCATACTAAATAAATTAACAAAATAATGTGCCCTAAGTACACGGGATCGTAGTACATTCCACGCTTAAAGAAGTTACCATAAGGTAGAAGCGCACCAGGGAATCCTAATCGTAAGTAGGCTCAGTTTAGCTACCTTTCTGACGGTCTTTGGTTAAAAAAGGTAGCCCCTAAAACGGTATTACTATGGAAAAGAACGAACAAAAAAAAGCAGATAGAATTGAATATGTTTTCAGGAATAAAACTTATATAGCTACTCCTGAGCTTAGTAAAGGTTGTTGTGTAGGTTGTGCGTTTGTTAATAATATGAACTGCGCTAACTTTAAAGATAGAATGGACATCTGCCATAAAGGATATATTTTTAAGCGTAAATTTAATCACATAGATGAGTAACCTTACTTTACTTACTGCGTTAATAGATATTATAAAGTAAATATTATGGAAGATAAAGTACTAGAAACAGTGGTAAACGGATTGGAATATAGTTTTGAAAAAGATATATTGGTAAAACCTTTAGCTCCTATCATGGTTACTAAAGAATATACAGAGCAAATCCCTACTGGGGAAAAGGACGAAGAAGGTTTTAATAAGTATGAAGTAAAGACTCATACTAAAGAAGTTGAATCAGATTTTGCAAAAGGTATTGTTCTATCTATTCCAATCGGTACTGATAGTACCATTAAGGTTGGTGATACTATAGTATATCCTAAGAAATTTGCTAAAGACTTTGATCTATTTAAAGACTCACAATTAGTTAAACCATACGACGTTGTAGCTAAAGTCGTTAAATAAGCTATCATTCATGATTGAATGTTTTATTTTAGAGTATTAAGTCGCTGCCCTGCCATCAAAGCAGGGCATTCTTTTTACTATTACTTTACTAAACATTAATAAATGTTAAATATTTTAAACACTTTTTATATTAGTGCGTTTTAAGGGCATTATGGGAACAATGATAATATTTCTTGTTAGTGTTATTGGTTTTGGTATTCTTACATATTGTCAAGGAAAGAGAGAAGGTTACACACAAGGTAGAATTGATGGATATGAAGAATGTAAAAAGAACTTTAACAGGATACAAGAATTTAAACAAAAGATATTAAATAAAAAGTTAGATATATGGAAGGATATAAAGTAATTAAGGAATTCAGTTTTGCTGAAAAAGGCGATGTATTTACTAAGGTTGAAGACTTGAATTTATGGGAACTACAGAAGTCTGAAACAAAACCAGAAATGGAAACTTATACTTCTATGGCTTTTGATTCATCTACTATGGATGAATTAGCTAAAAAAGATTATGTAATCTGGTTTAGTGAAGATGAAAATGATTGTTGTGTCTGTGATTGCTGTGATAAATTAGAAGAAGTAAAAGAATACGTTAATACTCTGATTGATACATATACTAAGGACTATAATGAACTAATAAAGGATTATAATGAAGGTAATGTTCAACAGTGCGTTAGAGTAGAAGCTGAAACAGTATATCATAATTTAAATAAGGTTCTTAATAGTATTAAAGATTTGTTAGATGAATAAATTAGTAAAGACTGTCAATAAAGGCAATCTTTACTATGAATACCTTAATGCTTTAAATGGTATACTACAACTTACAAACAGGGAATTGGAGTTACTTACTAAGTTCGTTGAATTAGATGTGAACTTTACTCCAATACCTGGTGTAAGTAAAAATGTAGCCAATACTGACAATCGTAGAATGATTAAAAGTACTATGGGTATTACTCCTGATAACTTAAGTAGATATATAAGTAAGTTCAAGAAAGAGGGTCTTTTAGTACAGGGAAAAGCAGAAGATGAATTAGTAGTTAATAAGATACTAATTCCAGAGATAATAAAAGATAGGGTGCAAATAACATTAATACTAAGAGTAAATGAATAATAAAATAAATAATAAACATTTCTATATGATCTTTGACAATGGGCATATAGTACATGTAGAGAATAGAAGTAATAGGTTAGTACGATATTTTAGACATCTCTTTAACTTACGTTCTAATCTGAAATTAACTTCTTTTGTTCCAAAGAAACCTTACTCTAATAAAGAAATCAAGAAATTATCTGATATACTATACAGAAATCGCGATTTAGATGAATCTGATATTGTAGTAATAATAAATTCTATTAGACCTAATACTATCAGAGAATCTTTAACAGAGTTAGAAACTAGTGAATATTATATAAATGCAACAGCAAAAAAAGATATCAATTTACTCAAGTCTGGCAAACAAATATAATTTACCTTATCCTGTTATAGAAGTAATATGCAATAGTCCATTTAAGTTTGCTAAAGAAGTAATGTCAAATGATGAAGATACTAAAGATATTATGTTTGCTTACTTATTTAAACTTAAATTAAAAAAGAGATATAAAGAAACAAAATGAGACAGTTTATTGAAGAATGCTTAACACCTAATTATAAGATTCACTGGTTAGATTCTATTTACTTTGATCCTGTATTACTTAACAATATACAGATGTATATAGCAATTAGTGACAGTAGACTATTAAGAATATGATACTAAGAAAGTTTGATAATATATATCCTAGAACATTTTGGATAGCTATAATAGAAAAGGAAGAAGATGTATACACAATATTAAAGAAATTCACTATATACAACTTATTACCAGGTTTCGATAAAATACGAAAAGAAGCTGAAGAAGAAATGTTAAAGGCGTATGACGGAGATGTTATAGCAGAATGTAGACCAGTTATGTTAAACAGTAGTTCTGAGATGGGTATTATTTGTATAATATACAGACCTGATGAAATAGACGGTACACATATAGCACATGAATCAGTTCACATAACTGACTATTACTTTGAAGTTACAGGAATGAATGGTGAAGAGTTCTCAGGAGGTGGTAATGAAGGATATGCTTATTTAGTTGGTTGGGCTGCTGGATGTTTTATTAAAGTAATAAAAGAATATGGTAAGACAGAGTAAAGAAGATTCGTTAGCTCTATGGGAGTTTGAGAAGAACAATACTAAACGATTAGGTTTTAATATCAGCGAAGAGTTAAGGGAATTAATGGAAGTTGCGGATAAGAAGATAAATGACTATTCGTTAACATATAATGAATTTCTAGATGACATTCTAGAAGGTTTAGCTAAACTAAAAGACACAGATAATATTGAAATTAGGCGGTTACAGATAAAAGGATTGTACAACTGTTTAACTAATAAGTATATTGAAGATGGAGAATGATGGTAAGAAATATGATTGTGGTAAAGTAAGAATGGATCTAGTTCCATTAGATGTAGTTGAGAATATTGGTAAGGTACTTACTTACGGAGCTCAGAAATACTCAGATAACAGTTGGCAAAACCTTCCAGATTTTTGGAAAAGATATAAAGCAGCATTATTAAGACATCTTACTGCTATAGATAAAGGAGAATTGATAGATCCTGAAAGTGGACTACCTCATATAGATCATGTACTTTGTAATACAGTATTCTTAGATTGGGGATTTCATCATGGTAAAGCAATTAGTATTAATACAAAAGATATTGAACAAGATAAATAATTATGGAACAATTGAAATTTAAAAAGTTAGATTACTCAGTAAAGAAAGAAGACGGCACAGAAGAGATTAGAAAGTCTGAAGGTAAGTTGCCTACTAGAGCTACTAGTAGCAGTGCAGGATTAGATCTATATACTACTCGTATTACTCAAGAAGTAGATAATAGTGGCAAGTTAGTACTAGTATATCACACTGATATTGCTGTAGAAATTCCTGAAGGATATGTTGGATTTATCTGTATGAAATCATCTATCTCTAAAAGATCTATTATTATGTGTAATGGTATTGGAGTGATTGATTCTGATTATCGTGGAGAGTTAATGGCTAAATTTAAAGTAACTACAGATGCTATTCCTACAGTATATACTACAGATGAACCATTTGCTCAATTAGTTATAATTCCTTGTTCTATATTAGAACCTACTTTAGTAGAAGAGTTAAGTGAAACAGAAAGAGGAGAAAAAGGATTCGGAGAAGCTACAGCAGAACAAAATAATGAAATTAAAGAAGTAAAAGAATAATTATGGAAAATCTAGATATTACAATTATTCCTGTAAGTGCATCAGGTGTTGGAAATTTTATTGAAGTTCGTATTAATGGTATGTTATATAGAACAGAGATTGTGCAAGGTGAATTTACAGAAGATGTAATGAAACAATCTATGGAGAAACTAATGCCTACTATTCCTACTGAACAACAGGAACCTGTAGAATTAAAATTTTATCAGCTATTAGATGCTATTGCAAATACTAAAGCTGAAGAAGAGTATAGAGCTCAGCATCCTGAGGAGTTTATGCCAGAGAATTTTGAACCCAGTGTTGAAGAAGTAACTGATGAAATTATTTGATATAAATGGTGGTAAAGTAGTAATACACCCTGACGCTTTAGGTCTCCCATTCTTTAAAAAACTATGGGAGGCTGATAAGCCTGATAAACAACAAGCTACAAATGTAATAAGCTATATAGTATTAATGTGGTACTTTAAATCTCCATATGTACTTCAATTAGAACCAGATATTAGGGAGAAAAAGCTCAAATAGTTATACTTTAACGATGAAAATTATAAGCTTACTGTAGAGGAAAAAGCTTGTGAAGATGATTACAAAAAGCTGATATATACTAGGAATCTTAGAATGTTAGATAGTATGAGAAATAAAGTAGATACTATTAGTAAATACTACGAAGATTCTCTAGAAGAACAGTTAGATGAAAAGAAAATTAAAGATCTATTGGCTGGTATGGAAAAGGTAAAAGCTACTTTTCAGACATTAGATTTTCTTGAGAAAGCAGTTAAAGCTGAAGAAGTTAGTACTACTAAAGTACGAGGAGATGCTCAGATTAATCCTTATGAATTAGCTTAATTTGTGCAAATTATACACAAGTTTGTAACAATAAATTAATGAGTACGTTATATGAATATAAATAAAGAAACTATGAAGAAAGTACTTGATTTAACAAAATGCAATAGCACTGAAGAAATTTGTGATGTGCTTGAAAAAGAAATTGATAACAAACGAAAAGCAGATGCTTATCTTAAAGAAGCTAGTGAGTCTTTGGTTGAAGAATATAAGAAAGAAGCAGTAGCTGAACCTAAGAAGAAAGGTATTATTAAGCGTACTATTCATTGGCTAAAGAGTTTGTTTAAGAAATAATCTCGTTGAACTGATAGAGAGGTCTGACAGGGACAGACATTAAATATTCCCTGACACAATCTTTCGTGGTGTAAAGGTAACACGCGGAGCTCTAACCTCCGAGTTGTCCGTTCGAGTCGAGACCGAAAGGACTAATTAAAAAAGCTGATTTATGGATAAAGTGTACACAACCAAAATCGCTTATGACTAGGGTTACAGAGTACAAAAAGACGGCTCTGTAACCCTTTTTAATAAGCCTGTAAATAAAATTCTTCTTAAAAAGAAAAATAATAATAGAAACCTACTAGCGTTCCACATAAATGGAAGTCAATTAGTATATGTGTCTAAACTTCAAGCTTACCAAAAATTTGGAGAAAAGGCTTTGAATGAAAATTGTTTTTATGTAGATGGAGATACTACTAATTGTTCTTTTGATAACATTGAATTAAAAAGTACGTATAAAAATTCTTTAGAATTAAAGAATGTATACAGATGTTCTAAATGTGGTAAAGAACTATCTGAAAAATACTTTTATAAAACTGATTTAAAAAACAAAGCTATAAAAAATAGAATATGTATTTGTAAAAATTGCCTTAAAGAAAAAAGAAACAATACTCATGAATACATACAAAGATTTAAAGACAAATGCATATGCTGTGGAGAATCTGATGTAGCATGCTTAGATTTTCATCACTTAAATGATAAGTATGAATCTTTATCTCATATGAATTCTCATTCTGCTGATACTATAAATAAAGAAATAAATAAATGCATTATATTGTGTGCTAACTGCCATAGAAAACTACACTACTATAAGTGTAATGTAGATGAATTAAAAACAAAAATACATGATAGACTTTAATAAAAAAATTAAAAATTCTGATAAATTTAGATAGCCAGCACTAGAATTTATTAAAACTGGAAAGTACTGTCAATATCCTGCTGGCTGTACTGAATATTATACATATTGGGATGAATAGAAAGATCGTTGTATTAATGGTTATACCGCAGAGGATGGAGATTACATTACTGGGTATAACTATTTTTATATCAATTTTTGTCCAATGCAACGTATAGTTAATACTGTTACTAAACTACCTAACGGAGAAACTAAAGTAAAAAGAGACAGTGTAGTAACATTTCCAGACTTCTACGATTATGACTATTTCTACTTCTAGGCAGTACAAGAAGCAGAAGATAAAGGTAAACACATATGTTTACTTAAATCTCGTCGTAAAGGCTATGAATAGCCATATAGTGAACCAGTTCTTACACCTACTGGTTTTGTAGAAATGGGATCTTTAAAAGTAGGAGATTTAGTAATGAATCCTTGCGGTGATCCTTGTAAAGTTATTGAAATAATAGAACAAGGTGAACAAGAGGTATGGGAAATAGAATTGTAGGATGGTAGAAAAGTAAGATGTGGCAAAAATCATTTATGGTCTACATTAAATTCTACAAGAGGAAAATTACATATTAAAACTACAGAAGAATACAGTAAACTAAAGTTGTAGCAAGGTAGTCCTGGAAAATATTGTTATCCATACAAATTACCATCAATTAATCCTTTGCATTTTAATCAAACTGCCCCGTTAGTAGATCCATACGTAATGGGCGTATTGTTAGGAGATGGATACATATGCGGAACGCAGATAAGATTTTCTACAGACGATTAGTAGATTGTAGATATTTTAACTGAGAAACTACCAAATTATAGTATTAAAAAAGTAGACGATAGATTTGCATATGTGATACTATCACATGATAAAACAAAACACCAATTAGGAAGATATCTAAAACAGTATGGTGTAAGAGTAAAAGCAGAAAATAAGTTTATACCAGACGATTATAAATATGCAGATGTAAACACCAGATTAGAATTATTACAAGGGCTTATGGATACCGACGGTTCATCTAGTTCTACAGGTAGCTGTAATTTCGTAAGTACATCCGAAAGATTAATAGATGATTTAATTTTTATATGTAGAAGTTTAGGTATAAGATGCAGAAAATCTAAAATGATTCCTGGTCGTACTGATGTAGATTTCGGAAATGGTTATAAGTCAGATACTTTACCTCATTGGGAAGTGTGTATTACTACAGAAGAACCTATATTTAAATTAGAAAGAAAATTATAGAATTTACGACACCGAGAATATAAATATAATTCTATAGGTATAAAAGCAGTTAGAAATCTTGGGTATAAAGAAAAGCAAAGATGTATTAGAGTAGATCATGATAATCAATTATATATAACTAGAGATTTCGTAGTAACACACAATAGCTATAAAGGCGGAGCTATGGCATGTCGTAATTATTATCTAATACCTAATAGTAAAACATACATATATGCTTCTAATAAGCAGTATCTTACTGAAGATGGTATTCTTACTAAAGCTTGGGACTATATGGACTTTATAGATAAAAATACAGCTTGGGGTAAGAAACGATCTGTTAACAGTACTATGCGTAAACGAGCTGGATTCTGGACTAAAGATGAATTTGGCAATGAAGTAGAAATGGGTTATAAGTCAGAGATTATTGGCGTTACTTTGAAAGATAATCCTGATGTAGTACGTGGTAAACGTGCCAAATTAATTCTATTTGAAGAAGGAGGTTCATTCTCAGAATTAGGTGCTGCGTGGCAAATTGCTAGACCATCTGTAGAACAAGATGGTGTAGCGTTTGGTACTATGATTGTATGGGGAACTGGTGGTGACGAAGGCTCTGCATTTGAAACTATGAAAGATATGTTCTATAATCCAGATGGATACAATTGTTTAGGATTTGAGAACATATGGGATAGTACACCTACAGATAAATTGTGTGGATTCTTTGTTCCATAGTATACTAATCTAGATACTAGAGATGATGATGGTAATAGAATATACATGGATAATGATGGTAACACTATTACTAAACCTTCTCTAGAATTTATATTAGATGAACGTAGAAAAGTAATAAGTACAGCTACTAATACTACTGCTATAGACCGTTATGTTGCAGAACGTCCTATTACTCCACAAGAGGCAATGTTGGAATTTAACGGTAATATATTTCCTAAGAAGGAACTGTAGGAGCAATTAGGACTTATTCGTACTAATACTTAGTTATAGAATCATAAACAAGTAGGTGATTTAATATTTGACGAATCTGGTAGTATCAAATGGATACCTAAGAAACACGGTGATGTTACTAAGTATCCACTTGGTAAAGACGATGATCCTACTGGCTCAATAGTTATATGGGAACATCCAGCTAAAGATGCAACAGCTGGATTATATATAATAGGTGTAGACCCTTATGATCATGATTAGTCTGGTACTAATTCACTAGGATCATCTATTGTATATAAGAGGTTTTAGAACTTTGAAGAGTATTATGATATTATAGTAGCTGAATATACTGGTAGACCTGCAACAGCTGAAGAGTACTATGAGAATCTACGTAAGTTAGCATTATACTATAATGCACGTATAATGTATGAAAATGAACGCAAAGGTCTATTCCCTTACTTTACTGCTAAACATTGCGATTACTTATTAGCTGATCAGCCTGATATTATTAACGATATAGTTAGTAATTCTAAAGTACAAAGAAGAAAAGGTTGTCATATGAATAAGTAGATAAAACAATGGGGTGAAGGTATGATCAAAGAATGGTTAAATGAAGAGTATGCTCCAGGTAAGAAAAACCTAACTAGGATACTATCAGAGCCGCTATTAGAAGAGCTAATAAGCTATAATGATACAGGTAACTTTGACCGAGTGATGGCGTTGATGTAGGTTATGATATATAGAGAACAACTGTATAATGTAGTTGTTAAAAAGAAAGAAAAAGAAAATAAATAGAAGATGCTCTTTGATGGACCAATTTTTGCGCAGAGTTGGTTCAATGACGATACTCCTAGAGTATTTTCTAATGACGATAATGTATATACATTTTAACTATGAAGAATACTAAAAGTTTCCCTGCACAGAAACTACCAATGTCAAAGAAGACACAAGCCTGGAAAGAAGCCTGCGTAGACTATGTAGTAGGCGCTGGAGATTCAGGATTTGGTGGTAATGGTAGATCTAGATCTGACGAGATGTAGACTTACTATGATTTATATAATAGCATATATAATGAAAAGGATCTTAAATATGTAACCAATCCATTTAAACAAGATGATGGGTTTCCTGCTATGGCATAGGATTATAATATCATCAAACCATATGTAGATCAGTTACTTGGTGAAGAAACTAAGAGACCTTTTAATTTTCATCCACAACGTACAAGTGATATAGCTGCTAGTGAACTACAGGAAAAAGCCAAAGAAATGCTAATGGATTATATTCAGGCTACTATAGCTAGTAAGTTAAGTCCAGAACAAGCAGCCAGATATGAACAAGCATTAGCTACAGGAGAAATCTAGACTCCAGAAGCTATAGCTAAGTATCTATAGAAAGATTATAAAGATATAGCAGAAACTGAAGCTTATCACGCATTACAATTTCTAAAGAGAAAATTGAATCTTACTCATGAGTTTTATAAAGGTTGGAAAGATGCTTTAATAGGTGGAGAAGAAATATACTATGTAGGTGTAATCAATGGAGATCCTTATGTAGAAAGAGTAAACCCTATGTACTTTGATTATGAGCATTCTTTAGACTTAGAATTCATAGATGATGCCGCATGGTGTCGTAGAAAGATGATTATGTCTGCTACTGAGATATACGATAGATTCTATGATAAAATGTCTGAAAGACAATTGAATGAACTACTAGAACTTATTGATCAAAGACCCGGAGCAGGTAATAATCCAGAGATAAGAAAGACTAGTATAGATTATGAATCTATTAAGCTACATAAGATTAATAGTTTTACAGATAATCCATTTGATATAGATCATATAGTAGTATATCATTGCTGTTGGAAGTCTTTCAAAAAGATAGGATTTGTTACTTTACTAAATCCAGAAACTGGAGAAGTTGAAGAATTTCAAGTAGATGAAGATTATAAGGTAACAGGAACAGAACAATCTGTAGAATGGGATTGGATTATTGAAGTGTGGGAAGGATATAGAATTGGTGATGATATGTATATAGGAATTCAACCTATTGAATATCAGCACATATCTGCTGATAATCCTAATTCACAAAAACTACCTTATACTGGTGTAGTATATAATAATACTAATAGTAAACCCAGATCATTAGTAAGTATGATGAAACCATTACAGTATATGTATATTGTAGTATGGTATAGACTTGAATTAGCATTATCTAGAGATAAAGGTAAAGTAGCAGTAATGGATATTACTTAGATACCCAAATCTATGAATATTGATGTTAACAAGTGGATGCATTACTTAAGTGCACTAGGTGTAGCTTTTATTAATCCTTATGACGAAGGATGGGATATACCAGGACGTGAAGGAGGTAAGCCATCTCAATTCAACTAGTTGTCTTCTTGGGACTTAACTATGAGTAATGTAATAGCTGAATATATTCAGTTGATGCAAAAGATTGAAGACATGGTAGCTAAGCTTACTGGTATTACTCCACAAAGACAAGGACAGATTGCTGCTAGTGAATTAGTAAGTAATGCTAATACTGCTGTTAATATGTCTTATCATATTACTGAACCTTGGTTCTGGAATCACAATTAGGTAAAAAGAAGAGTATTAACTATGTTGTTGAATACTTCTAAAGCAGCTTGGAAAGATAGTAAGAGATACTTGAATTATATATTGGATGATGCCACTAGAGCATTTGTACAATTATCTGATAATTTCTTCTATGAAGATATGGATATATTTGTAGATGATAGCACTAAGAATCAACAATATATAGATCAATTAAAGCAACTGTTACAACCTGCTATGTAGAATGGTGCTAGTCTATTAGATATTGCTGAAATCATTACTTTAGATAATATGAGTATGATTAAGAATAGACTTGAGGAAATTGAACAGAAAAGAATGGAACAAATGCAGCAACAGCAGCAAGCTGAACAACAAGCACAACAGCAAATGGCAGAACAACAGAATCAGCTTAAAGAAGAAGAGCTTATGCTTAAAGAAGCTGAAATGGATCTTGAAAAATATAAAGTAGATCAAGACAATGCTACTAAAATTACTGTAGCACAACTTAATGCTTATCGTGGTGCTGAGAATATGGATCAAGATATGAATGGAATAATTGATGTAGTTGAGATTGGAAAGTAGGCACTCGAATAGCAAAAGATTGATTCTGAAAAAGCATCAAAGTAGTTAGAGCTCAATAACAAAAAACGCGAAATTCAATTAAAGAAAGAAATAGAAGATAAAAAAATAGATTTAGAAAAACAAAAAATGGAATATGATTTAAAATTATAGAAATAGAAAGATGCAGAAGCGTACAAAAGAGAACAATTAAAGGCTAGAACTGCATTAAAAAATCAAGTTCCTGGAGAATCTAAAAAGAAATAATAATTATGAAAGAAGAATGGCGAACAATTAAAGAAACTAACGGTCGATATTCAGTTTCAAATTTAGGAAATGTTAAAAGAAATGAACATTATACTATAGTTAGTCCAACCTCTACTCACACAAATAGTTTAAAAATGTTTTATAAAGAACGTAAATTAAGTCCTTATCTAAATAAGGACGGATACTATGTGGTGAGATTACAATTAGAAGACAGAGTTAATAGAACAGTATCTGTTCATAGATTAGTTGCAGAAGCTTTTATACCAAACCCCAATAATTATCCACAAATAAATCATATTGACGAAAATAAAGTAAATAATAATACTAACAACTTAGAATGGTGTACAGCAAAATATAATGCTAATCACGGCACACGAAAAGAAAAACTTAGAAAAACTTCAGGAATTCGTGTAGCACAATACGACTTATAGGGGAATTTAATAAAAATTTGGGATAGTATTTCACAAGCATCGTAGAGTTTTGGAGCTAAAACTACAGCTTGCATAAGAAGAGTGTGTAAAAAAGAATCAGGTAGATTAACTTATCGAGGTTATGTTTGGAAATATGTTGACTCTAAAGTAATTGGAGATTCATCATTAAAAGAACAAATATTATAGAACAAACAACTATTAATTGATACCATATTAACCACTTTTTCTAATGAAGAATTAAAAGAAATTATAAAATCAATCGAACTGAAACTTTCTGAATCTAAATAAGTATGAACTGGTTTAAAGAAACGTGGTGGTTAGTAAAACAATTATTTACTACTACTAAGAATAAAGATAAAGTATAGTATAAACATATGGATCATTATCCTTTTAGTGGATACTCTGCAATGAGTTGGTGTGGATATATTTTGACTAAAAAGAAAGAATCTGATATTAAAACTACTACTTGGAATCACGAAAATATACATTTACAGTAGGCTAAGAATAAGGGTAGTTGGTTAAAGTATTACGCTGATTATGTATGGGAATGGATTAAGGGCAATCCTATTACTTATCCAGCATCATCGGCATACTATACAATCCCTTATGAAATGGAAGCATATGCAAATGAAGATAAATCTGATTACGAAATTAATACAAATAGGTATAAAATAAAAAATCGTAAAAAGACCTATAGAGAGAATAAGAAAAATTGGTTTAACTATATTAAAAATTTATAATTATGGCATGTGGTGGAAAGAAAGGTGGCAAGAAGTCATCTAAAAGTGGAAAGAAAAGTAAATAATTATGGAACGTGAAGCATTTAGATAGAGAATGCAACAGTATAAGTAGGCTAGGGAGAATAATCCCTAGCTGAAGTACTGGGATTGGAAAAAAAGAAAATGATTTAGGCTACTAGCTATATAAAAATAATCTTCCAAGTAATCTACAAGTAGAAACAGATGATTATGATTTATATGGAGCTTATGAATCTAATATGCAGCCTGAACTAAATGAAGATGGTACTTATCATTTAGGTAGTAGAGATCCTTACACTGGTAGAATTCTAAAAAGTAAATAGCATCCGACATATTAGAAGGCAATAGAATCTGAAATATCTGCTGGTTATTTTCCATATGAAAAGAATAATATTACATATACTAAAACTTATTCTCCTGTTGATATAAGCGGATATGCAGATGGTGGCATTATAGATGAAGATCCACCATAGAGTACTAGTGAAAGACCTATTACTAACTTTGACCCTAAAGGAGATCCATATAATCCTACATATGGATATAACCCAGGTGCAGGTTATGTTTCAAATTCAGATCCATTAGGTAGTTTATATGTAGAAGGAGCTTTACTTAATCCAGTATTTAAATTAGCAGGTAATGCAGTATCTAATGTAGCTAGAGGATTAACTAAATACTCTTCTAAATATGTACCAGAAGTAAGAAGAACTGTGTAGGATAAAATAAATAGTTTGTTCCGTAGAGAAGCTGAAGATAAAGCTCGTACATATAAATTATATGATGATGCTATAGAATCTAGAAATAGAATAATTGAAGATCTATATTCTAATCCAGCTTATATGGAAAGAGCTAGATAGATTTAGAATACATACGGTGATAATTACGCTAAAGTATATGAAGATATAATTAATTAGTATAATACTAATTATTGGAATTTACCTAATCCTGTTATAAAATAGTTAGATGCTAAGGCTAAAATGTAGGCTAAAGATGCAGCTGTAAATAGGTATATTACTAGAAGACAGCCAGCAGGATATGATGATTTTGAGTATTAGATAAATAGAAATCTTACAGAGATAGATTATCCTACTACTAGACACGAATTAGGACACTATGTAGATTTTAATTTAGCCAAAAGTTCAAATCCTGATTATAGCAACTCTATGTTTGCAGAGTTAAAAAGAGATTTATCAAAATAGAAGAATCCATTATTTCCAGATAAAACTGATTATTATAGTAAAGGTACAGAATAGAAGTCTTATATGAATACTCTTAGAGAGTATATGTTTAAGAACGGTATGATTAATAATATAGGAGATAAGGTAACTTCTAGATAGATTAAGAAAGCTATAAGATCATTACCTAAAGATATGAGATCTATTGAAGCTGCTTATCTTCAATTTGCTACACCTGGATAGTACACAAAGTGGTTTAACAAGATACCTTTACTTGGTACTTATCCAATAGTAAATAAACAATTTTAGAATTATGAAGAAGATAAAGATAAAGCCAGAGAATAGAGGTAAGTTCAACGCAACTAAAAAGAAAACAGGAAAGACAACTGAAGAGCTAACTCACAGTAAGAATCCTGTAACAAGAAAGAGAGCAATATTCGCTTAGAATGCTGCTAAATGGAATAAAGGTAAAAAGAAGAAAAAATAAATCTAATTAAATATTTTAATTATGGATAAAAAAATGACATTAGGTGGATTTGAAGCTGTACTAGATAGCTTTATCCCTAATCCAGATGGTGGTTTTAGAAATTCAAATATTGATGAAAACGTTAATGTTAACGCTGATGAATTTGAATCACTAGACGATGAAGAATTAGAAGATATTAAAAATAACAATATCGAAGTAAAGAATAAGAAAGAAAAACCAGTAGAGGAAGATACTGAGGAAGAAGAAATCGAAGAAGAAGATATTGAAGATAAACCAAAACGTAAGCCTGGTAGACCTCGTAAAGAAGAAACTATTGAGGAAGAAACAGAAGAGGAAGAAGGTGTCGAAGATAACAACGAAGAAAACGTTGTTACTAACTTCTTTGACGCTATGGCTGAAAAACTTAATTGGGAATTTGAAGAAGATGAAGATAAACCCAAAAGTGTTGATGAGTTAATTAATTACTTCCAAAATGTCATTGAAGAAAATAGTAAGCCTGAATACTCTAGTGAAGAAGTTGAAGCACTAGATAATTTCGTAAAGCAAGGTGGAGATTTAAAGAAGTATCTGACTATTGATGCCGAGTTAGATTTAGATGATATTGACATTGAAGATGAAACTAATCAGAAATTGGTAGTAAAACAACTACTTAAAGAGAAGGGATTCTCTACTAAGAAGATTGATAAGTTAGTAAGTAGATACGAAGAAGCTGGATTACTTGAAGATGAAGCACAAGACGCTTTAGAAGATCTTAAAGAGATTAAAGAGGAAAAGAAGAAACAGCTATTAGAGGATCAGAAAAAGGCTTATCGTGAATAGATATAGAGACAACAGCAATTCTATGATAACGTTGTTAGCGAAATAAAAGGCTTAAAGAATATACGTGGTATTACAGTCCCTGAAAAAGATAAAAAGGTTTTAATGGATTATATACTTAAGCCAGATACAGACGGTAAAACAAAGTACCAAAAGGACTATGCTAAGGGTGGTGTTAAGAATCTCATAGAATCAGCATACTTTACAATGAATGCTGATAAGCTTATTGAGGCTGCTAAACGTGAAGGAAATAATTCAGCTATTGATAAGTTTAGACGAAGTTTAAAATCTAGTAGTATTACTACTAAATCTAGAAAACAAGCTACGGGTTCTGATGATGATCCAATTTGGTTCTCAGCTGCACGACAACTGCGTATATCATAATAATTAATTATATAAATAAAAAAATTAAATTACTAGTATTTTATGGATAATAATATTCTTAATAACCTCCAATTATACAAAGGTAAATGGTTTTCTGATTTGATCGACACTAATAAGATTAGTCTCGCTTCTCAGCAAAGACCTTATGAGGTATCTACTATCCTGTCATACGTATTTGGTACTAAAGATAATGGTTACAGTACTTCTCTTGATATGTTGACAGGTGGTCTTGGAAATGTAATGACTATTGATCAGCCTTCATTTGAATGGGGCGTTATGATTGACCAAGATAGAGCTGTTACAATTCGTGACGCTAAATGGAATGGCGCTGCAATTGGTGAAAATTCTACTCCGGGTTTGGGCAATACTCCTATTACTTTGTGGTTGGAAGATGCATGGTTTGGTCCTGGTGCTACTATCGAATTTGATGATAAGAGTCAAGCACGTATTCAGGACGCTCCGTATCAAGATGGTAATCTGTATGTTTATACAGTATTTGTATCTAACGGTAGCCCTGCTTCTTATATTGATCCTGCTGTTTTAGCTTCTGGTTGCCAAGTGAACCGTTTGGCTTCTGCTTATGAAGAATACAGTGAAGAGGCTGATATTCTGAACTACAATACTCACTTCAAGATGCGTAACTACTTGACTACAGTACGTCTGTCTTATGATATCACAGGTTCTGCTTACTCTACAGTTATGGCAGTAGCTTTGAAAGATCCTAAGACTGGTAAAACTTCTTACTTGTGGTCTACATTCCAGGAATGGGTTGCAATGCGTGAGTGGTACAAACGTCTTGAAAGAGCTTTGGTATACAATCAGAATAACGTAAACAAAGATGGTTCTTGTAATCTGAAAGGTAAGAATGGTCGTCCTGCATTTATTGGTGCTGGTTTGTTGGAACAGATTGCTCCGTCTAACAGACGTTATTATACTCGTTTGACAGCTGAACTGTTGGAAGACTTCTTGTTTGACCTGTCTTACAATGTATTAGGTACTAATGAACGTAAGTTTGTTGCCTTGACTGGTGAAATGGGTATGCGTGAATTTGACCGTGTACTTAAAGAAAAGATGGCTAATATGAACTTGATTGACACAGTATTCGTAACTGGTTCTGGCGATAATCTGAAGTTCGGCGGTCAGTTTAAAACTTATGCAATGTCTAACGGTATTGAATTGACTTTGAAGTATTTCCCGTTGTATGACAACACTACTTACAATCGTCAGTTGCATCCTGTTACTTTGAAACCGTTGGAATCTTACCGTATGACATTCTTGGATTTGGGTCGTCGTGATGGTGAAGCTAACATTGTTAAAGTAGTTCGTAAAGATCGTGAATTCGTTAACTGGTGTACAGCTGGTTCTGTAACTCCTGCTGGTTACGCTCACTCTAATACAGAAGTTCGTTCTAATGCTAAGGATGGTTACTCAGTACACTTCTTAGGTGAGGTAGGATTGATGTTGAAAGATCCTCGGGCGTGTGGGGAGCTAATCATGATGGCAGAATAATAATTAACTAACTTTAACATGTAATTACCTGACAGCCTGAGTAACTTAATTAAGTTATCCGCGTTTATCAAATATAAACATTTTAAACAGATAATTATATGTTAAGTTACGAAGTATATAAGATTACAAATAAAGTAAACGGAAAAGTTTATATAGGTATAACTAATAGAGGAGCTGGTGCTAGATTTAAACAGCATCTATTTGAAGCTGAACACGGCTCCTCTTTTAGATTCCATAACGCTCTTAGAAAGTATGGAGCAGACGGATTTGATATCAATATCATATCATTCTGTAAAAATGCAGAAGAACTTAAAGAAAGAGAAAAGTTCTTTATAAAAGAATACGATTCTACAAATCCCGAGAAGGGATACAATATGACAGAAGGTGGAGATGGCACTTTTGGTAGACCTTGTTCTGAAGAAACTAAACAAAAAATAAGTATAGCTAACTCTGGTAAAACAGCTAGTGAATATACTAGAAAGTTATTATCTGAAGCTGGTAAAGTACGAACAGAAGGTAGAGATAAGTATTGGAAATCTGGTAAAATCGGTGAAACTAGAAAAAAACCAGTATTACAATACACTTTAGATGGAGATTATATAACAGAATATAGTGGTGTAAACGAAGCCAGTAGAAAAACTGGAATAAGTACTTCATTAATAATATCATCCTTAAAAAGGAAAAGAGTATTAATATCTGAAAGAAACCCATATATATGGTTATATAAAGAAGATTATAAAGAAATTCCAAGTAAAGTAGATCCATCTTTAGCAGCTATACTACCAGATTGGAAACCACAGATTTCTGATAAATGTAGACAGGCTAACATAGAGTCTAGAAAAAATAAAGTAAGAACTGCTGAAGAATTAGCTTTAATAAAACAAAGAGCTACAGAAGCATGCGGAAAGAAAGTACTACAATATTCATTAGATGGAAAATTGTTAGCAGAGTTTGATAGTATATCCGAAGCTAGTAAAAATACAGGTCAAGATAGAAAAACTATAGCTAATAGTGCTAATGGAAAAACAAAAGTAACTAAATCTACCAAGTTTATTTGGAAATACAAAGAATAACTTGAACACTCTAATTTTATAATTATGGAAGTAATCGTTAGAATAACTAAATAGAACCCATGGACTGGATTAGTAAAATGGTCTAATTGCTTTGATTACTTGAGCTCATATTGGACAAGATCTGGTAGCCGTTACACAGGTCTAACTCAAGATAAAGCTAGAGAACTAGAACAGAAAATGGGTAAAGCTGAAGGAGAATTAGATCCTGATAGCACATTTTGGGATACATTTGCAATTAAGATTGGTAAGAAAGAATTAGTAATTAATACTGATAGACCTGAAGGAGAATTGCAATATTTATTCCTATTAGGACATAAGAGAGTAGCTAATGGTATTGATAAGATAACTCCATCTACTGATTATGTACTTATAAATAAAGAAGCTGAAGCAGAACAAATTAATAAAGCTAACAAAGTTAAACGTGATGCTTATAGAGCACTGGATAAGATGAGTCTTGAAGATATGCGCAAATGTCTTAGACTGTTTGGAGTTAAAGCTGACACTATGTCTAATGAATTGGTTGAAGCTAGACTTGGTGAAAACGTAGAAGCTGATCCAGCAAGATTTATTAGAATTTGGGTAGATAATCCTAATAAAGAAATTAACTTTGTAATTGAAGAAGCTTTAAGTAAAAATATTATTCGTAAGAACAGAGCATCATATTACTTTGGTACTGATCTTATTGGTAACGGTCTTGAAGATGTAATTGCATATTTGAAAGACAAAAAGAATCAAGATATTTACTTAAGTATTATGTCTGAAATAAAATCTAAATAATGACTAGAGAACAATTTCACTCATATTTTAAAGTAGCAATGGATAAGAACTCTCAAAGTACAGCCTTTGGGGGTTGTCCTGCTTTCTTACCAGAAGAGATTGATTACTGGTTAGATCAAGGTTTATACCAAGAAATAAGTAATAAATTTACTGGTAACAATTATTTAAAAACTAGTTTTGAAGGATCGGTAAAGCGTATACATGACTTAGAAAAATTAGTACATACAGATACAAATGTTATTGCTAATACTGAAACAGATTCTAACAGATGTTATGTTACTAATCTATTTAATGGAGATAGAATGTTCTTTGTAGATGCAGTATTAAACTTCAATAACAAAAAAGCTACCATAAAGCTAATAGATCATGCAGACGCTACTAAATTCAAGAAGACTTACAATAACAATCCTTGGATAGAAGATCCAGTAGCTGTAATAGAAGATAATACTCTATATATCTATTATGATTACTTAGCTATGAGTAGTAATAGTTATTCTGTAGATATTACTTATGTTAAGTTCCCTACTAAGATAGAGAACTTACCAGCTGAAGGTATGAGTGAGATACCAGAGTATATGCAGTTTGAAGTAATTAATAGAGCTGTAGAACTAGCATTAGAAGATATTGAGTCTAAGAGAATATAGACTAAATCACAGTTGAACCAAATAGATGAATGATTATGACAGACCGTGGATTTCAAATCGAGTTTGAACGTAGGCTATAGTTAATGGATCCTAATTTAGTTATTAAGGATAAGCTATCCTCAGACACTATTATATCATTCATTAATGAGGCGATTGATAAATTTTATAAAACAAGATACTCAGGTATTAACTTTAAAGCTCAAGGATTTGAATAGACAGAAAAACGTATAGATGATTTGCGTACTTTAATTCGTAAAAGAAACTATTCAAATACTTAGATATCCAAAGGAACTAAAAATTCATATTCTGTTGAATTACCAGATGATTATGTATTATTACTTGGAGATACCGCTGGTATACAGCCGAGTGATGAACATCCTAACGAATGTTGGGAAAAAGACGATTTAGGTGCATATATAGTTAAGTATACAGATACGTTAGAATCTACAATTGAAACATTAGATAGACAATTAAGCAATTCACTATCTGAACACAAATTAAAATATTGTCAAGCTAGACCTTTAAAGTTAATTCAAGATAATAATGTAATATTATACACAGACGGTAAATATAAAGTAAGTGAATATGAGATTACATACTTAGCTAAACCATCTGAAATTAATTCAAGTAATATTACTAATACAGAATATACAGATTTGCCAGAACATACACATATGGAAATTGTGAAAATGGCAATCTAGATTTATCTTGCTACTAAACCAATGTAGCATTATAATGCTTATTCCAACGAAATTGCTTCAATGGAATGAGAAAGTATTAATTATTTTTAAGCGTTTGTCTGACGTGGAAATCTGCAATAAGGAAAGTAGAAAGACAAACAAAGACAGCGCGCATTGTCTAATCCGTTAATTATGGACGAAAAATTATATTGTCACGTTTGTAAAGAATTCAAAGAGACTTCTCAATTTTCTCCTTGTAAGAAAGCTAAACTCAGAAATGGAAAAAGTTATGTATGTAAATAGTGTCAAGCTTTAGCTTAGAGACAAAGAAGAGAGAAACAAAAAGATATAGATTTATTAGATTTTACTTTAAAGAAAAGATTGTATGATGCTTAGAATAGAGCTAAGTCTAAAAATCAATACTATGATATTGATCTAGAATTTCTATATCAATTGTGGAATTAGTAGGAAGGTAAATGTGCTTTAACTGGAATACCAATGACTACAACAAAACACGGTAGAACTAACACTAATGTATCTATAGATAGAATAGATTCTTCTAAAGGTTATACTAAGGATAATATTTGGTTAATATGTTCTGCTGTTAATTTTATGAAATCAAATTTGAATTTAGAAGAATTTAAACAATATTGTTAGGCTGTAATTAACTATAAAAAATAAAAAAATTATATATGATTACTAGAACAGATACCGTACTTATCGGTAAAACATGTCCAGCATCTTATACTACTACTACAGTAGATAGTCTTACTCAGGGTGCTGTAGCTCTGTTCGATGAGAATAAGAGCTTGATTAAAGATGAAGCTAGTGCAGTAAAAGCATATACAGTATATATTGGTGTAGTTGGTGATAATATGACTATCGCTTTACCTAATGGTACTAGTACTACTAAACGTTCTGTAGAGTATTCTAACGCAATTCAGAAAGCTTCTAAACCTTCTTACGTAATTGGTGATTATGTTGCACCAGTTCAAGAGAAAATCGAAATTGATTTAGCTAGTGCTACTGTTGTTATCGGTCACAGATATGTTTTGCGTATTGTTTACAAAGACATGTATGAAGCTCCGGGACAATTCACTCATACCTATGAAGCAATTGCTACAACTGAAACTGCTGATGATTTGGGTAACGCATTGTTGAAGAAGATTAACAAACATGCAAATCGTAGAGTAAATGCTACATTTGAAAATCGTAAATTGACACTTGCAGCTCTTCCTAAAGATGATAATGAAGGAGTTTACTCTTTGAATGAGTATTCTGTAGTTTCTATGGAAGCTTCTCTGTATGTTACTATTCCTGGTGCATTGTTGTCTAATGTTCCTGAAGCAGTTCCTGGTGCAACTATTACTAAGACTGCTGGTAAACCTGGTAAAGGTTACTGGAAACAGGTACGTGATATGGAAGTACGTATGTTGGGTTATAAGGGTCATGTATTCACAGATGCATATCCTATCATTGAACCTAAACGTAATGTTACTGAAGGCGCATCCTACAATTACATTACTATTAAGAATGACAACTTGTACTTGTCACCTGACAATCAATACATTAAAACTACGCCGTTAACTACTGAATTGTATGTTGAAAAATCTGCTAACTTGCGTACTTCTCAGTTTGTTAAGAATCTCGAAGCATTTATTACGGGTGTTAATGGTGCGGTATAATACGGTTTCTTTATTTAAAAAAACCAGGCGAGGTTGAGGTTTATCCTCGGCTTCGCCTTTTTAATTTTTTGTAGATATGAAAATAATTAATGCAACATTAAATAACGATACTATAACTATAACTTTAGATGCTAAGGCTAATGTACATAAGATTTATCTAGATTCAATAATAAATCAAAAGAATATGTATTCTGATGAAGATGAGAAACATACTTATGTAATATCTGACTTTGTTACTTAGGATAATACTGTTATTGTTGATATTACTGAGTATAATGAAACTTCTTTTATAGTAAGCGTTCTTACATCAGAGGGTAATAGAGATGAAGCTATAGCAATAGATCAGAATGAATTATATTTAGCTAAAGTAAATCTACTTACTACATATTGTAATACATGTTTAGATAAACATTAGAAGCATATAATAATGATGTGTGATTTTAGATCATAGTTATTGTAGTATGCTTTAGAGCACAATCTTACTAAAGACGCTATTGAACATTACATAGATCTTAGTAGAATGTTAGGTATGATAGATTATCATAATTGTAGTAAGTGCCTATCTCCTAATAAAGTGTGTAAATGTTGTAATGGTATGTGTGCGCTATGATAAAAGAAGAATATAAAAATGGATGCAGATTGAAAGAATAGGTAAAGTATAACATTGATTATGATGATTGCCAAATTCTTAATCTAACCTGTGCTAATTACATATATGATTTAGTATAGGAATCTTCTAAATATGAAACAAAATTAGAAGACGTTAAAAAGATGTTATATATGATAGAAAAGTTATTAGGACACGAAGTACAATATGATATTCCAGAATATCATGGAGATAATAAAAAACGTTATTTTGGTGTAGTATCAGATAATTTTGTTATTGATGAAAACAATATAAAACAATTAGATTATGTACTACAAGACTCAAAAGAATTTGTTGAAAGCTTTAGTACTGATTATCAAAAGATATTATATTGTTATCCTAATGAATTTGGAGATATAAACAGTATAAAGGATCAAAATCAATTTGAGATAAAAGAGTCATTTTAGAGGAATGCTATAACTATAGATGGTATATTATATAATGTATATATACTGAAAGACGCATCCACAGTAGATAATTATAAAATATATTTTATATGATACAGGTAGCTGATAATTTTAACTATAGAGGCAATACTATAAATAATGTAGTATTCGATTTTATATATCAGCGATCTTTTGTACTAAATCCAGGAGCAAATCATAATAATATTAACTTCACTACGTTGAGATCTGGAATTAGTTCTTATAAAAAAGATTATAGTGATAAAAATTCAAAGTACTATACAATATATATGTAGGGTGAGTGTAATGTATGCGATATAAATCTTAATATAACTTCTAATAATATTTTAGATTCTATGACAGAAAATATAAGTTTTATAGCCAGAGGAATTAAGTTAGACCGAAATTTCCTAGGAATAAACAATAAGTTTAATATTAATAGAGAAGATACAAATCTAATTTCATCTATTAGAAATAATACATTAGTAAAAGATATAGTAAAATATATTGACTATGAAGACATACCAACACTAAACATGGTAGCTAATTTAGGAGGTGTATCTATAGAATATATAAAAGGTAAACCTGTAATTTCTGGAGATATGTATGTATCTAAAATGGGCACTACTTAGGAAAGACCTGCTAATATTATAAATAAAGGATTTCAATATTTTGATACTACTATAAATAAACCAATCTTTTGGGATGGTGCTAAGTGGATAGATGCTACAGGAGCTACTGTATAACAATAAAATAATTAAGATATGGCATAGTATGCAACTAAAGATGAATTAAACGAACTCACTGGACTAGTAAGAACATTATAGGGCAATATAAAAACTCTAGATACTAGTGTTGGTGAGCTTGATACATTAGTTGAAAGAATTAATCATTTAGCTACTCTTAAGGACGTTACTATTACTTATATTACAGAAGGAGATTTACTGTAGTATGCTAGTGATGGTACATGGCACAATATCCAACCATCAGCATTAGGTATTGGTGGTGGTGAAGGTGGAGGTGTGGTAGATACTTCTGTAGTAAAAGCTTTGATTAAATCTGAAGGTAGTAAGCTATTTATAAGTAAACTATATGATGATGTATCTTCAGGTATAATTACTTTCAACGGTGGTTTAAGAAGTAATAAAATGACTTATCTAAATCAAGGAGTTTAGATGGGTACTTTTGTTACTGGTATGATTGGTGGTACTGGTGCTCAGATAGATAAAGATGGTAGAGGTGAAATGACCAGTCTTATTCTTAGAGAGTTCTTAGAAGTACCAGAATTGAGATTTAATAAGATAGATGTAGTAAGTGGTGAACTATGGAATTCAATAGCATTTGGTACTATTGAAGATGTAGACTTAGTTAACCAAATAGTTACATTGAAACTAGAAGAAGGTGAATATAGTGGTATACATGTAAATGATATATGTAGAGGTATATTCCATAATTTTGATGGAGTTAATAATACTGAAACTGGTACTGATGATTGTGGATTTGATAAAGTACAAGGATTCTCTACAGCTTACTTTACTCCTATAGAAGTACTAGATGCTAGAGGTAAACAATTTAGATATTCATTAAAACAAGGTACTACACAGCATCCTTGTAAGGCAATGAAGTTTGCTGTTTATGGTAACTTTACTGATGAAACTAGAAGATCTAGTGCTTATGCTACTCGTACATATAAACGATATTTAAAAGGTGTAAATACTTGGGCTCTTAACTATACTAACATAGCTTCACAGTTTGGTAACTTAAACGGTCTTACTATACCAGGAGCTCCTAATAATGGTCAATTACAAGGTGATGGCGCATACTTAACTAATGTCTATATGACTGGTTCTATTATCGAGTTTACACCAGAATAGTTAGATCAATTACATGGACAAGACGCTTACGCTGTTTCACTTAGTAGTGAGTTTGGTACAGTAATTGTAGATAATGAATTTAACATTATTGAAGATTATAACCAAACGAAATCTCTTACTTTTGCCGTACAGGCTTGGAAAGGTAAAACAGAATTAACATATAGTACAGTATATAATGAAGGAAGTTACTTTGTAGAGTATACTCCAACAGGTGTAGAATGTACTATGCAAGATGGTGTATTCAAAGTAACTAAGATAACTAATATCAATGATATGCGAATTGATTTAGTTATTAACTGTGAAGGAGCTATATCAGTAAATAGAAGATACAATATGAGTTACCAACTTGAAGCTAACGGATTGTGGGTAACTTATAATGATAATGATGCTACACCAGATAGACCTGTTGGTGATGGTACTTCTTATGGATGGCATAGAAACTATACAGCTTCAGCAATCTGGATGTCTACTAAGAGTTCTCGTAAAGTAGATGAAGGAGAATGGGGCGATCCTAATAGATTCCGTGGTGCTTCAGTAGAAGGAGCAGATGGGCAATATACAGTATTCTGTTATACTAATTCTAGTGTACAACCACCTAAGCCTACTAGTTCACAAATACCTCCTGTAGATGATAACTATACTTGGTACATGTATCCACCTAAGAGAGAAAGCAAAGAAGTATTTACTTGGATGATACAAGCTACTGTATATCCAGATAAATCATTATCAGGTTGGACAGATCCTATTAGACTTACTGGGGAAACAGGTGAAGACGGTTCTGATGGTACTAAACTTGAATTTATTTATCAAGTAACTAGTGTTAACGAAGCTCCTGATAAACCGGATACATCTTAGCAAGACGATTACATACCATTCGGTTGGTCAGATAGTCCTCAAGGAGTATCTAAAGAGAAAATGTACGAATGGGTATCACAACGTGAAAAGAAGTCTGCTAAAATTGGAGAAGGTGTGTGGGGAGAATTTACACAACCAGTTTTGTGGTCTAAGTGGGGTGAAAAAGGTATGGATGGCGATGGGTATGAATATATATTTACTCGTACTGCTGACGTTGATAGAGTACCACAAACTCCTTCATCTATTCAATAGAATGACTATATTCCTACTATATCTAACGGTGGTTCTAAAGACTATAACTGGTCTGATGATCCAAAGGGAGTAAATGAAGACTATAAAGCAGAATGGACTTGTAAACGTGTACGTACAGATGGAGTATGGTCTAACTTTAGTACACCAGCACTATGGTCTAATTGGGGTGAACAAGGTTTATCAGGTGGTCATTATCAATATAGATGGAAAGTGTCTGCTACTAAACCTGCTATTCCAACAGATACAGCTGCTTCAGGTTGGACTACTGATAGTGAGATAGTTCCACCAGAAGGACAATATGTTTGGTAGATTCAACGATTTGCTAATCCAGATGGTACTTTAACAGCATGGTCTAACCTTATACGTCTTACTGGTGCTGACGGTGAAGATGGTAAAGATGGTAACAGCATTGAATTTATTTATACTAGAAATGCTGATGGTAAAACTCCTAGTACTCCTGCTAGTGTAAATCAAGCTGGTCATATACCTAGTGGTTGGTCTAATCATCCTCAGGGTGTAACTGCATCTTTAGTATATGAATGGGTATCTCAGAGATACTTAGATAAGGCTACTCAAGTATGGGGTAACTGGTCTACCCCTGGTATATGGTCTAGATATGCTGAAAGAGGTAAAGATGGTGATGGATATGAGTACATCTATAAGAGATTCTCTAACTATGTTGGTGGAGATAGTTTAGGTCCTGGTGGTTCTAATTACCCACCTGCAAACGTAGATTCTAGTGAATATCAAGCTGATGATTATGTACCTAGTGGATGGAGTGATAATCCAGTTGGACCTACTGAATCTATACCTTACGAATATGTTTGGACTAGAAAGAAAGAGAATAGTAAATGGCACGCTTGGAAAACTGGAGCGCTATGGGCTAAATGGTCTAAGGATGGTGAGCCAGGTAGACCAGGTCAAGATGGTAAACCAGGTGAACCTGGAGAACCAGGTAAGCCAGGATCTAATGGTTATAGTATAACTGTTAATGGTTGTCCTTCTGCCATTAGATCTTCAAAGGGATTCCTACAAACTACAAATGTAAAATTAAGTGCCATAAAAGTTAGAGTTGATGATAGTGCTACTAGTTCTGTATCAGGATATTGGAAAAGCTATTATCTAAATAGTTCTGGTTCATGGCAATAGATCAACAGTACATCTGGCACTACGTTTACTTCTACATGGAATTCATCACTATCTACTACAAAGTTCTGGTTTGGATTTACTACAGATAGTAGAGATTACAGTTCGTTAAGTCCTACTAGTCAATATAAAGTATGGTCAGCTGAAGTTCCAGTAGTATTTGATGGAGATGTATCTGATATAGATGAAACTTATACTATCATGAGAGATAGAGGTCAATGGAGATCTGGAGTACAATACTATCATGATAAAGCATCAAATGCAATAAAAGGTCAAGATGTATCTAGTGTAACTAATTATTACTTATATTCAACAGATCAAAGTGTATCTTATGATACTACTAACTGGTCTACTAATGTACCTACAAACACATACGCTCAAGGTAAATTACACTCTTATAGTAAGATAACATATTCAGATGGTACTATTACTAAGACAATACCTGAAGTATTGTTAACATATTCTAATTCTAGAGTAACATCTGTTACACAATACTTTGCAAATTCAACTAATACATCTGTTCCTAGTGAAGGTTGGTCTACTAATAAGCCTGCATTAAACAAAGATAAACCTTATTTGTTTAGATACTTTACTGTTAATTATGTTAATAGTAACTCTCAATCTACTAGTACTAATTCTACTAAGAAAGCAATAGCTAGATATTAGAATGACTACACTCAGTATTAGAACTACAATAATTTAACTATTATAGATTATGTAGTATATCAAGGTAATGTGTACTTAGCTAAACAGAATAATACTAGTTAGACACCCAGTATGACTAGCAGTTATTGGAATATATCTTCTAAGCAAGAAATACTAACAGTAAATAACTTACTAGCTAATAACGCTAAACTTGGTGAATTTAGTTTTAGTAATAATATATTTACTTCTAATAATGGAGTATTATCAATGAACAGTAGTACTGGAGCATTTACATGTACAAATGCAACTATCACTGGTACAGTTACTGCTACATCTGGTACGTTCACTAATGGTGTATTCACTAACTGTACTACTACAAATCTCACTATTAATAGTGGTACATTAAAAATGAGCAGTACTATTAATAGCAGTTTAGGTACTCCAAATTAGGCATATTCTATTACTACTACTACTAATATTACAGGTTCTGGTTTCTCTGTATTATCTGCTACTAGTTCTAATGACTTAATTCGTGCAACATTTGGTTCAAAAGTAGTATCTGTATATAATAGTAGCAATAGTAGTATTAGTGCGTTAGCAGCTATAGCTATAGATGGTTACTATGTTTCTGGTAGAAATACTGTTACTGTGCCGTTGTACATATCTGCGGCATCAGATACTGATGCCGCAATCTTTGTAGACAACGGTGCTTTCTATGGTTGGAACTTACCAGTTTTGAATATTTCAACATTAATTAATGGTGTAACATTTTCATGTGTATGTAATGTAACTTCATCTGGGTATACTATGGCTTTAAACCAAGGTAAAGTAGGAACAATGGTATTTATGAGTGTATCTAGTGGATATACATATACTATTAGACGAGATTCATGTGCATGGATATCATCCACTGGTGCATATCAATCAGCTGGTACTAGTTCTACTACATATAATGATGATGCTAGAATATTTGTACGTGTTGCTTATAACACTTGGTAGGAATATTTCGTTGGTTAATAAAAAATTAAATAAAGAAACTATGAAAATAAATTTTAAACAACTCAAAGTATACGTTGATATAAATAAAACTGTTGAACAGTATATTGATGTAGCTAAAGATTTAGCTGAAGGTTTATACAAAACATCAGCTGGAATAGCAGGTCACTCGTTAGCATTGAAAATATATAATTCTACTGGAGAAGAAGATTATAGTGAATTAGAAGTAGATTTAATTACTAAGTATACTAATCAATATGCCACTCCTTTCTTTATAGATGCTTTAAGTAATATTAAAAATGAATAGTCAATTACACAATCAGATCAAACAGTTGAGTGACAGAGAACTACTAGAGGGCATCTATTAGATGCTCCTAGTAGTAATGTAGGAACAATTAATCAGCGATAGTAAATAGTTAGGTATAAATGTTATAGCTGATTTATTAGTAGATAATATGTATAGAAATAGAGAAAGAAATGAAAATAATAACAATGCGCCATATCTTGGGCAACAAAGTATTACAATATGATGTTGATGACAGAGGAGTTATTGTAGATGAGAGAGAAATTGATAGAGACGATATGTCAAAGCCTGTAGATGTTTATGCGGTAAATTTTAATGACTGGAGACCGCATCCCTCTGTAAATGCTGATATAATTATAACAAGCACCTCATTTGTCATAACTAGATTTGCTACACTGAACGATACAGTAAAGTGCTACATTCCTGACCAAACAAAAAATTTCCCAGAAATGAAAGTGGAAGTGAAAGGTATAGTTGACGGGCAGGAATTATACTGGGGATATAGTGCTGATGTGAAATTAGTCAATATCACATCAGACGGAACCTATGATATTCCGCCATTAGGAACCGTAAACGGTAATCTGTCATTCAGAAACGGCAATATTGTCGGTCCTTGTAATATAATCATCACTTAGCTACCGTTACGACAACAATGAGTTAAATGAAATATTAAATAGCGAAGTATGGACAGAAATGAATTAATAGATAAATTAAAACCTTATTTTGAAGTAAGTGAATTAGTATGCCCTCATTGCTACTCCAAGTTTGGTGAATCTTCATGGTAGTTTATAAGTACTGAATTACTTAGTACTTTGTATATACTACGTACTAAGATATTCAATAAACCTATTACTGTTAATACTTGGAAAGCTGGTGGTTAGTTCTCACAAAGAGGTTTACGTTGCAATATGTGTCAATTAGTAAAGAATAAAAATAGCATTTACTTATCTGCACACTGTTTTGATGATCAAACCGAAGTACTTACTAATAATGGTTGGAGAACGTATAAGACAATATAGCCAACAGATTTAGTATATTCGATGAATATCGAAACTGAAAATATTGAAATTAAACCAATTAGAGATATAATTAAATATGATTATGATGGTGAACTGTATTGTGCAGAGAATAAACACATATCATATGCAGTTACAGATAGACACAGAATGCTAGTAAAGAGTACTTCAAAAAAGTATAAAAGAATTACTAATAGATAGATAAGTGAAAAATGGAATACTTACTTGTAGCATTTGCGTAGCAATAAAAGCGAAAAATATCACATAGAATTAGCAAAAGATGTACACGGTAGAAGAATGTTTTTTAAAACGGCTGGTATAAAAGATAATACTAACACTTATGATATAAATTTACTACGTATGTGCATGGCTGTAATTTCCGATGGTTATCTTGGAAGAGTAAATAAATAGGGGAACTATGAGTTAAAGTTTAATTTAAAAAAAGAAAGAGACAAAAATGAACTAGAAGACATACTTGCAAAATTAAACTGGAAATACGTAAAGAAATATTCTATTTCACATGAAAGACATGGTTGTACTGGAGTATATAATTATTATGTTAATTCAACAGTTGGTGCACAAGTAAGTCAAATAATTGGGAAAAATAAAAAAATACCAATGTGGTTTCTTTCTCTATCCCCTGATATAATGAAACAGTTAATTATAACATATGCAAAATTTGACGGGCACTTGGATGAACGTAATAATAACACAAATATATCTATCTATTCTATAGATGAGTATAATATCGACATGTTATAGATTATGTCAATTCTATGTGGTATGCGGTGCGTAAAGAAACACGAAAAGAATGTAAAAAACGTTATAAGAGGTAAAGAGTATATAACAAAAGATTTTTATACTATTTTTATAACCCAAAATAAAGATTCTTCTAAAGTTTCAGAGAAAAGTTATTTTAAACGCAAATATAAGGGTACTGTATGGTGCGTAAACAATGATAATACCACATTAATAACAAGAAGAAATGGAAAAGTAGTGTTTATTGGAAACTGTTTAGGTAAAGCAATAGATTTTAATGTAAAGGATTTAGATAGTAAAACAGTAAATGATATAGTAAGATAGAATGCTGATTTATTTGAATATCCTATTAGATTAGAAGCTAATACAGACGGGTGGTCTCATTGTGATTGTTATGTTCCTTATAACTCTAAGGAAAAGATAGTAATTTTTACAGCATAAAACTATAACCATATAGATACATTGACGTTACACATAAATGTGTAAAATAAATTATATATGGAAGAAATTTGGAAAGACGTAAAAGGTTTTGAAAGTTTATATATGGTTAGTAATTTAGGGAGAGTTAAAAATGTTCCACATTATGTTACTAGAAAATATTATAGACCTTCTACTGGAGATAATATTGAAGATAAATTGTATATAAAAGAAGTGTTGTTAAATCCTAAAAAGAAGTACCATCATAAAGATAGAGGGATATATAACTATTTCTATTATGGAGTAAGTCTTCGTAAAGATGGTAAGTATTACAACAAATCAATACATCGTTTAGTGGCAGAAGCTTTCTTACCTAATCCTGACAATCTGCCTTGTGTAAACCACAAAGATGAGAACAAATTAAATAATTGTGTAGATAATTTAGAATGGTGTACTTATCAACACAATAATGTTTGGAAAAATAGATTAGCTAAAAGTTTAGAAACGTTTAATGCAAATCCTAAAAATAGAAGGAAAGTATATCGATATACAAAAGATGGAGCATTCATTAAAGAATATGAATCTGTAAAAGAAGCTACTAAAGAAATGGGTTTAAAGCACAGTAGTGGAATATATCTTAGCTGTAATCATAATAATTGCTACGCAAGAGGCTTTAAATGGTCTTTTAACTCTCCTTCCTTATAAATGCATCATTTAATAAAGAAAATGGCTTAAAACGCCTTAAAATGCGTTATGGAAAAAGAAACTATTTTATATAATATATTATATGTGGATAATAAAGCAAGAACAATTATTCCTGAAGTAGTTAATGCTTGGAATCTTACTCCACATAGATTTATTAAGTCTGGTGAAACTGTATCTATTGATATTAGTCGTACTCTGTATATTATAAAAGGATTTAGTTCATCAGATTATGTGCACATAGATGTAAAGTAGGACAGAATAGATATTACATTAGATCCTAATGACACAGATGCTACTAGATAGGCTAGAGTATCTTTAAATATAAGTGATCCTACTGGAACTCATAAGTTATTACAATTTGTAATACATTAGAATTAATAATTAAAATATACGTATATGACAAGAATAACAAGAAGCTATATAGCTCCAAATCCTAAAGAATTTGATTACTGGGTTGACTTAACAGCAGATCCAAAAGGTAATGTAATTAAATATTACGCCGGAGGTAGTAAATGGTTACCTTTAAACGATGATACAGATAATGATCAGAGTGCTAGAATTGCTGCACTTGAATCAGGTAAAGTAGATAAGGTGAAAGGAAAAGAACTATCTAGTAATGACTTTACTGATGCATATAAAACTAAACTGGATGGTATTGCTGCACAAGCAAATAAATATGTTTTACCAACAGCTACAGCTGAAACTATTGGTGGAGTAAAAGTAGGAGCAAATATTTCTTATAGTAATGGTACAATTAGTCTTAGTAAAGCTAATGTGACTAGTGCATTAGGATATACACCTCCTACAGCAGATACTAAAGTGACTATAAATAACACTTTAACAAGTACTAGTACTACAGAAGCTTTAGCTGCTGCTCAAGGCAAAGCTTTAAAAGATTTAATTGACGCATTAACTACAAGAGTTGCTGCATTAGAAACTCCAGCAGCTTAATATAACAAATACATATGGTAACAAATAGGATAATATTTTTTGCAACATCTGTTCAACCTAATCCAGAAGAAATAGACTATTGGGTTGACTTATCTGATAATCCTTACGGTGGTAGCATTAAATATTTCAATGGAACCGAATGGGTAAGACTAGCTGCCTCTGGTGGTATACCTGATCTTAGCAACTACTATACTAAAACATAGGTAAACAAATTGCTTAATGATAAAGCAAACATTAGTGATGTAGATAGTAAAGTAGATGATGAAGAGGTAAAAGACGTAATAAAAGATATACAGTTTAATACTTCAAATCCTAATGACATTACTATGGTAATGTTTAAGTATGATGGAAGTAATAAAACTGTTTCAATACCAGTAGCCTCTACAAGTTCTGCTGGTATCATTACATCTAAAGATTTCTTAGACTTTGTTAAGCAGCATCAGTTATAGGAACTTCATACTGAGATGATTGATACCTTTGCTGATATACGTGCAAAGTATTAGAAGAAACTCATTGCAGGTTTAAACATTGAAATTGATCAAGAAACTAATGTTATTAGTGCATCTGGTGATCTAGCTGTACAATGGGATAATATTGCTAACAAACCAGATTTTAAACCAGTAGCTACATCTGGTGATTATAATGACTTAATTAATAAGTTAAAACCAGGTAAAGACGTTAGTATTAGTGAAGATAATACGATTAGTATTGCTATTGATTCAGATTCATTAGAATAGTCTTTAGCTACTTTACAAAGTAATATAGATAAAGAAGCTGCTACTGCTCGTGCTGCTGAAACTAAATTAGGCAATGATATAGCTACTGAGAAGAATAGAGCTCAATCTGCTGAATAGACTATTAGTACTAATTTACAGAATGAAATTGATAGATCTACTCAGATAGATACTCAACATACTAATGCTATAAACAAAGAAGTACAAGATAGAAAAGAAGCTATTGCTACAGAAGTTAGTGATAGAAATGCAGCTATCTTAGTAGAAACTAATAGAGCTAAGGCTAAAGAAGAAGAACTTGATAATAAGATTACAGATCATACTGCTGCAACTAATGCAGCATTAGCGTTAAAAGCAGATAAGTCTGATACTTATACTAAGGCACAAGTAGATGCTAAATTATCTGGTGCTTATAAAGTAAAAGGATCTAGTACATTTGAAGCTCTACCTAAAGACAACAATGTAGTTGGTGATGTATATAATATTACTAATGCGTTTAACTTAGGTGGTAAACATTATGATGCTGGTACTAATGTAGTATGGACTGAAGATGGTTGGGATGCTTTATCAGGTTCATTTGATACTACTGCTATTGAAGGTGGTATTCAAGAAGTAGCTGATGATTTAGCTCAAGAGATACTTGATAGAACTCAAGCTGATACTACTATTAATAACAATGTATCTTCATTATCTAATAGAGTAAAAGTAAATGAAGATAAACTTACTATTATTAATGGTAATGAAGCTACTACTGGTTCTATAGCTAATGCTATTAAACAGGCTAAATCATATACAGATACAACTGTAACAGCTGAATAGACTAGAGCATAGGGAGCAGAGCAGAAGTTAACTAGTGATTTATCTAGTGAAATAGCTAGAGCAACTGCTGCGGAATCAGCAAATGCTACAGCTATACAGAATGAAATTAATCGTGCTACAGGTGTAGAATCTACTTTATCTACAGATGTAGAACTTATTTCTAAAACTAAAGTAGACAAAGTATCTGGTAAACAATTATCTACTGAAGATTATACAACCGAAGAAAAAACTAAATTATCTGGTATAGATGATAATGCTAATAACTACACATTACCTGCTGCTACAACTACTACACTTGGTGGTATAATAGTAGGAGATAGATTATCTATTGATAGTACAGGTAAATTAGTAGCTACCTATACTTATACTTTACCAAAAGCATCTAGTACTGTATTAGGTGGTGTTAAAATTGGTAGTAACATTACTAATACCGATGGTACTATTAGTTTAACTAAAACTAATGTAACTAGTGCGTTAGGTATAGATCCTACTGCTACTTATGTAAAGAAAGCTGGTGATACTATGACAGGAAGTCTTTTCATTGAAACTACATCTGAAATTAATTTATATAATACTATTTCTGTACCATCTAGTAGATATGCGGTGTTGAGATTAAAAAGTGGTGATAACTATTGGGATATTACTACAAAAGATACTGATGGGTTGCTATTACAAAAACAAGGTGCTTCTGATGTGCAATTAAAATTAGATACATCAGGTAATGTTAGTATTCCCGGGTATTTCAAATCTACCGTAGCTACAGGTACTGCACCTATACGAGTATCTTCTACTACTCTATGTACCAATCTGAATGCAGATATGGTAGATGGTTATGGAGTTTCAAATTTTAATACTGATAGCGTATCTATTAAGCGCTCTATAAATAGTGTAAATCAATCCAATGCCGAAAATTGGATTAAACTTTGCACTCTACCATTAACTAGTTAGGTGACAACATAGGATAAAAGAGTAGTATTTGAAATAGTTGGTGGAACGGATGTTGGTGAAAAGTATACTTGTTATGCAACATTGACTGCTTCTACTAGAGTTACGGAAAATGTAGAATTGCGTATTTTGAATAGTATAGATACTATTTCTATTACTACATTTATAGCTGGATATGTTATTACTTCTGATAAAGTAGAAATATGGATTAGAACTAGTAATTAGTGGGGGGCAAACACTAATATAGTATGTAAATATGCTTCTACTAATGCTGATGACATATTAAGTAGCCCAGCTACTACATAGAGACCAAGTAATTTTGTATTAGGTAACATTAAAACATTAGATGCTCCAGACTGGTACGGTGTATCTTGGTCAGAAACACCTTCTAATCCAGATTGTACTCGTATTGGTAATATGGATATGCATAGATCATTGCCTATATAGAGTATGATGAAACCATTTGCATTTAACACTGCATCTGATCCTTTATACACAGATAGATGTATACCTATCAAAGAAGATTTTACTAATAGTGAATACAGTTATAGTACAAATGACTCAGTTAGTCAAGTATCAACTAACGTTAATATTATGATAAGGATACCAGAATTTTGGTATACTGACGATTATAATTCTGATACAAAAACACATAATTTAAAATTATGTCCTCATGCTAAACCGGGATGGAATCATCATAAAGAAGCATTTGTTAGTGCATATGAAGTGAATTATTACAGTCAAGCAAATAGATTGATAAGCGTGAAAGGTCAAATTCCTACTGTTAACTTTACTAGAACTAATGGTAGAACTTGGGCTAGAGCTAATGGATTTAGCGGAGAGGCTAAGTGGAATCTTTATACATATGAAGAACACAGAGCTATATGCCACCTGTTCTTAGTAGAATATGCTACTAGAAATAGTCAAAAAGCGGTTAATACTGCATTAACAGTTGAAGGATTTAGACAAGGTGGATTAGGTTCTGGTTGTACTACAGGTACGGTAACTATCAACGGAACTACAACTTACTCGTTTATTCCTACTGGAAGTTCTGATAGTTTAGGTAGTGGTTCTGGTGAAGTTACAGTAACTATACAATAGACAGATTCATCTGGCACTAATACTACAACTACTACAAGAAAGTGTAATAGATATAGAGGAATAGAGAATCCATTTGGTCATGTATGGAAGCATACTGATGATATTGTTAGTATATATGCAAATCCTTTAAGAACTTGGTATAAGTCTAATAAACCTAGTAGTTTTTCTACTAATAAAAATTCTAGTTACAAATCTTTTTTATCTGCTAATATAAAAACTGGTTATAAAACTGAAATTAGAGCTACACCTACTTGTGATTTCTTTGCAGCAGCTTGTACTAATGGCTCAGAATCTACATATTGGTGTGATTATAACTGGGATAATACAGATACTTCAGAACATTGTTTGTTAATAGGTGGTGGCTCTGGCGATGGCGGCGAGGCAGGTCTATTCGCTCTTAATTCCAATGGTGGGGTTAGTGCTTCCTATGCTTATATCGGTTCTCGATTAACATATCTCCCGTGGGCGGAGTAATGACTTAATTATGCAATACGGTATAGTTAAGTAATACCCACAGGTTGCTTCTCTAGAATTAGAACGAGTATGCATTATTAGTTTTAGGTGAAAGAGTGGTAGCTCTGACAATAGCAGCAAAGCAGGTC
>ENA-ORTN01000347-ORTN01000347.1-human-gut-metagenome-genome-assembly--contig:-NODE-347-length-53219-cov-7.529607_pt1 | contig 53219 bp, 49 predicted proteins | sample MGYA00242070_ERZ509189 | MGnify/ENA primary metagenome ERZ509189 (study PRJEB26280, sample SAMEA2338821) | human gut metagenome | biome: human gut; feature: human-associated habitat; material: faeces...
GCTATCCTCGCGTGCCCCGCGATTCTTTTGCCCGGACACGGGCATGTTTTCTTATTCTCCAATTGTCCGGATACAGACAGTTTATGCTGTCAACATTCTTCTTGCCTCTTCACGGATGTTGATCGCTGCATTGCGATCTCTGCCCATCTCATTTCCACACTCACAGTGATAGACTCTTTTATCCTGTACGCTTTTTCCGAAGTGCAGGCACTGACCCATTGCTTTCAGATTTCTTAATGTCCCTGGGACCTTAAGGATTATATGGGGGGGGAAAGAACTTCCTTATACTGCATATGGAACGAAAAAATTCCCTCTTGGTCAGATATTACGTCAGAGTATCAAATTGAGAGATGTCAGTATGTATGATCTTTATCTTCCACTTGTGAAAAATCCTAATCCTGATGCAGTCATTCAGGTTGAGAAAATTACTGGTCCTATTTTGCTTATTTCTTCTAAAATGGATAATATGTGGCCTTCAGAACCTGCAGCAGAGCAGATTATGAAACGACTCGAAGATTATGATTTTCCATATTCCTATCAGCATTTGAGTTATGATTATGGCGGACATATGTTTGTACCGATGAAATTTGGAAAGACAAAGCTTTTTAAAGGAGATCGTGGAAAAAATAAAGAAGCTGGATTAAAATGCCGGTTGGATTCACTTACTAAAACTTTGGAGTTTATTTCTCAATGGTAACATGCTTTAGGGGCTGTTGCATTAAGCATCAGCCCTTTTTATACATTCTACATACATCAAAGAAATCCTCGCCGGTAAAAGTTTGTTATGTAAAATCTTCCAGCCATTTTTCTTAAGCCATATGATATATTCCTTTCCACTCCACTGATGTTCGAATTTAATTCCTGCTAATTTCAGAATGTTGGACCATATTCGACTAATGATTCCTTTGTTGTGTGACACAAAATTGGGAGCGATCAACAATCCATCTTTTCGTAATACACGCTCTATTTCTTTCACTGCTTTTTCTGGTTCGAACATCACATGCAATGCATTGGCAATGATTACCACATCAAATGAATCATCTTTATATGGAAGATGTTTTGCATCCACAACTTCAAAAACCAGATTTTCTGGATATCTTCCTTTCTTTGCTTCTTTGATCATACCTTCTGAGTAATCTGTAGCAATCATTCGTTTTGCAGCTGGTGCTACATGTTTGGCTAATAATCCAGGACCTGTCGCAATTTCTAAGACTTCTTTTCCCACAATCTGGCTTTTGACCCGATGATACATAAATTTATAACATTTACGATCTGCCCTCATAGCTTTCTCATAAATCGGTGCATATAGATCCCATATTTTTTTCTTCATAGCACATCTCCTGAAAAATTGTTGATTTATATAAATTTTATTACACATTGATAAATTTCACTTGATTTCCATGATTTCTTAACGTCTCAGGGAACTTAAGTTCATTCTCCATTTCTTTTTGAATCCATGTCATAATTACATCTACAAGATATTCCTGCTGTACTTGGCTTAGTTCTTTTCCCGGTTGCATTTTATGCCACTTCCGGATGCACTCTCTGCAACATGTTGCCGTTGCATGCTGGGCAATAAATACCGGATGACCACGCATTGGTGTCTGCTTGCCGTCATTTACTATATATGCCGGAACGACATTGATACTAAATCTCAATGCCGTCTCTCTTCAAATTACTTTTTAATTTGTATAAAATAAAATTTATGACTTGCATTTTATGCTGCTGGAATCTTATTTAACATATTAACCTTATCTATGAATTCTTTCATATCTTCAATATACTCATAAGGTGCATATTCTGAATATATATCCGGATCATCTAAAATAACAATCTGTACTCCTTCAGCTCTTAATGATTCTAAAGTTCCTGGCAAACATCTTGCCTCATTAAGTGTTTTGCATCTATATGCTATACATCCTTGTTGATCAAAAATTTTCGCTACTACATATATTGATTTATCAATCATTTCTTTTTTCCTCCATTTCTTTTAAATGGGTATTTTGTTTAGAATTTTTCGTTTTATTCTGATTAATTTACCATTTTACTTTATAAACTGATTTCTTAAGTGCTACAGGACCTTAAGGCTTTCTAAAAAGTTAAGTACTTAACTTTTTTGACTTTTTATATTTTGTATAGGATAATGATAGCAGAGTAATTTTAATAAAAAAAGGTACGTGCTATTGCGCGTTTACATTATTTTGTTTAGAATTTTTGGAACAATTTGTTCTTATTTGTACAATTTATTTTATAAACTGATTTCTTAACGTCCCTGGGACCTTAAAGTGTTTCTGATTTTTTCTTACATACTGTCCGTTAACCTTTCGATAGGCTGCTGCCTGCTCGAAACTAAGCGGCAATTCAAAGGAAAGAGAACTCCTACCTATTTGCGATAGCAGCCTGGACTGGCTTTAAGAACTGCTACAAAATCAGCTTACGCTCCCATTTTTTAACTGTATCAAATCAACATCTATTTACAATTCTCATTATACCAATCATTCATATTGGTATTTATAATATCTCCTTCATACCTAGTCACCCATCCATCGGAATAGCTTGAAAATAAACTTTGATGATGCTCATTTAAATTATTATAAACAACGTCTGAAATCACAATTACTTTTCTATAATCTCTACCTGCCTTATTGCATAAATGGCACGCTGAATTTACAACATCCCCCATCCAAATAACATCGTTAATTCCGCTACCTGAATATCCAGCTTTAACCATCAATGCTCTGCCATAATCGATACCTATCCCAACTGAAATTTGCGAATATTTCTTCTTCATTAATTTATAATTGAGTATTTTAATCATACTATTTAGTCTAGCTGCCACCGCAATAACATTGTCAACATCAGATTTATAAGGGGTATCAAAAACTCCCCATACACAATCTCCATTAATATTTATTTCTTTACAATCAGTTTCTGCATTCATAATAGCAACACACTCTGATAAAAATGCTCTATACATTTTTGCCAATGTTGGTCTTTTATGCTCGTCTGTCATATCAGATGACCCTACAATATCAATAAAAATTGCAGTAACATTTACATAATATCCATTTTTAAATGTCAAATCACTTCTCGCAGGAATGCTGTCTTTATCACAGTAATCATTGTCACTTGCATTTAAAATTTCATCCATTCTTTCCGAACTTTTATCTACGTCATAAGACATTGTATGATTTGATTCCATAATTTTCCTCCTTCTATATTAACTGAAATATCATACACACAAACCACAGAATAACTGTTGCTAATAAAAATTTTATTCCCTTGTTATACCATTTTGCTTTTAGACTACATATTTTCGAATTTGTATGTATCTGTTCTTCTAAATCATCTATCATTTCTTTTTCGTCCATATCTTTTACGGCACTCTTATAATTCTCCAATGTCATATTTCCAATAGAGCCAAAGAAAAAAATAGATGGTGCATTATTAAGATTTTTCACTCTTGCAATAATAGATAACATAAAACATAAAATAGAAATAAAGCTTGATAAATATAGCAGTGCAACCAGAATGGCTGCAATAATTTCTCCTCCAGATAATTCTGCCAGTTTTGATACCTCTGTTATTCTTTCAAATGCACTGGGCATGCCCTTTTCAAATATAACACCTATTAAAACTCCTGCTAATGCTAATGCAAATGAAACCTTGGTATCCATATTTCCTATCCATGTATTTATGATACCCAGTGTTTCATAAGCATCTTCTTTTTTAAACGCTCTATTTTCTTGCTGTTGATTGTCATTCTGTGCCATAATTTAAAATCCCCTTATTTTCTTCAATTTACTAATTTTTTCTTCATAATCTTTTATATGTTCATATCGTATTTTATTATTTTTAAGGCTATTCTCCATTGCATCAATAACTTGCCAACCTAGATTCTGTTCACATGCCCATTTAAAAGTCGATTCATTTATATATACCCATGTATCATTTTCCTTTGCCATACTAACCATATATCTATATGACGCACGATATCGCCCAAAGTAAGCATATATCTCAATAAATTCAAAAACACTATTATTTATTATATCTTCATTATATCCTTGCTTCTTTCCTAATTCATGATAAAATTCGTCTACATCTAACCATCTATTAATACCAATATTATCGATATATTCAAGTTGTCTACAAAATGACCCACTTATTATTTTTTTGACAAAAGAATATGTAGTCTCAATTTCCGTTTGTAGCTGCTCTTCCGCTTTTTCCCTTTCATTTATCGCCTTTATTTTTTCGTTATTTTCATTCGAAAACCTTCTCTTTAATTCATCATTTTCTTTCTTCAATCTTTCTTCTAAAATAGCTAATTCCCGTTCTCGTTGAACCAGACTATTTTTTAATCTATCGATTTCTCTAATGCCATCTGCCAATCCTGCAAATGTATCCGACTCTACTGTTGTATCTTCATCTATTTTGATTGATTTTCCTAAATCCTCTGAAAACTCCAAATAGTAATCCTTTGTCACATAGCCTTGGAATAACTTTGTTCCTTTATATTTTGCTGATTTTACAAAAACTCCCCTATACTCATCTGACATTTGCTTGAAAACATTATCTGAAATAAATATTTCTCCGCCAGATGCTATATCTGAATATTTGCTTGCATAATTTGTTGTATTACCAACCCATACACAATCCACTTCGTTCTCTCTATTTTCATCACTTTCCAGACCATACATACCAACCTGAGTTACAAGAACCTTTCCATAATCAATTCCAATACCACATTCAATAACTTTCCCATTAACATTAGTTTTCAAATATTTATTCAAGCTATAATCAATCACAGTCTGTAAACTTCTTGCCGCATTAATTGCTTTATCTGCTGCACTGTCCACGATATTCCCGTTTTTATCAGCAGAGTCAATAAATACGCCCATAATTCTGTCACCCAGAAATTGTCTTGTAACTCCTCCATTTTTTCTAACACAATCAACTGCCATTCTCATAAATGAGCGATATATTTTAACCATACTTTTTGCTTGGCTATTTTCTGTTAAGTATGTTGACTTACGAATATCAATAAATAGTATGGCTGCCATGATGGAGTAGGTTCTATTATTATCTTCCAATTGCTCTATTGTTGGAGGTAATTCTGAATCTATTTCTATTTGCTCAACAGTCTGTTCTGTTATTTTTTTAATCCGCAAATCTACTTTTTCAAAATCATTTTTTGAAAATCCCATATTTACTCTACATTCTCCTCTATAATATAAAGATGGCTTTTTTACACATTTTCACTTGCTCCACATATATTATACAATCTTTTCTTCTTTTTCGATAGTTCTAAAAATCCAAATAGCCGCCTACTCAAAAACTGAACAAACGGCTATAAAATGGTATCCGATATTTATATTTAGATTATTTTAAAATGCTTCAATGCATCCTTTATCGCTTCCACTTTCTCCGCTGTCGGATGCTTCCTCGGCTGTTTCAATTCTTCTACCGCATTAGGAGCATCATACATTGGCAAGCCTAAATCTCTCTTTACCTCTGCGATATATGCGGTATGTACCTTGAAGCCGTATTTTGCTTCTATGTACTCCTTTATCATTTTGTAGGTCACTCGTTCTTTGGGCTTATATTCTTCGGCTCTTTTAGCGATATTATCAAGCGGAACTTTTCCCTCACCCTCGCCAAACTCAACTTTTACGTTGATATGTCCGTCTGGCTTTTTGTGGGAAAGCAGTACTACCGTCTCCACATGAACCGTCATCCCAAATTGATCAACCGGGCATACCTTTCTAAGCTCATATCCTCTCTCACACAGATACTTCAGATCCCTTGCCAACGTCGCACTGTCGCAACTTACATACACAATCCTTTCCGGATTCATCTCGATCATGGTCTCCAGCAGGGTTTCATCACAGCCTTTTCTTGGCGGGTCTACAACGATAACATCCGCATAAACACCATTTTTCTTATACTCTCTTGGCAACACTTCTTCCGCCTTACCCACAAAGAACTCTGTATTCTCCAGGCCATTAAGTTTCGCATTTTCTTTCGCATTCTCTATAGCTGCCGGAACAATTTCCACACCACGGACAAATTTTGCTTTCTGTGCCAGGAACAGGGAAATGGTTCCGATCCCACAGTAGAGATCCCATACTGTTTCCTGACCGTGAAGATCTGCGTATTCCAGTGCCTTTGCGTAAAGCTTCTGGGTCTGCATAGGATTTACCTGATAGAAAGACAGAGGAGAAATCCGATAGGAAATATCTCCGATTCTGTCTGTGATATATTCCTGGCCCCAGAGCAGACGGATCTCTTCGCCAAGAATCACATTGCTGTGTTTCTTATTTACATTGATGGTGATGCTTGTCATTCCCGGAATCTCACACAGAGATTTTACAAGCTGCTCCTCTTTCGGGAGCTTGTTTCCGTTCAGAATCAGACAGACCATCACTTCTTTTGTGAAGTATCCGTAACGGATCAGGACATGGCGCACCAGCCCTTTGCCTGTTGCTTCATTATATGGTTCAATCCCGTATTTCTCCATATGTGCGATCACACGGTCCAGAACCTCTTTATTCTCAGCTACACCAAGTGCACAGTCACGGTTTTCGATAATATTGTGGGTTCTTCCCGCATAGAAACCTGTAACGATTTTTCCCTCTTTATTTCTGCCTACAGGAAACTGTGCCTTATTTCTGTAATGAAAAAGTTCATCCATGCCAATGATCGGCTCCATGGGGATATCTGTAAAGCCACCGATACGTTCCAGATGTCCCTTCACCTTATTTGTCTTAAATACAAGCTGTTGGTCATAGGAAAGTGCCTGAAGCTGGCATCCGCCACACTGACGGGCAAATTCGCACTTGGGCTCAACTCTGTACGGAGATGGCTTCAGCACCTCCATAAGACGGCCGTAACCATAATTTTTCTTTGCCTTGATAATTTTGGCTGTTACTGTATCACCGATCACTGCGTCCTTGACAAAAACGGTGAAGCCATCGGCTTTTCCGATACCTTCACCGTCAATTCCGCAATCTTCTATCTCTAACGTAACAAGATCGTTCTTACGAAATTCCATAAAGATTACACCTCATCTGTTCTTCTTAAGTTGGATTCAAACAATTTATTATATCCAAGCCACTCTTTTTTACTCTTGTTTGCTGCAAAAATCTCTGTGATGGTTTCCATTCTTGCATCTGTATTATCTGCAAGATTGAGGGCTACGGCCTCCACCAATGCAGGTTTTTTCGGGGAACCATATTCCAGTTCTCCATGGTGGGACAGGATACAATGGATCAGTTCATTCTTAAGCACCTCCGGAAATTCCGGTATCTGGCGCGCAAGATCATTGATCATCTGCGCTCCCATATAAATATGTCCCAGAAGCTGGCCTTCATCTGTATAATCATTTAACGGAAATGCAGATAATTCTTTTGTCTTTCCGATATCATGAAGAAGTGATGCTGTGATCAGTAAATCCCTGTTGATGACCGGGTATGCCTTTGACATATAATCGCAGAGTCTGGTCACTCCCAGAGTATGCTCCATCAGACCGCCGATAAATCCGTGATGTACTGTCTTCGCTGCAGAATGTCCTTCAAACGCTTTCACAAAAGCTTCATCTTCCACAAATAATTTCTTCAGAAGTGCAGACAGATAAGTATTCTCCACACTGTCAATAAATGCTCTCAGCTGGCTGTACATATCATCTGTGCTGTTCTCACTTACAGGAAGATAATCTGCAGGATCATATTCATCTTCAGCAGCCTTGCGCACACGCTTGATATTCAGCTGCATAGCCCCTGCAAAACTGGTCACATCTCCCACAACATCTATATAATCCAGTGCATCAAAATCATCAATTCCAAGAGAATTCGGATCCCAGATCTTTCCATCCATGATTCCGGTTTTATCCTGTAGGATAATATTCTCATAGGGTTTTCCATTCTTCGTTACCGCAGACTGTTTCTGCTTGCACAGATAAATCCCATTAATTCTGTCTCCCTCATGTAACTCATTTAAAAAACGCATAAAGCCTGCCTCTCTATCCTTTATTTTTAGTATTATAACAATTCCACAAGAAAGAATCCCGCTTGTAGGATTCTCCGCCTGTCACTATCTCTCTCCAACTGTTACCTTATAATCTTTCTCCGCATACTCACCATCGGAATTTTTGCGAAGAACCGTTATGGTAAGATTTTCTCCCTGCTTTTTTGTCTGAAGATATGTATAGTAAGACTGCATACTCTCTGTGGGAGTTCCATCAATCTTACTTATAATATCTCCACACTGTATCCCTGCCTTCATCGCAGGAGATTCTTCTTGTGTACGCTCCACGTAAAGTCCCTGATCAATTCCCAGTTTTCTACATTGTGCCTGAGTTATCTCTGTTCCATAAATACCTGTATATCTGATTGTCTCTTTGTTAGCCAGATGTTCTACCAACGGAAGAATCTGCGAAATGGAAACTGCATGAATATTATCTCCGTCGTTTTCATTCTTCTTCAGTATCATACCTGCCACATTTCCGTCAGAATCAAGCAGCACACCACTTCCATCTTCATTCCCCTGCACATCTGTAGCCAACACATTATACTCCGTATCCGCTACCGATAGTTTTTCAGAAACAGAAGTGATCATTCCATAAACCACCGCATCACTGTCACCGGCAGGACTTCCGATAGCAATTACTATATCGCTCTGCCCCAGTTTCTTTGTGTCTGTCAGATCAGATACCACGATACCTTCTCTTGTACTGTCATTGAGAAGATTTTTTCTCACAGTTGCAACTGCAAATCCGGAATCTGCATCTCCCCTGCATATCTCTCCCTGCACTGTCGAACCATCTGCAAAAGTCACCTGCAGTTCCTGCAGATTTTCCAGTTCTTCCTCATAGGTCAGGATATAAAATTGCGTCTCTGTTTCAAGAAAGACAAGACCTTCCGTATCTTCCTGCTGCAAATAAGAATTATTCAGCAAATCCTCATCCTTTGAAATTCCTCTCACGTTTACAAGAGATTTTCGGGATTTTTGGGAAACCTTCAGCACTTCCCTATACATCTCCTGACGCATTGCCAGAAGACTCTTCTCCTCTTTTTCAGAAACTGAAGCGACAGATTCCCTCTCTGTTGCCTGTTCTTCAGATATCGTCTCCGCTACATCCGATCCTGTCAGTTCGATTTTCTGCTGTGTATTCTCTTCTCTGTCCGCCATAACCGGAAACACACTGGCAAAGGTTACGGCTGCGCAGCCTCCAAACAAAACGCCACATCCTGCTATCATAAGCAGCCTGCGCAACAGACTGCCATTCTCTTTTGGCTGTTTTTTTACCGTTTCTTTTATAAACTGATATTCCTGTGTGTCCATTTTGTTTTTTTTCATACCTGATTCTCCTGCCGCACTCCATTCAGGATAACTGCCCAGCGTCATACAAAACAGCAATCTGCCAAACAGTTACCATTCAGGTTCAATATCGCTTGTATTCAAACAAATTATATCGTAACAATCTACACATTATTTTAACAAAAAGATATGAATTTTTTATGAATATACTATAAGTAATTTCCCACAGTACAAAAAAGAAGCTCCTACTGAAACACTTATCGTATCAGCGAAACACTGCAGCTCAGGTTATTATGATGACACAAAAAAACGGTTTAAATGCACATATAATAGCATTCAAACCGTTTCTTATGCGGAAGATGGGACTTGAACCCACACGAGCGCAATGCTCACAAGATCCTTAGTCTTGCTCGTCTGCCAGTTCCGACACTTCCGCATATTCTGTTTCGCAGGAGTTAACTCCTCGCGACAAATGATATAATATCAGAGTCCATTCACAAAGTCAACACCTTTTTTGAAGTTTTTTATATATTTTATATTTTTCATTCAATTTGGTGATTTTATGGTCGGATATTTTCTAATTCAGTTCCGCGATTCTGCTCACTGCAACATAGATTTCCTGTATTTTATACCAGGTTGGGTAATCTGTGATTCCGGTTTCCGGAAGGCCAAAAACATTTTGAAATTTACGTACAGATTCACTGGTCCGTTCCCCATAAATCCCATCTTCACCCACTTTCGGAATTGCCGGATATGCTCCCGCGATCACATTAAGCTGTTCCTGAAGCTGTCTGACCTTCTCTCCTGTAGCTCCAATATTCAGATCATATCCCGGCCAGGAAGACGGAATACCGGAAATTTCTTCTGCTACATTGATATACATATCATTGCCATAAAAATACCTCAGGATCTCGATTGGTGAATATCCCTGATCTCCCAGTGATTTGCTTCCCCACTGTGTCATCCACCCTCTATTCCTGCACTGCACCCTTCTTCCATCACAATACTGTGTCAGAATTGGCTGACGCACATTCGGTCTGGACAGATAGTTTTCAAAAAGTTCGTCTGTGATTCTCGATATGCTGTCAAATACATTTCTTCCACGAATCCATTTGTGATCATATGCAGTCGAAGATGTAATAGTAAAATCTTTTCCTTTATTCCGGTACCATTCTGTGTAGACCCTGTTTAAGGTAAATGACATGATTGCCAGTATATTTGCTCGAATCGTATCATCCGGCCAGGTAGCGTAAATTTCACTGCTCGCAACATTTTTTATATAATCTTTGTACCGTTCATAATAATCCGGCGCTGTTGTATCATTTACCGATCCATCATGAACCACGATATATTCCGGTATGACTACTCTGCTCAAAACGATCTCTCCACTTTCATTCACCGGCTTTATCTCAGCTTCTTCTATCTTTGGCGGATATTCTGCAAATAACGTATGGGGTCCGATCACAAGTCTTTCAAAAGATGCTTCTGCCTGAAATGCCATTTTTATCGATTGCTGCGCCACCACGCCTGGTAATACCTGTGTTCCTGCAATTTCTGTATTTTCAAATCCTTCCGCCTGCACCTGAATCGTATACTCCGCATAAGGCTGTTCTTCCACTGGTTCCATACTATATTCCAGAGGTGGTGTTTTTAACTCAAGAGTCGGTGTCTGCCCGGATGAATCCGTACGTACTTCTTCCACCGTCTGTCCACTCTCTCCGGTATAAGAGATCCTCACCAATGCATTTTCCACCGGTCGCGTACCATCTTCCGTAAAAACACTTACCTTCAGCTCGCCCTGATCCGGCTGATCCTGCTGACTTTTTACTTTATTATAAAATTCCACCTGCTTCTCCTGCCAAGAGCTCTCCGTATATTCTATGCATCATGTATCCCGTATAACACAAAAAGACAGATGCATATTCGCATCCGTCCTTCTGTCTGCCATCTGCTACTTTCTATTTTCAGAAGATTTTCAGAATATCATTGTACATAACTACTACCATCAGCACCATAAGTGCCATCAGCCCTGCAAAATGAATCCTGCCCTCAATTTCTCGATTGATCGGTTTCTTCCGAATTGCCTCAATGATCAGAAAAACAAGTCTTCCGCCATCCAGTGCCGGAAGAGGAAGCAGATTCATAACACCAAGGTTTGCCGACAACAGTACTGCCATATTCAGCATGTTCATCCAGAGCATCAGAGTACCTTCACTCTTACTTTCTTCATAAGTTGTACCAATCGCATCTACGACACCTACCGGGCCGCTGAGATTCTGGAATCCAAGCTGTCCCGTAACCAGTTCTTTCAGACTCAGCAGAGTCGTCCTGATCATATATTTTATTTCCAGTGCACCGTATTTCAGTATCCGCAGGCCGGAGGTCTTTGTATAACCAAGGTTATAAGAAAATCCAAGCTGTGGTGTACGATACTCTTTCGGAGTAATTGTCGCTGTATAATCCAGGCCATCTCTGTCATACGTAATCTCTACCGATTCACTCGAAAGCGGATGTTCTGCAAGATATGCATCATATGCCTCACCGTCCGCAATCTCCACACCATTGATTGCCGTGATCGTATCCCCCGGCTGCAATCCTGCCTCCTGGAGTGGCATTCCGTCAATCAGAGATTCCACTGTCATAGAAGATGCATCTGATCTGTTAAATCCCAGCAGGTATCTTACCGATACATCAGGTGTGTATGAAATCGTTTCTGTCCTGCCATCTCTTCTGACCTTCAGGGTAACTGTGTCGCCCTCCTTCAGATCATTCAGATACATATATACATACAGATCTTTTGCAAGATCCACATGATATCCGTCATATTCTGTAATAATGTCTCCATTCTGAAGCCCTGCCTCTGCAGCTGCTGAATTTTTATCCACTTCCAGCACTTCAGCCGGATCATATCCCACAAAACCTACAATGATCACTGCAAGCACAAACGCCAGAATAAAGTTAAATATCGGACCGGCCGCAACGACAGAAATCCTGCCCCATACAGATGCCGCATTAAAGGAGCCCGGAATTTCCTCCTCGGCAGTATCTTCACCCACCATGGCACATGAGCCGCCAAGCGGAAGCAATTTCAATGAATATCTGGTCTCTCCCTTCTGAAAACTCCACAGTCTCGGTCCCATTCCAAGAGAAAACTCAGTTACACTGATTCCGTTTAATTTGGCAAATAAAAAATGTCCAAATTCATGAAACAATATGATTGCACTGAAAATAATAATCGCAATCAGAATCTTCAATCTACCACCTGCTTTCAATCCATTGATATGTATCACTCTCTGTTTCCAGTATTTCTTCAAGTCCAGGATTCTCAACAACTTTATGGCGTTCCATAGACTGTCCTATAATGTCATAAATATCCAGGAAACGAATTTTTTTGTGAAGGAATTTACTTACTGCAAGTTCATTTGCCGCATTAAATACTGTCGGCATGGAACCGCCTGCTTTTGCCGCCTGAATTGCCATCGGAAGACCCAGGAACGTATCCATATCCGGTTCTTCAAAGGTAATCTGACCCAATTTGGCAAAGTCAAGTCTGTCTCCATTCAGATATCTTCTGTGCGGATAATACAGTGCATACTGAATTGGAAGCCTCATATCCGGTGTTCCAAGCTGTGCAATGATCCCTCCATCTTTAAATTCCACCATGGAATGTATCACACTTTGTGGCTGTACAACAACCTGGATCTGATCCAGGCTCACATCAAACAGCCATCTGGCCTCCATCACTTCAAGGCCTTTATTCACCAGTGTCGCAGAATCCACGGTAATCTTCTGTCCCATCACCCAGTTCGGATGTTTCAAAGTATCTTCCAGCGTCACTGACTCCAGGTCTTTTCTTGTTTTTCCGCGAAAAGGTCCACCCGATGCAGTGATCAGCAGCTTATGGACTTCTTCTTTATGTTCTCCATTCAAGGATTGAAAAACAGCACTGTGTTCACTGTCTACAGGAAGAATCTTTACTCCATATTCTTTTGCCATTGGAATGATCAGATGCCCTGCAGTTACCAGAGTTTCCTTATTGGCAAGTGCAATGTCCTTTCCTGCACGGATCGCCTCGATCGTCGGGCGAATCCCAAGCATTCCCACGATTGCAGTAACCAGAATTTCTGTATCCGGCATGGCAGCCAGCTCCAGAAGGCCATCCATTCCTGCGACAACCTTCGTATCCGTATCCTGAATCTTCTGTGCAAGTTCCTGTGCCGCATTCTCATCCCAGACAGCAACCAGACGTGGAGAAAATTCTCTTACCTGTTCTTCCAGTTTCTGAATATTTTTTCCTGCACTGATTCCAAGAACCTCAATATCACCATTGGCACGCACAACATCCAGTGTCTGTGTTCCGATAGATCCTGTGGATCCTAATATTGCAATTTTTTTCATGCCCTTCTCCTTTTTAGAGACCAAGAATCATTTTTGCCAGATAATAAATGACCGGTGCCGTAAAGATTACGCTGTCAAAACGGTCAAGAATTCCACCATGCCCCGGAATCAGCTTTCCATAATCCTTGATTCCCTGATTTCTTTTGATTGCAGAAGCAGCAAGATCCCCAACCATTGAGATCAGTGCTCCAACGCCGCAAATAACTGCATATTCAAGCATTGCTCCATGTGTTGCTGCCGCATAGATCACGCCAAGAAGTGCAGCACCGACAACGCCTCCCACAGCTCCCTCTATTGATTTCTTCGGGCTAAGCACCGGTGCCATCTTATGTTTGCCGATCAGCATACCCACACAATATGCACAGGTATCGCATCCCCAGGAACAGAGGAAGATCAGCCATACGATAAATTTACCATCCGGAAGATTTCTTGTCAGAAGAATAAAAGAAAGCATTACCGCTACATAAACTACTCCGAAAAATGTTGCCATGACCTGATTTGCATTGTATTTCGGATACGAAAAAACATACACAAACATGATCAGGATCAGAGCGATCAGAATCGCCATCGTTCCATAACGTTCAAATCCCAGCAACAGAGATACATAATACAGAATCGCACCAAGATATCCCGCCAGTTCCAGAAATTCCGTCTGATCTTTATGTACCCCCATTGCCTTATAAAGTTCCTGCATTCCAAGCAGAGAAACGCAGAGCAATGTCACAAACAGCACATAGTTTCCGCTTATGATCGTAAGAAGCGCAGCGATTACAAGCAGAATGCCACTTATGAGTCGTGTCTTAAACATATTTTATTCCTCCTTCACGCCTCCATAGCGGCGGTCTCTTCCATTGTATTTTTCGATTGCTCTGATCAGATCTTCTTTATGAAAATCCGGCCATGCAACATCTGTAAAATAAAACTCTGTATATGCCAGCTGCCACATAAGGAAATTGGACAGTCTCTGTTCTCCGCTGGTTCTGATCAACAGATCCGGGTCCGGAACACCTGCTGTATCCAGATACCCCGAAATCGTGTCCTCCGTAATTTCCTGCGGATTCAATCTTCCATCAGCTGCATCCTGTGCAAGTTTACGCATTCCACGGGTGATCTCATCGCGGCTTCCATAATTCAATGCAATCTGAAAATATAATTCATCGTAATCTTTTGAAAATTCTTCGAGTTTCCTGATCTTGTCCTGTATATCCTGATCAAACGCAGTCGGATCTCCGATGATTTTCACACGCATATGATTCTTTTCTGCACTCTTCATACATTTTTTGAGATAACTGCGGAACAGTTTCATCAGACCTTCGACTTCTTCTCTGGAACGCTTCCAGTTTTCTGTAGAAAAAGCATACACTGTAAGATATTTTACGCCGAGATCTTTAATGTCATCACAGATAGACTCAAGATTTGCACATCCTTTGATATGTCCATATCCTCGCGGCATCCCTTTGGCTTTTGCCCATCTGCCGTTTCCATCGAGAATAATCGCAATATGATTCGGAACTTTCATATTTTCCATATTTATGTTTCTCCTCTCATCCTGCAGAGCGAACAGAAAGAGAGCCCTTTCCGGCTCTCCCTCTCCCTCCAATCTGACAATTGCACAATTCTTATACTGTCAGGATTTCTTTTGATTTCACCTCAACCGCAGCATCAATCTTCTTGATGAACTTATCTGTAAGCTTCTGTACTGCATCTTCCAGATCTTTTACTTCATCTTCAGAAACATCCTGTTTGGTCAGCTTCTTAAATGCATCATTTGCATCACGGCGAATATTACGAACAGCAACCTTGGCTGCTTCTCCTTTTTTCTTTACGTCTTTTACAAGATCTTTACGACGTTCTTCCGTCAGTTCCGGCAGAACCAGGCGCACGATCTTACCATCGTTGCTCGGATTCAGTCCAAGATCTGAAGTAAGGATCGCTTTCTCAATGCCTTTGATCAGGCTGGATTCCCATGGCTGGATCTGAATCATTCTTGCTTCCGGTACAGTAATGTTCGCAACCTGCTGAAGTGGTGTCGGGCTACCATAATAATCTACTGTGATCTTGTCAAGGATATGCGGATTTGCACGTCCTGCACGAATCGTAGTCAGCTCTGCCTCAAAACCATCCAGTGTTTTTGTCATTTTCTGCTCATATTTCTGAACTCTTTCATCCATTTGTCGAATTCTCCTTCTCCGGTTATATTTTATTTTTTAGAATTCTCTTATACAGTTACTTTTGTTCCTGTAAATTTACCATGTACAGCATTTACAATACTGTTTTCTTCTTCAAGGCCAAATACCAGCATCGGCATCTTCTGTTCAAGGCACATAATAGATGCAGTAAGATCCATTGCTGCAAGTTTTTTATCAACAACTTCTTCAATAGAAATCTCATCGTATTTCACAGCATTCGGATTCAGTTTTGGATCGCTGTCATAAATACCGTCTACTGCCTTTGCAAGAAGGATTGCTTCTGCTTCGATCTCAACAGCACGCAGAACTGTAGCTGTATCTGTTGAGAAATACGGATGACCTGTACCTCCCGCAAAGAAGAGAATCTTGCCTTCTGCAAATGCCTCTTCTACTGCATCTTTTGAGTAAAGCTTTGTGAATGCGCCACACACAAATGGTGTAAAGATTTCCGTCTTAAGTCCCAGATATCTGCAGATATCAGATACATAAATACAATTCATCACAGTAGCAAGCATGCCGATCTGGTCTGCTTTGTTACGATTGATCGTCTCGCTTGTACGACCTCTCCAGAAGTTGCCTCCACCGATCACAATACCAATCTGTGTTCCTTCTTCCGCAACCGCACGGATCTGTTTTGCAACAGCAATAACCGTTGCCTCGTCAAATCCTTTTTTTTCGGCTCCGGCAAGAGCTTCTCCACTTAATTTCAGTAATATTCTTTTCATAGATCATTTATCCTTTCCCGCAATGCCACAGCATTGTTTATCTCTACCAAACTCCTGTAACGATTTCATTTCCTTCTTCATCTACGGATGTGGAAACTGTGAAATCCGGATAATAGTAATATCCAGTTGTTCCGGTAGCAGAGTCATCGTCATACTCGGAAGACTGGGAATCCCCTACGGCTCCGACAAGGTCATCAATAGACATACCGATATATTTCTCTGCTGTCTGAATCGTGGAATTTGTAGGATCATCGCTGCTTGGATTATTATTGCTGCTGTTGCCATTGTTATCCGATGGTGCCGTCGTCGGATCCGGATTATCTGTATTGGAATTATTAGAATTATTGGAATCATCCGGTGCCTCTGTCGGAGTCGGTGTCACAGAATCACTGTCCTCATCTGTTTCCAGACCGAGTCTCTTCTTAACATCATTCAGTGTTGAGATTTCCTTCGTACTGTTTGCCGTCATATAGGTTGCATACGGAATCGCATCTTCATCTTTTCCATCCATACGAAGTGTGATCTGTTTAATCGTTGTAAGCGGCAGTTTTCTGAAGAAACATTCATTTTTTTCTTCATCTGTGTACGTAATTCTGATATCATATATGGTTGACGCTGACTGTGGTTTTTCATAATAATAAACTGCATTGTCTCCACTCTTCAGTGTAAACATACCGTTTACCAGATCATCACCCCACTCATCTGCGGTGTCTTCATCTGCGTCATCAGACGGAGTCTCTCTGATATAGATCGCTGCAATCTCAGATCCTGTCTGATTTACAATAGTCACCTTTGATGCTGTGGATGTCTTCTCACCCATGATATTCTTTTCAACAGTTTCTTCCATATTTACCATCTCCGGCGTCGGAGTCGGGGATACTGAAGTTTCTTCGGTCGGAGTTGGTGTTGTCTGTACTACAGAACCTGCATCATTTTTCTTACCGCATCCTGCTGCCACAACAGCCAGTGTCAACAGTCCGGCTGCTGCCAGATATCTTTTCCTGATCATATATATTTCCTCCTAATTCTAGTCGCGGAATAGGTTACTGTTCACTCCGTTCACAGTAACCAGAATAGTCATCTTTTAGTTTAATTATACAGAGTATCAAATTCTTGTCAACTAATTGTCTGCGAATTCATACTTTTTTTAAAGTTACAGATTTTTGACTTTGAATTCTCTTTCTGCCTCTCTCCGCTGATCTTTCTTCGCAATATCCTGTCTCTTGTCATACAACTTTTTACCGCGTGCAACTCCTATTTCAAGTTTCACAAGACTGTCCTTGAAATATACTTTCAGTGGTACAAGAGTCAGGCCTTTTTCCTGAAGACTTCCTTCGATTTTGTTGATCTCATATCTGTGAAGAAGTAATTTACGGACTCTCATGGGATCTTTGTTAAAAATGTTTCCCTTCTCATAAGGACTGATATGCATCCCGTAAATGTATACTTCCCCGTTTTCCACACGAATAAACGATTCCTTCACACTGCATTTACCTGCTCTGAGCGACTTCACCTCAGTGCCGACAAGTGCGATCCCTGCTTCATAAGTATCCTCTATAAAATAGTCATGAAAAGCTTTTTTATTATTTGCGATCAATTTCATCCCGGATTTTTTTGCCATAAAAACACCTCCTTTATTCGTTCAGACTCATCTCATCTACAGTGTTTTCAACTACTGAAAAATCCACCGTTCGTTTCAGTGCATCTGCATCAGCCACTCTGACCGTAACTTTCTGCCCCAGATGGTAAACTTTCTTCGTAAGCTCTCCACGAAGTTCATAGTTTTCCTCATCGAATTCATAATAATCATCTGACAGTGCCGTAATATGAACGAGGCCTTCCACTGTATTCGGAAGTTCCACATAAAATCCATAAGCAGTAACTCCCGAAATAATTCCATCGAAAATTTCTCCCAGATGATAGGACATATACTCTGCTTTTTTCAGACGGTCAGACTCTCTCTCCGCCTCCTGTGCACGTCTTTCGCATACGCTGGACTGTTCTGCCACATGTTCCAGTATTTCCCTGTAATGTTCTGTTTTTCCTTCTCGCTGTAATCTGCCTCTTATATTATCACGAATGATACGGTGGATCTGTAAATCCGGATATCTTCTGATCGGAGAGGTAAAATGACAGTAATATTTCGCTGCAAGCCCAAAGTGTCCGCTGCACTCTGTTGTATATCGTGCCTGTTTCATCGTTCTCAACATCAGTCTGCTGATCATCATTTCATTCGGCATTCCCTGAATCTGCTCAAGAATCTCCTGAATTTCCTTTGGTGTGATTTCCTCACATGCTTTCTGCACCTGAATCCCCTGATGTCTCAGAAGCGTAAGAAGGCTTTCCACTCTTTCCGGATCCGGATTGTCATGCGTACGGTAAACAAACGGATATTCTCCCTGGCAGTATTCTTTTGCCACTGTTTCATTTGCCATCAGCATAAAATCTTCTATGATCTGTGTAGCAACATTCTGTTCGTATGGCTTCACATCAATTGCCCGTCCTGCCCCGTTCAGAATGATCTTGCTTTCAGGAAAATCGAAATCAATAGAACCTCTGTTATGTCTCTTGCTTCTCAAAAGTGCCGATAATTCTTTCATAAGGAAAAACATTGGCACAAATTCCTTATACTCTCTGCTTGTCTCAGTGTCTCCATCTTCAAGAATACATCTGACCTGATTATAACTCATACGACGATCCACTCGAATAACCGTCTCTGCAATCCGATGAGCAACTACTGTACCATTCTCATCAATATCCATAAGACAGCTTAAAGTCAGGCGGTCCTGCCCCTGATTCAATGAACAGATTCCGTTAGACAGCCGTTCCGGAAGCATTGGAATGACTCTGTCAGCAAGATATACACTGGTGCCCCTTTTCAGTGCTTCTTTGTCCAGTGCACTTCCTCCCTGTACATAATTACTCACATCTGCAATATGCACACCCAGATGATATATATTTCCCTCTTTTGTAAGAGAAACTGCATCATCCAGATCTTTTGCATCTTCACCATCGATTGTAACTGTCATAAGCTGTGTCAGATCCGTTCTGCCATCCCGGTCAGCCTCCTGCACATGATCCGGTACCCGCATGGCCTGATTCATAACTTTTACAGGAAACTCTGACGGAATATTGAAGCTTTTAACGATTGCAAGAATGTCCGTTCCCGGTGCATTCATACTTCCAAGATTCTCTGCGATCTTACCTTCCGGTTTTCTCCTGTCGTTCCCATAATCTATAATCTCTGCAACAACTTTGTCTCCATCGCGAACCCCTTTGGAATTCTTAGGCGAAATGTAGATATCCTTTGAGAACTTCTGATTATCGCACAGAATAAAACCGTAATCCCTCTCCCTCTGGAATGTACCAACGATTTCTTTATTTACACGTTCCAGAATCTCTATTACAGTACCTTCTCTGCGTTTCCCTGTTTTGGCTTCATTTTTGAGGAGTACCCGGACACGGTCCATATGCATTGCAGTCCCTGTATGATCTGCCGGGATAAAGATATCATCTTCCTCCTCTTCCAGTTCTACAAAACCAAAGCCCTTATGATTACCGATAAAAGTTCCTTCTTTGATCAGTCCCAGCTTACTGAGGGCTTTTATATCCCTTTTCTTTGGTTTTACAGATATTTTCTCTTTGGAAAATTTTTTCTTTTTTTTCTTTTCCCAGATTTTCTTCTTACTCACGTATACTCCTTTGCTATGAGAAAAAAAAGCACTCTTGTGTTTATACAAGAGTGTTTCCTTCTGACAATTCTTAAAAATTCATATTCAAAACTGCTGCCAGTACAAAAAATAACACTGCCATAATTGTGGTAGCTTTCACAAGTCCACCCTCCATAGAACGACCTTTGTTCTTTCCCCAGTAGGAATCCGCTGCTCCGGAAATCGCTCCACCAAGTCCCTGCTGCTTTCCTTCCTGCATAAGTACAACAACAGTAAGCGCAATACAATCTATGGCAAAAATAACAGTGAGAATAGTTCTTAAAATCTGCACTTCGGTTACACCTCCTAATCAACTAGAATTCATTCTATCATAACCATTCTTCGATTTCAACTGTTTTTAGTCATTTCCATTTCAAATTTCCACTTCAAAAAAACAATTTGCGGGCTGCATGTAAACAGCCCGCACTTTCACCCTTCCCTGCCAAACGGATTCTCATAAACTGCCTGTTTTTCAAGCTGTTCCGCAATCCTGAGCAGTTGATTGTATTTTGCATTTCGATCCGATCTGCAGGGTGCTCCGGTTTTGATCTGGCCTGCACCGGTTGCAACTGCCAGATCTGCGATAAATGCATCTTCTGTCTCACCGGATCTGTGTGAGATTACTGCACGATATCCTGCATTCTGTGCCATTTCTACTGCATCCATAGCTTCACTCAACGTGCCGATCTGGTTCACCTTGACAAGAATTGCATTCGCCGCATGAAGCTGTATCCCACATTTCAGTCGTTTGATATTTGTAACAAAAAGATCATCCCCTACAAGCTGTACCGTTTTTCCCAGCCGTTCGGTCATCTCTTTCCAGCCTTCCCAGTCATCCTCATGAAGTCCGTCTTCAATGGAGATTATCGGGAATTTCCTGACAAGTTCTTCATAATATGCAATCATTTCACCGCTGTCTCTTAAAACCTCTTTTCCTTTCATCTGGCTCTCACCCGGAAAATAATAGCAGTTCAGATTCTCGTCATACAATTCACTTGCCGCTGCATCTATCGCAATCAGAATATCTTCTCCCGGTTTATATCCTGCTTTTTCCACAGCCTGGACAATTAATGCCAGAACCTCCTGACTGTCTGCCAGATCCGGTGCAAATCCGCCTTCATCTCCTACCGCAGTAGACAGGGACCTTTCTTTCAAAATAATTCGCAGTATCTGGTAGATCTCCACACACATGCGAATTCCCTCCTCAAACTTTTCCGCGCCCACCGGCATGATCATAAATTCCTGAAGGTCTACTGTATTATCTGCATGTTTTCCCCCATTCAGAATATTCATCATCGGTACCGGCATTTTTTTACTGTGGCAGCCTCCCAGATACTGATAAAGCGGAATTCTGAGTGCCATCGCAGCCGCTCTTGCAACCGCCATCGAAACGCCAAGTGCTGCATTTGCTCCTACATTACTCTTATTGTCTGTGCCATCCGTATCAATCAGAATCTGATCAATCCGATTCTGATCCAGTGCATTTTCTCCAATAACTGCTTCTGCCAGTTTCGTATTTACATTTTCTACCGCCTTCTCCACGCTCAAACCTGTATAATAGCCTTTTTTTCCATCGCGAAGTTCCACTGCCTCAAATTTCCCGGTCGATGCACCTGACGGCACTATCGCTCTCGCTGTATATCCATTTATCCCAACAATTCCTTCTCCTACAGTAACTTCTACCTCTACGGTCGGATTTCCTCTGGAATCCAACACTTGTCTTGCTTGAATCTTTCGAACAGGCAGATAACGAAACATGCACTTACCTCCTTCATATTTGATTATTGTTATCATTCCTCAGTATCTTCACACCAACTGATACTCTTTATTTTCTCCCTTTCGTCTGTTTCTATACCATACTTCTTTTTCATTATTTTCTGTAAGTTTTTATATTATCATGCAACTTTACAATTTATTATTTAATATTTTTATTTTTTCAATTTTCTTATTGACATATGGTTTATTATCTGTTATATTAAATTCATAAAACAAAAGGAACTACAAAATAAATAAAAGGAGCGTGAAACCACCGAAAACATAAGTGATTTCCCATAATTCAGGAAAGCGAGGTACAGACCACCAGAAACGAAATGAATTTCCTTTATAATTTATGAAAGAGAGGTACGGACCACCAAGAACGTAATCATTTAATTCCAAATGTTTTAAATCAACTCAGGAGGTAAGTTCCATTGGACAATGAACATTAAAAGAGCCACCAGAAAATAATCATCTGATGGCTCTAAATTTTTGCCTTTTCGCATATATTCTTTCAAGATCTTCTATTGGAGATACTATGTCTTCTTCTCATCATTATCCACTCATTCCCAAATTGCTCTTCCTTCTTGCCGGCGCCTTTATTCTGGGTGGGCAGGCAGGTAAATTGCATTCCTGGCAGAAATCTCAGGCAGCATCTGCTTCTCTCTTATCCGAATCCACCAGTTGGGGACTCAGTTTCCAAAAGGAGGGAGAACGCCCTGTCGGGAATGCTACGATCAACGATCTTGGCAAGTATCATGCCTACTATGCTGAAGATACCAATGAAAAAAAAATCTACCTCACTTTTGATGCCGGATACGAAAACGGAAACACTCCACGCATCCTCGATGCACTGAAAAAGCATCAGGCCCCTGCCACATTTTTTGTTGTAGGTAATTTCATTTCAGACAATCCTGATCTGATCCGGCGCATGGTTTCTGAAGGGCATACAGTTGGCAATCACACAATGACGCACCCTGATATGTCAGGCATTTCTTCAAAAGATGATTTTCAGAAACAATTGGACGGCGTAGAAAAGCTGTATGAATCTGTCACCGGTGAACAGATGACAAAATTTTACCGTCCACCACAGGGAATCTACAGTACCACAAACCTGACCATGGCCAAAGAGCTGGGATATTCCACCTTTTTCTGGAGCCTTGCATATGTAGACTGGATTCAGGATCAGCAGCCTTCCAGGGAAGAAGCCTTTCAAAAGCTTCTCGCGCGCATTCATCCCGGTGCCATTGTCCTTCTGCACAATACTTCCTCTACAAATGGCCTGATCCTGGATGACCTGCTTACAAAATGGGAAGAAATGGGCTATCGTTTTTGCTCATTAAAGGAACTGACCGGGGCTTAATACCCCGGCCAGTTTATCAATCGTTTTTACTTTCTTTTGTATGGAGATCTTCTTTAATCTGTGAGCTGGAAATCTCCGGAGTACGTGGCAGATATACCACCTCGCATCCTTCTTCTTTCAGAAAATCAAATTTTCCCTTCCAGTCATCTCCCATTACAAAAGTATCCACATGATACTCTTTCACATCCGTTCTCTTCTGCTCCCAGTTTTCTTCCGGAATCACCAGATCGACATAACGTATAGCTTCCAGAAGCTGTTTACGTTTTTCGTAAGAAAAATAACACTTCTTCTGTTTTTCATTCCAGTTGAATTCATCTGTTGAAAGCCCCACGATCAGATAATCGCCCATCTGGCGTGCCCGTCTCAAAAGATTGATATGTCCGTAATGAAGCAGGTCAAACGTTCCATATGTGATAACACGTTTCATTTACATAGTTCCTCTCTTTATTCTGAATACTCCACATTTCAGCGATTCAGATATCTCATACAATAATCAAATATCCTCAGATATGTCTGATTTGAATAATGCAATCCATCATAAATATCTGTTCCAGACTTCTTACTGATCCAGCCCTTCATCTGCAGGTTCGTACATGTATTGATGTAAGTAAAGCTTCTTTTTCTGCCAGAACACAGTCCCCTGTAGATTGCTTTATTAAAAGCTGCGACCTGTGCTTCTGTTCTTGCCTTTCCATTAACGCTTTTGATCATTGCACTGTTTACCGGATTTACAGAAAGATAATACATTTTACAGTTATATTTTTTCAGATTAGCTGCTGCTTTCTTCATATATTTGACATAAGAAGCACTGTTCTTTAAATCATTGACTCCAAGATTAATAATAACTGCCTTTTTTTCTGTCCGTGGACGCTTGGCCACAGAGCGATACAGAGTTTTATAACCTGAGCTCTTAAACCAGTCTAATCCTTCTCCTGATTTTGCAATAAACTCAACATTTGACGGCGCTGATGCACCTAAAGCAACTTGTGCATAAACAGTTCTGGAATCTCCCACACAATAAACCCTGTCAAATTTTGTCGGTGTTGTAATCGTAGCCGGTGCGCGATCCATGGATGTTCCAAAAACAACCATATAATATCTGCCGTTTTTGGATGGAATACGGTCTCCGGCTTTGTAATCGGAACTGGACAGTGCATTCTTTCCCTGTGTCTTCGACCACCCAAGAACTATATTAGCTGAGCCCAGATTTACTGCCGGAAAAGTTGCTTTACCATTTGTATTTTTGATCGTCTTCCAGTAGCTTCCATCATATTTATATAATCTTATACCTGATGTATCTGTTTTCTGCTGCACTGCATAAAACTTCAGGTTGCTTTTAACTTTTACTGTTGCATGCTGTTTCTTCGCAACCTCTCCTCCAACTTTGGTTGCCCATCCGGCAAAGCTGTAGTTTCCATTTGAATTACCAATTGGCATCTTGATTCTGCTGCCCGCTACAACCGTCTTGCGAAGACTTGTATATTCATTTCTGCCATTTGCCGTGTAGAATCGGACCGTATATTCTTTATATAAATTCAGGCAGAACTTTGTTGTCTGATTGATCGTCACTTTCTGTCCGGCTTTATATTTATATTCTTTTCCTTCAATCTTTGTTACCCAGTAAGCCTGATATCCATCCCTGTTTATCTCCGGAAGCTGAATTACTGTTCCTTCCTCAACAGTTTTGGCAAGATTATGATAAAAACCTGCAGTCTGTCCTTTTGCATTTGCAAAAATCACTTTGCAGGTCGTTTCACTGTAAGATGCAGCTGATACTTTCTGTGTATTCCCCAAAAGACAGACAGCTGACAATATCACGATCAGAAGAAAGGTATGTTTCCAGATTGCTGTAATTCTTTTCATAAAGACACTCCTCGTATTTAAACTCTCCATTTTGTTTCTGCATAATAACAACTCACAGAGCACAAACGCTCTGTGAGTCCACTATAACAGTTTTCCTCCTGCAATGCAATGTATTTTTAAATTAAATTTTACATTTTTGTCACATTTTGGCAAATCAATCCTTAGCCAAGTTCCTTTTCGCACATGTCCAGTGCTGATGCGATCACCGCATCCATGTCATAATACTTATACTCTCCCAGACGGCCGCCAAATACAACCTTTTTCTCTTTTTGGGCAAGCTCTCTGTATTTGCTGTAAAGAGCGCCGTTCTTCTCATCATTCACCGGATAATACGGTTCATCTCCCGGTTTCCACTCAGAACTATACTCACGGCTGATCACTGTCTTCGGAAGATCATTTCCTTCATCATCTTTTCCAAATTCAAACCATTTATGCTCAATGATCCTTGTCCATGGAGTCTCTCTGTCTGTATAATTGACTGCTGCATTTCCCTGGAAATTAGGTTTATCCAGTGTTTCATTCTCAAAACGCACAGAACGATACTCCAGAGTTCCCAGCTTATAGTCAAAATACGCGTCGATGGCACCTGTGTAGATCACCTTCTCCGCCATTGCATCGTACTGCTCTTTTTTCTCCAGATAATCCTCATTCAGCCGTACCTCGATACCGTCCAGCAGATTGGCAACCATCTTCGTATAACCACCCACCGGGATTCCCTGGTACAGCGCATTGAAATAGTTATTGTCAAAAGTCAGACGCACCGGAAGCCTCTTGATGATAAAAGCAGGAAGCTCCGTACATGGACGTCCCCACTGCTTCTCTGTATAGCCCTTGATGAGTTTCTCGTAGATATCGCGACCGACAAGAGAGATGGCCTGCTCTTCAAGATTCTGTGGCTCACTAGTAATCTCTTTGCGCTGTTCTTCAATCTTTGCGGCAGCCTCCTCCGGCGTTACAACTCCCCACATCTTGTTAAAGGTGTACATGTTGAACGGAAGAGAGAACAATTCTCCTTTATAATTAGCCACCGGTGAGTTGGTGAAACGATTAAACTCTGCAAACTGCGTGATGTAATTCCAAACCTTTTTGTTATTGGTATGGAAAATGTGAGCACCATATTTATGAACATTGATACCCTCAATATTCTTGGTATAGATATTTCCTGCAATATTCGGGCGCTTGTCTACTACCAAAACAGACTTGCCATGTGCTTTAGCTTCATGTGCAAAAATCGCCCCATACAGACCAGAACCTACTACTAAATAATCATATTTCATACTCTTTCCTCCCATTCAGTCAGTTATTATTTTTTCTTGATAATTCGTCCAAGCAATTGATTTTCTATTTCTATGACAAGAGATTCCTTTGCAATTGTTAAAATCAAAAAATATACTCCAAAAAATACAATTGCAGAAGCACATAAAGTCATAAAACTTCCCCACTGCATTCTCTTTATTAAAACCGCGAGAACCCCTCCAGCTAAAACAGAACTGCCAATTGCAACATAATGAACCTGTCTATATGCTTCCTTAATAATTCCTCTAAGCGCAACGTACTGAACAATAAAAACAGCGATTTCTGCTGCCAAGGTTCCAATCGCTGCACCTGTAGATGCCATTTTAGGAATCAGAAGTGCATTTAAGATAATATCCACAATCATTCCAGCAATTTCCGAATAAAGAACTACTTTTTCTTTTCCAAGCGGCACTAACATTTGTATTCCCATTATGTTTGTCAGACCAATAAAAAGTAAAGTTGGCATTATAACTTGCATCGGAATAATTGCACCGGCATAAGCATCGCCCGATAAGAAGAAAACACCCTCCTTTGCAAAAAGCATAAAATAAACCATCATCGGTGTTGCAATCAAAAACACAAAATTAATCGCCTTTTTTGTGATGCGGTAAAATTCATCCATCATATTATGCTCAACATAGTATGACGCTCTTGGCAAAAGCACTACACCTAAAGATGTAACAATGCTCACGAGAATTGTCTTTATCTTTACTGCCGCATTATAATATCCCACATCGACGTCTGTACGAATAAATCCAAGCATCACGGTATCCAGATGCGTATATATTGTTGTTGCACAAGACATTGCAAAGAAAACAACAATTGCTTTTAAGTGCTTCTTAAAATTATAGTGACCAACAGGCTTAATGTTGATATAACGGTGTATATGAAAGAAGTTGAAAATGTTTGAAGCTGATGATGCCAAAATGGAAATTCCACCATAAATAACATAATCGCTTTGTTCATGCACCATCAAGAACATAGCAACAATTGCAATAAACTTGAAAATGATCGAACGAACGGTAATATAGGTATACTGTTCGAGTGCTTTATAAAGCCACTCCATTCCTATGGCGTTGAAGAAAATCGTCAAGCCAATAATCAAGAACAATTCTTTATCCTGTCGAAATCTTGGGACATAGTATATTGCTGCAAAATAAACTGCATATGATAACGCGCTCATCACAAGATTGATAATGAGCAGCTCTTGAACCATTTTCGAGAGTTCTTCCCGATCATCACGCACTTTTGCACAGGCACGAATGCCGTATGTTGGAATTCCCAACTGAGCAAAGAGCGTAAAATAGGATACAATCGAAGTTGCAAATGAAACTTTTCCGGTACCGGCGGGCAATAGAATGCGTGAAACATACGGAAATGTAATCAGTGGAAAAATGAACTGCGACATTGTAAGAATCGCATTCATTACAAAATTTAATTTAAGAGACTTTTGTTTTCCCATTGCCCTTCCTTCATTCTCCTTTTCTATGTGCGTATTCAATTTCCGGATTAAAGAATAGTCCAGAAATAGTTCCTTTGCACGTCACCCAAACTCTTTTTACTTTGTGATTCGGTGCTTTACGCAAAATGTTCTTGATTCGCCCACAAACCACTCGCAGTCGACGGCCCACTTTTCCATTCTTTCGCGCGATGTACATCCCGTTTCTTGCCTGATAAAAGAATCGTTCTATTCTTGTCTCATCTGCCGAAACAACATCTGCTCCCTTATTGGACGGTGCTTTATGTACAATAACACTATCAAAATCCAAATATGCTGGAGCCAGTTTTCTTAATCTTGCTGTATATTCCTGATCGTCCCCATAAATAAAAAACTCGGAAATTGGCAATCCAACTTTTTCTGCATATTTCAAATTAACAAAACACCCAACGAATGAACAGGTGTCAATCAATAATAATTTATTTTTTCTAATCATATCCAATCCCAGTCCCAATCTGGAGTTGTACTGAAAATCTGGAACATTCATATCAAATAGCTTTCCATCTGTCCAGTACACCAGTGAAGCCAGATACGAAAATTCACCATTTATTGCCTGTCCTTTATTTACAAGGCTCATCAATGCATCTTTCTCCGGAATCGAATCATCGTCCATAATCCATGCGTACTGATAGCCAAGTTCTATCGCTTTTTTTAGCCCAAATGCAAAGCCACCTGCGCCACCAAGATTTTTACCTGTATTATAATATTTTATTCTCTCATCATGAATCGCGGAAATCATGTCTCCTGTACCATCATTGCTGTTATTATCAACAACCAGAACATCATGTCTTTCAAAAGTTTGATTTAAAAGTGCTCTTATGTTTTCCTCCAACAATTTCTTTCTGTTGTACGTCACTATAACTTCTACATACTTATTCATAATATACCCTCACTTTGCTTTTCTATCTTTCTTTGACTGTTCATTATCCCAACACATGTAATGAAAACTATAATAAATGGATTATATCTAAAAGACAATAATTGCGGATCTGTTATACAATGAATTAGAAATAGCAAGCATCCTAAACACATATATGTATTTCTAGTCAAAATGCTATAGCATTGTACTACCATCATTACCGCACACAGCACAATAAGCATTATTATTCCATATCTTACTAAAACTTGCAAATAGGATGAATCGACATAGAAATAATCCATCCCCGATACGTTTGTGCCGTCAGTACCTGTAAGCCATGTAATGGGCTGACCAAATAATGAAATACCATATGTCTCTATTGCTATCTTGCCAAAATAAGGTCTATTTGAAAGTGCCACATTTGCTGCCACATACATCGGCTCATTATAATGTTCAATATAAAAATACTGCGCTAGAATAGTTATAGCCGCACTTGCAAAAGGAAAAAGTGCTAAAATATATTTTAATACTTTTCCCTCAAATAACACCTGCTTTACTTTTTCAATGTTAAATACATAATATAAAACAATTCCAATGTTGATAATGACAAACACTGCTAATGTATCTGTCATTTTATAGAACCATATGTTTACAATCTCTATTAAGATCCATCTGCTTAATTTAATATGGTTTTTTCTGCTTGCAATGTATGCTAACACTGTATGTAAAAATAAATTGGGTCCAAATGTAGCAAAATAAAATCCCAAGCAAGCTCTTCCACCTCTTACTTCAGAAGGAATAGCCCCTATAAACCATGCTGCAATTACCAGTACAATTCCCACAAAAGCGCTGATACAATATGTTTTTATTACATCTTCTGGTTTTGACTTCGAACAATATAGCATAAATATAACAATATATATTAAGTTGCTATCCGCTTGATTAAAAAATATATTTCCTAAAATTAAAAGGGCAATTAATCCCCACATCACCAAGTTTTGAATGTTAAATTTTGAATTCTTCAAAAAGAGCAAAGCTGGAACAATCACAGCTATAAATCTTAATCCCGTGCATAGTATTGAAAGAATCGAAGATGACGCAGGAAGATATGACTGTCCAATAACAAACACAAAAACGCATATTCCATAGCATATAGTTGTTATATCATTGACCTTTATCTTTAAATTTATTTTATTAATCATTTATCTAATCCATCGTTAAGTGCCATATACTCTTGCACCCTACAAATTCCTTTCACTAAAGCATTAGTTAATTTTATCAGGAAGGACTAACCAGTCTCCTATTTTCTTGTCCCATTCTTTTGTCTCAAACGGCACAATCGCTCCAAAGTGATAAAATGTCATTTCACCAAAATAGACTTGACCATTAGCTTCATAAAAATCAACTCGGACATGTGGAAATCCTGCGCTAAGTTTTTCTGCTAGTGTTATCATCTTTTCAAAATGTTCCGGTTTTTCAATTGAAAATTCAGAGTTCGGATAATGCTGTACAATATTCATGTGATGGAACTGCATATCATAGAAATCGAATTTTGTATTTTTTGAACCTCGCTCAGATGCTACGAACATCAACTTTGGTTCTCCATTGAAACAAAAGAACTTATAATCTCGAAGTTCACCAGTTTCCTGATCCTCCATATACTTTTCCGCAATAATTCTCGGTTTTACTCCCTTATATGGCCACTCTCTTGTCCACAGATAGTAATTATTAGTTAATGATTTTTCAATCTTCGCCTTTGCTTCTTCTAAATTCAGTTTTGACTTATCTTTGCAAACAACCAGTCCACCTGAATCGTGAGTGCATTTCAGAACAAACTGATTTGGAAGCTCATCAAAGTTGATATCCTCGAATTTATTCCATACACCCAGCGTCGGAATAACATATTGTTCTCCTATTTTATCTGCAATATACTTTTTCACTTCATATTTATCAACCAGCTTAATAAGACCTGGTCTTCTATAATACACTTTAAGCCAATTCAGTTTTTCATTGAAAGTCTTTGGATCCTTAAAGTCAATTAATTTTCCAAATTCTGCATAATAAAAAATTTGCAAATATGGTTTATCCGGCATCCAATTAAGCAATCGGTGATTCACAAAATAGCCAGCCACACGACGCAAACCATGCTTTTTTTTACTCATCTTACTCACACTCCTTCACATAATCCAAAAGTATCTGTATTTTTTCCAACGCTTTATCAGACGAATACTCCTCTAACAAACGTCGTCTTGCCCGTTTTCCACACTCCGTCATCTGTTCAGGATTTTCAAATGCCCATTCCATTTTATCCTTTAAATCTTCGACATTGTTTGTCTGAAACAGCAGTCCATTTTCAAACGATTTGATTAAACTTCTAGGGCCCGTTTTACAATCACTGGATATACATGGAACACCGAAAGCCATTGCTTCCATAAGCGCATTTGGCATTCCCTCATAATCAGATGTCATCACAAACACATCTGCTGCTTGTAGCTGTTTCTCGATATTCTGACTTCTCCCGCATAAAAAAACATGATTGACAAGTCCATATTCATAGAGCAAACTTTCAAGATATTTTTTTTGATTTCCCTCGCCCAAAATATCCAATGTAATATCAGGTTTTATCTTTGTAATATCAGCCATAGCTTTCAGAAGAAGCGGATAATTCTTTTGCTCATGAAGTCTACCTACTGCAATTATCTTAGAAATTTTCTCACTATAACATTCTTTGTAATTATCAATAAATTTTGTTGAAATAGGATTGGGGACAACAAAACACTTTTTTCTTAAATCGTCCGAGAAATATTCCGATTGTTCTTCATTTTGAATCATAATAGCACAAGATTTCTTAGCCAAATAATCGCGAAAATTTCTTGACATTCTTTTTTCTGGCATTGTCCATGGATTATTTCTAATGGTCAAAACAAACGGAATTTTCATTCCTGTAATTGCAAACCAAGACACATATAAGACAGTTCCAACAAACGGAATAATTACATCGGGCTGAATTTCTTTGATAATTTTTCTCATATCAAAGATTCGCATTCCTTTTGTTATTGTACTATCCTTTCTTTGAGGCATTTCATGTACCTGAACCTTTTCTGAAATAGGATAGTCTCTCTCTGTTGTTTTATAAGTAATAATATGAACATCTTTACCGACATCAGCCAATAAGCCAGATAAAACTGAAACCACTCTTTCGGCTCCGCCGCCTGTAAGGCTCCTAATTGTAAATAATACTTTCATATCGTCCCTTTCAAACTTCTGCTTTTATATGTTTCCCAAAAGGTCTACCCACTGGTTTATAATTGCGGCTGTATTGAAACGATCCAAATCCTTTTTTGTTTTTGACGCAAATTGCTTTAGCAACGTTTCATTTTTCATCAATTTTATCGCACAATCTGCGAACTGCTGAACATTTTCTTCTTCTACTAGGTATCCATTGATGCCATTATCAATCATTTCTTCAGGTCCTTCCTTACAACGAAAGCTAACAGCCGGGAGTCCTGTTGCCATTGCTTCCATCAGAACTAGCACAAACCCCTCATAACGCGAAGATAAAAAAAACAAGGACGATTCCATATATTCTTTATGAATATCATCAGAAAATCCTTTTAGTTCTATATTCCTGAGCCCCAGTCCGTCAATCTGCCCCTGAAGTTCTTTTTGAAGCGGTCCTTGTCCATAAATATCTAATTTCCAGTCCAGGACTTCCTTTTCAATCAAGGCCCAAGCCTCAACCAGCATATCAAAGCCCTTTTGTCTACTTAAACGTCCAACTGCAATCGCACGTTTTTGTGTCAACGGCGTACTTTCGCTTGCATCAACTGCAATTGGGTTATAAATATATGTCACATTTTTGCAATGTTTGTATTGTGTCAAGTAATTATTTAAATCATTCTTGCCTAATACCACAACACAATCAGCATGTTCTGCCGCCAGTTTTCTGGCATATTTGACCATTTTATTAGGGCTTATATAATAGTTAAAATGTTCCCATGCGATACATTTACATATTTTCTTTATCTGCAAAGGAATCAAATAAAGATATAACGCTACATCGACTGCTATCATGACGTCAATCTGTTCTTCTTTTACATATTTAATCAATTGCTTTTCGACATAGATTTTTCTCAAAGCTGAATTCTCGCATTTTTCTCCATTTAGTGAGTAAAGTTTAATGTTTTTATCTATTTCAAATTTGCAAGCGTTTCCATGCTGACAACTGATAATCCTCACATCAAAATTTTTTTTTACTAACTCATTTGCAATGACAGATGTAACTCTCTCAGTACCTCCGCCGCTTTCAAAATTCATTATTAAGAAACCTACTTTTTTATTCATCTCAGGCAGTTCTCCATCGGTTCAAATAAAAACCTTCTATATATTTTACAGTTGCGTCCATATCAAATCCTGCATCAATCACATGCTGCTGCATATTGGTATGTGCTTTCAGATTCTGTGCCATTTCAAGTGCTGCATTCGCCCACTTTTCTGCTCCATCACTCAACAATAGTTTCCGATAGATTGGTGTAATATCCGTTTCCGGCGGCAACCCTTCAGAGCAGACAATAGGAACACCCGCCGCCTGTGCTTCAATTGCAACAATACCCAGACCTTCAAACAAAGATGGGAAAACAAACACATCCATCGCTTGATAAATTCTGTTCATATCCTTTCTATTTCCAAGAAAATGCACACAATCCGAAAGTCCTTTTTCTGCCACTTTGCTTTTCACTTTTTCCTCTAATGGCCCGGTGCCAACAAGAATCAATTCAGCGTCAGGCTTTTTCTTCTTGATTTCTGCAAAAACATCAATCAGGAAATCATGGTTTTTCTGAGGATGCAGGCGACCAACATGGCCGACAACAAATATATCCTTTACCCCCAGTTCTTTCCTGATTTCATTTCTGGTATCCGCATCCGCAATAAAGTTCTGCGAATCAATCGCATTTTTCAGCACTTGAAACGGCTTGTCTTTGAACAGATATTTTCCAGCTTCTTCAGAGCAGGCGAAAAGATCTGTAGCGTTTTTAGTGAATATCCGTTGCATGAACAGCTTCGGCAAGTACTTTATATCGTGTACAGTCTCATTATTATGTGAATGTGCAATTCTGACAGGGATACCTGCTTTCTTTGCAGCTTTCAGGCAGAAATATCCAATCGTATAGGCGTGACAGTGAACAATTTTATACTCATGATGCTGAGCAAAGAAATCTGCCAGTTCCTTTTGAAATTTCGGAAGATTCAAATCTTCCCGGAAAGACAGCTTATAAATATGCCCTCCCATTTTTTCAATCTCATCATCGTAAAATTGTTTTTCTTTATAAACAACCAGAAAATCAAACTGTACCTTTGTTCTGTCAATTTTCCGATATATATTCATCAATAATGCCTGCGTACCGCCAGCTTCCATTCGCTGTAGGATATGCAAAACTCTTATCGGCTCTCCCATGAATTCTTCCTCCACAAAATCTCAAAGAGATTTAATCTTTTGAATCAATTTACTGGGCAGCACAGATTTCAGACGTACTTTAATCTGAAGTCCTATTTTTATATGCTCTATAAAGCCAGATTCATCGATTCCCTTATAGAAAGTATCTCTAGTCACAGGCCTGTTGCTTGGCTGCACCAAATTGTGCTGCTTCACCATGCCCTCTTCCAACGTTGCTTCTTCTACTTCTGCAAGAACTCGCATCATTTCAAAGAGCTTTTGACCTTTTTCGGTATTTACAAATGCACTGGACACGCCCTTTGGAGAATTGAAGCTCGGATGGCTCTTTGCAATTCCCCAGAAATCACCCACTGTCAAATCTCCCACACGGCTCGTATTCGCATAAGCACACTGATAACAGCTCTCCCTATAGCAGTCGCCATCCATGAAATGTTTTCCATAACGATCAAGGGAGAGTGTCTTTGTCTGTGTCTTTGTCTGTGTCTTTGTCTTTAGCAGGTATTGTGTTCCCCAACCTCTCTTGTCTTTGGAACGGAAGTTGAAATAGATTACTCTGCCAGCCGTCTGCTTGTTCTGGTATTCCAGATACTTTTTGAAGAACTTCGGCGAAGGCACACCGTGGCAAATCAGGTCAACTGTATATAGATTTTCTGGATTGCCACCCAAAAAAGCATACAGACCTGCAATCTGGCAGGGAGTTCCTGTAAAAAGTACCATTTTTTCCTCTGACAAACGCTGTTTGACCTTTGTGTAGCTATCTTTCGGGTCAGACTGAACATACTTAGAGGACTGTAGTTTCTCTCTTTCTGCTTCATCTGTCACTTCAATGTGGCTTACTGCCAGCTGCTCGTCATAGGCAGCACCATAAACCACACCGCCCATTTGCAATATAGTTTTCACTGCACTATCCGCCGCACCGCCAGATGCAGAGCGCATAATATCCACATCATTTTTATTGCGCCACGCCCAAACTTTATGTGGCTCATTCCGATGAAATTCCGTATTTTCTACTGGACACTTTTTCAAGCACACCTTGCACTCGATACAGCTTTTTTCATCAACAGACGGATACCAAAATCCCTCTTTGTTTTCTACCATAGAGATACAGTGTTTTGGGCAGCTTTGCTCACAGCTTTTACATCCCACACATTTCTCTTTTATCCTCGATATGTTCTCCATTTTATTCCTCTAAATTTTTTCTCAGATACTCCTTCGCCACTTCTCTATGTGCTTTCAACTGCTCATCAACTTTCGCGTAATCAATCGCCTTTTCATTGATGTTTTCTGCATCTTCAATTTTCGTTGTCATCCGATTGGTCAGTCCCAGTCGCTTTAGCAAATCGCTCACCTTTTCTTCATTACCATAGCTGTTACCTACACTCTTGCGAATCAATGTTGTAAACGGCCGATGTGTGATCACCGAGAAGATGCTGCCGTGGAAGGTATCGGTAATAACTTCTTCTGCATTTCTGAAATAGGCCAGAACCTCAAAGGGTGAGCAGTCCACGAATCGGTCTGCACATTTTTGGATACCGCCAATTGCATATACCTTCAAATTCTTTTTCTTTGCATAAGCAGCAATCCAATCTGCCTCATCATTGGAAATACGACCTGCATACGCGTACAGAATCAAATACTTCTCATTAGTCTGAACCTGTGGGATTTTGTCGCAGCAGTTCATGTAATCATAGATCAGAACCGGATCCAGATTGTACACTGGTTCTTTCCCAGTGAGCTGTTCTACAATAGTTCCTGAATTAGCATCTCGTACAGAAATCGCGTCAAACTTCTTCAACAAAACTCCGACTTCATTGACCTTTTTATATTTTTCCAGCTTTTCCAATGTGGTATTACCGAAAGACGCTGCATAAGTGATAAGTTTCTTCGCATGGTTATTTTTTCCAAACAATTCTGGCGAATAGCCCACATTGGAATTTTTTTGAATACAGTTAAAAACTTCGTCACTGCCAATCACAAGAGAATCCACTGTCGGATTGTAGTTCATTTCATCCGTAATCCCTAAAAGTGGCATATACTTTTGAGCGAAAGACTGTTTATATCGGATGAACGATAATTTGTGTGCAAGAGGAGCCCGATACCGAAAGGTTTTCAGCCCCTTTTCTATCTTCCGGACAACCTTGTTTTTACTATCTGCATTTTCTGTAATTACTGGAGTACCTACATGGTAATCCACAAATTCTACATTACAGCCAACTTCCTCAATTAGCTGCTTCAATGCATATGCCTGCAAAAACGAACCGTAGTTTGCAATACGCTGCATCGACATGATTCCAACTTTTCTCATCCACTCATCCCCAATACAATTCATCTACCAGTTTTTCAAGTTCTTCATTAAACTTTGCATTGTTACTGCTCATACCATGTCCCATGCCAGCAACAATCTGATCATAGTTCATTATGATATCTCCCAATGTTTCAATATCTTCTACCGGGATAATCGTTCCCATTCTCTGAGCCACGTTTCTCGCAAACTCCACCTGATGATCGTTCACATGCTCATTGAACTGATGCTGACGCGGCACAACAATAGGAGTCTTCCCTATCTGTAGTGGCATGATAAAACTTGCCGGGCCACCGTGAGTGATTACAATACGGGCGTCGGCCACATTTTTCACCATCTGCTGATATGGAATCAACTTACTCCACTGACAGTATTTCGGCTCGTATGTACTAAAGCCAGTCTGGATAATTACATCTTCGTTTATAATGCCGTCTTTCTTTAATTCATCTATTTTCTGAATCAGCCGATTAAATGGCTGCTCATGTGTTCCTACCGTCACAAAAATCATTTTCTCGTCCCCTACTTAGAATATGCTTCCAAGGTTAACCGCCTTTGGATAAACCTTTTTCTGCTCTTCCCACTGCACAACAAACTTGTCCACAATGGGGTAAACCATCTTTCCTGTCATTGTCGGTTTATCAATTCGATCAAAGACCTCGATGTAAACCAACTTTGCACCCATCATTTTACCAATATAAAAAAACGGGACTGCAACTGCTGCACCGCAGGAAATAATCAAGTCTGGCTTTTCCTTATGTAACACATTCCATGCAATCTTGGTATTCTTAATAAGAGCCTTTAGACTACGGTTTGTCGGATAATAACAAGGATACATTTTTTCACCTTCGAGCAGGCTTCTTGCATCCTCCTTATCAAACGTAACCCAAAAATGATCCTTGTTTTTCCAAAATGGCTTTAACATATAAAGGTGGGTTAAATGACCGCCAGACGAACCTACCAAGCATACCTTTATATTTTTTTTATTTTTCATCTGACTCTCTCCTCTAATATTCTTCGATCCCGCTTAATCTCTCCGGAAAATATCTCTGGTGTAAACCTTATCCACCACATCATCCAAGCACTTGTCATAGCGGTTTGCGATGATAGCCTGGCTACGCTTCTTGAACTCGTCCAAATCATTAACCACCACTGATCCGAAGAACTTCTCGCCATCTTTCAGAGTAGGCTCGTAGATGATCACAGTTGCACCTTTTGCCTTGATGCGCTTCATGACACCCTGAATGGAACTCTGGCGGAAGTTATCGCTGTTACTCTTCATAGTCAGACGGTAAACGCCGACAACAACTTCTTTTTCTTTGCTCTCATCCCAGCTGTCATTCGCTTCATAAGCACCAGCAATCTCCAGCACACGGTCGGCGATGAAGTCTTTTCTTGTTCTATTGCTCTCAACAATAGCTTCAATCAAGTTCTCCGGTACGTCGGCATAGTTCGCCAGAAGCTGCTTGGTATCTTTCGGCAGGCAGTATCCGCCATAGCCGAAGGACGGGTTATTGTAATGAGTGCCGATACGCGGATCGAGGCAGACGCCATTGATGATCTGTTGGGTATTCAGACCCTTCATCTCAGCATAAGTATCCAGTTCGTTGAAGTAGCTGACGCGCAGAGCCAAGTAGGTGTTAGCGAACAGTTTAACAGCCTCAGCCTCAGTGAAGCCCATGAACAGAGTATCGATATTCTCCTTAATAGCACCTTCCTGCAGGAGTTCTGCAAATATATGGGCAGCCTTTACCAGTCGAGCATTATCAACATCGGTACCAACAATGATACGAGAAGGATATAGGTTATCGTACAGAGCCTTGCTCTCTCTTAAAAATTCCGGGCTGAAGATGATATTGTCGCAGTGAAACTTCTCACGAACACTTGCTGTATAACCAACCGGGATGGTGCTCTTAATAACCATGATAGCTTCCGGATTGTACTCAATAACCAGCTTAATTACAGCTTCCACTGCAGAAGTGTCAAAGAAATTCTTCTTGCTATCGTAGTTTGTAGGAGCAGCGATTACTACAAAATCAGCATCACTGTATGCTTCCTTCGCATCCAAAGTTGCGGTCAAATTCAGTTCCTTCTCTGCCAAATACTTTTCAATGTACTCGTCCTGAATCGGTGACTTTTTATTGTTAATCAGTTCCACTTTCTCAGGAACGATATCCACAGCCGTTACCTTGTGATGCTGAGATAACAACGTAGCAATGGAAAGACCAACGTAACCTGTTCCAGCAACAGCAATCTTCAAATCCTTAAACTCTCTCATTTCTTTATCCCTCTAATTCTCTTATTTATAAAACTCAGCGTACCACTCAGCGAAGTTCCGCAGACCAGTCCGCAGACTTGTGCTCGGCTTGTATCCGAAGTCGCGCTCCAATGCGCTAGTATCTGCATACGTCACCGGCACATCGCCCGGTTGCATCGGAACCAATTCCTTGTGTGCCTCGAAATCATAATCTTCCGGCAGCACCTTTGCACGAACCAGCTCCTCACTCAGAATCTGCACGAAATCCAGCAGATTCTCCGGATTCTGATTACCGATGTTGTAAACTGCATACGGCGGAATCGGCAAACCGTCCTCGCCATTCTTCTTGTCCGGTGCTTTCTTCATCACACGGACAACACCTTCCACGATGTCATCCACATAAGTAAAATCACGCTTGCAGTTGCCATAGTTGAAGATTTTGATAGTTTCGCCCTTCACCAGCTTGTTGGTGAATCCGAAGTAGGCCATGTCCGGGCGACCTGCAGGACCATACACGGTGAAGAAGCGCAGTCCAGTGGACGGAATGTTATAGAGCTTCGAGTAGGCATGTGCCATCAGCTCATTAGATTTCTTAGTGGCTGCATACAAAGACACAGGATTATCTACCTTGTCATCCGTGCTGTACGGAACCTTCTTGTTGGAACCGTAGACGGAGGAAGAAGAAGCATACACCAGGTGCTCTAGACTCTCGCAATGGCGGCAAGCTTCAAGGATATTGAAAAAGCCGACCAAGTTAGATTCCACATAAGCATCCGGGTTGGTGATGGAGTAACGCACACCAGCCTGTGCTGCAAGGTTGACGACCACAGACGGCTTGTACTTCTCAAACAGCTCCGTGATCAGCTCCTTGTCAGCAATATTACCTTTGATAAAAGTGAATGTGGGATACTTGGCCAACTCGTTCAGACGGAACTCTTTCAGTGCCACATTATAGTAGGCATTCATATTGTCGATGCCAATAACCGTAGCAGAAGGAGCCTCCTGACAGATTCGTTTCACAAGGTTAGAACCGATGAAGCCGGCTGCACCTGTGACTAAAATCGTTTTATTATCTAAAGTAACTGTGCTCATATGTATTCCTCCATTTTTTAGTTTCTTCATCTATGTGCACATCTGCTCTTCACAGATAGTATTTCTTTTTTATAAGCCCTGTGTCATATCACACAATCGGCTAAGTGTTTTCTTATGCTGTCGTATCCTCTCGGCGCGACACTCTCATCTCACACACTCACCCGAATCTCCCCATCCTCTTTCTTCACATCAAACACAAGCGGATGCTCTTTCCCCCACTCCGGATCTTCCTTCTCCTTCTCATTCCATTCCTTCCATTTCTGAATGAAACCATTGTGGATCAGATTCTCCGCTGCGAGTCTTGCCTGCACCGCTTCGTCATAATTATCAAAAAGACCAACATAATAGCGTTTTCCCTTGAATCCGATATCCACACGATACCGATTACAATTTTTCAACTGGAAAACGCCACGAAAACCACTCATGTTATCTTTTCTGCTTTTTCTTTTTTCTAGTACTTCAACACAGGTTCCGTCTACGAGATGTCGTCTCTGCGCAATTTCCTGACGGTTCTTCTTTTGTAAACAACCGCAGCTATGATAATTACCATGCACAAGACCTGCTGCCGTCACGTCAACTTCATTTCCACAATCACAGACACAATGCCAATAAACGGAGCCCCGTTTATCTCTTTTCTCTGTCGCATACTGGGCTGTCAGCATACCAAACTTCTGCCCTGACAAATCTTTTGCTTTTCTTCCCATAGATCTTCATCCTTTGCAAAAAAGTTCGTAGAGTACATTACTCTACGAAATACGCTTTTTCTTTAAATTGTTTCAAATCTTAGTATAATTATCATGTATAGTTTACTCTTTTCAAATATTTCTGTCAATGTATATACGTTCATTTTATATATTTATACAATCTCTTAGCAAAAAAAGTCGAAAAATAGACACTTTCGTCATTTTAATCTCCTTTTTTGAATGGTTTTTTATCTATTCGCCGTCAAATTCATGGTCAATTGTCAGTCAATTTACAAGCTACCAGATCTGAAAATCAAAATATTTATTTCATTTTATCTAATCCACTTCGCATCTTTGCGAACGCATGTATCTAAAAATTAATCACAATTATAAATTTTACAACATTTATTTACCGTCAAAATTATGGTCAACGTTCTGACAACCCTTGATTTATAAGGCTTTTTCAAAAAGTTCGTAGAGTAATGTACTCTACGAACTATATTCTGAAAGAAAAATATATCTAAAAAGAACATTTCCTGTTCAGCAAGTAGAATACAAAGAAAGGACGGCCCACCTCCCGGTGGAACCGTCCTTTCTTTACTTTTTTCAGCTATATTTTCACTTTTAATCCTTCTCAAAAAGCGCTTCTTTCCGCTCTATCATCTCATCAATACGGTCAATATACTCTGTAATATTCTTCACATTTTCTACTCGGATCAGATTTGTTTCTTTGCCACTGCTTGTCTTGATCTTCTCCGGCAAAACAAGCTTTGTCGTAGAGCCGGCACCACAGGCAATAATTGTCTGGCGTTCTTCCATGATCAAAATGTTATACACTCCAGCCTTGTCCTGCTCTGCATATCCAACATTCTCGAAGTTTCCGGCAATGTTCTTCTGGCGATACAGGTAATATGGCACAAGCCCCATGCGTTCTGCTGACGCTGCTGCCGCCTCGACCATCTGTGTGATCTCACTCCCTGGATCCATTGTTCTTCCTTCCTGACCGAACTTCGCCGCACGTTTGATTGCGAGTGCGTGTACTGTCAGGCTGTCCGGATGAAGCTTCTCGATCTTCTCAAGTGTATCCTGCATATCTGCCGCATCTTCTCCCGGAAGTCCGGCGATCAGATCCATATTGATATTATCGAATCCAAGCTCACGTGCGAGGTGAAAGATTTGTTCTACATCTTCTACCGTATGTTTTCTTCCGACAAGATCAAGCGTCTTCTGCTGCATTGTCTGTGGGTTGACGGAAATGCGGGTTACAGGATATTTGCGGATCACTTCGAGCTTTTCTCGTGTGATGCTGTCCGGTCTTCCGGCTTCAACTGTAAACTCAAGCACATGCTCCAGGTCAAAATTCTCCCGGATCGTTCCAAGCAGACGGTCAAGCTGATCAGCTTCAAGTGTCGTCGGTGTTCCTCCACCGATGTATACCGTATCGAGTGGTTTTCCCTGCATCAGCTTTGCCGTAGCCTTCAATTCTTTGATCATCGCATCAAGGTAACGATCGACCTGATCTTTCCACTCAGCGATTGGTGAAGAGCTGAATGAGCAGTAGGAGCAGATGCTTGGACAGAATGGAATTCCTGCATACAGGCTATAGCCATTCTTGCAGTCCAACTGATCAAGAAGTGCCTTTTCACGGCAGGCAATTTCATAGGCAATCTGTGCTTTTTTATCACCAACACAATATTGTTCTTTTAGAAATTCAAAGATTTCTTCTTTTGTCATTCCCTGCTCGATTTTCTGCATTACAAGCTTTGTCGGACGGACTCCTGTCAGCATTCCCCAGGCAAGTTTCTGTCCTGTCTGCTTTGAAAGAAACTGATAGACTTTCTTCGTTACATCGCGTTTCTCTTCCTGCACATCTTCTGTCTGCACGCATTCTTCCGGTGCAAGGGAAAAGCAAGTCCCTTCCGGCAAATGTATCTTCACCAGTGGTTCTTGCTTCTCATCTACTGTCTGCACGATATCCTCTTTTGGATAAAACGCTTTTGTGACATGGTATACGTTATAAGTAAATTTGTTCTTCTTACTTTCTATCTTTATCATATGAATGGATTATGCTCCTTCTCAAACTGAACTGATGTCTCTTCCATATGTCCCGGATAGATCTTTGTATCATCCGGAAGTGTCATGATCTTCTCCTGTACAGAGCGGACCAGCTGGCTGCTGCTTCCTGTCGGTAGGTCTGTTCTTCCGATGGAAGCACAGAACAGCGTATCTCCACTAAACAATCTATGTTCTTTTGGAAGGTAATAGCAGCATCCTCCTACTGTATGTCCCGGTGTATGAAGTACATCAACTTCAATTCCTGCGCATTCGATCACCTGACCGTCTCTTACAGGCTGTGCTCCGTGGAATGCGTATTTCGGTCCGTACATACAAGAAACATTCAGTCGGTCATCCTCGATCACCGGAAGTTCGTCTTCGCCTGCGTAAACCGGCACAGGAAAGGCTTTGAGGAAATCATCAATTCCCATAATGTGGTCGAAATGTCCATGTGTCAGAAACAATGCCTTCATTTCTAGTCCATTGTTCTTGATATAATTGACATATTCCTGCGGACATTCTGCCATATCCACTGCAAAACATTCCTTCGTCTCTTCATTGGTTACAATATAGCAATTCGTTCCAATTGACCCCAGTACAATACTTTCAACCTTCATTTGTTTTCCTCCATCAGCCTGTTGTTCTCTCAATATCAATTACATTTTCAATCTGTCTGAGCTTTCCGATCACACGATTCAATTCTTCTCTTCCGTGTACAACAAATCCCATCTCCATTGTCGCCGTACCCTTCTTGCTCGTCCGGGTATTCATGGACTTCACGTCAATCTTCTCTTCAGTAAATACCTTTGATACATCCAGCAGAAGTCCTCTTCTGTCGTCTGCAAATATCTTCAGTTCTGCAAGATATTGACCGCCTTCTTCGAGATCATTATCCTCCCATTCTGCTGTGATCAGACGGGATCTCTCCACATCAGAAAGATTGATGATATTGATACAATCTGTTCTGTGGATCGACATTCCGCGCCCTCTTGTTACAAAACCGACAATCTCATCTCCCGGCACCGGATTACAGCACTTTGAGAAACGTACTGCCATATCATTGATTCCCTTAACTACGATTCCGCTCTTTGATTTGGCAATGTGTACTCTCTGTTTATTCGCTTCTGAGATCTTCTCCAAAATATTCTCATCCGTGATCTCTTTCTTATGCTCTTTCTCGTACTCTTCCAGCAGGCGGTTCACAACCTGACCTTCTTTGAGTCCGCCGTGTCCGATTGCTGCAAGTACTGCATCCCAGTCACGGAATCCGTATTTCTTCTGAACGATCTGCTGATATTTCGGTTTGATGATATCCGGCAGATTGATGCCCTTGCTCTTACAGTAGGCACTGATCAGATCCTTTCCGCGGATAATATTATCTTCTTTGTATTCCTTCTTAAACCATGAATTAATCTTGCTCTTTGCCTGTGTGCTCTTGACGATATTCAGCCAGTCACGGCTCGGTCCCTTGGAATTCTGAGATGTCAGAATCTCGATTCGGTCTCCGTTCTGAATCTTATAATCAATGTTCACAAGCTTGCCATTCACTCTGGCACCAACCATCTTATTGCCGACTGCACTGTGGATCGCATAAGCAAAATCAACCGGCGTGGAGCCGTTTGGAAGGTTCTTCACATCCCCGTTCGGTGTGAAGCAGTATACATCTTCCTGGAACAGATCCAGGTCACCTTTCAGCAGGCTTAAGAACTCACGGTTATCAGACATGTCTCTCTGCCATTCCAGGATCTGACGCAGCCAGTTCAGCTTCTCTTCCTGTGTGTTCAGTCCTTTCGTGTTGCTTCCGCCTGTCTCTTTATATTTCCAGTGTGCTGCGATACCATATTCCGCTGTCTTATGCATCTCTTCTGTACGGATCTGGATCTCGAACGGCTGTCCGGAAGGTCCGATCAGCGTTGTATGCAGAGACTGGTACATATTCGCCTTCGGCATAGCAATATAATCCTTAAAACGTCCCGGAATCGGCGTATACATCTCATGAATCACACCAAGTGCTGCGTAACAGTCTTTCACTGAATCTACGATAATGCGGACAGCGAACAGGTCATACACCTGATCAAGTGTCTTGTTCTGATTCACCATCTTCTTATAAATACTGAAGAAATGTTTTACACGTCCGTATACTTTCGCTTCAATATCAGCATTCTTCATATGCTTTGATACTTCAGCAACGATCTGTTGCACAAATTCTTCACGTTCCGTCTTACGTGCATTCAGATCATGAACCAGCTGATTATAAACTTCCGGCTGATAATATTTCAGAGAAAGGTCATCGAGTTCTGTCTTGATCTTTGAAATACCGAGACGCTGAGCGATCGGAGCGTAGATATCCATCGTCTCTCTTGATTTCTCTTTCTGCTTCGTCGGTGTCATAAACTCCATTGTACGCATATTATGCAGACGGTCTGCGAGTTTTACAATGATGACACGGATATCTTTCGCCATCGCAAGGAACATCTTTCTTAAGTTCTCTGCCTGGGCCTCCAGCTTGTCTTTGGAATAGTTCAACTGTCCCAGCTTGGTAACGCCGTCTACAAGAAGTGCCACCTCTTCACCAAACTCTGCTGAGATCTCATCGAGTGTCATTGTCGTATCTTCTACCACGTCATGAAGCATTCCAGCCACGATCGTTTCTTTGTCCATCTCGAGATCTGCAAGTATGATTGCCACCCAGAGTGGATGGATGATATAAGGTTCTCCGGATTTACGGAACTGATTCTTATGCGCTTCTTTGCCTATCTGATAGGCCTTCTCGATCATCGTAATATCTGCAGAAGGGTGATACTTACGCACACGAGCTATTAAGGCCTGATATAACTCCTCCGGATCCTGATAATCCTCTGGTGCTTTTACTGCATGCCCGTCCACTATCTCCAGATTTTTATTCAGATCTTCATATTCCCGAGTGCCTGCCATATCATCTTCCCCCTTCATTCATCCTGTGTTCTGTTCAGATCCAACTTCCAAAATGCTTCGTATTTCGCCAGTATGGCATATCCGACAATTTTAGACACAAAACGCCTTAGTTCTGAACAATTAATATGATTTAGTATATCACTATTTTTCCCTTTTTCAAATAAGAACTTCCCATTCTTCTTTATTTTAAGCAATTTGTACGGTTTTTTCGATATTATCTACTGATAATTGACAATTGTAAGCTGAATTGTTCTTCGTCCCATGTACTCATTGATGGATGGATAGTATGTAAAAGACATGATCTGCTTCTTTTCCATCTGCCGCAGACAGTCTTCCACTTCTCCGAAATAAACCGCTTCCATCTGATTTCCCTGCTGGTCCTCCAGTCTGCATTTCAGCACATTCCGGTTCTTTCCGAAGATTCTTGGCTGGATCACACGCAGTTTACTTTCTGCAAATAACGGTTTCCCATTGCCTTTTCCAAAAGGCTCCAATATCTTAAGCTCATGGATCAGCTCTTCATTAATATATGGAAATGGAAGCCGCATATCAATCGACACCTTCATCTGCAAATCCTCTTCTGTCAGATCCGCCAGTTCATTGATCCGTTTCCGGAAAACTTCGACATTTTCCTCTTCTAAAGAAAGTCCTGCTGCCAGCTTATGCCCTCCAAACTTCGTAAATAATTCCCTGCAGCGGCTCATTTCCGCAAACATATCATAGGCTTCGATCGACCGTCCGGAACCTTTCACTCCTGTCTCTCCCTTTGTCAGTACAAAGGTCGGACGATAATAACGTTCCTTGATCCTCCCCGCAATAATTCCGGCGATACTTTCGTGACACTCTGGAAGATACACGACCAGCACCTGGTCGTCCTTCCAGGAACTTGATTCAATCTGCCGGACAGCTTCTTCTACACCTTCTTCGGTCATTTCTTTCCTGCTGTCATTTAATTCTTTCAGATCTGCTGCCAGTGTCACTGCCTCTCTCCGGTTCGATGCATTAAGGAGTTCCAGTGCACGCTTGGCTGTATCTAGTCTTCCGCCAGCATTGATGCACGGTCCGATCACAAATCCGATATGATAAGTATTCAAGTTCGCTGTATCTACCCCTGTACATTGCATCAATGCGTGAAGCCCTTCATTCTTCGTTGTCTTCAGAAGCTCAAGTCCCTTTTTCACAAAGACACGATTCTCTCCAACCAGATCCATCACATCACCGATCGTGGCAATCGCAACATTTTCCATCAGGCTTTCCTGCAGATGCTCTACCTCCTGCTCTGGCTTTCCAGACACTCTGTACAAAACCTCAACCAGCTTATACGCTACAGCTGCGCCGCACAGCCCTTTAAATGGATACTCACAATCTGCTCTGTGCGGATCGACCACTGCATCCGCCGGTGGCAGAAGATACTTTTTCTCCCCATTTTCTTCCAGATACGGAACTTCATGGTGATCTGTCACAACGATCGTCATCCCATTTTCTTTTCCGTAAGCGATCTCGTTCATTGCCGCAATTCCATTATCACAGGTAATGATCGTGTCTACATCATCCTCCAGTGCACGGTCGATCAGCATCTGATTCAATCCATATCCGTCTTTGATCCTGTCTGGAATATCCGTATCGACATCTGCCCCAAGTCCTGCAAGCCCCTGTTGCAAAATATACGTTGCATTAACTCCATCAATATCATAATCACCGATCACACGGATTTTCTTTCCTTCTTCTATTTTCTCCTTAAGAATATCTACCGCACGATCCATATCTTTCATCAGTAAGCCGTCATACAGATCCTCCACTGTTCCATTCAGATAAAAATCAATTGCTTCATCTCCGATCACCTCACGGTTTCTCATCAGTCGTGCAATAATCGGGGAGATCTGATATTTCTCTGCTATTCCATTAAAATCCGCCTTTTTCATTGCGACGAACCATTTCTCCATCCAAACACCCTCCCAGTCTGTCAGTATCATATCTTTTCTTATTATAACAAAAATCTGCCGTATCGAAAATCATTTTTCATTTTCGATACGGCAGATTCTATTTCGTTACTGTTTCCAGGCTGCTATTTATTTCTTAGCGTTTTTTGCTCTTTTTGTTCTTGAAAGAAGTCTTCTTTCCTTTTTTCTTCTTGGAGCTGTCGTCTGCAGATGTATCTGCTGCGTTACTCTCTGTGGAAGTAGTTCCTTCTTTCTTGTCTGCTGCTTTTACAGAAACTGTCTTTGTGCCGGAAGCTGCTCTCGCAGTCTTCGCTTCCTCACCAAGTCTTGTCTTCATCACATACCACAGCGCACCTGTAATACATACGGATGTATATCCACCGCAGATGATACCTACCATCAGAGGTGCAGCGAATTCCTTAATGGAGCTTACACCAAGGATATACAGAGCAACGACCATGACAAATGTTGTAAAGTTTGTATAGATCGTTCTTGTCAGTGTCTGAGTAATACAGCAGTTTACAAGATCCTTCAGATCTTCTGTACGGCTCTTTGTTGCCAGCGCCTCACGGATACGGTCAAAGATAACGATCGTACCGTTGATAGAATATCCGACAATTGTCAGCATACATGCGATAAATGTATTTCCGACAGATACTCTTGCGATCACATAGAATCCAAGAACTACAAGTACGTCATGCATCAGTGCGACAACAGCACTTGTTGCGAAACGGATATCTTTGAAACGGAACCAGATGTAAAGCAGCATACAGATTGTAGCAATGATCACAGCTATAACAGCATCTCTTCTCATCTCGGAACTTACTGTTGAGCTGATATTCTCTGTAGCGATATCAGATGCCTCTACCCCGTAGTTCTCATTCAGATAAGAAGCAAGTGCTTCACGTTTCTCAAGATCAAGTGTCTGTGTCTTGAAGACTACCTGATTGCTGTCTTTTACTGTCTGAACCTGAATATTCTTATCTCCTGTGATCTCTTCCAGGCTTGGGATCATCTGGCTATCGATCTCTTCCAGTGTATATTCTTTATCAAATGTTACATTTGTTGAAGTACCGCCTACGAAATCAAGGCTGTAGTTCATCGCACCGATTCCTCTTGCATGGTTCACGCCCATCATGACCGGTCCGGCCAGGCAAAGGATGATGGAAACAACGAAGAAAATCTTTTTCTTTCCAAGGAAATCAACCGGTTTACGTTCTTTCAGATGTCTTCCGTATACTTTCTCATTGCGGATACCTGCTCCATAGAATGCAAAGATGATCAGTCTTGTGATCACGAGTGCTGTAAACATGGATACGACGATACCCAGTGCAAGTGTCTGGGCGAATCCCTTTACAGTACCACTTCCGCGAAGCCACAGCACACCGGCTGCAATCAGTGTTGTGATATTTCCGTCAACGATTGCGGACATTGCTTTCTGGAATCCTGATTTCAGAGAAGCGTGTACGCTCTTTCCTGCTGTCAGCTCTTCTTTCACACGGGCGAAGATGATAACGTTCGCATCTACCGCCATACCGATACCAAGGATGATACCTGCGATACCTGGAAGTGTCAGTGTGATGTCAAATGCATTTAAAAGGATTAAGATCAGTTCTGTGTAAAGGATCAGTGCAAGGCTGGATGCAAGTCCCGGAAGGAGGTATACCCAGCACATGAATACACATACGATTGCCAGACCGATGATACCTGCGATCAGACTTCCTTTCAGAGCATCCTGTCCAAGCTGTGCTCCTACAACTTCTGAGCTAAGCTCTTCAAGTTCGAGATTCAGTCCACCGATACGGATTGTAGAAGCGATGTTATCAGCCTCTTCATAATCCATATTTCCTGAAATCTGAGCTTTTCCATCCTCGATCACTGCATTTACCTTTGGCACACTAATCAGTGCTCCGTCGTAGTAAATGGCAATTGTATCATTATTGTTGTTATAAGCTTCTTCTGTTGCTGTCTTGAACTTCTCTGCACCCTCATCTGTCAACTCAAGATCAACACCATACTTTTTATTTCCTGTTGTTGAGTCGTTGAGCACTCCGGCTGAAGCTGTCTTTACTTCTGTACCTGTCAGTACGATGGAGTCTGTATCTTTCAGTTCGTCGATTGACTTATTCAGTGTATATCCGGAAGCTGTCAAGGAATAGTTTTCATTTCCCTCACTGTCTTTATGCTTGATAAAGTACAGTGAACCCGGCTGTCCAAGTTCTTCCAGGATCTTGTTTGCGTCGCTCACACCCGGAATCTCGATACTGATACGGTTGTCTCCAACCTGATAAGCCTGTGCCTCTGTGCTGTACTGCTCCACACGTTTCTGAAGCTTGTACACGGTGTCATCCATGTCTGCCTGAGATGGCTTGTCACCTTTTACCTGATATGTAATGCTGACTCCGCCTTCCAGGTCAAGACCGAGATTAATGTTCTTCGCAGCTCCCATTCCCTTTAAATCAAGTCCAAGCACACAGGTCATACCGAAGAGTGCTGTAACTGCGATTACGAGAATGAGGCTGAGAATACTCTTACCTTTCTTCATCTCTTTCTTTCCTTTCTTGACTGCTGCTCTCTAACTTTATTGTTCTTCATCCGCCAGGGCAGCCTTTATCATGATCGCACATTCCACACGTTTTCTCTCCATCTCACAGCTCACTTCGTAAGTATCATGGATCGTATTGTGGAACTTGTAAGAATTCGCCATACAGCCACCACTGCAGTAGAATCTGGCAAAGCAGGTTCTGCAGCTTTCCTTGGAATATACGCTGCATCCACGGAATTCTTCCGCAATCTCCGGTTTTGTAATTCCCTCATCGACATTTCCCATGAGGAATTCTTCCTGTCCTACAAACTGATGACATGGGTAGAAATCTCCCCAAGGTGTCACTGCCAGATACTCTGTACCTGAACCACAGCCGGACAGACGCTTGGACACGCACGGTCCTCCTTCAAGATCAATCATGAAATGGAAGAAATTGAATCCTCTTCCGCTCTTCTCACGCTCGATCAGGAATTTTGCGAGTTTATCATATTCTTCAAAGATCTGTGGAAGATCTTCTTTCTGGATCGCATATGGTTCTGTGTCATCACCTACTACAGGCTCGATTGACATCTGCTTGAATCCAAGATCTGCGAAATGTTCTACATCCTTGGAAAAATCCAGGTTATTTCTTGTAAATGTACCTCTAATGTAGTACTTCTCCTGATTACGGCTCTCTGCCAGCTTCTGGAACTTCGGAACGATCAGATCATAGCTTCCTTTTCCGTTACGGAACGGGCGCATCTGGTCATTCACTTCTTTTCTTCCGTCAAGACTGATGACAACGTTGTCCATCTCTTTGTTCACGAACTCCTGAACTTCATCGTTCAAAAGAACTCCGTTTGTTGTAAGTGTGAAACGGAAATGCTTGTCATGAAGTTTCTCCTGCTCTCTTCCGTAAGCAACCAGGTCTTTGACAACCTGCCAGTTCATCAGCGGCTCACCACCGAAGAAGTCAACCTCAAGGTTTCTTCTTGTTCCTGAATTCGCGATCAGGAAATCAAGTGCTTTCTTACCAACCTCGTAAGACATCAAAGCTCTGCGGCCGTGATATTCGCCCTCTTCCGCAAAGCAGTACTTACAGGCAAGGTTACAGTCATGTGCAATATGAAGACATAAAGCCTTAACAACTGTCTTACGCTGCTTTACAACATCGATAAAGCTCTCATAAATGTCTTTTGTAAACAGACGTCCCTGTTCCGTCAGTTCTGTTACTGCCTCTAAAATATCCAGCAGATCTTTCTCAGAATATTTCTCTCCAAGCTCTTTTTTCAATGCTTCTGCTGTTTCCGGAGATTTCAATGTCTCCACTGTATGATCTTCATTCATGCGATTAAGCACTTCGATGACATCATAAGCTTCCTGATCCACAACATGTACAGCTCCGCTGTTCACGTCGAGGACGATATTATATCCATTGTTCTGGTACTGATGTATCACGTGGATACCTCACTTTCTATATGTATTTGTAAATCTATTTGTAACTGTTCAAAGCCCGGCATTTTCACAATGCAGCTCTAAGCAGATACGTCTAAAACATGCTTAAGGCAGCGATTTGCACCGCTGCCTCACCTGTAATCCTGTTGCTGTTTTCGCATAATTGCAGGCAGTATCACCGCTCAAAGCAACTCTGCAGCAACATTATCTTCACTTTCAGGTTTTCTTATTTTGCGTTTTCGCAAGTCTGGTTTCCTACTGTACAGGATGTCTTACATGCAGACTGGCAAGATGTCTGGCACTCTCCGCATCCACCTTTTTTAACTGTGTTGTTCAGTGTCTGTGTATTCAGTGTTTTAATGTGTTTCATTTTTACTCCTCCTAACTTCGCACATATTGCTTTCGCTATTATAGCACACACAGCCAGGTTTTTAAAGTATTTTTTCACACATCCCTCTGGTTTTTCTTCATGAGACCATCCCTCCGAGCATTCCGCCTCCGGTACAAAGTACAAATGTCAGAAACAAATCTCCTGTCCCTGACGAAACCTCACGGTACATTCCAAATGAGATGAGCAGTAATAGAACAAAATAAACCACACCGGTTCCAAGCCCCCAGAGGAACTTCTTTTGTCCTTCCAGTTTTCCCATCACAAAACCACCGGAAAAAGTTCCTATTACATAAATGAGAATAATTCCCAGATTTACATTTTCTTCACTCAATCCTGCTTTATAAAGGAGAAGTGCAAGAATTAACAGAAACATTCCTGTGACCAGATAGGCGCAAAGTAATGCCTTCACTAAATTTTCTGCGTATATTATCCCTTTTTTCCCATGATTTTCTCTCATTTTCTTTTCCTTTCGATGCATGTCCGGTTTTCCACTGATACTATTCTATGCATCCTCCCGGAAAAATATGACACTTTTAACTTAACTGCCTCCCAAGCAGATCTGCTGCGCCTGCCGCAAACTTCTTTTCCATTTCTCCAAAATGCTTTTTCTCATTTTTCTGCAGAAAGATCACTCCACCTGCAATATCACCTTCACTGAGAATCACACTGATTATTTCCTCGCTGTATTCACTCCTGTCTTTTGTAATTGCTACAAACTCAGCGTCACTGCTCTTTTTCAACACGGTTTTTCTTTCTTGAAACACTTCTGCCAGCTCTGCACTCAGCAGCATTTCCTGAAGTTCTTTCTTCCCGTTTCCTGCTGCCGCGATCACCTGATCTGTATCAGTGATACAGACTGTACAATCAAGTGTCTTTGAAAGACTATCTGCATAAATCCCTGCCAGTGATCCTAGTTCACCGATCGGAGAATATTTCTTTAAAATCACCTTTCCTTCTCTGTCTGTAAAAATTTCCAGTGGATCACCTTCGCGGATCCGCAATGTCCTTCTTATTTCTTTCGGAATTACGATTCTTCCAAGATCATCTATCCTCCGGACTATCCCTGTAGCTTTCATGGCACATTTCCTCCATAATTATATCTTAATGATGTGAGTGTCAAAAGTAAATTTTGCCACTCACTGATGTAACCGGATTGCTCC
>ENA-ORTN01000352-ORTN01000352.1-human-gut-metagenome-genome-assembly--contig:-NODE-352-length-52977-cov-7.518404_pt1 | contig 52977 bp, 58 predicted proteins | sample MGYA00242070_ERZ509189 | MGnify/ENA primary metagenome ERZ509189 (study PRJEB26280, sample SAMEA2338821) | human gut metagenome | biome: human gut; feature: human-associated habitat; material: faeces...
CTTCGCCTGGCTGGAAACAAGTCTGTCCGAACAATGCAGACTGCTGGTCTCCTGCCGCTCCACCGATGGGAATCTTTCCTCCAAAAAATGCCGGATCCGCACAGCCGTATACACAGCTTGACGGCATCGGTTTTGGAAGCATACATCTTGGAATATTCAATTCTTTCAAAATATCTTCATCCCAGTCCAGAGTATTGATATTGAACAGCAATGTACGGGATGCGTTGGAATAATCTGTCACATGAACAGCTCCCTTTGTCAATTTCCAGATCAGCCATGTCTCCACTGTTCCGAATAACAGATCTCCTTTTTCTGCCTTTTCCCGTGCACCCGGTACATTATCAAGAATCCATTTTACCTTTGTACCGGCAAAATATGCATCAATGATCAAACCGGTTTTTTTACGAAAAACTTCTGTCAGTCCTTTTTCTTTCAGAGAGTCACAGTACTCTGAAGTTCTGCGGCACTGCCAGACAATCGCCCGGTACACCGGTTCTCCGGTATGACGATCCCACACGATAGCAGTTTCTCTCTGATTCGTGATCCCAATAGCTGCGATATCTTCCGCTGATGCTCCAATCTTTGACATAGCCTCCACCGCTACCCCAAGCTGAGTGGACCAGATTTCACTGGCATCATGCTCTACCCAGCCCGGCTTGGGAAAATACTGGGTAAATTCTTTCTGTGCCACACTGCACATTTTTCCCTTTTCGTCAAACAGGATGCAGCGGTTGCTGGTTGTTCCTGCATCCAGTGCCATTACATATTTTGCCATTCTTTCCTCCCAAAACATTTCAAAAGAAAAAGAGCAAACGAAACCAAAGCGGCGCGCGCCGCCAGGTAAGCTCGCTCTTTTCTCCTGCTTCATTATATTCATGGTCTGCATACCATACTTTTGTATATATAGTACCATATACTATCTTTTTGAGCAATATTTTTTGTTATTTTTTAACTACTCAATAACGCTCTCAATCAAACTGATAATGCCGGATGATCACCTGTAAGCTTTCACGTCCCTGATACATATTGATATCCGGGTAGTATACGATAGAAATTTTCCGTTTTCCTCTCCCTTCTTCCGCAAATTCATCTCCATTCCCGAAGTACACACCGTCCATCGGATATCCGTTTTCATCCGTCAGACGCATCTTTACCACGTTCCGGTTCTTCCCGAACACACGCATCTGGCTGACCCACAGATTTTTCTGTGCAAACAGTGGTTTCTCATTTCCTTTTCCGAAGGGTTCGAGCAGTGACAGTTCCTGCACCAGATCTTTTCGGATATAATGAATTGGCATCGGCACATCAATCGTCACCTTTTCCACAAGATCTTCTTCTGTCAGTCCTGATTGTTCATTAAGTTTTCTTCGGAAACGTTCCACATTTTCTTCTTCCAGTGAGAGACCTGCTGCCATCGGATGTCCACCGAACTTTGTCAGATATTCTTTGCACTCGCAGAGTTTTTCATACATCGAATACGATTCGATCGACCGTCCGGAACCTTTGACACCCTCTTCTCCTCTTGTCAGCACGAAGGAGGGTTTATGGTATCTCTCCCGCAGCCGCCCGGCAATAATGCCCGCCAGACTCTCATGACATTCCGGAAGAAAGACTACCAGAACCATATCTTCCATCATAGATGTGGATTCCACCTGCTCGATGGCTTTTTCCAGTCCCTGTGCCGTCATCTCCTTACGGCTCTCATTCAGATTTTTCAGGTCACCTGCCAGTACAGCCGCTTCCTCTCTGCTATCTGCCAGCAACAGCTGTAATGCCCGTTTTGCCGTATCCAGTCGTCCGGAAGCATTCAGACACGGACCAAGAATGAATCCGATATGGTACGGACTAATATTCTCCGGTTCCAGATTATTTACCCGGATCAACTCCTGCAGACCAAGGTTCGTGGTGTGATGAAGCCTTTGCAATCCTTCTTTCACCAGAATCCGGTTTTCATCCTGCAGATCCATCACATCACCGATTGTAGCGATTCCTGCAAATGGAAGCATTTTGTCCACCAGATCCACTTCCGGTGCCATTTTTTCATATAACGCTTCCATCACTTTCATTGCAACTACTGCACCGCAAAGTCCTGCAAAAGGATAGGAACAAGCCTTCTGTTTTGGATTGACTATGGCATCTGCAGGTGGCAGAATCTCCTTTCTTTCCCCTTCCAGATCTTCAAACGGCACCTCATGATGATCTGTCACGATCACGGTCATTCCCAGATCTTTTGCTTTCCGTATCTGCGTCACTGCAGCGATTCCATTATCACAGGTAATAATCGTATCTCTCCCCTCCTGCCAGGCCTGTTCAATCAGATGTTCATTGATTCCATATCCGTCTGTGATCCTGTTTGGAATCATCATATCCACATCACATCCAAGCCCCCGGAGACTCTCCAGTAAAATATATGTAGACATTACTCCGTCAATATCATAATCTCCGATGATCCGGATCCTGTTTCTGTTTTCTATTTTCTCCTGCAGGATAGCCACTGCCTTTTCCATATCTTTCAACAGCCAGGGACTGTAAAAATCTTTCCGGCTTCCGTGAAGATATTTCTCAATTGCTTTCTCCCCGATCACATCACGGTTGCGGATAATCCTCGCTGTAACCTGATCAATGCCAAACCGTTCTCCGATCCCTTTAAAATCAGCCCGCTTAGCTGCTACCATCCATTTTTCCATGTTGTCTGCTCCTCATCTTAGCTGTGATTGAAAAAAGCTGCTGCATCGCTGCAACAGCTTTTTGATTACCTATCTCTTCTACTTTGTACTTTTTCCTGATTTCGTTTTCATGACATACCACAGAGCACCGGTGATACATACAGAAGAGTAAGCACCACATACGATACCTACCATGATCGGAAGTGCGAATTCACGGATAGAAGATACACCCATAACAAATACTACAAATATGGTAATAAATGTAGTGAAGGATGTATAAATACTTCTGGTCAGTGTCTGAGTAATACTCATATTTACCAGTTCTTTCAGATCCGCTTTCTTGCCGGCACTCTTCAGATTCTCACGGATACGGTCGAAAATAACGATGGTCGCGTTGATAGAATAACCAACTATCGTCAGCATGCAGGCAATAAAGGTATTACCTACAGAGATTCTTGACAGTGCATAGAATGCAAGTACTACCATTACATCATGTAACAGTGCCAGAACCGCACTGGATGCAAAACGTACATCTTTGAAACGGAACCAGATATAAAGCAACATAAAAATTGTTGCCACGATCACTGCGATCACTGCATCCTGACGCATCTCATTACTGATCGTTGAACTGATATTTTCCGCTGTGATATCAGATTCTTTTACACCAAAATTATCTTCCAGTGCCTTATTTACCTTCTCACGTTCAGACAGACTTAAAGTTACTGTCTTGATGACTACCTGTTTTGTTCCGGATACTTTCTGTGTCTGGATATTATGATCTCCTGTCACTTTTTCTACAACAGGAACGATCTCTTTATCAATCTCATCGATGGAATAATCTTTGTCAAACTTCACATTCATAGATGTTCCGCCCTTGAAATCCAGACTGTAAGCCAATGCCCCGTTACCCTGGGCAGAATGTACTCCCATAACCACGAATCCTGCAAGGATCATTGCAATAGAAATACTGAAGAACACTTTCTTCTTGCCAAGGAAGTTGATTGGCTTTCTTTCTTTCATCTTATGGTAATACAGACTCTCTTTTCGGATTCCGATTCCATAGAACGCAAACACGATCATACGTGTAATCACCAGTGCTGTAAACATTGATACCACAATACCGATTGCCAGAGTCTGCGCAAATCCTTTGACTGTTCCGGAACCTTTAAACCACAGAACCGCAGCCGCGATCAGTGTTGTCACATTACCGTCAACAATTGCTGACATAGCTTTCTGGAATCCTGATTTTAAGGATACTTTTACACTTCTTCCTCTTGCCATCTCTTCACGTACACGGGCAAAGATGATAACATTCGCATCTACTGCCATACCAATACTTAAAATGATACCGGCAATACCCGGAAGGGTCAGCGTTACATCAAACGCATTCAATATTACAAGTACGATCTCTGTATAGATGACCAGCGCAAGGCTTGATGCCAGTCCCGGAAGTCTGTATACAAAAATCATGAATAGGAATACAAGGATCAGACCAATAATACCGGCTTTTAAACTTGTATTCAATGCCTGTTCTCCAAGCTGTGCTCCTACTACATTGGAACGCAGCTCTTCAAGCTGAAGTTTCAGTCCACCGATACGGATCGTAGATGCCAGATTATCTGCTTCTTCATAAGTGAAGTCGCCTGTAATATAGGCCTGTCCACCTGTGATCTCAGACCGTACGACCGGACTTGAGATTGTCTCACCATCATAGATGATCGCAATCTGTTTTCCGATATTTTCTTTCGTTGCCGTTGCAAATTTGCTGGTACCTGATTTGGTCAGATTCAACTCTACAGAATATTCTTTATTCCCCATGTCATCCTGACCGGTTTTCGCAGACGCACTCTTAACATCTGTTCCCGTAAGAACTGTTTCTCCATCCGCTGTCTGGAATGAAAGGGAACCTGGTTTTCCAAGTTCATCCAGAATCTTATTGGCATCTGTAACACCAGGGATCTCAATGTTAATACGGTCATTTCCTTCCTGGTATACACTTGCTTCTGTACTGTACTGTTCTACACGCTTTTGCAGTTTGTAGATCGTATCGCTCATCTCTTCTTTGGTCGGATTCTTATCTTTTACCTGATAGGTAATACTTACACCACCGGCAAGATCCAGACCAAGTTTGATGTTTTTCATCGCACCGGACTTAGATTTGCCAATTCCTGTAATCACAGTAAATCCAAGTCCGACGATGAGAATTACAGCCAGAAGCAGACTCAGTATGCTTTTTGACTTCTTCATCGTTCTCCTACACATCCTCTCGAAATATTATTCTTCATCTGCAAGTGCTGCCTTCATCATGATCGCACACTCTACACGTTTCCTTTGCATCTCACAGCCGATCTCATAAGTATCATGGATCGTACCATGGAAATTATAAGAGTTTGCCATGCATCCGCCGCTGCAGTAGAATTTTGCAAAGCAGTTTCTGCATTTATCTTTGGAATACACATTGCAGCTTCTGAAATCGTCAGCAATCTCCGGCTTCACGATTCCATCATCCACATTACCCATCAGGAAATCATCCTGTCCGACAAACTGATGACATGGATAGAGGTCTCCCCATGGTGTAACAGCCAGATACTCTGTTCCGGATCCACAACCGGATAAACGTTTTGCCACACATGGTCCACCATTTAAATCTATCATAAAATGGAAGAAATTAAAGCCTTTTCCTTCTTTCTCGCGTTCGATCATCATCTTGGCGAGTTTATCATATTCCTCCATGATCTTAGGAATATCTTCCTCCCTGATCGCATACGGATCACTTTCATCTCCAACAACCGGTTCAATCGACATCTGTTTGAATCCGAGGTCTGCAAAATGCATGATATCATTGGAGAAATCCAGATTATTTCTTGTAAATGTGCCACGAATGTAATATTTTTCCTGATTTCTGCTTTCTGCAAGTTTCTGGAACTTCGGAACGATCAGATCATAACTTCCTTTTCCATTTCTAAACGGACGCATCTGATCATTGATCTCTTTACGTCCATCCAGGCTCAACACTACATTGTCCATTTCTTTATTTACAAATTCCTGAATTTCATCATTTAACAGCACTCCGTTCGTTGTGATTGTAAAACGGAAATTTTTATCATGCAGTTTTTCTTGCTCCCTGCCATATGCCACTAAATCTTTTACTACCTGAAAATTCAGTGTCGGTTCTCCTCCAAAGAAATCTACCTCTAAATTTCTCCGGCTGCCTGAATTTGCAATTAGAAAATCCAAAGCTGCCTTACCGACTTCATAGGACATCAGTGCCCTTCTTCCATGATATTCCCCTTCTTCTGCAAAACAGTATTTGCAGGCAAGGTTACAGTCGTGTGCAATATGCAGGCACAGTGCCTTTACAACTGTCTTTCTCTTCTTTACTTCTTCGATCATGCATTCATATGTATCTTTTACAAATAACTGACCGCCTTCTGTCAGTTCGATCACGTCTGATAATGCATCTTCAATGTCGGATGTTTCATATTTGTTTCCAAGTGTCTGTAAAAGCTTTTCTTTTACATCCGCTTCTTTTAACGATCCGGCAGTTGGTTCTGTTTCTGACTTGTTCACTTCCGCGATCACGTCATAACAGACATCATCTACTACATGTACAGATCCGCTGTACACGTCCATAACGATATTATATCCATTATTACGGTACTGATGAATCATATCCTTTGGTACCCCTTTCTCATTTTTCTTATTTCATATCGGGAATTTCCCGTTATCTTTCTACCCGTCAAAAACCATATGTTGTCAAATAATCAAAAAACAATTCCGCAGACAACTAAAAAAGGTCCACCGGACCTTTTCGTCACATGCATGGCAACAAGAAACAGCGGACCCTAAAGACCGCTGTCCCAAGTATCCCATATCTTTTTAAATTATTTGCTCTGTTCGCAAGTCTGGTTTCCTACTGTGCAGGATGTCTTACATGCTGACTGGCATGATGTCTGGCATTCGCCGCATCCGCTTTTTTTCAGATTGCTGTTCATAGGTTTATTCAATGATTTTACATGTTTCATGTTCGTATCCCTCCTTACTATTGCTTAACTTACATTATTATAACATTTCGACATAGGTTTCGCAATCTTTTTCTTAGGATATCATTCCGCCTGCCATACCACCTCCCGCACACAGCGCAAATGTCATCAGAATCTCTGTTCCACTTCCGTGAAATGTACGATAGATTCCCCATGTAATCAGTAACAGAAATGCGAAGTACAGAATTCCAAGTACAATTCCCCAAAAGAAACGTCTGATCTTTGCAAGTTTACCCGCCACAAGTCCACCGGCAAATGTAGAGAGCAGATAGACCGCTGTGATCCCTGCTGTCACAGCTTCTTCCGTAAGTTCGAATTTATACAGCGCCATTGCCAGTATCATCAAAAGAATTCCGGTCACTACATATGCTGCCAGAAGAGATTTCAGTATCCACATGATCCACACTTCATTTTGTCCCTTTTTTCCCATGCTTTCCCTCCTCATCTATCACAGATTATGAAGGAAGCATCTGATTTATGCGCTTATTTTTGTTTACAATCGTCCTATTGTTCCATCTGTTTGCCCAGAACCTTTGCCGTATATTCCGCAAGACAAAGCTCTGTATCTTTGAATCTGTCCGTACGTTCCTGATTCAGCAGAAAAACCGCACCGATCACATCACCTGCACACAGAATCGGACTGATCACCTCCTGTTTATAAGGTTCTGATACACTCACGATCGGTACATATCTTTTTTCCCCGGCTTTGGCATTCCGTGTTTTTCGTTCTTTCAGAAATTCTCCAAGCTCTCCCGTAATATCTTCATCCTGAATCTCTTTCTTTCCATTTCCCGCTGCTGCCACTACCTGATCCATATCACAGATCCCCACCAGGCATTCCAGAACCTGCGACAGACTTTCCGCATACTGCTTTGCAAATGCAGACAGTTCCCCGATCGGTGAATATTTCTTCAGAATAATCTCACCTTCTCTGTCTGTAAATATCTCCAGCGGATCGCCTTCCCTGATCCTCAGTGTCCTTCTGATCTCTTTTGGCACGACCACACGCCCCAGATCATCGATTCTTCTTACGATTCCTGTTGCCTTCATAGCATTTATCTTCCTCCTGATTTTTCTGTTTTTTCCATATTTTCTAACATATGGCTAGTATGCTGAAAACAGCAAGGAATTATTCATGCAGATATTAGACTGGATATTTTTTCAATAGTTTTGTATAATAGTTGGAAGAAAATATTAGGAGGAATGAATCATGAGTAAAATTGATGAAGTACGTGCTGATATGGTCAAAGCCATGAAAGCCAAAGACAAAGACACAAAGGAAACTTTATCCATGCTGCTTGCAGCTCTTAAGAATAAAGCAATCGACAAACGCGAAGACCTGACACCGGAAGAAGAGACTCAGGTAATCTTAAAAGAGATCAAGCAGACAAAAGAGACCCTGGATATGACTCCTGCAGATCGTACAGAGATCATCGAAGAATGCAACAAGCGTCTGGCTGTTCTGGAACAGTATGCTCCTAAGATGATGGATGAAGCAGAGATCAAAGAAGTCGTTGCTTCTGTTCTTGCAGAGATGGGACTGGATGCTCCTACCGCAAAGGATAAAGGCAAGATCATGAAGAACCTGATGCCTAAAGTAAAGGGAAAAGCTGACGGCAAGCTCGTCAACGAGATCGTATCTACTTTCATGAAATAAAATCTTCAAGAGCTGCCGCTGGCAGCTCTTCTTGTATACTATGGTATCTACAGAACCGCCACCTGCTGCTTCTTCCGAACACATAGTGATCACAAAATAATGGGCAGCACCCGATGGATGCTGCCCATTATTTTAATCCTCTTAGTTACCAGAAGTACTGCCTGTTCCGGTTGTACTTGTGTCTTTGGCTTTCACACTCAGTTTTGTAAAGCTAATCTTATTCCAGCTACCTTTATGGACTGTAATCTTTTCTTCTTTTTTCCATTTCTTTAATACTTTTTTATAGTATTTATCCTGTTTGTCTGTGATCATGGACTGTTTCTTAGTCTCTGTAGCCGTTTTATCATTGAGGCTTGTAACTTTTGCCACATAGCATGCAGTGTCACCTTCGATCACATCCGTCGTCTCGCCTTCTCCTAATTTGTCTGCTGCTTTTACGACTTCCTTAGACGGACTTACTGAATCCGAATCAAACGTGGCATCTTTGGCTTCTGTTCCCTGTTCCGTTGCATACGCAGCAAAATCTTCTGCTGTCTTTGCACCTTTGGCAAATGCCTCTGCCGTCTCTTTGGTTTTTTTCTTTTCCGCTTCGGATACTGTAGTATCTGATGAGCTTGAAGAATCAGATGTTGTACTATAATCAAATTCTACATACTGCATATGCTTCTGTGTCGCTTCTTCATCCGTTACTTTCACATTCGCATCTGCTACAATTGCCGCACGCATTTTCTGTTCGATCGCCATCAGTGTCATGACACGTTTTACATTTTCCTTAGAACCGGACACCTTGTCTTTTTTCTTCTGTGAATTGGCTTTGTCAAATTCTTTTGCCGCATCATTGATTGCTTTTTTATCGGCCTTTGTAAGCTTCACATCATAATCTTCCATATGTTCTTCCAGAAGAGCCATATTCTTCAGATCATCCAGAAGTGTCTCCTTGATAGACTCTTCATATGTCTTGCCGTCTGATGCATTTCTGCTCCACATATCATCACCGCCGAGATAGCTTGCAAAGTACGTTTCGTACTGAGCCTGTGTATATCTTGCATAGAAATTTGCAACACCTGCCGTAATCTCTTCATCCCCTGCTTTTACGACTACTGCATCGTCCTTCCGTGATCCACATCCGATAAGTGATGCTGCCATAATTCCTGCCAGTGCTAATATTAATGCTCTTTTTTTCATTTATCCTAACCTGCCTTTATTTGCTTAATGGGTCAATTATACCGCTTTTTTCTTCGCCTATCAATCTTTTCAACCCATTTAACACATTTTTTGTACTTTCCAATGCGTCTGTCTGCTTCTCTTTCAGATTCCTTCTCTTCTTCTCATAGATAAAACATGGCTGCACCCCATCCGCTTTGAACGTCAGCTCGCCACGAAAATCTTCAATCAGCTTCGGAATCCGCTCCGGATGTACTTTTGCTTTTTCATACATGGTAAATGTGTAAACCTCGCCTTTCTGCTCGACCGCCGTTACATACAACTGATGTGCCTGTGCCTTCAGAGCCGCTACTTCCAGAAGCTTTTCTACTTTCTTCGGAATATCTCCGAAACGGTCGATCAGTTCTTCTGTCATATCTTCCATCTCTTCTCTGTTCTCGATTGCAGCGATCCGTTTATAAACATCCAGTTTCTGATATTCATTCGGAATATACGAGGCTGGAATAAATGCATCCACATTCAGATCCATCGTCGTTGTAAATGTCTCCTCTTCTTCCATCTCGCCTTTCAGCTGCTTCACCGCCTCGTTCAGCATCTTACAGTAAAGGTCATATCCGACTGCTTCCATATGTCCATGCTGTTCTGCTCCTAGAAGATTGCCTGCTCCGCGGATCTCAAGATCCCGCATTGCGATCTTGAATCCCGAACCAAGATCCGTAAACTCGCGGATGGCCGCCAGTCTCTTTTCAGCCACTTCTTTTAACATCTTGTCTCTCCGGTATAGAAGGAATGCATATGCCATGCGGTTAGAGCGTCCGACACGCCCACGCAGCTGATAAAGCTGTGAAAGGCCGAGACGATCCGCATCGTGGATGATCATCGTATTCGCATTGGAAATATCCAGTCCTGTCTCTATGATCGTTGTAGATACCAGTACATCAATCTCACCATTAATGAAATCATACATAATCCGTTCCAGTTCGTGTTCCCGCATCTGTCCGTGTGCATAGGCAACCGTCAGATCCGGCACCAGTTTCTGCACATGTCCTGCCACTTCATCAATATCTTCCACGCGGTTGTAGACATAATATACCTGTCCCTGTCTTGCGCATTCCCGTTCAATTGCCTCACGTACCATCTCATCGTTATATTCCATGACATACGTCTGGATCGGCATACGGTCGTTCGGCGCTTCTTCCAGCACACTCATGTCACGGATTCCGATCAGGCTCATATGAAGGGTTCTCGGGATCGGAGTTGCCGTAAGCGTCAGTACATCTACATTTTCCTTTAATTTCTTGATCTTCTCTTTGTGCTGTACTCCGAATCTCTGCTCTTCATCAATGATCAGAAGCCCGAGATCCTTGAATTTCATATCTTCACTTAACACTCGGTGTGTTCCGATGATAATATCTACCAGCCCCTTTTTCGCATCCTCGACTGTCTTCTTCTGCTGCGCCGGCGTGCGGAATCTGCACATCAGATCGATCCGCACCGGAAAGTCTTTCATACGCTGCACGAACGTCCGGTAATGCTGCTGTGCAAGGATTGTTGTCGGAACCAGATAGACCACCTGTTTACTCTCCTGTACTGCTTTGAATGCCGCACGGATCGCAACTTCTGTTTTTCCGAATCCGACATCGCCACAGACCAGACGGTCCATGATTTTGTGGCTTTCCATATCTTTTTTCACAGCCTCGATCGCCATCATCTGGTCTTCTGTCTCTTCAAACGGGAACATCTCTTCAAATTCCCGCTGCCAGACAGTATCTTCTCCATAGACATAACCATCCTGTTCCTGTCTCGCCGCATACAGCTTCACCAGATCCCTTGCAATCTCTTTTACCGCACCGCGCACCTTTGTCTTGGTCCGGTTCCATTCCTGCGTCCCTAACTTGTTCAGTTTCGGTTTCTTGGCATCGGCACTTGCATATTTCTGGATCAGATCCAGCTGCGTTGCCGGGATATAAAGATTTCCGCCCTGTGCATACGAAATCTTCATATAATCCTTCGAAATCTTGTCTACAACGATCTTCTCGATCCCCTGATAGACCCCGACACCATGATTCTCATGGACCACATAATCTCCCGGTTTCAGTTCCGAAAAGCTCTGGATCTTACGGCCTTCATATGTCTTTCTCTTTTTCTTCTTTTTCCGTTTGCCGAAAATGTCCGACTCTGCGATCACAGTGAATTTGAGCATCGGATATTCATAACCTTCTGCGATATATCCGTATGCCGTCATGATCTCTCCCGGCTTCACTTCCCGGTCCAGATCTTCACTGTAATAACTGCTCAGATTATAATCTCTTAAATCTTCCGCCAGACGCTTCGCACGGGTCCTGGAACCTGACAACAGAATTACCCTGTATCCATTTCTTTTTAACCGTTTCAGATCCTGTGTCAGCATTTCAAAACTGTTATTATACGGATTCACACTTTTCGCCTGGATCTCATAAGACTCTCTCATTTCCAGTCCTTTGCATTTCATCTCCAGTGCATAGAATCCGATACTACTGTAACAATTGATCTTTTTCAGGATCTCAGTGACCGGAAAGATTTTTGCTTCTTCCTCTTCCAAATCATATCCGCTTTCCAGACGTTTCTTCTGTGCTTCCATGAATTCATCTTCAATATTCTGTCCACGCTCCACAAGACGTACCGGTTCATCCAGAAAAAGGATCGTATCCTCCGGTGGAAAATAATCCAGAAACGAGACACCCTTCTCACCATTCTGTGGGAATTCTACCGCCGGATAGATTACAATATCCATCAGATTTTCGATCGACCGCTGGCTCTCCACATCAAACGTACGGATGGAATCCACCTCATCTCCCCAGAGTTCGATACGCACCGGAAGTTCTTCCGTCAGCGGATAGATATCCAGGATTCCTCCACGTACCGCAAACTGTCCAGGTCCTTCCACCTGCACTTCCCGGTCATAACCTATAACCGAAAGCTTCTCTGCCATCTCATCCAATTTGAGAACGCTGTCATTTTGTATCTTAAGTACTTTTTCCGCAATACTTTCCTTCGGTGCCAGATGATCCATGAAGCCGTCCAGGCTTGTCACAACCGTTACCGGTTCACCCGAAAGCACTGCCTGGATTCCTTCCATTCTCTGCTTTACCAGTTCTTTACTTCGGATATCTGCCTGATAGAAGAGAAAATCTTTCGCCGGATACAGATACGTATTACTGTCCAGGAAACGGTATTCTTCATAGATTTGTTTTGCTTTTGTCTCACTGGAACAGGCGATGACTTTATATTTACAGCCATCGCCAAGTGCATACATCATATGAGATTTCTGGGAATTCACACATCCGCACACACGGATCATTCCCACATCTTTTTTCTTATTCTTGCAGAGTTCTTCAAACTCTGCCAGTTCTTTTAACGGCCCGATTAAGCCCTGCATCTTTTATGCCTCCTTAGGCTTTACTTTCCTGTTATACTGATTCATGGCAGCCTCGATCTCTCCATTTAAGATCATTCCTACCGCATGGTCTGCGCGGTCATAACCTTCTTCCATCAATTCACGGTCTTCTTTTGAAAAATGTCCCAGCACATAATCCGCCAGGTCATATTTCTTCGGCTTCTCACCTACCCCGATCTTGATTCTCGGAAATACATCCGTTCCCAGATTGGCAATGATATTCTTGATTCCGTTATGCCCTCCGGCACTTCCTTTTTTACGGATCCTTAGCTGTCCCACATCCAGACTGATATCATCATAGATCACCAGAAGTTCATGTTCTTCATCGATCTTATAATAATTGACCAGTTCTCTTAAGCTTTCCCCGCTGAGATTCATGTAAGTCTGCGGTTTTACCAGAAGCACTTTCTGACCCTCAATGATTCCCTTTCCGACCAGCGCTCTTCCTTTTCTTCCATCTACAGAAATATTATATCTGTCCGCCAGCATATCTATGACATCAAATCCTACATTGTGTCTGGTTCCTTCATACTGAAGTGTAGGATTCCCAAGTCCTGCAATAATAAACATAATTCTTCACCTTCCATTTCTTTTACCATTCTACAAGAACCTTTTCCATTTGTCACGGAAAAATTAAATGAATAATCCTTCCACTTTTTTCATACATTATAGAAAATAAAACAATCTTTGAAATAAAATACCAGGAGGTCTCGCTATGAGTTCCAAAACCAAAATTGTTGTACTTCACATGAAGGAAATCATCTATACCGTTATTTTTGCAGTATTAGCCATTGTTCTGATCCTGCTTTTGATATTCATGTTCCGTCCCGGACACCATTCCGGATCCAATGATAAGAAGATCTACACTCCCGGAATCTACACTTCCGATATTACGTTGAATAATACTGCTTTAGAAGTTGAGGTCACAGTGGATGAAACGCATATCAATTCAATCCGTTTTACGAATCTGAATGATTCCATCACAACCATGTACCCTTTTATCGAACCGGCGATTGAAGATATTGCCGAACAGGTCTATAAAAAACAGTCTCTTGAGAATATACAGTATTCTTCCGATACTCCTTATACTTCCCAGTTGATTGTTCAGGCCATTGAAAACGCACTAAAAAAAGCCGAAACTACAAAGTAGTCGCGGCTTTTTCTTTTGCTCTCTTTTGTTCTTGTTCTGATCTTAACCCTCAACGATAAGATAACGTCCATCCGGAAGTGCAAATACTTCCGATGCCTCTTCGATCTCTTCATCAGACATTCCGCTGATATCCATTCCCTCCTGATCCAGGAATTCTTTAACTTCTTCAATGCTGTCTACGATAGAAGCCATACAATCCTCCAGAAAAGCCTCAGCCTCTTCTAAAGTCTCAGCAACTGGTTCGTCAAACAGCTGTCCCTGGTTCAGGATAAAGGTCTTCAGACATTCTTCATCATATTCGTACATACATCTCAACCTCCCTTATCGTAATATTACACAAACTGCAACAGTTCTTCCGGTCTTTCGATCAGATGATCTGCTCCCGCAGTTTCTAACGTTTTCCTGTCCCGGAATCCCCACAGCACACCTATTGTCTTAAGGCCTGCATTCTTTCCGGTTGCCGCATCGACTTCCGAATCTCCGATATACAGACATTCTTCTTTCGATACCTGCATCTGCTCCATCAGATACCAGACTCCGTCCGGTGCTGGTTTTCTGCGGATGCCGTCTTTTTGTCCCTGTGCATAGTCAAAAATGTTATCTCCAAAGATTTCTTTTACAACCTTTACCGTCTGACGGTCCGGCTTATTTGAAAGGACTGCCAGATGGATTCCTCTGTCTTTCAATGCTTTTAACATCTCCGGAATCCCCTCGTAAGGTGTTACATGATATGTACAATTCTGATCAAATATACGTCCGTAAATTTTCATTCCTTCTTCAATTCTTGAAGCCTTAGGATCCCCCGACACTTTCAGAGATTCTTCGATCAGAACTCTTGCTCCGTTTCCGACAAACATTCTGCACTGATCCTTTGTGATCTGGGAGAGCCCCATCTCCTTCAGTGTCAGATTCACAGAATATGTCATAGATTCCAATGTATTTGTTAATGTTCCATCCAGGTCAAATATACAAGCTTTCATTATACAAATCCCTCCTGCAAATATCATAGTATGAGACTGTCAAAAATGCAATACTAAAAAAATCTATCAGACTTTTTTGTCATATACATGACACACAAAGCGATACGCCAGCCCTTAGATAAGGTACTGGCGCATTGTTTTCAACGCATTCTTTTCAAGTCTGCTCACCTGAGCCTGTGATATCTGTATTTCATCTGCAACCTCCATCTGTGTTTTTCCCTGAAAAAACCGAAGCTTTATAATATACCGTTCCCTCTCTCCCAGATGTTTCATTGCTTCTTCCAATGATAAATCTTCTATCCACTTTTCTTCTTTATTCGTCTGATCACTTAACTGATCCATTACATAGAGTGCATCTCCTCCATCATTGTACACCGGTTCCTGAAGGCTCATAGGTACCTGGATTGCATCCAGTGCAAATACAATATCTTCTTTGGATATTCCGATCTCCTCAGCGATTTCCTGTACTGTAGGCTCTTTCTGATTCTTCTTCATATAGTTTTCCTTAGCATAAATTGCCTTGTATGCAGTGTCTCTGAGTGACCGGCTGACTCTTATGGAATTATTATCTCTCATGTACCTTCTGATTTCTCCGATAATCATAGGTACTGCATAAGTGGAAAATTTTACCTCTAATTCTGTATTAAAATTATTGATTGCTTTAATAAGGCCAATACAGCCAATCTGGAACAGATCATCCGGATTTTCTCCACTTGCACCGAACCTCCTTATTACACTTAAGACAAGTCTTAGATTACCTTTGATATATTCTTCTTTCGCTTCCTGATCTCCCGCTTTAATACGCACAAACAAAGCTTCCTTCTCCTTTTCATTCAGGATCGGAAGCTTTGCTGTATTCACACCACATATTTCTACTTTTCCCTGTGCCATTGCGAACCTCCTGTCAGAATCTTCTCTATCAGTTTCTAGTAAAATGATTCTCCATATCGCACAGGCTTATGCGGATTCTTATAAAATTAAAAAAACTTTTACTCCTTGACATCCGGTCTGGCGTCGGTTATCTGTCCCATTTGTCTGCCAGATTTTGGATCTGTGTTTCAAATTTTGCCATATCTTTATTGGCAATTCCTTCGTTCTTATATACTACATTTAACAGACGTTTGGCTGCTGCCACCAGACGGTTAAATGCAGATGCACTTTTAATCTTATTCGGCTTTTCTTCTGCCTTCTTCGGAATCTTCTGACCAATGGTAATGATCTCATTTGTCGCAAGATCTACGGAACCTCCGGAATACGGTGCAAATGCCGGGCAGCCAAATTGCTCTTCTACAAGCGCAGCAAAATGATCCGTCACTGTATCCTCACCATGTACAACCATCACACGGTCCGGTACCTTTTCAAATCCTGCGAGCCAGTCTAACAGTCCATTCATATCTGCATGTCCGCTGATTCCCCTTAACACTTCTATCTTTGCGTTGACCGTGATGTTCTCACCAAATAATTTCACACTCTGTGCACCTTCGATCAGCTTTCTTCCAAGCGTTCCCACTGCCTGATATCCAACAAAACAGATGGTACATTCCGGCCGCCACAGATTATGTTTCAAGTGATGCCTGATACGTCCGGCCTCACACATACCGGAAGCAGACAGGATTACTTTAGGTTTCGTATCAAAATTAATCTGTCTGGATTCATCACTGGTAATCGTTGTCTTGAGTCCCTGGAACAACAGTGGGTTAATTCCCTGATTGACAAGCGCCATTGCGTCTTCATCAAAGCATCCTTTGACATTTTTATTAAACACATTGGTCGCTTCAATTGCCAGCGGACTGTCTACATACACTTCAAATCCCGGGAATTCCGGAAGCAGATTCTTTTCTTTTATCTCTCTGATAAAATACAGGATTTCCTGCGTACGTCCTACCGCAAACGATGGGATTACTACATTGCCTCCTTTTTGGAATGTTTCCCGTAAAATTCTTGTAAATTCGCCGACATAATCCGGAATATCCTCTCCATGTGTCCGGTCTCCATATGTAGATTCGATCACTACATAATCTGCTTCTTTTACCAGCTGCGGATCTTTGATGATCGGTTGATTCTTGTTACCCACATCTCCGGAAAATACGATCTTTTTAGAAACTTCTCCTTCTGTTACCCACACTTCAATACTTGCGGATCCCAGAAGATGCCCTACATCATTAAATCTGACTTCTATTCCGTCACACAATGTAATCTTCTGACCGTAATCCACAGGTGCCAGAAGCTTGGTCGCCGCATCTGCATCTGCAACCGTATAAATCGGTTCGTATTCCGGTTCCCCGCTTCGTCTTGCCTTCCGGTTTCTCCATTCCGCCTCAAATTCCTGAATATGGGCACTGTCACGCAACATGATATCGCACAAATCTGCCGTTGCAAATGTTGTAATAATCTCTCCTGAAAATCCCTTTTTAACCAATAACGGAATATTTCCCGAATGATCGATATGTGCATGTGTCAGAAGAATGTAATCTACCTCTCCCGGTGTAACAGGAAGTTCCTGATTCTCATAAAGATCCGGTCCTTGTTCCATTCCACAGTCAATCAGAATATTCTTTCCACACGCTTCAAGAAGATGGCAGCTTCCAGTCACTTCATGGGCTGCTCCAAAAAAGCTAAGTCTCATATGACCAACCCCTTTTTTCTTTTTATTGTATCATATTTTCATGAATACTTCACCATCTCCCGACGCAATCTTTGCATAATCTTTTTCTCCAGTCTGGATATATAGGACTGGGAAATCCCCAGCATATCCGCTACTTCTTTCTGAGTCTTTTCTTCTCCATCCTCCGTTCCAAGTCCAAATCTCATTCTTATGATCATCTGCTCTCTTCCAGACAGACGTCCAATAGCTCTGATGAGCACCTTCTTTTCTGCTTCATTCTCTAAATCCTTATAAATCGCATCTTCTTCCGTCCCCAGGATATCTGATAACAACAGCTCATTACCATCCCAGTCTACATTCAGCGGTTCATCTATCGATACTTCCATTCTCGTTTTATTATTTCTCCGCAAATACATTAATATCTCATTTTCAATACATCTGGATGCATAGGTTGCAAGTTTGATATTTTTATCAGGATTAAATGTATTAATTGCTTTTATAAGACCAATCGTTCCTATGGATATCAGATCCTCTACCCCCACTCCTGTATTGTCAAATTTCTTTGCTATATATACCACCAGGCGCAAATTATGTTCAATCAGTATTTTCCTTGCATTTTCATCTTTTTCTGTCCCAAGGTCTTTGATTGCTTTCTTTTCTGCCGCCGCTTCTAAAGGTGCAGGCAGAATATCCGATCCGCCTATGTAATGAATGTCTTTTCTGTCCACAAAAAAGAGTGTCTTCAAATCCGGAATTACTTTCAATTTAAACTGATGTGGAACTGCTACTTTTATCACCATTTTTCTTTCCTCCTGCCAATATATCTGGATTTATGATCATCTGATAATTTTCTGACCCTAATTCTTCTTCACATACCGCCACTAATGGATGTTCTACATTTATCCTGTATCCATCCCGTATGATCTGTATCTTATCCATGCGAAATGCAGGCATAACTCCCTCTTTTTTCCCAATGGAATGATATGGAATATATCTGAATCGTTCCGGTTGCTTTCCTTCTGTCAATCTCTTTACAGATGCCTGATCCATAACACTGACCGGATCTTTACTCACTGTATCCTTCAATGTATTTCCTGTATCTATAAGGGCTCTCAGTCTGCAATTTCGTTCTCCGAAAAACACCACCACTTCACAGTAACGATTTCCTTTCTCCGAAAACAATAAAATGATCTTCCAGATTCCCAACACCACATAATAACTGATGACTGCCAATGCAAAGAATACACTTCCCTGCCGCAGATACTGTCCCGCAAACTGTAATACTCCCCCTAAAAGAAAAGACTCTATATATAAAATTACCCATCCTCTGAACAATTCCCGGCCCCATATTAATCCCAGACCGGTTCTTAGCATCAATACATTAATGACGCCATGAAATACTATAAATTTCGCCCAAGTTGTCTTACACGGCCATATCACAACAACACAGGTCAATACTGCTCCCAGTACGCCTCCCGCTATTATGCGGCCATATCTCACCGGACATGCCAATGCCTTCTTTAGTAAAGCCAAAAGAATTGTATCCATCGTAAAGTTCATCAAAAAGAACACATCTACATATAATTCATAGTACACATCAGGCCTTCTTTCTCTTTCCGTGCACAGAAATAGATTTGTTGTTTCAAACAAGTATCATTATATAGATTTTATAGAAAGGATTTTGTCATATGATGTATGATATGCCGGTTTTCGTTCGACTGCTTTCGTAAACAAAAGAGCATTTAAGAAAGAAAAGAAGAAAAAAAGAAAGAACTGTGCACACTTCAAATTCATGTACATCAGTTCTTCTGTCTTTTTTAAGTAATATAACTCTTTATGTGATTGTTATTTTTTAAAGAAATCCGGAATTTTGATTGACTGCTCTTTCACTTTACTTGCCGGTGTTCTTGGTGTATCCAATGTAGGAGTTGTTCCACCAATCGGTCTTCTTGCAGTTGTTCCAGCATTTTCTCTCTGTGTTGTTGTTCCAAAATCAAGTCTTGGTGAAACCGGACGTTCAGCCTGCTGTGTACGTACAGTCTGCTGCTGCGTATACATCGTATTATTCTGACGTGTCGGTCTTTCATATGCGGATGCATGTCCCTGCTGACCATGTGGCATAGCCGAAGATCTGCCCTGATTCTCCAGTCTTGATTTTAACTTTGAAGCACTTCCTCCAACATTGTGAAGTCCTGTAGCAATTACAGTGATTGTTGCTTCATCTGCTCTGGAATCATCGTACATAGCACCAAAGATGATATTTGCATCTTCTCCTGCAAGTTCCTGTACATATTCTGCCGCATCAGCTGCATCCATAAGTGTGATATCTCCGGATACATTGATGATAACATGTGATGCTCCTGCAATCGTTGTCTCCAGAAGAGGACTGGCAACCGCCTGTTTCACAGCCTCCAGAGCCTTATCATCACCGCGTCCCTGACCGATACCGATATGGGCAATACCTTTATCTGTCATAACAGTCTGTACATCTGCGAAGTCAAGGTTGATCAGTGAAGGTACATTGATCAGGTCTGTGATTCCCTGAATACCCTGCTGTAATACTTCGTCAGCTTTCTTTAAAGCTTCCGGCATTGTTGTGCGTCTGTCAACAATCTCCAGCAGTTTATCATTTGGAATTACGATCAGCGTATCCACACTTTCTTTTAATTTTTCAATTCCCGCAAGGGCATTGTTCATACGTGTCTTAGACTCAAAACGGAACGGTTTTGTTACAACACCTACGGTTAATGCTCCCTGTTCTTTTGCAATACGTGCAATCACTGGTGTAGCACCTGTTCCGGTACCACCGCCCATACCGCATGTTACAAATACCATGTCGGCACCTTTCAGTGCTGCTGATATTTCTTCTGCACTTTCTTCTGCTGCTTTCTCACCGATCTCCGGTCTTGCACCGGCTCCCAGACCTTTGGTAATCTTATCACCGATCTGCATCAGTGTCGGAGCTTTACACAGCTGAAGTGCCTGTTTATCTGTATTGACCGCTATAAATTCAACACCGGCAATCTGCTCATCAATCATTCGGTTTACCGCGTTATTACCGCCTCCACCTACTCCAACAACAATAATCTTTGCCGCTGCTTCTGATTCGTTTGTTTTAATTTCTAGCAAGGGTTTCTCCTCCTTTGTTATCCTTATTATATATTATACATCCCATTGATAGAGCAAGTGAGATGAACTCAGTTTGCTATATATAGTATATAATATAGACTTTCGTATAAAATATCAATAGAATTTCTCTAATTTTCTTAATTTTCTTGTGAAATATCTTCCATTTCAAATGTAATCGTAGTGTTATTCTCAGAATACGACTCCAAATGCAAAATTCCCGTTTTATCTCCCAGCTTTTTTAAGATTGGTCTGATCTGAGCGATCTGTTCTGCGGATACCTGATTTCCAAGGCATGCTCTTACGTTTCCAAAATCCATATAGATCTGCTGATCCTTTACATATATCTTTTCCGGGTATATTCCATACCTCTGGCTTTCCCCACATGCTTCTACTATTTCGGAAAATTTCGTCTGATTTGTCGTTTTAATCTGGCTGTACAGTTTATTTTTCTTTATTTTTAATCCACTGACAACCGGTATCTTGCTGTCTTTCACTTCAGTTTCATTTACTACAAGCCCAGTTTGATCAAAATAACTGTATTTTTTCCCCGATTTCACACAGCCTACCATTGTCTTTTCTTTTACGGTAATTTTTAGTGTCCATGGATTTTTCATACTGACTTTCAATGTATCCAGACACTCCGGCTTCTTTCCTTGGCCCAACGAATACTTTGCCAGTACATACATGGAATTCTTCGACAGTTTATCATTCTGTACACATTCAACTATTTCCTGACTGTCACAGTATTCATTACCGCTTACTTCCACTTCCTGAATATAGAATAGCAAAACAGTTCCAAGGATTATAATGGCAGCCGCCAATATCAAAACAATCAAGGCATATGCATGATGTTTTTTCTTTTTATCTTTTCTTTTCTTTTTTTTACCTTCTCTTTTCTGATTCTGGTTTCCCATATATCATTCATACTTCCTTTCATTCTTGTGTCTCATCCACATGTATATTATTTTACCAAAGATGACACATTCAGCACAAGCCCCATTTCAAAAAGCAGGAACATAACCGAAGTTCCTCCATAACTGATAAACGGAAGTGTTATTCCTGTATTCGGGATCGTATTCGTCACCACCGCAATGTTCAGGATTACCTGTATCATCATATGTGCCATTGCCCCGGATGCAATCAATGCACCCTCCAGATCCGGTGCATGTGAAGCTATCACAAAAAAACGCCAGATTAAGATTAAAAATAATAATAATACAAAAGATGCGCCTACCAGACCTAATTCCTCACATATGATAGAAAAAATCATATCATTCTGGGCTTCCGGCACAAATCCCAATTTCTGAATACTGCTTCCAAATCCTTTTCCAAACAATCCTCCCGAACCAATTGCATACAGACCTTGCAATGTCTGATAACCCTTTTCATAATTTTCCGGATGCCGCCATATCTGCAGACGTTCCAGACGATAACTTTCCATTGCAAGAAATATTCCCATAAATGCACAGCCAAGAAATATCATCCATGCAAACTGACCATATTTTGGGCTTGCAACAAATACCAATACTACTGCTATTCCAAGAATAATGATTGCTGTACTTAGATTACTTGCCCCTACCAGTCCTACAACCGGCAGAACACTTACAACTATTTTACAGACCGTTGTAAATTTCCCCATGCTTTTTACATTTCGCATAATCACGTACGTCAAAAACAATATAACCGCAACTTTTGCAAATTCCGACGGTTGAAAAGAAAACGGACCCAAAGATAACCATCTTTTGGATCCGTTATATTCATCACCAATCAGAAGAACCGCAATACCCAGCAGAACAGATACCAGATACCCCGGTACTGACCATTTTTTCCAGACATGATAATCCACTCTGGCGATGATCCACATACCTGCTATTCCAAGAAGCGTTGCAAATATCTGTTTTTTCAGATAGTAAAACGAATCCTGAAATTTGAGTTTCCCATTATATGCACTTGTGCTGTAAAGAATCACAAGCCCTGTTACAATAATAATCCCCAGTACGATGACCAGAGCATAATCATACGCTCTTTGTTTCGATCGTTCCAAGCCATCCACTCCTTATAAGGAATTTACAATTTCTTTGAACTTCTCTCCACGTACTTCATAACTCGGGAACATATCCCAGCTTGCACATGCAGGTGAAAGCAGAACTGCCTCTCCTGACTCTGCAATTTTTGCTGCAGTAAGAACTGCTTCCTCAAATGAATCTACAAACATATAGTCTTTAAATCCACATTTTTCTGCATCTGCTGCTATCTTCTCTTTTGTATCCCCAAGAAGGATCAGTTTTTTTACTTTACCGTCAAAACTGTTAATCCATTCTGTATACTCAGATCCTTTATCATATCCTCCACCGATCAATACTGTCGGGCGCTTCATTGCCTGAATTCCCTTGATCGCCGCATCCGGATTTGTTCCCTTTGAATCATTGTAATATGTAACACCTTTTTTCTCTGTTACATATTCAATACGATGCTCTACTCCTTTAAATGCCTTGACGCTTTCACGTATCACATCTACCGGCACTCCATAAACTGCTGCCATTGCACATGCTGCCATAACATTCTCATGATTATGCGTTCCCAGGATCTGCAATTCATCCACATGACAGATTGTTTCTTTTACTCCGCCATAATTGTAAATAATATTGCCTTCCTCGAGATAGATTCCCTCTTCTAGTTTACGCTGACTGCTGAAATATAGAACATTTGCTTTGATTTCTTCTCCAAATTCTCTTGTAAGCCTGTCCTCATAATTTAAAATGCAATAATCATCTTCTGTCTGATTCTTTGCAATATTTTTCTTTGCATTGACATATGCTTCCATCGTATGATGGCGATTCAGATGATCCGGTGTGAAATTCAGGATTGCACTTACTCTCGGTCTGAAATCCACAATGCTCTCCAGCTGGAAACTGCTCATCTCGGCAACTGTGATTGTATTGTCTGTCATCTTCTCAACTGCTGTTGTATATGGTGTTCCAATATTTCCCACAACGAAGACATCTTCCTGATAGTTCTTCATAATCTCTCCCAGAAGTGTCGTTGTGGTTGTTTTACCATTTGTACCGGTAATTGCAAGGACATCACCTTTACCGAACTGATATGCAAGCTCGACTTCTCCAATTACCGTAATTCCCTGCTCACGCATTTTTTCAATCACAGGAAGATCCGTCGGCACACCCGGACTTAATACTGTCATATCAAGCTTTTCCAGAACTTCTTCCGGAAAATCTCCGATCACGATCTTGGCACTGCTGTCTTCTCCAAGTTGTTTTTTTATCTTTTCCTCTGTCAGTTTCTGGTTTCCATCGTACATTATTACTTCTGCACCATGTCTTTCAAGAATCTGTCCTGCTCCGATTCCACTGATTCCAAGACCAAACACAAGTACTTTCTTACCTTTTACTTCCATGATATCCTCCTACATAGCCATCAGAGCGATCAGACATAAGATTGCTGTAATAATAGAAAATACTGCAACAACTCTCGTCTCTGACCATCCGCACAGCTCAAAATGATGATGTATCGGCGCCATTTTGAATATTCTCTTACCGCCGGTCTTTTTAAAATATGTTACCTGGATCATAACCGATAATACTTCTATCAGATAGATAAATCCAACAATGATAATAAAGATTGGCATCTGAAGCATGTATGCCGCTGAAGCAACAAATCCTCCAAGTGCCAGCGAACCTGTATCTCCCATAAATACACTGGCTGGATATACATTAAACAGCAGGAACCCAAGAAGTGCTCCTACAACCGCACAGGTAATTGGCTCAATTCCACTTTTGGTACCGATCGCAACCACCGTGAAAAATGTTGCTACAAGTACGGTAACACTTGATGCCAGACCATCCAGACCATCTGTAAAGTTTACACCGTTAACAGTTCCAATTACAACAAAGAACATCAATGGAATCGCAACCCATCCGATATCCAGATATTTTCCACCTGTAAATGGAATCAGCATCGTAAGCGAAACTCCTGCAAATTTAACCATATAAAATGCAAAGATCGCAGTCACTACGATTTGAAGAGCCATCTTCTGCTTTGGATATAAGCCGTCAGAACGTTTCATCACAACTTTCAGATAATCATCCAGGAATCCGATCAGTCCAAAACCAAGTGTCAGAAACAGAATCGGAATAATCTTTGGATAACGACCAATATAAATAACTGAAGTAATCACAACAGCCAGCAGGATCATTACTCCTCCCATTGTCGGAGTTCCCGTCTTCTTAAGATGAGACTGTACACCGTCCTCTCTCTCCGTCTGGTCCATCTTCAGTCTTCTAAGTACTGGTATTACAAGAGGACCAAGAATCACACTTAATACAAATGAAATCAATACTGGAATAAACACTTTATAATCCATAATCCACCTCTTTAATTCTTTTGTTATTCAGTTAATCTCTAACTTTACCTAGTATACTGCATTTCCTACTGTTTTTCAATGCCAAGATACGGCAATATATTTTCAAAAATTTTTCCGATCACCGGTGCCGCAATGGTTCCTCCGTAATAGACTCCCTGTGGATTATATATTACACACATTCCAAGGATCTGCGGATCATCTGCCGGTGCAAATCCTACAAAAGATGATATATATTTGTTGGCACTTCTCGGAAGTGTCTGGGAAGTTGCCGTCTTTCCCCCGATCCTGTATCCTTCTACATATGCATTCTTTCCGGACCCTTCTGCCACTACACTCTCCAGAAGTTCCCGCATTGTCTGTGATGTTTTTTCAGACACAATATGCTTTTTTGCATTATATCGAAATGTTTTCACTTTTTTTCCTTCCGCACTCAATACTTCCATTCCAAAATGCGGAGTCACCCTTCTTCCTCCATTAACCAGTGCACTCACCGTCGTTGCAAGCTGGATCGGTGTAATCTGAAATGACTGTCCGAAACTGATCGTCGCAAGTTCAACCTGCCCTACATTTTCTTTTTTATGCATAATCGTTCCTGCTTCTCCCGGTATATCTACCCCGGTCAGGTCCATCAGCCCAAACTGTCTGAAATAATCAAAAAAACGATCCACTCCTATCCTTAATCCTACTTCAATAAATACCGGATTACATGAATTTTGTATCCCCTGTACAAAATTTTCCGCCCCATGTCCCCCAACTTTATGGCAGCGGATCCGCCTGTCTTCCACAACTTTATACCCCGGACAGCTAAACTGATCTGTAAGATGCACTACTCCTTCTTCCAGTCCTGCCGATGCCGTAATAATTTTAAATGTACTTCCCGGTTCATAGGTATCATTAATACAGCCATTTCTCCACATCTGGTTTAATGCATCCTGTCTCTGTTCATCCGTCAGGTTTTCACCTGTCTCTTCATTATTCAGCATAAACGGCTGATTCAGATCAAATTCCGGAACGTTCACCATTGCATAGATTTCTCCGTTCTGTGGATTCATAAGTATAATTCCCACTTTGTCAGCCTGCTTCTCCGTTCTCACTTTTTCAGCCATCTGTAGTGCATACTTCTGCATCGTATAATCCAGGCTGATCCTCAACGTATTTCCTGCTTCCGGTTCCAGTCTGTCCTCTGCCACACCATCCAGTTCAATCCCTCTGGCATCCGTTGTTGTCAGAATCTTTCCGTTTATCCCCTTCAGATACTTTTCATATTTTACTTCCAGTCCTACAATTCCCTGATTATCCCCTCCTGTAAATCCCAGCACCTTAGATGCCAGCTCATTATACGGATAATAACGTTTAAAGTCCTCGTCTACCTTCACACCGGCCAGGCCAAGATTTCTGATTTTGTCTCCTGTTCTTTTATCTACATTTGACTGGATCCTTTCTATCGATGAAATCTTTTCTACTTTTTTTCTAACCTGGTCTGCATCCATTTCCAGAAACTCTGACAATTTTTCGATTACTTTTTCAGGATTTTCAATCTGGCTGTGGATCACAGAAATCGTACATACCGTCCGATTGGTTGCAAGTACGGTTCCATTTCTGTCAATGATCTCACCTCTTGCTGCCTTAATATCCCGTTCCCTTTCATGCAGATCTTCTGCTTTCTGCTGATAGTACTCTGCATCAAATACCATCAGATATACCAGTCTTCCGATCAGATACAGAATCAGGATAAACGCCGCCAGAAAAACAACCAGAATTTTCTTTTTATGAAACGTTTTATTTTTCATAACAAAAATCCCCATAAAAATTTTCATAATAATATATGAAAACTTTTATGGGGTTATGAACATATAACTTACTGTTGTGCTGTCTGAGTCGTCTGTGTATCTGTATTGGAAGCACTATCCGTTTTCTTCTCTATACCAAGATACGGGAAAATATCAGTCATGATCTGTGACGCAAGCTGTGTTGCATACCCACTGTTAGCCTGAACAGCCGAATTCGGCTCGTCAATAACTACATACACCATAACCTGCGGATTCTCCTGTGGTGCATATCCGATAAATGAAACCAGGTATTTTCCATTACCACGAGGAAGTTTTTCGGCCGTACCGGTCTTACCGCCAACTGCATATCCTTCTACTGCGGCACTTGCTCCGGTTCCTTCTTCTACTACACCCAGCATATAATCTTTGATAATATCACTTGTTTCTTTTGAAATCGTCTTCTTTACCAGTACTGGATCCTTATTTTCTGTAACGTTTCCATTATCATCCTGAATCTGTTTTACTACATGTGGTTCATAATAGTTACCACCATTGATCAGAGAAGAGAATGACGCCGCCATCTGAGTCATCGTGACATTAAAGTTCTGACCAAATGCGTTCGTCGCAAGACTGGCCGGATCCATCGTCGCCGGTGTATATAACAGCCCGCTGGTTTCTCCTTCTCCTGGCAGATCGATTCCTGTATATTCGCCAAATCCGAACAGCCTCTGATATCTGCAGAATTCCTCGGTTCCTATACTTGCACCAATCTGCATTAACGCCACATTACATGAATTTTCCAGAGCCTGCTTCAAAGTCTCCGGTCCATGTCCGGAACGGTTGCTGCAATGAATATCATGATCTCCGACATGCATGACACCGCCACAGACATAATTTTCATTTCCTGTAAGAACCCCCGTCTCAAGTCCCGCGGAAATTGTAAATGGTTTGAATGTCGAACCCGGCTCATACGTATTGCTGACACAATAGTTATTCCAGAGATCATTCAGTGTATCCAGTTTTTCCTGATCCGTCATTTTCTTCAGCTGTTCTTCTGTATAATATTTTGTCAGATCTCTCGGATTGTTCAGATCGTAATTCGGATATGATGCTTCCGCCAGTATCTCACCATTCTGGGGATTCATAACGATCACACCAGTATTCTTACTTCCTTCACCCTGTGTTGCTTCATTTTTATGCTCTTCATTAAATTCAAGTATATGTTGTTCTACAATACTCTGAACCTGAAGGTCGATCGTTGAGACAACCGTACTTCCATTATCTGGTTCTTTTACCGTTCTTTCATATCCCGAATCTTCATCCAGATATCCATACTCTCTTCCATCCGTACCATTTAAAATCGAATTATAAGAAGCCTCTATTCCGTTGCTTCCTACATTTCCATTTGTTGTAAATCCGATCACGTCACTTGCCAGTGTCTTATATGGATATTTTCTCGTATAATCTTCTTCCATCCAGACTCCCTGTACGTTAGGATTTTTATCAGTGTCAGATGTAATCTTCTCAAACTTCTGATATGCTTCGTAATTTACTCCCTTTTTCAGTACAAGATATCTGCTGTTCGGATTCTTTTTGATCTGCTTTCTTACATCTTTTTTCTTTAAATCAAAACATTTTGATAAGGCTTTTATCGTCGGATTGATATACTTTTTATTACTGGTAATTGTCTTGGCATCTACTACTACATTATATACTCTTTCGCTCGTTGCAAGTTTTGTGCCATTTCTGTCTACGATATCTCCACGCTTAAATGGAATCGTACGATTATTATACTGCTGCTGATCTAATACAACCTTCGTATATTTTTCGCCCTTCGAAGCATTAATATACGTAATCCACCCTATCAAGAAAACAAAAGCTAGTATAATCGCTCCAAAGAGCATTACTAGCTTTTTCTGCATAAGGCCTGAAATTTTTTTCTTAAAGAAATTTGTCTTCTTTCTTGCCATAATCCCACCTATTTCTTATTCTTGTCTGACTGAGCAAGCACACCATTTTCCGGGATATTCTCATACTGTTTCACATAATCAGACGCCGGATTATCATATTCCATAATCTGATCTGGTGTGGCATATGTCATTCCCAACTGATTAATTGCTTTTTCTCGGATCACATCCAGATTTACGGAATCCACGACCGCATTATACTTTGTCGTATTCTCCTCTTTCAGATCTGCAAGCTCTTCCTGCAATGCAGTTACATTCTTTGAATGCTTTGTTACTTCAGACTGTAATCGTACATAATTAACGCACAATAGCAACACAATTGTTGCTGCAATTGCAAGGAACACTACGTACGCTGCATTCATATGAAGTGCACGATTTCTATTTTTCTGTACCTGTCTGCTTACTTTTTTTCTTCTTTTTACGGATGATCGGTTCTTTTTTGGTTCATATTCCGGTTTTGCAACTACATTGCCATACATATAAGCCTGTCCCGCTTTCGAACGCGCAGAACTATATCCGCCGGACTGGCGTCTATCGCTTGCATAACTTTTTCTTGCTGCCATTTACGCCACTCCTTTCTAATTGTTCATATATCCTGTCCTATCTCTAACGGCGCTCAAATATTCTGAGCTTTGCACTTTTAGAACGGCTGTTATATTCTAATTCTTCCTCACTTGGAAGAATCGGCTTTCTGGTAACAACACACCCTTTGGAAACTTTTCCACATACGCACACAGGAAAATCCGGAGGGCACGTACATGGATTTTCATTTTTCTTAAATGCACTCTTTACAATCCGGTCTTCCAGCGAATGGAATGTGATAATACACAACCTTCCACCAGGGTTCAATATTTCAATCATGTCATCCAGAGAATTTTTTAATACGTCCAATTCCCTGTTTAATTCAATTCGAATAGCCTGGAACGTCCTTTTTGCAGGATGCCCAGACTTTTTCTGATATTTCATTGGTATCGAGGCTCTGATAATCTCTGTCAACTGCCCCGTAGTCTCGATAGGATTTATACCACGTGCTGCTACGATATGTTTGGCAATGTTCTTTGCAAACTTATCCTCCCCGTAGTCCCTGATCACACGGTATAAATCCATCTCAGAGTAGTCATTGACGATGTCTCTGGCTGTCATCTTCTGACGTCTGTCCATTCTCATATCCAGAGGTGCATCTTCACGATAAGAAAATCCTCGTTCTGCCGTATCTAACTGATAAGATGATACGCCCAGATCAAGAACAATTCCATCGACCTTGTCAATTCCCAGTTCATGAAGCTTTGACTTCATATCACAATAATTGCTTCGGATTATTGTGACTTTCTCCCCGAAGTCTTTTAATCGGACACTGGCAGCTTCTATTGCCGCCTCATCCTGGTCTATTCCTATAATACTCCCTTTTTCACCAAGGCGTCTGCATACTTCATATGCATGTCCGCCTCCACCAAGCGTTCCATCTACATAGATGCCGTCCGGCTTGATGTTTAATCCTTCAATTGTCTCATTCAGTAATACTGATTTGTGTTCGAATCCCATATCTTCTCCCTCTAGATACTGAATCCGCTTTCTTCCATATCAGATGCAATATCTTCAATGTTAAGTTCCACTTCAGCATTCTTTTCATCCCATCTTGCCTTATCCCAGATCTCAGCACGCTTCCCCATGCCTATGAATACAACTTCCTTATCCAGATGTGCAAATGTACGAAGTACAGAAGGGATTAGAGTTCTGCCTTGCTTATCAAGGTCACCGTCCGCTGCGCTTCCCTGAAAGAAATACGCAAACGCACGTGCTTTTTTATCAGTGGTGGTTGGTAATGCGTTAAGTTTTTCTTCAAAAGCGGTCCATTCTGCTTCCGGGTATACATACAGACAATTCTCCATTCCCTTCGTAATGACGAAATGCTCCCCTAAATCGTCACGAAACTTAGCCGGAATGATCAGACGCCCTTTGGCATCAATATTATGACTGTACTCTCCTTTCAACATAGGACTCTCCTTTTTCCAATGGTATAACACCGGACTTTGCTTTCAGAGCTACGTTTTTAGCTTTCATCCTGCATCATCCACTTTTCTACCACTTTGTTCCACTTTTCACCACTTTCTACCACTTGAACCCATTGTAAACTACTTTTTTGCTGTTTTCAACCCTTTTTAAGAAATTAAGATAATTTTAAGGCAAAAAAATAGTGAACAGAAAATGCTTCTGTTCACTTATTCTTTCTAGATTTATTTTATACTATTCAGCTGTTGTGTCACTATTTCCAGCTAATGACTGGCTCAAAGTTGTCATTGCCGAATAATCAACCGTTACCTTTTCCGTCGGCTTTTTCGACTCATATATATTATGTACAGAATAGCCTGCACATCCGATCAAAGCAACTGCTATTACACATACTGCACATCTTCTGATAATGTTCTGAACCTTTTCTTTCTTCATGTTCTTTTTACGGTTTTTCTTTTCATCTTTATATCTGTCTACTTTAGCCTGGCTCATAGTTTTTTGCTCCTTTTCCAATCAATGTATTCATTCTATCATATCTGATAAAATTATACAACTACAATCACTCCGCCATCAGCCGCATACATACTACTGATTCCTGCCGTATCCAGAATAATAACATCTTTAAACGATGCACGTTCAAGAAGCATATCTCTTACAGCCTTTGCTCTTTCCTCACAATTGCAATGTGAAATCGCTAAAATCTTTTCCTGTGTATTCTTCATATTGGCTGCTACTTCATCCACCATCTTAGCCAGTCCCTTTTTTATTCCTCTTGCCTGCGAAAGCTGCTGTATACTGCCTTCCGGAGTTGAACCCATAACCGGTTTAATATTAAGTGCCGTTGCGACAACAGCCTTTAGTCCTTTCAATCTTCCATTTTTCTTAAGTATATCAAGTGTTTCCAGTACAAAATATGTGTGTTGCTCTTCAATATAAGATTCAACTGTTTCGATCACTTCCTGAAAACTCATGCCCTTTTCTTCACATTCTGCTATCTTCAGACCGATCAATGTCTCACCTACGGATGCTGATCTTGAATTAAACACGTAAATGTCTTTCTCTCCATACTCTTCTTCATACAGATTCTTTCCTAAAACAGCACTATTATATGATCCACTAAGTTCTGCCGACAATGTCACTGCATATACATGTTCCGCATCGCAATGATATTCTTCCATATATCTTTCCGGCGACGGACATGATGATTTCGGACATTCACCCGATGCTTTTACTCTTCTTAAAAAGTCCGCCTGGTCAAAACTCTCATCATCAACAATATGATGTCCATCTACATCGATCTGCAGAGACGCCGTCTCAAAATGGCCCGACTTCTTCATTTCTTCTGTTAATTCTCCACAACTATCTATGATAACTTTGTAACTCATGTTCTTCCTCCTAATGTGACCTTACATGAGTGTTTTATATAATTGATACAAAAACTCTTTTTCGGTCGCTTATTTCTATTAGAAGTAGTTTTAAATACTACATTATTCATCATAGCATATTTACACAAGAAATGAAAGTCTTTTATTCCGCAATTTTTATCCTTGCTGAAACCCCCAGTGCCAGTCCCATCTCAGCCATCAAAAACAACACCGAAGTTCCTCCGTAACTGATAAACGGAAGTGTAATTCCCGTTGTCGGGATACAGTTAATTACTACCATTACATTTAATATTACCTGCAATGCAATATGTGCAAATATTCCGGTTACGATCAATGATCCGTAAAGATCCGGCGCATTCTGTGCAATAAACAAAAGTCTGTACAATAACATACCGAACAATATCAGAACCATAATTGCACCAAACACTCCCAGTTCCTCACATATAATAGAAAGGATCATATCATTCTGTACTTCCGGAATGATCATTTTCTGTGCACTGTTTCCTAGACCTTTACCAAAAAAACCACCAGATCCTATCGCATACAATGCCTGCATGATCTGATATCCACCTTCCGACGCATATTTTTCCGGATTCAGCCATACAAGAATACGGCGCAGACGGAAGCTTCCGCTCGTTTCCATCATTGTTCCCAGAATTCTTGCACCGGCAATCGCAAGAACAATTCCCACACCTGCTATGCCGACAAATATCTTCGTCTTCGGATGTACTACAAATATCGTGATACAGGTTATTCCCATCACGATAATCGCTGTACTCAAATTGTCTGTGATCAGATAAACAACTGCCGCCGAAAATCCTCCCCATGCCAGTACTCTTATTACTCCCCTCCAGGGTTTAATCTCCTTACCCATCGTACAGATCAGTGCCGGAATAAATAATATAACAGCAATTTTGGCTATTTCTGCAGGTTGAAGCTGCTGTCCAAATGGAAGTTTGATCCACCTTTTTGCGCCATTTACTTCCTTTCCCAGTGGTGTCTTTACTAAAAACATCATAAAAATAGAAAAGAAATAAAATAACTTCGATTTATTTATGTACCAATGGTAGTCAATCTTACTTACCAGCCACATTCCTATAAAACCAACAATGCAAAATAATAATTGTCTTTTAAAATAAAACAGACTGTCCCCATTCTGTTTCATCATTGCGCTATAAGAACTTGTACTATATAGCATAACCAATCCAAAACATACAAGACAAATCAGTATTGCCAGCAGACTATAATCAAAGTAAACAATTCCACTCCTTTTCTTTTTCCTTGTCATTTTCACATTTTTGTGCTCTTTATTAACTTCTTTTACCATATTTCTACTCTCCAATCGTATCTATTATACTCAGATACGTTCTTAAAAACAACTGTCTGATTCACAACTTTCATTAATTTTCATACAATATTATTGCATAACATTAACGAAAGGAGTATTTTAAATGCCAAATTATCGTTATAATACACCTGATTATATGCGCCAGAACAATTCTAACGGATGTCATGTAGGCGGGAGCCGAACAATGCCGGCTTCTGTATCGCCATCCACTCCTTCCAGATCGTGCTGCAATATTCATGAACACGACAAATTAAGCGGGCTCCCAATTGCTATGGCCTATGTTCCGTGGCAGGAATGGCGTTCTCTTTATGAAGTCGAAAAAGGATTCCGATGTGGAACTATTTTTGCGGAATTAAATCTCCCATTCTGTTGGAAAGGTGGTGCGGCCAGATGAACGAAAACCGACCTTGTAAAAAAGAGCTCCTGGAATGGATAAATATTGTCAGTTTTGCTGTAGACGATGTAAAATTATTTCTCGACACTCACCCAAATTGTACCGAAGCACTGGATTTTTTTGATGAATTTAAAAAGCAACGCGTGCAGGCCTTAAAAGAATATGCCAAATATTACGGTCCTCTCACGCTTGATACGGCAACTACACAGATGGATTATTGGAAATGGATTAATGATCCGTGGCCATGGCAGGAAGGGGGATGCTAATTTATGTGGAATTATGAGAAACGATTACAATATCCTGTTAAGATTACTCAGACTAACCCGAAAATTGCCCAGATTATCCTTACTCAATTCGGTGGACCAGATGGAGAACTCGCTGCATCTATGAGATATCTGGCCCAGAGATATACTATGCCTTATAAGGAAGTTACCGGAATTCTTACGGATATAGGTATATCTGTATCGATATTGCGCCATTATTTTTCTATGAATGTAGTCTCCAGAATTTCTGTCTTATAAGAAGCCTTTTTCCCAGAGGTTTTTATTTTCAAGCGAATTCCTACCGGAATTTCTTTCAACCAGATATCTAATATGTTTCCCTTATGTAAATCAATCCGTTCTAAAATCTCTTTGTAAATCAATTCATTATCCCCATGTATATCCATAATGTCATCCAACGCTTTGATGTACTGTTCCATAATATCTGTCTGGGAATTGTCGAGCTTTTCCCGGCATTTTGCATCTGTCAGTTCCTTATTCAAGTGCTCGAGCTTTTCATTATACCATTCTGTTTGGCTTTGCAGATCTTCCTTAGATATAATACCTCCCAGCATCAGATCAATTGCTTTTGTCTTCTTAAATGCAATCTGATCAATTTGCTTTTCCAGTTTCTTAACGTCTAATGTCTGATCCTGTTTCTTCCTTATATAATTGATTTCTTCCAGTATCTCTTTCTTTAAACTCTCACGCTCGCTCTGTATCAATGAAATACAGTAGTTCATGCATGTTTTTAAGGATTCTTCATTCACAGATATATTATCACATCCTATTTCTTTACCATCTGCATCCTGTTTCTTTCTGCCGTATTGAGCTGCTGCTATACATCTCCATGTTTTACTGGCACTTCCATCCTTCCGTTTCCTTATCCTGCTTATATATCTCCTTCCGCACTCTGCACAAAATACTTTGCCACTGCACCAGTACCTGTTGCTGTATTTCGACTTTTGCTTTTCTGATGGCGACCGCCGTAACAGTTCCTCTTGCGTACGTTCCCATAGATCCCGTGAAATAATCGGCTCATGGTGCTCTTTAATATAAACCATGTTCTCTTCCCCACGATTATATTTCTTTTTGTGCGTAAGATAATCTGGGGTAATTGTTTTCTTCTGCATCAGATCCCCGACATATTTCTCATTTTTCAAGACTCTCAGAATTACCACATTGCTCCACAACGCAATCCGCTTCGGACGCATTCCTTCTTCTTGTAATTCTCTTGCAATTACATGTGTACCCTTTCCTTCATTTGTATACTTATGAAATATTGCCCGGACAATCTCTGCTTCTTCTTCATTTACATATAATTTTCCGTCCTTCACTGTATAGCCTAGTAAGTCTCTTCCAAAGACCACTCCTTTTTCCATCTGACGTCTCTGTCCCCACTTCACACGTTCCGACGTCTTTCTTGATTCTTCCTGTGCGATACTCGCCATGATCGTTAATCTGAATTCGCCATCCGATTGTCTGGTGTCAATATTATCAAGTGTGAAGATTACCCCAACTCCGAATTTTTTCAGTTCTCTTGTGTAGGACAGTGTATCAACGGTGTTCCTTGCAAATCGAGAAACTTCCTTGGTAATAATAAGATCTATTTCTCCTGATTCTGCTTCTGTTATCATTTCCATAAAGCCTTTTCGCTTTTTGGTCTGTGTTCCGCTTATGCCTTCATCATAAAATACGTTTACAAGTTGCCATCCTTCGTGTCTGGTAATATAACTTGCAAAGTAAGTACGTTGATTATCAAGTGAATTCGCCTGATCGTCCTTGTCGGTTGATACTCTGGCATAAGCCGCAACTCTCAACTTCTTGGTCATTGTATTTCACTCCCTTTAACAAACAGGCAACGCATAACAACGTTGCCCGTTCTTTTTATCATTTATTTTTATTTAGTAAACGATTGAGTTCTTCCTTTGATAAAAGTTTCCTCTGGTATAATTCCTTATATATACCGTTTTTATATGCACTCGTAAACTTGTTTTTATTCATCTGATTCGTGCTCCTTTCCTGTAATTTCTTTTCCATATTTGATTTCTATCCGAATCATCTTTTTTACTTTCAGTATATGGCTGTACGTTTTTCCATATTCTGCATTTATCAATTGGAAAATGGATATATACCATCATATTTCTTACCTGCCTTCCGTATTGTTGCTTATTTCAAATTTACTATGTTCCTCTTTCCAGAACTGTGACATCGTTACAATTGGTCCTCCTATCTTATGTCCGGATTTTTCAATATCTCCAATGGTTAATGCCTGTCCTTTCCGCAGATTCTTCAATACCATCGCAACTCGTTCATATGCGACAGGATCTATCTGTTGTGCTATGCTTCGAATGTCTTGTTCACTTGGATGAAAGTACAGCTTAACAGCCGTTTGTCCCAACGCCGCAATTTCTTTCTTATTGAAAACACTTAACGACTGCGTTGCCAGCACCAAGCTTATTCCGTACTTACGTGACTCTGTAAGTAACTCAAATAGTGCAGAATTTTTCTTCAATGTTAAGCTCTGAATTTCATCAATGCAGACAACATCAATCTCTGAAAACTGACGATATCGGAGTTGACGCCATACTACGGATAATATAATCTCCGTCAACTGTATCTGCGTTTTAGGATTTATACCTGCCAAAGAAATAATGTTTATTTTTCCAGATTCTATCTGCTTAGTGCTTGGTCTCAACAGATTACCATTAAGAATCCCCCACAAACGACTGCGAACACCTTCTGCAGAGTTTCCTTTTTGCTCTTCTAAGCATCGGCTTATTGTATACATTTCTGTTGCATCCTTAGCCTTATGCTCAGCTGCATATTCTACAGCTGTACGCAGACAGCATATTTGCCGATCACCAAGGTTTTGACCTGAGGCCAAAATGTCGGCTACATACATGACCTGTACCATCTTTTCTTCCATGTTCTCAGCGTCCCGAATACTATCCAGTAGTCTAAGATCCAAACCATCTGCAAGAACCGAAATTACATTCTTGTAATTTTCTGGAATATTATAATGTGTTCCATCCTTGTCAAGGACAATGACGGTTTTCCCTTCTCTGACAGCTTCCATCTCTATATCTGTCATCCTTACAGACTTTCCACTTCCTGACATTCCTGTAATTAACACATGTGTATTCATTGACATTCGTGATATTTCGATTTTCTTATCTCCTACAATTCCTATATAATTTTTAATCATTCTTTTCGGCTTCCTTTCCATAATAAATATCTTCCAAGCACAGTCCATCCACCAATAAATATAATTTTTGGAGCTTCAAAGCTCTGATTTTTTGTCTATTACCAACACTTTTCACAGTTATTTTGACCGAGTAATCACCACTGGCATCACAAATCAAAATTGCTTCTTCTTTTAATATAGATTTCAATTCATTGACAGAAACCATTTCTAAAACTCCTTCGCAGACCTTTCGAAGCATTATGTCCGTCATATAGTAATATTCGTCGTCATACCATATTGTAGACTCCCGGCATAGCTGACATGACATTTCCTCGTTTAAGTCAAACATCCGCAAGTCCTGATTTTCCAATACATACTTACCAATCTGACTTTGGAGTTCTTCGCGTACTTCTTTAGAAGCATGAACAATATCCTCCGAAGTTTGCAGAACTCTTTGCATAAATTTTTCAAGTTCATCACATATATTAACAGACTCATTATCATTCAATTTATGCACCTTTTTTAAGTATTCCAACAATACCATTTCCACAACCTCTAATACTTGATTCATGGAAGTCCCCTCAACACTTCTATTTTTGAAATTCTGTTGAAAATCTTTTGTATTCTCAATAATATATTCTTTCAAAGTTTTCAGCTTTAATTGAAATTCCGCATCATCCAACACTTTTACATCCATTTCACGTATTCGTAGAAAATTATGTTGTATTCGCAAATAACTCGGAAGCACTCCACCGGTTACCAGTACCGGCAAAAAGCCTTCTTTCCCAAGAAATTCTTCAGCCTGTTCTTCTTTCATTCCTTGAGTAATCAATTTCAAACCCACTTCAAAATTTTCCATTATTTGCATCTTACGTTCAATTATCTTTCCGTTACCCGCTTTAGCAACATAAGTTTTCATGAAGTGTTTTGCCATCATAAAATCATCTGCTATCAGGATTATTCCTTCTTCTAACTGACGTCCCATATCTTTCATAATTTCTCTGATGAAAGATAACATAAACACCTGAACTGGAATACTCTTTATTTCGCTTTCTTCAAAAAACTTTGCCATAACAATTCTTCCTCCTCGATAAAAACGAATTCACCATTTTTCTGTTTTGTCCACCCTAAATGCTTCATCACTGTAAAAGTCTCCTTGCTTGACTCCATCAGATGGCTCATAAGCTTTTCCGCATAGTCCTGCTTTTTTCTAGGACTACTTGCATATATCACCCCTCCACAAGTACCAAGCTTTCGTGTTACATATTTAATATCGAAAATATGTTTTTCCTCCATGACACAGCACTTTTCCTTTCCATCGATAGTAAATCGAAAAATCCAAATTCCAGAATCTCCCTCAACTGATACCACTCGTATCATTTTCTTGACCTTAAAATTAAATATTCTTCTTTTTTCAGAACGAATATTCAGATTTTTCGTTATACAATATATTTCTCCACTTACATCAACAATTACCTCCTGATACTGAGCTAACTCATTTTCTTTTCTAGCTTCTCGAGAACACATTTTCTGCCATTCCCGTTCTGCCTGTCCCTGACTTTTGATGTTTTCAATTGCTGCCTGTTTTTGTACATCCAACCAATTCTTTTGGGAAATTTTCTCAAGTTCTGGATCACCTGGAGATACTGGTTGATTGTACCCGTAATTGTAATGCATGTTTTCCATACACATCTCCCTTTCTTACTGTTGCCCGGTTTTTTTCTATTTTCAATTTTCAATGTGCAAATTTTATCGATATTTTTGTATTTTTCAGAAGTTTATTTTGAAAAACATCAAATATCCGGGCACCACTTAACTATCATTGTAGTAATCTTTCATTCTCTATTCCCCTTTCCATCATTTTCGGATCCGTTGCATCTATCTTACTTTTTTATCCCATTTTTATACATTTTCGTTATTTCCTTAACGATATTTTTTGTTTTTGACATACAGCTATACCAATGATATAATTAAATATTAATATTTTATTTTTCACTTTTGTATTTCTACGCAATAAAAAAAGTTGGGCATCACTCCCAACTTTTCATCAATAATTCCAAACATTGAAAACGTCTTTTATCCTTCTCCACTGGAAACTTTTCTATCATAACTGAATGCTGTTCCGATACTAGCCAGCTCTCAACCATCTGCTTTAAATATGTACGCTTCTCCTCTTCTTGTAAACTTTCTTTTTCTTCTGCCTCATATATCTCTGTACAAATTATATTTGGATCATCTTCATCCATTCTATCAATAACAGATATTTCCCAGTCATGCATTATCCTAGGTAGTATATTTTCTATAAATTTTTCTTGCTCATTTTCCATTTGTTCTTTTATGACTTGCAGTATAAATGTCTTTTTTAAATAATCCAAGTCTTTTTCAAAACACACTTTATTTACGCGCTCAAACTCCAACCATTTATTATCTCCTGTTGGCTGAATTATTTCTCTATTTATATCAGGAGCGTTTATCCTATTATTATTACATGCTACATATATTTCCCTTTTCTCTTCTTCTATGCCATATACCACCTGTATATTCTGAGAAATGCGCCACCAAAAGAATCTTTGCATCGGAAATTCCTTTTCTAATTCAGCAATCCATTTCTGTCGGATTCTTTTTCCGTCAGATTCTGCTTCTTTTCTATATATAACCGCATATTTCATTATATCTTGCATAAGTTCTGTATACTGAATATTTCTTATACGAAGATAATTATTTAAACACTGAATATTTTCTTTGCACAAACATTGCGGATTTTCTACTGCACATCTTATTATGCTTTTTACATATAATAATCTAATGAACAAATTAGGCATATCCCGTATATTGGTAATCATATTTCGAATCACTTTATTTTCTCTTATGATTCTTTTGAATTCTTTATCTGTTTCTTGTGCAGATAAATTTCCAAACAATTCAGCCAATAGTATATCAACATTGAGATTTGTAATTTTCTCCCATATATATTGAAAATCATTTCCTGTGTCATTCAAATTTTGAACTATCTTTTTCAAGTCATCAATTTTAATCCCATCACCTGTATGGGTAATAAAATTCATAAACCGTTCATTTGCCAACACAAAAAAATTAACTTCTCTAAAATATGATTCTAATCTTATGATGTTGTCCTCTTGGATAGGTAAAAAATATACTTTTTGTTTCTTTCCCAGATATTTATCCCTCAATCGTTTCATATCTGGTATCAAATTATCCATTATATTTTTTGCTTTAGCATCCGCTTCTTTATCATTTGTATGCATTTCATCTATTTTTCTATAATCACCTTTTCCTATATCAATGTATTCTATTAACTCTTCCAATGCCTCCACATCATCTGTTATTTCCAAATCTACTTTATATTCTTCCATTCTTTCTAAACGTTTTAAGTTATAAATAATCATCTGTGCTATTTCAAAATAGAGGAACTCCACCTCACCCAAATATAAATCTAATAATTCAGTCAATCTACATGTATTTCCAGTAACATGCTGTTGTAAATGCTGTTGTAAACTTTCATTGTCTGGTATTAATTTATGAAATATCTGATGCCATACTCCTTGTGAGTTATTATTCTCATTCCGATTTATATCTTTTACATCATTCAATATGTTCTTCTTTATAGCTTCTTCGGCTCTTTCATCATTGAATATTTTTGCCTTTTCTTTTATAAAATCTTTTATTCGTTTATCTAATAAACCGTCTTCTATATCTGTAGTGATAAATAAACCTTCTCTTTCCAATTCTTCTTTATTATTAATTCTCATTCGAATGCCTTTCTTCTTATTTCACATGTCTCTTTATATAGCACATCATACTACCTTACAAATTCTTGCGCAATTATTTTGTCGCTCAAAAGGTACACCTTCCGACACACTATAAAATAATTCTCTTTCATGTGTCGAAAGGTGTTATTTCACTTTTGGCATATATGCCACTACCCGTCGAACCTTTTGATACGCTTATCCTTCCCGTTCGTACTTCTTCACAACCCGGTAGAAGCTACTTGGCGACATCTCCAATCTTCGCATTGCTTCTTTCGCCGTAAACTTATTTTCTTTCCACTGCTGGTACACCATCGGAAAATCATCCGGTACTTTTAACTTCGGTCTGCCCAGATGCTTACCTTTCATCTGGGCGGCTTCTATTCCCTCTCTCTGTCTCTGGCGTGTCGTATTCCGTTCATTCTCTGCTATGCTTGCCAGAACTTCAATTAATATATTTTCCACCATCTGAATTATCCATTCCTGCCCCTTCGGTACCTGTATCATTGACGTTGGCAAATCCAAGATCATCAGACGTATATCGTGTTCTTGAAACCATCGGATTTCATTTTTTAAATCATTCTTATTTCTACTTAATCTGTCAAGCGAGCATATATACAACACGTCACCTGCGCGCAATCCCAATTGCCCCTTCAAAGCCTGATATCCCGGTCTTTCCAATGTTGCCCCGGATTGCTTATCCACAATAATCTGATCTTTTTCAACATATTCCTGTAATCTTAATATCTGGCGATCCAGATGTTGCTCCTTACTGCTTACCCTTGCATAGCCGTATATCTTACTCACACTTCATTTCCTCGCTATTCCAGATACTAATTTTCCCTGTTTTTCTTTTATAAGTATAAATATTATCGGATAGTCTTTCTTCCTCATCCACATAATCCCGATTAATATCTTCAACCATTTTCTTTACAGAATCCATATCCAGTATATTATCTTCTTCGGCAAGCAATAACACCTCATTCACAGATGATGGCAATATCAACAGATCGGATTCTTTTTTATCTGCCAGATCCTGTAACAAATCTATTCTTAACATTCCACTTGCTCCACGAAGTTTTGAACGGTTCAACAACACACACAATTCACTTTCTATTCGTAATCCCAACAACTGCTCCATTACATCTTCGTAGGAAATAATTGCATAATCTGCCTTTGCAAAATTTTCATAAGCCACACTTATCAACTCATCCTTGGTGATCTTCCATTGCTCCAGAAGTCCAGATGTAATTGTCATCTTAAAATCTTTATCCTCTCGCAGATTCACCGTAAAAACAATCGCCAAATCCAGTATCTTTTCATATACCATTTTCTCTTTCTTTAATCGTTCCTGATTCCATTCATAATTAATTACTTCTACATTTACCCCGGATTTCATAACTTCCCATGGTTCTATAACTTTATGAACATCCACTTTTCTTCGATCTCCCAGTATCTCTATTGCTACTTCTACGGCTGTCTTCATCCCCTGTTGACAATAAAGATCATAGAACTCTCTTGTCCGAATCCTTGGTGTCAGATTCTTTCCTTCTTCTTTACACGTAAGCATCTCCACCTGTAAGTCATTATTCTTCAGGCAATTCTGTTCCTGAAGCTCAATACCTTCGCTCAGTGTATTCTTTAACTGCTCCCAGAAGTATTCTTTGAATCCTTCATAGCTCATGTTATTTTCTATCATTTTATCTTTCCTCCAACTTCATTTATTGTCTGTAATTCTTTATACAATTCCATTCCATCGTGAATCCCTACACCATATGCAAGCCTTGAGCATATATTATTCTCTGCACACACTGAATTAACGATTTCTTCAATATCTCTAAACGCATCCTCTGATACCTTACTCTTAACCTTATTTACAAGCTCATATGTCGCTTTCATTGCTTTTTCGTACTCTTTACTGCGTATGAGCATCTTCTCTGAAATTGTATAAAATCTCCACTCTTCGAAGATTCCGGTCAAAAACTCCAGTTTATATTTCTTTCTTCTTCTCATTTACGCACATTCCTCCTGATATACAGTATCGAAAATATTTTCGCCATTGATCTCACTCATGTCTGCTCCTATCTCATTCTTAATGGTTTCATCTGTAGATAATGCATTCCTGAATTCAGATTTCAGTGGCGCATACTTTAATGCTTTCTTAATGATCGTCTTCAACGCCATTGATTCGTAATTGGTTCTCCACGGACTAAACGAAGAATCAAAAGCTTTAGAATATTCTTTTGCAAAATCGTCCATAGCCGTTTTACTCATAACTTCGAATCCAAATCCTCCATTGGTCAGCTTAAATAATCCATAGAATAGTCTTATTTCTCCCCGTTCTCCTAATGTCGGTCTGTGATTCAGGCACGGGTTAAGTCCCAGTTCATACTCAAATTCATCATTCTCGTAGACGGTATGAGCCGTAATAATCTGCATATTTGGATTCCGATAACTCAGATCAATCAATCCTTTATACCCCAACTGGAACTGACACTCCATCTCGCCTTTATTATTGTATGGAATTAAAAATGCCTGTCCCAGTGGCGTATTTGGCTCTAAACCTAATTGCGCTGCATTCATCAACGCCGCTAAGAATGACATCGGTGTACATTCATTCAGCTTTGGTGTTGTGTTCAATGCAGATAATGCCATTCTGGTAAATCGTTCTGGTGTGATCACTTCCGGCAGTGCTTTCTTGATCTGTGGTTCCATCACTTTTATCATGTCAGCAATACTCATAGATTTTTTTAGTTTGGTTCCTGCCTTGGTACTTTCTACCTTTCTGGCTAATTCCTGTTTGATCTCGTCTGTTTTCCCTACTGTCATTTCAATTCTCCTTCTTTCACGTATTAAAAAAGAGATGAGCCGTTATAGACTCATCTCTCTTTCATTTCTTCTATCTGATTAATAATCCTCGTCCTCTACTTCCGATATTCCAAATAGAACTCTCATATAATCCTGTTTTTCATTCAAAATACGGATAATAGAAATTTCCTCTTCCTCAATACGATAAAACACATAATTTTTCTCATTGAATATATATCGGTAATCCGTCAGAACCCCAACTACCGCCTGTACTTCTACCCCTTTATAAGGAAATACTTCCAGACCTCTTATTGCTCCCGTTATATTCTTCAACACACGCTTTTCAACTGTTTCATTATTGAACTTTTCCATTATTGAAGCACTGATACGTTGTAAATCACGCAATGCTTCCGGTGTATATCTGACCTTCATTATATTAACCCCAAAGCTTTCTCAACTTCGTCCGCAGATAACCACCCTTCTTCTCTTGCGGAACGTTCACCTTTTTCCAGTTCAGACATTAATGTCAGTGTCGCTTTCATTTTATCATAATCTTTCATATCTAAAATTACATATTCTCCTCTGCCGTTCTTCGTCAGAAATACTGGCGCACCTTCACTTGTCTCTTTTAATACTTCTGTATAATTTCTCAGATCTGAAATCGGTTTAATATTTGGCATTACTGACACTTCCTTTCTCTTCTTTTCTTTAGTATACCAATTCCCATCTGATTTTACAACACAAATTAACACGTTAATTTTACAGCATTTACGCTGCACTCACAATAAACCGTCTGCTTATAGACGTCCGCTTAAACCTGTCATAAATCTCTGGCTCCTCTGCTTTTATTCTCTTCCTATCCAAATCAGTACGTTGACTTGCCTTCCAACTAATTCTGTAATTATCGGCTTTTGCTTTTTCCGCATTCCCCATCATCATTTTGATCTCCTGTTCAATAAGACTCACTTCTTTAGTCATCTTATCGATTAATTCTTTCAGTTCATCTCTTCTTTCCAATTGCTTCTGATATCCACTCAGTTCTATGGTTTCGTCTACTGGATCACTGAAATATTCTGCAATCACTTTATCTGCAAGCTTTGAACCATCTGGTGCCGGAATCACTCCTGCCTGTACATGATTATTCCAGAAATCGGCTTCTATATGAACCAAATTCTGAATCATCTCTTCATCCCGTTCCAGGCAGTATACCTTGAATTCTGTTCCGTAGATTAATACTGCAACATACCACCTATCCGCATTCATAACTGACATATAGTGATAGCATTGAATCTGATAAGAAAGAGGAATTTTATCATCTTCCCATTTATCAGCTGAAAATGGACTTGCTGTCTTACATTCTAATCCGGCATTTTCACCGACAATCATACGATCTACGTCGGCAAGCATAAATGGTTTCTCTTCATCATAGAACATTGCATTTGCTCTCCGTACTTTCTTTCCTGTTTCTTCCATAAATCTTCTCGCAACGTATTCTTCCAGATCCCGACCTTCTCTCATAGCTTCGTTATCGAATTCTTCAATTTCATCCGTTCTTTTATCAGTATACACTTGTATCGCTGTACGATACGGATTCAAACCACAGATTGCCCCTGCATCTGATCCTCCGATGCCACCTTTTCGGTATTTCAGCCATTCTTTTTTATCCAAATTCAACGTTGATACTAATTTCTTCATACACGCTTCTCCTTTACGCAATCTTCTCTTTCATATCAGACATGACATTTTCTACTGCCTGTTCCAGTTCATGTTCTTGTGAACTAACGGTATCCATCCATTTTTCATAGACTAAAGATAAAAGACTGGAAATCTCCATACATTTTTGCAACTGCTCTGTTTCCAGCTTTTCACTTATATTCACCAGTTCTTCATAAATGCGTATCATACAATCAATCTCATATGCATGATCGTAAATCTCCTGTTTTGACATCTGCATCATTCTGAATTTGAAAGATTTTAATTCTGCTGATATCTTCCAGCAAAATCTTCCTTCTGCCCTGTTCCTGTCCATTTCGTCCTCCTTATGCACTCAGCACCAGCTGATAAGCTCTGTCGATCAATGGATTGCCATCTACTGTTTTTGCGAACATATTTTCCTTATAATTCTTGGTCCTTCGTAACGGATTCGCATGGGTAGCGAAATCACTGACCGCATTAATGAAACGGTATGCATTCTTTCCTACATCCTTCAGATCAGGTGCATCGAAATATCTCATCTTCATATCTTCCTGTAAGCGTTTCATATTTCTGAACTGTTGTGGTGTTGCACCGTCTTCTATCGGTAACAGGATTTCAATATAATCCATGACTTTTTTATCCGATAATGTAATCTTCCGAAGATTTTCAAATTCTTTTCCCAATTCTTCCATATAGCGGTCTGCAAGGAATAATGTGTTCTTGGCTTCTTCCATCTTATCTTTTACATTTCCTGTATGATTCATAGACCATGATCTCTTTGCGGTCTGTAAAGCAAGATTCAGTGTGTTGCAACAAACCACACGGATTGGTGTAATAGCTACCTTTACTGCACCTGATCCATCATGTGTATTAGAGAACAGCAGATACGGACTGATTCTCTCCCCGGAAATAATGTATTCATGAGGTAAATGTGCCAGTAACCAGACACTTTTTCCACCCTGTAAGGAACCGGCTGTTTCATACCGTACACCTTCTCCTAACAGTGCATCCGTAAAAGAGAACGCTTCTTCATTCTGGACGATCTTATATCTGTCTGTAACCACACCTAATACCTTACGGTCACTATCTCTGACATTTGCCTTATATCCCTGCACCAGTTCATTCTGACCTGTATATACCGGCTCCTGCACTACATGCCAGTCTAATCCCGCCAGAATCAACGCATCCTTTGATGTCGGTGCTTCCTGTACCTTTGTTCCTAATCCGTGCCACGGTGTCTCTCTTACATAAAACATACTTTCTACATTTGCTGCCATAATAAATTTCCTCCTAAATTTCATTTTTTAATTTTTCTTAGTTGTCTGAATCACATACTTCTTTGATAATGGTTGCCGCTAAGCCTAATGCTGCCAGTAATATCTTATCCATGTTTCACTCACTCCCTTCTGGATTTTTGTATAAAATAAGACAGAACCCGTTATGGATTCTGCCTTGGTTTAATTGTTATTCATGATTATAATATATAATTGAAATTATTGACTTTTACAAGTTACATTCATTATTCAAGTCTATCATTTATAATCTGTACATAACCTCCTGTAAAATTAACTGTGTCATCTTCCGCAAGTCCTTTAAACTTTGTGAAAACGAGTAAATCATCTCCATTTATTACTCCTTTAAAATCACCGTGCAAAACAACAGATTCATTAGAACACGGGTCAAATCCTGTATATATAATTTCTCCATCTGAATTTTTGGACTTTTCTATATTTTGCATAATAATTCCGTAACAATTTTTTGCAAAGCTAACGCCTCCTTGAGGATTAGTTTCTCTTTTCAAATCATCAATTGTATAGTTCAATCCATCAATAAACTCAAATTTATCAAGTGATATGGACATGTCCGTATCTAATAATGCATGTCTTATTTTTTCAGGAAACATATCCGCTTTAGGTGTTCCATCATCATTATACCATGCTCCAAGAATTACCTCATCGAAATAATCCCCATCATCTCCCATTGCAGTTCCATCTCCTACCTTAACGACATCTGTATCACATTGATTCGGATCAGCTTTATCTCTAAGGATCTCTATCTCTGGTCTATCATCATACTCTGTCTCTGCCGGTGCTTCATAACAAATCAAGCCGTCGGCATTAACATACATTCCCTCAATAATTGTATCACTGTCGTTATCACATAAAGGTTTTTCGTCACCTTCTACATCTGACACTACTCCAACGTAAGAATAAGCATCCAGCACATTACCCTTTTTATCTGTTACCTTACCATCATCATTTATATAAAGTAATTTATTTGCCACATCTTTATCCATGTCTCCCGTAATCTCTGTATCAGATTTTTCCTCTTTCGTCTTATTATTCTTTTTTGTTGATTTGTTGTCTTCTTTTGTTGTAGTAGATGTACTTTTATTATTACTTTTGCTTTGACCTCTTCCTATACCGATACCTATTCCAACCAAACCCAAAACAATTACAATTGCTACAATACCAATCACTTTATTCTTATGCTTTGGCTTCTGAGTATTTATTTCTTCTGCTGATTTCGCTTCCTCTGTATTATTATCCATACTCTCTACTGGTTCTCCGCAGTTAGGACATACTTTCCACTCGTCTTTTAACTCTGTCCCGCACTTTTTACAAAACATACTTTTCCTCTTTGTTTCTATATACTAAATAATATTTCTTCGCTCTGCTTCTTCAATAACTAATTGCTTTTGCCAACGTTTCAAATTAGGATTGTTATTGCGTGTTTCATATAAATTTTTTATTTCACTATCCGTCCTACGCATCAAATCTTTTTTGGTAGCTTTTATCATTTCTTTAGCTTTTTTATCAACTTCTTCTCCAAATGCTTTTCCTGCTTTTGACATCAAACCTTTAAAATCCATTTTATATTCCTCCTTTTAAAAATCATCTTTATTTCGTGCTATATCAAAGATCATTTTTCGTTCGCTTAATTCTCGTTTCGCTACTCGCTTTGAAGAACGTAATAGGTCTTTTGGTGTATCTTTCATACTTGCTTGCTTAGATCTGTTACAATGCTTACAAATACACTGCAAATTTGTTTCCCTATCACTTCCACCATATTTTTGAGGAATTATATGGTCAATATCCATATCCCCCTTTCGAAAGCTTCGTCCGCATTTCACACACCGATACCATCCGTTATTATTGTCGTAAGCATCATTTTTTGAAAAATATTTTTCTCTGTAACCCATTTCAAACCTTCTCTCTTTAATAAGAATTCATATGATTTGTAGCACTTTTATAAATCAAGCTACGTTTTATAGTTAAAATTATACGACAATAAATATTATTTTGCAACGTTTTATCGAATATTATTAACGATATATTTATAGATTGGCGGTGAAATATTGTTTAAGGTTTTAGAGCGTATCACATACTACAGAACCCAAAAAGGATGGACGGAATATCAACTTGCGGAAGAGTCCGGTTTAACCCAATCAACGATTTCCTCATGGTACCGTAAGAACATGGTCCCTTCTATTCCTTCATTAGAGAAAATATGTACAGCTTTTGGCATTACCTTATCCCAATTTTTTTCTACAGAAGAAGCTTCATTTTCCCTTACACCACTTCAGAAAGATCTATTAGAGGCATCCGGACATCTTACAGAACCACAGCAACAAGCTTTAATAGAATTTTTTAAGCTTCTTTAAAAGACAGAAGAGTTGCCCGCAATAGGCAACTCTTCTAATATATCCTCATTTTTTCAATTATGATTAAGATTTATCGTAAATGGCTTTAAAAACATCTTCTCCCTATATTCTTCATATGACACATCACGCTTTGTATAAAATACATTTACACTTGTAATATCTTCTATATGAAATCTGTCTTTCCGTCCATTCTGCAATTCATCAAATTTATCTTTTGCAAATGCTTTCGCTTTCTCAAAATCTTTCTCACCCTTTACCTTATAATGCGGTGTATACCTTCTGGCATTCCGTGCCTGATACCAATTGTTGTATACTCCATATCCTCTTGTTCCCGCTACACCATAGTATTTTCTCATGATTGTGATCCTCCTTATATTCATTCTTTATTCGTATGTATTGTTATCTGTTATTTTTTATTCTTAATTAACGTTATGCTGTTGTCACCATAAGCTGATTCAACGATTCCATAGTGTAAACGGTCTTATCGGTATTCCCATCTGTTCCGCAGCTTCTCTTTTCATCATTCTCTGATAAAAATAATCCGTCCACTCGATTTCTTCAACATAACATGAATTTTCAATTCCATGCATCTTTCTATATTCATCTTCCGCATATGCTTTAGCTTCTTCAAACATTTTAAACTTCTTCTTTTTATTGTCACTATAACCGTCACATTCTTCCCTTGCTCTATCCCATGAAGTAAATACTCCATATCCATCCCACCTTACTACTGCATAATACCATACTCCGTCCGTATGCTTTTTCACATTCTTCTTCATAAATATAATCTCCTTTCATAATTCGATTTTATTCTCATGTAACATCAACTGTTATTTCTTACCATTAACTAACATCCATATGTTACCTGCAGGCTAACCAATACAGATTTTTACAGGACAAAAAAACACTTTCCCGAGATAACCATACGGTCATCTCGGTTGGTGTCTATAATCCTGTAAATCTCTGTTATGGTTACCTGCCACAAATATTGCCATTTTCCTTATATAACTGTCTTCATCCACTCTATAAAAGCCTTCTATTATCAATCTCTACTGCTCTTCTTATTATTCCCTTTCCATTCATCTCTCTTCTATCTGTCTGTATATCCCTTATCCTCTATTCCTAGCGCAGTGTGCGTAGCATCTATACCTATACTTTCTAAAATACACATATCTGTATACTCTATTATATATATGTTACCGACTTTTACTTTTATTTAAGAACAAAAAACATCTATACATTCTAATAATGAAATTCAAATGAAAGGAAGTAACTACAATGTCAAAAAGAATGAAGCATTCAAAAACAGTTAAAATACGATTTACCAAGCCAGAGTATCAAGCCGTTAAGATTACGGCGTATAAAAAAGGTTATTCTGTACCAGAACTATTACGAGTTCTTTGTACTACTGCCGGTGCTGAATCAGATCCTCTGCTCAATCCTAAAACAATCAAGATTATTCAAAATCACACACTATGCCAAATATGGAATTATATTCAATTCTGGGAGATTCCAGAAGATGTGAAACAAGAAATCAGAAGGGAGATTACACGCTATGTATAATGTAATAATAAAAATTGTCAATGATAACTATACCAACGACAGTTCTATAGAAAATATGATCAATTATATTTATCGAACCAAAAACTGTAAAAGTAAGCAAACCGAAGCTCTTCCTATTCATGCCTATGGACTGTCTACTGTCCCGCCAACCTATGAAAGTATGATAAATGATTTTCAGGCTGCATACATGTCCTCCAATCCCGAAAAACCATCCCGGCATATTTGTCATGTAATCTTTTCTTATAATCGCAGTAAGATAAGCAAAAAATTCCGCAATTGTATTGATGGCATTGCCGGATCAATTGGACTTGTTTATCCGACTTGCTATGCTTATCATTTTGACAGTAACCATGTACACTGCCATATGGTAATCTCAGCAACACCTTTTCTACCTGCACCTGAACCACTGACAGGTATAAATCTTGCCTACTATATTACACTGAAAATGAATTTCAGCGGTTTTACATTTGCTATTAACGATGAAAGGGGATTTCTCAATGTTTGAAAACTTGATGATATTTTGAATGTAGATGATGTAGCAAAAGCTCTTAAGATTGGAACTTCACAAGCCTATAAATTGGTCCGCTCGGGGAAAATTCAAGCATTTAAAGAAGGACGTGCATGGAAAATCGCCAAGCATTCCTTAATCCAATATATTCAGAACAGTACAATTTCATAACCATTAATCCTATCAGGCAAAAATACAATGAGAGTGTGGAATTTCCACACTCTCGTTTTTCTTTTCTTATTCAACTAAATATTTTCAATACAACCCCTTCATCTTTCACATTGTTATAAAATGGTAATGCTCCTAACCAATACTCAAACTAATCCTTATTTTTAACAACCACACTTATATCAATTCCATAGTCCATTTGAAAATCAAATGCTAAATCAAATAAAATTGTCTCTGCTATTTCTTCATCTGTAAGAGTTGTCAGAATCATAATATCCGCATCTGAATATTCGTTATAATCTCCCCAGAAGGTATTTGATATTCCTAATAAATTATTCACCATTTTTTTATAATATATGCTATTATAATTTTAACTTAAAACATATCTCTTTTTCAAATGGCGCAATATCGATAACGATCCAGGCACCGAAGAACTGGCTCACCTTGAAATCATCTGTGCCATTGTGCATCAGCTTACCCGTAATCTTACACCAGAACAAATTGAAAAATCCGGCTTCGACAAATATTATGTAGACCACACACTCGCACTCTGGCCTCAGGCTGCCAGCGGAACTCCTTGGAGTGCTACAACATTCCAGTCCAAAGGTGATCCGATTACAGATCTGCATGAAGATATGGCTGCAGAACAAAAAGCCCGCACTACGTATGATAATATTCTGCGTCTGGTAAAAGATCCTGAAGTCTGCGATCCAATCCGCTTCCTCCGTGAACGTGAAATTGTTCATTATCAGCGTTTCGGTGAAAGTCTGAGAATTGTTCAAGATAAACTTGACAGTAAGAACTTCTACGCATTCAATCCTGAATTCGATCGTAAGCCTTGCTGTAACTAAGTCTGCTATATCCAAAACTTGCCATCGGCAACTTTTCTTGTATACTTTGGTATCTAAAGAAGCAATCAACATGTGGCTATTGTTGATTGCTTCTTACTACTTGACTAAAAAAAGAGAATTATAAATCTTAATATTATTTTAATTCATAAATTATATTTATATAACAAAAAAACAACCAACATACCGTTGATTGCTTCTTATCTTTCATATACCTTCAAAACTGCATACAAGAAATATTTTCTTTCATCCTACCTATCACCTTGCTTGGTCATGCCCTCGACCGATTAGTATCAGTCAGCTCCATACATTACTGTACTTCCACCTCTGACCTATCTACCTCGTCGTCTTCAAGGGGTCTTACTACTTACGTAGGGATATCTCATCTTGAGGGGGGCTTCACGCTTAGATGCCTTCAGCGTTTATCC
>ENA-ORTN01000363-ORTN01000363.1-human-gut-metagenome-genome-assembly--contig:-NODE-363-length-52273-cov-5.494542_pt1 | contig 52273 bp, 38 predicted proteins | sample MGYA00242070_ERZ509189 | MGnify/ENA primary metagenome ERZ509189 (study PRJEB26280, sample SAMEA2338821) | human gut metagenome | biome: human gut; feature: human-associated habitat; material: faeces...
GAAAGAACATAAAAGGAACCTGCGGAGTTTGGTCCGGCGACGAAACCATTGCACCTAAGGGCTTTCGTAACCTCGCTCCGTGAACTGAATAAGTAACCGCAAAGAAAAAGGGAGGGTGACAACCTCCCTTTTTTATGGTATGATACGAGAAGCATCGCGACATTAATTGCAGTTGCAGAACAGGGCTATTTATAAGCCCTGTCAGAAAGGAAAAGTTATGGAATTACAGGAATCCACAAATCGTCTGGTTGAGCTGATCCGCCACTCCCAGTCACCGTATCATACAATGAAGGAGGCCATCAGTCAGCTTGAAAAGGCAGGTTTTGAGCGTATTTCACTTGCAGAGTCTGCAGCGCTTGAGCCTGGAAAGGCATATTATGTATCAATTTATGATCGTTCACTTGCTGCATTTCGTGTGCCGCAGTCTGGCTTTAAGGGATTTCGTATTATCACATCCCACATCGACAATCCGTGCTTTATGATTAAGCCAAATCCGGAAAGAAAGAAATCTGACTGCATCACTTTAAATGTAGAGCGCTATGGTGGTCCTATCTTAAATACATGGCTGGATCGTCCACTGACAATTGCAGGACGTGTATGTGTAGCAACAGATGATCCGTTTAATCCGAAGACCATGCTGTACAATTCTAAAAAGCCAGTTGCCGTAATCCCGAATCTGGCAATTCATATGAACAGAGAAGTAAATAAGGGTGTTGAGTTAAAGGTTCAGACTGATCTTGAGCCGATTGTCTCTTTAATCGGAGCAAAGGAAAATACACAGGGATGGCTTCTTGGAAAGATCGCTGCAGAGCTTGGCATTGAGGCAGACAGCATTCTTGATTATGAGCTGTTTTTATGTAACGGTGAGGAGCCATCAATTACAGGCTTTGATGATGAGTTTTTATCAGCGCCAAGACTTGATAATTTGACCTCCTGCCAGTCATGCTTAAATGCAATCATGGATACAGAGGCACTTTCTGATATCTGTAATCTTGTTGTATTGTTTGATAACGAAGAGTGTGGTTCAAGCTCAAAGCAGGGTGCAGGCTCAGTAATCTTGTCTTCCATTTTAGAGAAGATTTATCTGAATACACCAGATACAGACAAGAGCCGCACAGCATTCATCGATGTAATGCTTCACAGCCTGACAGCATCACTGGATGTAGCTCATGCTATGCATCCGAATCATCCAGAGAAGAACGATCCGACCAATCCGATTCCAATGGAGGGCGGTGTTGTTATCAAGATGAACTACAACCAGAGATATGCAACAGATACTAATGCAGTATCAATTGTAGAGGGAATCTGCCGTGCAGAGAAGATCGCTCATACAAAGTTTGTTAATCATGGAGATGCTGTTGGCGGCGGAACACTTGGAAGTATCTTAAGTACTTCAATTCCGGCAATGACAGTAGATCTTGGCGTGCCGATTCTGGCAATGCATTCTAGCCGTGAGCTTATGGCTCGTTCTAGTCAGCTTGCAATGGATCAGTTTGCTGAGGCATTCTTTAAATAATAGCGATTGTAAGCAGATTCAGCCCATGTAAGAAGTGCATATAGCACAATAGCTGCCGTACATAAAATTACTATAGATGTAACCACATAGTCCATTTTAAAGGTCTGGCTGCCATAAATTATCAGGTAGCCAAGACCTGCGCGGGCTGCTAAAAACTCACCTATTATCACACCGACAAGACAAAGGCCAATGTTGACCTTCATGTTGTTGATAAAGACTAGCACGGTGCTGGGAAGCAAAACCTTTGTGATGATGTGCATTTTTGTGCCATTTAGCGTTTGTATTAGCTTTATCTTTTCTGGGTCAACAGATTCAAATGCGTGGTAAAGCGTTAATATTGCGCCAAATACGGCGAGAGAAACTGCGACAACAATAATGGTGCGCGGCTTATTGCCAAGCCACACAATTAAAAGTGGTGCAAGTGCTGATTTTGGCAGGCTGTTTAACAGAATCAGATATGGCTCAAACAGCTTGTAGATCCAGCGAAAGCGCCAGAATAAAAGAGCGGTAAAAAGGCTTATGACCATAGTCATAAAAAAGCTGAGTGCTGTTTCTTTTAGTGTAACAGAAACATGAAGCCACAGTGTATTATTGGCTGCAAAGCTTTGTATTGTGCGTATGACGCGTGACGGACTGCTGAAAATAAAATCATTTATAATGCCAAATCGGGCGCAAAGCTCCCAGATGGCAAAAAACAAAATCCCAATCAGAAACCGTCCGGCAGTTAAAAGCTTGCGGTTTCTTTTTTGTCGTCTGGCAAGCAGACGCATCAATTCTTCATTTTTCATGGGCAAATGCCTCCCAAAGCTTTTGAAAATATGGATTGAATAATGGATGGTTCCTGCGGGCGAGTGGTGAGAGTGTAGTAAAATCAGGATCAAATACGAGCTCCATTTTAATTGTTGAAGGTCGCTTCCCTAAAACAAGCACTCTGTTTCCTGTACTGACAGCCTCTGCCAGATCGTGTGTGACTAAAATGGCAGTTTTCTTGTTCGTGCGGATAATCTCACAAATGTCATTGCAGACAGTGAGCCTTGTCTGGTAATCAAGTGCTGAAAATGGCTCATCCAGAAGTAAAAGCGTGGGCTCCATGATCAGTGTGCGAATAAGAGCAGCTCTCTGGCGCATGCCGCCGGATAATTCAGAAGGCTTTGCACCCAAAAAGCCGCCAAGATCATAGCGAGTAAGCATTTCAGAAGCAGTTTTTCGTGCTTTTCTTTTATCTTTATGGGAGGAATGCTGTATTTCAGGACCAAGAAGTGTGTTGCGAAGAATGCTTCTCCACTCAAAAAGCTGATCTCTCTGCAGCATATATCCAATTTCCTTTCTCGGTTTTATGACAGGCTCGCCTAAAAAGAAAACCTGTCCGGCAGATGACGGCATCAGACCGGCGATAATATCAAGAAGCGTTGATTTTCCGCAGCCGGACGGTCCGACAATCGATATGAAATCGCCTTCAAAAGCCTGAAACGAGATATTGTCGATTACAGGTAAGCAAGATGATGCAGAAAGATAATCAAAGGAAAGATTGCTAACATCAAGCATTGGTTCCATAGTTGCCTCCTTTTAATGAAGCTTAAGGGCATATATCTTCACGGAAAAAGTGCATTTTGTATAAGAAAACCCGTGAACACAACCCCCAATATAGGATATGATACCATTTTGAAAAATGAGTCATTGACGAAAGAAAAAGCAAGTGCTATACTTTATGATACTAAATTAAAGTGTTGAAGGAGGATACGATGTCTATTTTTGATCAATTTTCAAAGGTAACAAAGGATTTTGGAAACAAAGCCCAGGAGATGACGAAAGATATCAAGGGCAAGCTCGAAGAGCAGCAGGCCATTTCTCGTTTGAATGCTCAGATAAATGAAGCAAAAAATCAGATGAAAAATACATACATGGCAATCGGAGAAAGATACTATGAGCTTCACAAGGATGATGTGGAGAATGATATGGCAAATCAGTTTCAGATCATTGCTGATGCTATGGAAAAGATTGCTAAGTGTGAGCAGCAGATTAGGGATATTAAAAACGAGAATACTTGTCCAAGCTGCGGTGCAACCATTTCAAAGGATGTGCTGTTTTGTCCTAACTGTGGAACAAAAATAGAAAGACCGCAGCCAGAGTCAGAACCGCAGCCAACCGAGAAGGTTTGTCCTGAGTGTGGTGCTGCAGTTGATGAGGATGATGTATTTTGTACTAATTGCGGTGCTCGTGTTGACAGTGAGGAGTCATCAGAAAAAGATGATGAGCAAACTGAATCTGAGCCGACAGATACACAGCAGTAATATACGATATGTAGGCAAATAGCCCTTACATATAAAGAGTTATGAAAAACAAAAACAGAGAGAGGTGCACAGATGGAGCAGAAATTAAAGGTAGGCGTACTTGGTGCGACAGGAATGGTAGGACAGCGTTTTGTAACACTTTTGGAGAACCATCCGTGGTTTGAGCTTGTTGCAGTAGCAGCAAGTCCAAGATCTGCAGGAAAAACCTATGAGGAGGCAGTAGGCGGACGCTGGAAGATGAAGACACCGATGCCTGAGGCAGCAAAGAAGCTTGTTGTGTTAAATGTTAATCAGGTAGAAGAAGTTGCTGCACAGGTAGACTTTGTATTTAGTGCAGTTGACATGTCAAAGGATGAGATCCGTGCAATTGAGGAAGCTTATGCAAAGGCAGAGGTTCCGGTTGTATCTAATAACAGCGCACATCGCTGGACACCAGATGTTCCGATGATGGTTCCAGAGTTAAATCCAGAGCATGCAGAAATCATTCCTTATCAGAGAAAGCGTCTTGGCACCAAGAGAGGATTTATCGCAGTAAAGCCAAACTGCTCAATCCAGAGCTATACACCGGCACTTCACGCACTGCGCGAGTTTGAGCCAACACTTGTTGTTGCAACTACATATCAGGCAATTTCCGGAGCAGGAAAGACCTTCAAGGATTGGCCGGATATGATCGACAACGTAATTCCTTACATTGCAGGTGAGGAAGAAAAGAGTGAGCAGGAGCCGCTTCGTATCTGGGGCAAGATTGAGGATGGCGTGATCAAGAAGGCAGAGGGACCGCTGATCACAACACAGTGCATCCGTGTACCAGTTGAGGATGGTCATACAGCAGCAGTATTTGTAAACTTTAAGAAGAAGCCAACAAAGGAAGAGATCATTGATCGTTGGAACAATTTCAGCGGCGAGCCGCAGAAGTTAAATCTTCCAAGCGCACCAAAGCAGTTCATCCGCTACATGGAGGAGGACAACCGTCCGCAGGTACACTTAGATCGTGACTATGAGCATGGAATGGGTATCTCATTAGGTCGTCTGAGAGAAGATACTGCATTTGACTATAAGTTTGTTGGTCTTTCCCACAATACACTGCGTGGTGCAGCAGGCGGTGCAGTTTTGAGTGCAGAGCTTTTAACTGCAAAGGGCTATATCACACCAAAGAACGCATAAGCGTAAAATATAAATGTTGACAGAAAGGGGATAAAAATGTCTGTTGAAAAAAAGTTTTATGGCTATACAGCCGATCAGAAGGAGATTTCTTCCTACACACTCACAAACAAATCAGGAATGAAGGCAGTTTTGCTTGATATCGGTGCTGTTATTGAGAGTCTTCTTGTACCAGATAAAAATGGAAATCTGGTAGATGTTGTATTAGGATTTGGTGATCCGAAGCTTTATCTGGAGAATAACGGAAGTCTTGGCGCTGTCGTAGGCCGTCATGCAAACCGTATTGCAAATGCAACGTACACTTTAAATGGAGTTACTTATAAGCTTGAGGCTAATAATGGTCCTAACAATCTTCACAGCAACCCGGGAAGCTACTATAAGCGTCTGTGGGATGCAAAGATTGGAGAAAACTCAGTTGCCTTTACACTTCATAGTCCAGATGGTGATCAGAATTATCCGGGTAACTTTACAGTTACAGTTACCTATACGCTAAGTGATGAGAATGGTCTTTCTCTTAAATATGATATGGAGAGCGATAAGGACACACTTGCAAATCTGACAAATCACAGCTATTTTAACATGGATGGTCATGACAGTGGTGATGTTTTGTCACAGAAGGTATGGATTGATGCTGATCAGTTTACACCATCTGATGCAACTCTGATCCCGACAGGTGAGTATAGAGATGTTACAGGAACACCATTTGACTTTAGAACAGAAAAAACCATCGGACAGGATATTCATGCAGATGATGAGCAGATAAAAAATGGCGGCGGCTATGACCATAACTATGTCTTAAAGACAGATGGCAAGTTTGCAAAGGTTGCATCTATGACAGGTGCAAAGAGCGGTATCGTGATGGATGTTTACACCGATATGCCAGGTATGCAGGTATATACTGCAAATGGAACAACAATTGAATGCGGAAAAAATAAAAGCTCATATAAGCCATTCTGCGGTGCATGCTTTGAGACACAGTTTTTCCCGGATTCCATTCATCATGAGAATTTCAAGAGCTGTGTATTAAAGGCAAATACAAAGTTTACAACTGTTACAGAATATCGTTTCCATCAAACATTATAATATTTGGTATAACAGCAAGGAGGAGGCAGCAGCAAAAACTACTGCCTCTTGTTTGCGTTTTAAGGAAAAAAGTAAATGTAGAAAGGTTTTTTCATGGGGAAACAATTGTTTATCGCTGAGAAGCCGAGCGTTGCAGCAGAATTTGCAAAGGCGCTTAAGGTAAATGGCGGACGAAGGGACGGCTATTTAGAGTCTGACCAGTATGTGGTGACTTGGTGTGTTGGTCATTTGATCACGATGTCTTATCCAGAGGTCTATGATCCTGCACTCAAAAAGTGGAGCCTTAATACAATTCCATTTTTCCCAGAGGAATGGAAATATGAGGTGATTGGCTCTGTCAAAAAACAATTTGCCATTGTAAAGGGATTATTAAACCGTGCAGATGTAGATACTATTTATATTTGTACCGACTCTGGACGTGAGGGTGAATATATTTATCGTCTGGTAGACCAGATGGCCGGCGTCAAGAACAAAAAGAGGCTGAGAGTGTGGATTGATTCTCAGACAGAAGAAGAAATTTTAAGAGGAATACGTGAGGCAAAGGATTGGAGCTTTTATGATCATCTGAGCGATTCTGCTTATTTAAGAGCGAAGGAAGATTATCTTATGGGCATCAATTTTTCCAGAGCACTGACGCTGAAATTTGGTCCTGCTGTTGCTTCCTTTATGAATACAAAGTGGTCTGTCATCTCAGTAGGACGTGTAATGACATGTGTACTAGGCATGGTTGTGCGAAGAGAACGTGAAATACGAAGCTTCGTAAAGACACCATTTTACCGTGTGATTATATCGCTTCCTGTGGCGCAGGAGGAAAATAAGGGAACGATAGAGGCCGAGTGGCGAAGTGTGGAAGGCTCAAAGTATTTTCAGTCGCCAAAGCTTTATAAGGAAAATGGCTTTTTAAAGAGAGAGACGGCACAGGAACTTATAAATTATCTGGAGATACCTATTAATCCAGAAGAAAAAAAGCCTGACTGTACTTTAATTAAAATTGAGAAGAAAAAAGAACAGAAGCAGCCTCCGCTTTTATTTAATCTTGCCGAGCTTCAAAATACATGTTCAAGACGATTTAAGATAAGTCCTGATGAGACACTTAAAATCGTTCAGGAATTATATGAGAAGAAGATGGTTACATATCCAAGAACAGATGCGCGTGTGCTTTCTACTGCAGTGGCAAAGGAAATTTCAAAAAATATTCGCGGCCTAAGTAATTTTGCACCTGTGGGCAATTTTGCACAGGAGATATTGTCACAGGATGCATGGAAAACAATCGCAAAGACTCGCTACACAAACGATAAGCAGATCACAGATCACTATGCCATTATCCCAACGGGACAAGGTCTTGGTGCATATGAGCGTTTGTCAGGCGTGGCAAAGGGTGTGTATGAGGTAATCTGCCGCCGTTTTTTAAGCATCTTTTATGGACCGGCTGTCTATAAAAAATATGCACTCGAATTTCAGGTAAAGACGGAGCACTTTTTCACATCATATCGTATGCTTGAGGATCCGGGCTATTTAAAGGTAACAGGCGTGCCGCAGGAAAGTACTGCACAAAAAGAAGGCGAGGAAGAATTTGCTGTTGATGAAACGTCATTTTTAAGCCGAATTTTGTCAGGCCTAAAAAAGGGTATGCTCTTTGAAGAAACATCATATGCTGTAAAGGAGGGTGAGACATCACCGCCTAAGCGCTATAACTCAGGTTCACTGATTCTGGCTATGGAAAATGCAGGTCAGCTTATTGAAGATGATGAGCTTCGCGCACAGATTAAGGGAAGCGGCATTGGAACAAGTGCTACGCGTGCAGAGATTTTAAAAAAGCTTGTATCAAACGGATATTTGTCTCTAAATGCAAAAACACAGATCATAAAGCCGCAAAAGCTTGGAGAAGCCATATATGAAGTAGTAGCTGTGTCTATTAAGCAGCTTTTAAATCCTGAGCTGACAGCCAGCTGGGAAAAGGGACTGACTTATGTTTCAGAGGGTACGATCACATCACAGGAATATATGGATAAGCTGCAAAATTTTGTTGCTAGAAGAACACAGGGCGTTAAGCAGGTGACAAATCCAGGAGCAATTCGCGGAAACTTTGCAGGTTTTGAGGCTTTTTATGAGACTTCGCGTAAGTCTTAAAAAACATGGTTGCACAAAAACAAAATATAAAGTAAACTAATGATGACAGGCAGCCTGCAAAAAAAGCAGACTACGGAAAGGTATGGTAAAAAGATGGATTCAATTAAAGTATCTGCACTTTATAACACAGAAGAGACAATCGCAAAGGAGCTTTTTAAGGATGACTGCTATCCGTGGGAAATCCTTCCGAAGATTAAGGATTTTATCTTAACACTTGGCCCGACACTTCCGAAGGATAAGTTTGATGAGATTGCAAAGAATGTATGGGTGGCAAAGTCAGCTGTAGTTGCACCAACAGCATCTATCACAGGACCATGTATCATTGACGAGGATACAGAAGTTCGTCATTGTGCTTTTATCCGTGGAAATGCACTCGTTGGAAAGCATTGCGTAGTTGGCAATTCAACAGAATTAAAGAATGTAATTTTGTTCAATAACGTACAGGTTCCTCATTACAATTATGTAGGTGATTCCATTTTGGGCTATAAGTCTCATATGGGTGCAGGCTCCATTACATCAAATGTAAAGTCTGATAAAAAGCTTGTTGTTGTAAAATCACAAGATGAAGCAATCGAGACAGGATTAAAGAAATTCGGTGCAATGCTCGGCGACAATGTAGAGGTTGGCTGCGGAAGCGTTCTTAATCCGGGAACTGTTATCGGACCAAACAGCAATATCTATCCACTTTCCTCAGTCAGAGGAATCGTTCCCGCCGGAAGTATCTATAAGCACGCCGGTGAAGTAGTGATAAAGCAGGTGGAGGAGTGATTCATCTTCGAAAAAAGAAAAAAGAAGAACATACACCAAAAGTAAAGAAAAAGACGGGCATCATTCAGTCTATTTTAAATCCTATTGGATTTGCAAAAAAGCTGTACGATGACGATCAGGTCATGACAAATGCAGCAACCATTACATTGTTTATGGTTATGTCATTGTTTCCAATGCTGATGATTTTGCTTTGGCTTATGTCACGCATGATGCTGTCGCCAGAGGTACTTCTAAAGATAGTATCCTCTATTCTTCCGGCAGAAATGCTGGAGCTTGTGACAAGCATTGTGTCTGATTTGTATGAGAAATCGCTTAGTGTATCAGCGTTGTCGATCACAATTATCATGGCATTGTGGTCATCATCAACGGGAATCTCATTTTTAGTTAAGGGACTAAACCGCGTCTATAAAAGAGAGGAACAGCGAAATTGGTTTGTACACAGGGCATTGTGTCTTGTATATACGGGCATATTTCTAGTGATAATGCTTCTTGTCATGGCATTTCTTGTATATGGAAGCAAATTCCGTGTATTTTTAGTTTCGGTATGGCCGGAACTTGAAAACTGGACTGTTTTGATTACCATTTTGCAAAATGGCATTGCGATTGGCGGCATGATTCTTTTCTTTCTTGCCGTTTACAACATTTTCCCACAAAAGCGTCTGCCTTATAGAAAGCAGATGCCTGGTGCAATTGCAGCAACTATTGGATGGTACAGCTTTTCAGCGATCTACGCCACATATATACGAAACAGTAAAAATCTTGCCTTTATGTATGGAAGCCTTGCGTTAATTATCGTGTTTTTAGTATGGATGTATGTCTGTATGAATATTGTGCTTATTGGCGGCGAAATCAACTTCTTGTATAATAATCGTTATTACTATAAGCTGTATTTGCTGACAGAAAAGCAGATTGATATTCAGGAATATTTCATGCATGCTAAGTCAGAGACAGAGATATTAGAACCGGAAGTGGTGGACGAGGAAGAAAACACTAAAGAGTGGGAACAAAAAGAGCCAGAAGTGGCAGAAATACTAGAAGAGCCACAGCCAGAAGTATCAGAAGAGATACAAGAGCAGTCAGATTTGTCAGAGAAAATAGAATAAGCAAAAAAGCATTCATGTAAACATTTGCATGAGTGCTTTTTTGTTTTTGTCAACCGAATTTCAACTTCTTTCTGTGCAATTTCTACCTTATTTTCACAAAAATAAAAAGCAAATATGATAAAGTATAGGACAAAATGCGAATTTGTTGAAAAGTAACAAAATAAAATGAGTATTTTTGAACAAAAAACCATCGCTTTTTTTGAAAAGCGTGGTATAATTTAGATGTATGCTAAGTGAAAGAGGGGATTTTAATCATGGCAAAAGAAATGATTGCAATGCTGCTTGCCGGTGGACAGGGATCACGTCTGTATGCACTGACACAGAAGCTTGCAAAACCAGCAGTACCTTTCGGTGGAAAATATCGTATTATCGATTTCCCGTTATCAAATTGTGTGAATTCAGGTATTGATACCGTCGGTATTCTCACACAGTATCAGCCGTTGGTATTAAACGAATATATTGGAAACGGACAGCCTTGGGATCTTGACCGTCTGCATGGCGGCGTTCATGTTCTTCCGCCGTATCAGCAGGCGTCCGGCTCTGACTGGTATAAGGGAACCGCAAATGCGATTTATCAGAATATTTCCTTTATAGAGCGTTATAATCCACAGTACGTAATTATCCTTTCAGGTGATCAGATCTGCAAGCAGGACTACAGTGATTTCCTTCGTTTCCATAAGGAAAAGGGCGCAGAGTTCAGCGTGGCAGTTATGGAGGTTCCGTGGGATGAGGCATCTCGTTTCGGCCTGATGGTGGCTGACGAGGATTCTCGTATTACAGAGTTCCAGGAGAAGCCAAAGAATCCAAAGTCAAATCTGGCTTCCATGGGTATTTACATTTTCAACTGGGATATCTTAAAGAAGTATCTTATTGAGGATGAGGCAGATCCAAATTCTCAAAATGACTTCGGAAACAACATTATACCAAACCTTCTTCGTGACGGACGTAATATGTATGCATATCGTTTTGATGGATATTGGAAGGATGTTGGAACTATTTCTTCCTTGTGGGAAGCAAATATGGAGGTTCTTGATCCTGAGCACAGCGGTATCAATCTGTTCGATGAAAACTGGAAGATTTATAGCCGAAACAGCGGTATGACAGGTCATCGCATTGGTGCAGATGCAGAAGTGCAAAACTCCATGATTACCGATGGATGCCGTATCCATGGTAAAGTAAAGCACTCCATTTTATTTGCAGGTGTTTCTGTAGAGCCGGGTGCAGTTGTTGAGGATGCAGTTGTCATGGGTGGCACTGTAATCAAGGCAGGTGCACAGGTAAGACATTGTATTATCGCTGAGAATGTTGTAATTGGCGAGAATGCAGTTGTAGGTGAGGTGCTCTCAGAGGGCGGCAAGGGCGTTGCGACAGTCGGTGCAGGTGTTTATATTGGAGACAATGCAAAGATTGGTCCAAACGCAATGGTCAGCGAGAATGTAAAGGGTGGTGAAGAACAATGGTAAAATCAAATGTAAATGCGCTGGGAATTATCTTCCCGAACAGTTATGATAATATGGTTCCGGAGCTGGTAACAGAGCGTCTTATGGCTTCCATTCCCTTTGCAGGACGTTATCGTATGATCGACTTTATCCTTTCAAGCATGGTAAGCAGCGGAATTGATAATATTTCCATTATTGTCCGCAATAATTATCATTCCTTGATGGATCATCTTGGTTCGGGACGTGAGTGGGATCTTACCCGTAAAAATGGTGGTTTGACAATTATTCCTCCATTTGCAGAGAAGACTGTAAAGATGTATAACGGACGTGTTCAGGCACTTGCCAGCATTCTTAGTCTTCTGCGTGACCAGAAGGAAGAGTATGTTGTAATGTCAGATGCCAATATTGCAGTTAATTTTGATTTCAGCGCAATGCTGCAGGCTCATATTGAGAGCGGTGCTGATGTAACAGTTGCATATAAGGAAGAGGAATTAGCAGACAGTCTGAAGAATTTAGATATCATGAAGGAAGATTTCTTCTATACACTTGCACTTGAAGGAGATAGAGTAAAGAAGATTTATGTAAACTCCGAAGAGTCTGGTCCACAGAAGCTTTCTATGAATATCTACATCTTAAAGAGAGAGCTTCTGATTGATTTAATACATACTGCATTTGTTCGCGGATATGTTTACTTTGAACGTGATATTCTTGCACATAGACTCGATAAGCTGAATGTAAAGGCATATCGTTTTGACGGCTACCTTGCAAGAATCACCGATATGAAGAGCTATTTTGATGAGAACATGAAGCTTCTTGAGGATGAAAATCTTGATGCACTGTTTAATCCAAACCCAATCTATACAAAGATTCGTGATGATAACCCGACACGCTACATCAACGGTTCTAAGGTAAAGAACGTGATGGCTGCCGATGGCTGTATCATCGAGGGTGAGGTAGAGAATAGTGTACTCTTTAGAGGTGTTAAGATTGCAAAGGGCGCAAAGGTAAGAAACTGCGTGCTGATGCAGGATACTGTAGTTGGTGAAGGCTGTGATCTTGAGTATGTTATCACAGATAAGAATGTAACCATCTCTGCCGATAAGGAAATCAAGGGCACAAATACCTTCCCGGTATATGCTGCTAAGTTCCAGAAGATTTGATAAAAATATTACAAAAGAGGGGTGGTCATTTTGACGCTCCTCTTTTTTTGCAAAAACTCTTGTAGGATCTTTTAAATTTTGGTATGATAGTAAAATATGGAGAAATCTGCTGTTTTTTACTTGACAGCTTATAGATACAGGCCTGCGGGCCGGGAGGTTAATTTTATGAAACATGCCCATCAGATCAAATCGGTGGCGCCGGGCTCAATTGCAGAGGAGCTAGAGCTAGAGCCAGGTGATAAGATCCTGCAGATTAATGGTCAGGATATCGAGGATGTCCTTGATTATCGTTTTTATATTCAAAATGAAGAAATAGATATGGTTGTCCAGAAAAAGGACGGCTCAGAGGTGGAGTGGGAGTTCGATAAGGACTTTTACGAAGACCTTGGCATTGAGTTTGAGAGCGGTCTTATGTCAGATTATCGTTCCTGTACAAATAAGTGCATCTTCTGCTTTATTGACCAGATGCCGCCGGGAATGCGCGATACGCTTTATTTTAAAGATGATGATGCAAGACTTTCATTTCTTCAGGGAAATTATATTACATTGACAAACATGAAAGAGCATGATCTTTCACGTATTATAAAATATCATCTGTCACCTATCAATATTTCAGTTCCAGAGCTTCGCGTAAAGATGCTTCACAATCGTTTTGCAGGAAAGATCATGGAAACGCTGAATCGTCTTCGTGATGCAGATATTGAGATGAACGGTCAGATCGTTTTGTGCAAGGGAGTAAATGACGGTGCCGAGCTAGAGCGTTCAATTCGCGATCTTGCAGGATTATATCCGCAGATGCAGAGTATGTCAGTAGTTCCAGTTGGTTTAAGCAAATATCGTGAAGGCTTGTATCCGTTAGAGCCGCTTACAAAAGAGGATGCAGAAAATGCCCTTGATATTATTGGTCGTTTTCAAAATGAAATGTATGAACGTTTTGGCACACATTTTGTTCATGCAAGTGATGAGTTTTATCTGCTTGCAAACCGTCCTCTGCCGCCGGAAGAAGTTTATGACGGCTATGTGCAGCTTGAAAATGGTGTTGGTATGCTGCGTCTTTTAATAGAAGAAACAGATTATGCATTGGAAGCGTTAAGCGGTGATGAGCGTGCCCATACACTGTCTCTTGCGACAGGAAAGCTGGCATACCCATTTTTAAAGGATATTGCGGCAAAGGTTCATGAGAAGTTCCCAAATGTGAACATTACAGTCTATGAGATTTTGAATGATTTCTTCGGACATGGTGTTACTGTGTCTGGTTTGATCACTGGACAGGATTTAATTAAGCAGCTTACAGGCAAGCCATTAGGAGAGGCTCTTCTTCTTCCAGCGAATATGTTTAGAAGTAATGAAGAAGTATTTTTGGACGATCTAACAAAGCAGGATGTCGAAAAAGCTTTACAAGTTCCGATAAATATTGTAAAATCAGACGGGCAGGAACTGATTCGTGCAATGCTGATGGAAGAAAGTGAAGAAACCAAGCAGCTTCATTCTCCATATGAGCTGTAATTACGAATGTTTTTGAAGATTTATATTTATGTAAGAAAGCGAGAAGAATATGAGTAAACCGATAGTTGCTATCGTAGGCCGCCCGAATGTCGGAAAGTCTACGTTGTTTAATGTAATTGCAGGCGATTCCATCGCCATCGTAAAAGATACGCCAGGTGTAACAAGAGACCGTATTTATGCGGACTGCAGCTGGCTGAATTATAATTTTACCCTGATTGATACAGGCGGTATTGAGCCGGATTCAAGTGATGTAATTTTGTCACAGATGAGAGATCAGGCACAGATCGCAATTGATACTGCAGATGTAATCATTTTCCTTGTTGATGTAAGACAGGGACTTACCGATGCAGACGGCAAGGTAGCAGATATGCTTCGCCGCAGCCAAAAGCCAGTTGTTCTTTGTGTTAATAAGGTGGATTCCTTTAAGAAGATGGAAGCAGATGTATACGAGTTTTATAACCTTGGAATCGGTGATCCGATCCCTGTATCTGCATCAAACCATCAGGGCGTCGGTGATCTTCTTGAGGCTGTCAGTGATCATTTTAAAAAGGACGGCAGTGAATCAGATGATGATGATCGTCCGCGCATCGCTATCGTAGGCCGCCCGAATGTTGGAAAATCATCTATTGTAAACCGTCTTGTAGGCGAGAAGCGCGTGATTGTATCTGACATTGCAGGAACAACACGTGATGCCATTGATACGCCTCTTAAGAGAAATGGCCGCGAGTATATCCTTATTGATACAGCAGGTCTTCGCCGCAAGAGCAAGATTCACGAGGATCTTGAGCGCTATAGTATCATTCGTACTGTTACAGCAGTAGAGCGTGCCGATGTCGTCGTTATGGTAATTGATGCGGCAGAGGGCGTTGCAGAGCAGGATGCAAAGATTGCAGGTATTGCACACGAGCGCGGTAAGGGTGTAATCATTGCAGTAAACAAGTGGGATGCTGTTGAAAAGGATGACAAGACAATCTACAAGATGACAGAAAAGATCAAGCAGACACTTGCATATATGCCATATGCAGAATTTGTCTTCATCTCTGCAAAGACAGGACAGAGATTAGACAAGCTCTTTGAGCTGATTGATATGATCATCGAAAATCAGTCTATGCGTATTGCAACTGGTGTGTTAAATGAAATCTTAGCAGAGGCTGTAGCTATGCAGCAGCCGCCGTCAGATAAAGGACGCCGCTTAAAGATCTTCTACATGACTCAGATTTCAGTAAAGCCGCCGACATTTGTTGTCTTTGTAAATGATAAGAAACTGATGCATTATTCTTACACACGATATATCGAGAACCAGATCCGCAATGCATTTGGCTTTAGAGGAACACCGCTTCGCTTTATTATCCGCGAGAGAAAGGAAGATAAGTAATGATACGCGTATTATTGCTGGTGATCGGATATTGTCTGGGAATGATCCAGACAGGTTATCTTTATGGAAGAATGAAGGGAATTGATATCCGCAAGGCAGGAAGTGGAAACTCCGGTGCGACAAATTCACTTCGAGTACTTGGCAAAAAGGCTGGTCTTATCGTCTTTGCTGTCGATTTGTGCAAATGTTTTATTCCATGTTTGATCGTAAAGGCATGGGCTGTTTCAAGCGGACAGCAGCATATGGAAGATATCTATATGCTGTATCTGGCGTTTGGTGTTATTTTGGGACACAATTATCCATGCTATTTAAATTTTAAGGGCGGAAAAGGAATCTCCAGTACATCAGGCTTTATTTTAGCATTTGATCTTCGTATCGCCGCTGTGTGTCTGGCAGCATTCAGTGTAATTGTTGGAACGACACGCTACGTATCATTAGGCTCACTGACAGTTGTTTCAATCTGCTTCGTGATGGGTGTGATTTTCGGCGTAAACGGTATGCTTAGTGTAGAGCCGGCAAATATGGCAGAGTTTATTATATTGCTTGCCCTAATTACAATTCAGGCATATATTCGCCACAGAGCAAATATCAAGCGTCTGTTAAACGGCACTGAAAATAAAATAGGTGCTAAGAAATAAATATAAGGAAGGTTTGTGTTATGGCAAAAGTCAGCATTATAGGAACGGGAACATGGGGCATTGCCCTTGGCATGGTGCTGGCGCAGAATGGCCATGAAGTAACGGCGTGGTCTGCGCTGCCGAAGGAAATTGAGGCACTAAGGGAAAGCTATACATGCAAAAATCTTCCGGGAGTTGAGATCCCGAGAAGCATTGTATTTACAGCAGACTTACAGGAGGCATGTACTGATAAGGAGATGCTTGTTTTGTCAGTTCCTTCAGTATTTACCAGAGGAGTAGCAAAACAGATGAATCCTTTCGTAAAGGAGGGACAGCTGATTGTAAGCGTAGCAAAGGGCATTGAGGAAAAAACATTAATGACAATGTCCCAGCAGATTGAAGAAGAACTTCCGATGGCAAATGTTGCAGTTCTTTCTGGCCCAAGCCATGCAGAGGAAGTCAGTCGCGGCATTCCGACAACTGTTGTTGCTGGAGCAAAGGACAGACAGACAGCTGAGCACATACAAAACTTGTTTATGTCATCTGTCTTTCGTGTATATACAAGCCCTGATATCTTAGGTATTGAGCTTGGCGGTGCACTTAAAAATGTCATTGCCCTTGCAGCAGGCGTCAGCGATGGTCTTGGCTGCGGTGATAACACAAAGGCAGCTCTTATGACAAGAGGAATCGCAGAGATCACAAGACTTGGTGTAGCAATGGGCGGAAAGCCGGAGACATTTTCCGGACTTTCAGGAATCGGAGATCTGATTGTCACATGCACAAGCATGCATAGCAGAAACAGAAGAGCCGGCATCCTGATCGGACAGGGAAAGACAATGCAGGAAGCCATGGACGAAGTTCAGATGGTGGTAGAAGGTGTGTACTCTGCGAAGGCAGCCCTTGCACTCAGCAAAAAATATAATGTTTCCATGCCGCTCGTGCAGGAAACTAATCAGGTTTTGTTCGGTGGAAAAACAGCAGCAGAAGCATTAAAGGATCTGATGCTTAGAGACAGAACAATTGAGAGTGAAAATTTGCTGTGGGAAAATAAGTAACAATAATATCCTAACGAATAAATTCCTAACGAATAAATTCCTTCATATGCGCATAGACTGACAGTAACAGCCCGGACTGTCCGGGGATGATTGTCAGGAGGCGTGTATGAAGGAATTTCACATTTATAAGGATATCAGACAGCGAACAAACGGAGAGATCTACTTAGGGGTTGTAGGCCCGGTGCGTACCGGCAAGTCCACCTTTATCCGCCGTTTTATGGATGAGATGGTCATCCCACATATGGAGGATGGTCCGGCGAAAACGCGCTCTAAAGATGAGCTTCCGCAGGCAGCATCAGGCAAGAACATTATGACAACAGAGCCTAAATTTATTCCGACAGAGGCGGCAAAAATCTTCTTAGAGGATAAGACAGAGATGAAAATTCGTCTCATTGACTGTGTTGGCTTTCTGATTCCTGGCGCGTTTGGTGCCACAGAAGAAGAAAAAGAGCGTCTTGTACATACACCATGGTTTGATTATGATATTCCATTTTCACAGGCGGCAGAGCTTGGCACGCGAAAGGTAATTGAAGAACACAGCACAGTAGGTATTGTTGTGACGACAGATGGCAGTGTGACAGGAATCGAGAGAGCAGCCTATGAGGAAGCGGAGAAGAAAACAATAGAAGAGCTTAAAAAGCATCAAAAACCATTTGTAGTTGTCTTAAACACAAAGACACCTTATACACTGGCCGTAAAGCAGCTTACAAAAAAGCTGCAGGAAATGTATAAGGTTACAGTTGTGCCAATGGACTGTGCATCGATGGATCTTGAAGATATCAGTCAGCTGATGAAAAAAATCTTGTTTGAATTTCCAGTGTGTCAGGTTGATTTTGAAACGCCGGGCTGGTTTGATGTGCTTGAGCTTTCTAGTCCTGTCAAAAAAGCAGTCATCGAATTTGCGCAGAAAGTCATGAATCAGATCAGCTGTATGCGCGATGCAAAGGTACCAGAAAAGGAAAACCTTCCGCAGCAGATTAGCCGATTTGTGCTAGAAGAGACAAATCTTGCACAGGGAAAGATCGTCTATGAAATAAGCTTAAAGGAAGAACTTTATTTTTCACTGGCCAGTGAATGTGCAGGCTTTTTGCTTACATCACAAAAGCAGCTCTTTGATGCTCTTGCCGAGTATGCCAGACTTCGCTCTCAGTATCAGAAGGTACAGTCAGCAATGGAATCAGTTGCCCAAAAGGGATACGGTGTTGTCACGCCAGAGAGAAAACAGATAAATATCTCAGAGCCAATAGTCGTGCGTCACGGAAGCAGATATGGCGTCAGAATGAAGGCAACGGCTCCGTCAATTCATATGATACAAAGCATGGTAGAGACAGAGATTGCACCTATAGTCGGAAGTGAACAGCAGGCAAAAGATCTAGTCGATTACATAGAATCTGCGGCACAGAAAGAGCAGGATGGAATATGGAACACAAACATCTTCGGAAAATCAATTGAGCAGATCGTCGAAGACGGCATGAACGCTAAAATAAACCAAATGACAGACAGCTGCCAGCAAAAGCTTCAGGATACGCTTAAAAAGATTATAAACGACAGCAATGGTGGTATTGTGTGCATAATTATCTAACGATACCTTGACGATACGCGCAAAAAAAGGTATATTACTAAAGATAAGGCTCCTTATAATGAGCCGACAGAAAGGTAAGGAATTTTATGGACACAACGACACTATTGTATATCGGGCTTGCCGTTATTGTTGTCGGTGTGCTGGTCTATCAGGTTGTCACCAGCAACAGCCGTCGCAACAAGCGTTTTTTAAGCTCGATCATCAACTCATGGGGAAATCTGCCAAAGAGAGAGTATGATTACGGTGAGCTTGAGCACATTGCCAAATATTTTCAGGCAACAAAAAAGGAAGAGTTTACGATTGATGATATCACATGGAACGACTTAGATATGGACTCTGTGTTCTGTATGATGAATCAGTGCCGTAGCAGCAGCGGAGACGACTATCTTTACAAGCTGCTGCGTACACCGCTGACAAGCAAGAAGGAGCTTGAGGAGAGAAACCGCATCATAAGCTTCTTTCAGCGAAACGAAAAGACAAGAATAGCTTACCAGATGGAGCTTTCCAAGGTAGGTCATTCAAAGAAGTTTGCGTTGATTGATTATGTCAACAACATCACAAAGCTTCTTCCTGACAGCAACCTTGACAACTACATGCATCTGTTTTTGTATGTTGTAGTAATATTTGCTATTATCGCACAGCCGGCAAGCGGTATTCTTGTTGCAATAGGTGTGCTGATCTACAATATCTACACCTACTACAAAAAGAAAACAGAGATTGAACCATATTATGTGTCTGTTGGTGCCATTGTACATTTAGTGTCCTGTGCACAGGGACTGTTAAAGCTGAATGTGCCAGAGCTTAAAGATTACACAGAGAACTTAAAGCAGGCTGTAAATGCTCTTTCATCTGTAAAGGGAAATGCAAAGTTTCTTGGTTCTACTGACAAGTTCAGCGGAAATATGGGTTCTATGATGATGGACTATTTAAACATGTTCTTTAGAATTGACTTGATCATGTTTAATCGTCTGTTGGCAAAGGTTCAGAAGCACAAAAAAGAGATGCTTATTTTAATGGACGAGATTGGCCGTCTCGATGCCTATATCTCCATTGCCTCATTCCGCGAGCTTATGCCATTTTACTGCGAGAGTGAATTAGAGGAGTCAAAAGAGGGCTTTGTTGAGGCAAAGGATATGTATCACCCTCTGCTTTCAGAGCCAGTTGCAAATAGTATTTACGAGCATCATCCAGTGCTTCTTACAGGTTCAAATGCATCTGGTAAGTCAACCTTCTTAAAGACTGTTGCAATCAACGCACTTTTATCACAGACATGTGGTATGGCTCTTGCAAAGGAGTATCGTTCATGCTTCTTTAGAATTTACTCATCAATGGCATTAAAGGACAATATTCAGGGCAGTGAGAGCTACTTCATTGTCGAGATCAAGTCCTTAAAGCGTATTCTTGATGCTGTAAATCAGGACAAGACACCAGTTCTTTGCTTTGTAGATGAGGTTCTTCGCGGAACTAATACAGTAGAGCGTATCGCGGCATCAAGCCGTATCTTACAGAGCTTTGCCGACAGCGGTGTTATGTGCTTTGCAGCAACACATGATATTGAGCTTACTCATATGTTAGAGCATCTGTACAGCAATTATCATTTCAAAGAAGATGTCAAGGATAACGATGTCATCTTCAATTACCGTCTGTACGAGGGACGTGCCGTATCAAGAAATGCAATCAAGCTTTTAGGTGTTCTTGGCTACGACGAGAATGTCATCACAAAGGCAGACGAAACAGCAAAGCGCTTCTTAGATACAGGAGTGTGGAGTTTAGAATAAAAACGTCTTGCAGTATTTTTCTATTTATACTATAATAAATGCGATAAAATTGCCTGTGGTCTGCAAAAACGGCCGCAGGTGCAGATTAGTTTGGAGGAAACGATTGTGGAAAAGTATGGAGTAAATGAATTACGCCGGATGTTCCTTGATTTTATGGAGAGCAAAGGACATCTGAAGATGAAGAGTTTTTCACTGGTGCCGCACAACGACAACAGCCTTTTAATTATTAACTCCGGTATGGCACCGTTAAAGCCATATTTTACCGGACAGGAAATCCCGCCGAGACGCAGAGTGACCACCTGTCAGAAGTGTATCAGAACAGGTGATATCGAAAACATTGGAAAGACTGCACGTCACGGTACTTTCTTTGAGATGCTTGGAAACTTCTCATTTGGCGATTACTTCAAGAAGGAAGCTATTGCATGGAGCTGGGAGTTTTTAACTCAGGTTGTTGGTCTTGATCCAGACCGTCTGTATCCGTCCGTATATGAGGATGATGATGAGGCATTTGAGCTCTGGAATAAGCAGCAGGGCATTCCGGCTGAGAGAATCTTCCGTTTTGGAAAGGAAGACAACTTCTGGGAGCACGGTTCAGGTCCTTGCGGTCCATGTTCTGAGATCTACTACGACAGAGGCGAGAAGTATGGCTGCGGTAAGCCAGGCTGTACTGTAGGCTGTGACTGTGACCGTTACATGGAAATATGGAACAACGTATTCTCACAGTTTAATAACGATGGACATGGTCATTACACAGATCTGATTCAGAAAAACATTGATACAGGTATGGGTCTTGAGAGACTGGCAGTTGCTGTTCAGGACGTAGATTCTATTTTCGATGTAGATACACTTCGCGCACTGACCGACCATGTTGGTGAGGTTGCACATGCTGTTTATCATGAGGATGAAAAGAAGGATGTTTCAATTCGTATAATCACCGATCACATCCGTTCCGTAACATTTATGATCTCCGATGGTATCATGCCGTCTAACGAGGGCAGAGGCTACGTTCTTCGCCGTCTGCTTCGCCGTGCTGCACGTCATGGAAGAATCCTTGGAATTGATGGCCTGTTCTTAAGCGAGTTAGCTAAGGTCGTAATCGCAACATCTAAGGATGGTTATCCGGAGTTAGAAGAAAAGAAAGAGATGATCTTAAAGGTAATCTCTGAGGAAGAAAATAAATTCAACAGGACAATTGATCAGGGTCTGACAATCTTAGAGGATTTTGAGGCAGCAATGAAGGAAGAAGGAAAGACTACACTTGACGGTGCTGATGCATTCAAGCTGTATGATACCTACGGCTTCCCGCTTGATCTTACAAAGGAGATCCTTGAGGAGAAGGGCTTTGATGTAGATGAAGAAGGCTTCAAGGAGAACATGGAAGCACAGAGACAGGCTGCAAGAAAGGCTCGTAAGACAACAAACTACATGGGCGCAGATGTAACTGTATACCAGTCCATCGATCCATCTGTTACAAGTAAGTTCGTTGGATATGACAAGCTTGTAAGCGACTCAAAGATCCTTGTTTTAACAACAGAGGATGAGATCGTAGAGGCACTTACAGATGGTCAGAACGGAACAATCATTACCGAGGAGACACCATTCTATGCCACCATGGGTGGTCAGCAGGGTGATATCGGTGTTATCGAGACAGAGAGCGGAAGCTTCACTGTAAAGGATACAATTCATCTTCAGGGCGGCAAGATCGGCCATGTAGGAACCATGACAAAGGGTATGCTTACACAGGGCGAGACTGTTACATTAAAGGTAGATGAGAAGAACCGTCAGCTGACAAGCAAGAACCACAGCGCAACACATGTTCTTCAGAAGGCACTGCGTATGGTACTTGGAAGCCATGTTGAGCAGGCAGGTTCCTATGTATCAAAGGATCGTCTGCGTTTTGACTTCACTCATTTCCAGGCAATGACAAAGGAAGAGCTTGCAAAGGTAGAGGAGATCGTAAATGATCAGATCGCAGCAGCACTTCCGGTTGTTACAAAGGAAACAACAATCGATGAGGCAAAGAAGATGGGCGCAATGGCACTGTTTGGTGAGAAGTATGGTTCTACAGTACGTGTCGTTTGCATGGGAGACTTCTCATTAGAGCTTTGCGGTGGTACACATGTATCAAATACCGCAGCAATAAATTGCTTCAAGATCATTTCTGAGTCTGGTATTGCAGCAGGTGTTCGCCGTATCGAGGCACTTACATCTGAGGGTCTTATTCATTACTACGAGAAGCTTTCAGCTGATCTTGTAGAGGCAAGCGCAGCAGCAAAGACTACTCCGGACAAGCTGACAGAGCGTATCGAGACTATGCAGGGCGAGATCAAGGCACTTCAGTCTGAGAATGAGAAATTAAAGAACCAGATGGCAAAGGATGCTGTCGGCAACGTAATGGATCAGGTAGTAGAGATTAATGGTGTTAAGCTTCTGGCTGTAGCACTTAAGGATACTGGAATGAATGAGCTTCGCAACTTAGGCGATCAGTTCAAGGAGAAGCTTGGAAACGGTGTTGTAGTAATCGCATCTGCAGCAGATGGCAAGGTAAACCTTATGGCAACTGCAACAGACGAGGCTATAAAGGCCGGCGCACATGCAGGAAATCTTATCAAGGGAATTGCTGCACTTGTAGGCGGTGGCGGCGGCGGCCGTCCAAATATGGCTCAGGCCGGCGGAAAGAATCCAGACGGAATCCAGGCTGCACTTAAAAAAGCAGCAGAGGTTCTTAAGGATCAGTTAAACAAATAATGCTGTAAAAAAATAAGGGGGCTGCTATTTGGCAGTCCCCTTTTATAAAGGAGAGATTATGACAGAAGGAGAAGAGAGAAGAGAATATATTATTCAGCTTTTGACGCAGACAAAAAAGCCGATTTCAGGAACAGAGCTTGCCAAACAGATGAAGGTAAGCCGTCAGGTGATCGTGCAGGACATTGCACTGCTTCGCGCATCAAACCGAAATATTCTCTCGACGAATAAGGGATATCTATACGACAGGGCAGATGAGAAAAAAGTAGTTCGCCGTACCTTTTTTGTATGCCATACGGATGAGCAGATGGCAGAAGAACTATTTGCCATTGTAGACAATGGCGGCCGCTTAAGGGACGTTGTAGTCGAGCATGAGATCTACGGACAGATAACAGTAGATTTGATTCTTGAAAACAGATGTGACGTTCAGGATTTTCTTGACAAAATCTCAAAAAGCACGGCACGCCCGTTAAGCATCCTCACAAACGGAAAGCATTATCATACTGTAGAAGCAGACCGTGAGGAAATTTTTGACCGTATCGAGCAAAAACTGCGGCTTCTAGGCTATTTACAGGAAACAATTTAAAAAAGACACTTGATTTCTTTGTCAGAATGTGATACACTTGCACCTGTTTGACAAGCCAACTGACAAGACAGTGGACAAGACATGCCTTTACACTTCACTGTTTCGTCAGTCAGATAAAATACACCCGTGGAAAACGGGAGGGGAAAGGCAAGGTTGTTTGCATGGAAAAAACAAAGAAAATATTAAACCGTATTTTTATTGACGGACTGAGCGGAATGGCACTAGGCTTATTTTCCACTCTGATTATCGGAACTATCATTGCACAGATCGGAACACTGATTGGCGGACCGGTTGGCAGCTATTTAAAGACTATCAGCAATGTAGCAAAGACACTTACAGGTGCCGGCATCGGTGTTGGCGTAGCCTGTAAATTCAAAGAGGGACCGCTTGTAACTGTATCAGCTGCTGTTGCTGGTATGATCGGAGCATTCCCGGCTGCACCAGAGGCAATCACACTTGGCGCACCTGGCGAGCCACTTGGCGCATTCGTAGCTGCTTACGTAGCAATTGAGGTTGGCCATCTTGTTGCAGGAAAGACAAAGGTTGATATTCTTGTAACACCGCTTATTTCTATTTGCGCAGGTGCTGCGATTGGTTTATTTGTAGGACCGTACATCACTGACTTTATGAAGTGGCTTGGCGGACTTGTTAATGTAAACGTAGAGCAGTCTCCAATATTTGGCGGAATCATCGTTTCTGTCTTAATGGGTATGATTTTAACACTTCCGATTAGCTCCGCTGCAATTGGAATTTCCATGGGTCTTACCGGACTTGCAGCAGGCGCCGCAACTATCGGATGCTGCTGTCAGATGGTTGGATTTGCAGTTGCCAGCTACCGTGAGAACAAGGTAGGAGGTTTGATTGCACAAGGTGTTGGAACTTCTATGCTTCAGATTCCAAATATCGTGCGCCGTCCAATCATATGGATTCCGGCTATTGTATCAAGTGCCATTTTAGGACCAGTTGCATCTGCTGTACTTCATATGGTAAGTACACCAGTTGGTTCAGGTATGGGATCAGCCGGTTTTGTCGGACAGATTGCAGCATTCGGTGCAATGACCGAGGCAGGCATGTCAACATGGATGGCACTTCTTCAGATTGCCATTATGCACTTCATCCTTCCGGCGCTTCTGACACTTGGCGTATCTGAGTTCATGCGCAAAAAAGGCTGGATCAGAGAAGGCGATATGGCATTAAAAGTTTGATAAAAAAAGAAAAAATCTGATTGACAAAAGAAAAAAATCTGTTATAATAAAACATGTGCTAAAAATACCCAAACAGTTGTATTTGCACAATACACAACTGGAGGGAGGTTGAGTGAGAGTCTATGTCTAATGTAATCGTTAAAGAGAACGAGAGCCTGGACAGTGCATTACGCAGATTCAAGAGAAACTGCGCTAAGGCAGGTATCCAGCAGGAAATCCGTAAGAGAGAGCATTATGAGAAGCCAAGCGTAAGACGTAAGAAGAAGTCTGAAGCGGCTAGAAAGCGTAAGTACAACTAATTGTCACTGATAGTTGTCGATGACAATGATGTTTACGTGTATGGTAAGTAAGAGGGGTTGCCGTCAGGTGATCCCTCTTTTGCATTACCAAAATTTCCAGGGGTTAATAGTTAAATATAGTGGAAAGAGATGGAATCGATTTATGAAGGAAAAATCAATTGTCCTGAATATGATGCAGGGCGAACCGGGAGATATCCTTGAAAAAGGACGTTACTACGCGGTAAAGAAGCAGTTAGATGGACTAATTCACGCTGATTACTGCAATTCCTCACAGGAGGATGCAGCATTAAAGCTGACATTGACAGCATTAGATCCACATGCAGAGTTTATAATTCATGTGCAAAGACAAGAGCCATATAAGCTGCGCGCAAATGCAGCAGGTATTTTTGAGAGCCGTTTTCTAGTTCCGGCAGGACGACGCATTGATATTGACGAAGAGAAGAAGGAGACAAAATAAGATGGAACTGATAAAGCTGAATTTAGAGATCCCATATGAAAAGGCAGGCGCAGAAAAGCCAGAATCAGCAGCACAGCTTGTATGTTATTTACAGCAGCCTCAGAACATGCCAGTACCGCGTCCGGCAGTTGTTATCTGTCCAGGCGGCGGTTATCGCTACACCTCATCAAGAGAGTCAGAGTCCATAGCAATGCAGTACTTAGCAGCCGGAATGCAGGCATTTGTTTTATATTATAATTGTGCACCGGCAGTATTTCCATGTGCACTGTTAGAACTGGCAAAATCAGTAAGCATAGTAAGAAGTCACGCCGCAGAGTGGAATATAGATCCAGAAAAGATTTTAGTCGCAGGCTTCTCAGCAGGAGGCCACCTGGCAGCCAGCTTAGGATGCTTCTGGAATCAAAGCTTTGTCTACGAACCACTAGGTCTTTTGGCAGAAGACATTCGCCCAAATGGAAATATCCTTTGCTATCCAGTCATTACATCAGGCGAGTTCGCCCACAGAGGCTCATTCAACGAGCTATGCAGAGGACTTGATCAGGAAAAATATCTTAAGCTCACCTCACTAGAAAAACAGGCAGGCACACAAAATCCGCCAACCTTCATCTGGCACACAAACGAAGACCAGGCAGTACCAGTAGAAAACTCCTTCCTCTACACAGCAGCCCTTAGAAAAGCAAAAGTATCAGTAGAATTTCATATGTATGCGCACGGCTGGCATGGCCTCTCCCTCGCAAACGAAGAAACAAAATGTGACAAAGACGGCGAGCTTCCAAAAGTACAGTCCTGGATGGGTCTGTCAATCACGTGGATAAAAGATCTGGGAAGAGAGTATTGATGTATCTATCCCTCTTTGTGATTTTTTTGACGATTTCCAAGTAATGGTATTGAAGTTTTGCTCTGATTATAGTAGAATACACTTTAGTGCAGTGAATATATCAACAAATGGAGGTTATTATGTATCAGATCACAAAGGCAAAAAAGCTGGCAGATAAGATCTATCTGATGGATGTTGTGGCACCGAGAGTGGCAGCAAACTGCCTTCCGGGACAGTTCATTATTGCAAAGGTAGACAAGGAAGGTGAGCGTATTCCGCTTACAATCTGCGATTATGACAGAGAAAAGGGAACTATCACCATCGTGTTCCAGATCGTAGGTGCATCAACCGAGAAAATGTCAAAGCTTGTCGCAGGAGACAGCTTTACAGATTTTGTAGGACCGCTTGGTGTGGCATCTGAGTTCACAAAGGAAGATCCAGAAGCTTTAAAGAACAAGAAGTTCTTATTCGTTGCCGGTGGTGTTGGTGCAGCACCTGTTTACCCACAGGTAAAGTGGCTGCATGAGCATGGCATTCAGGCAGATGTAATTGTCGGTGCAAAGACACAGTCCTTAATCCTTCTTGAAGAAGAGATGAAAGCTGTTGGAAACGTTTATATCACAACAGATGACGGCAGCTATGAGCGTAAGGGAATGGTTACTCAGGTAATCCAGGAACTGCACGATCAGGGTAAGCAGTATGATGTATGTGTTGCAATCGGACCGATGATCATGATGAAATTCGTATGCAAGCTGACAAAGGAGCTTGGTATTCCAACAATCGTCAGCTTAAATCCGATCATGGTAGACGGAACAGGTATGTGCGGCGGATGTCGTGTATCTGTAGGCGGAGAAATCAAGTTTGCCTGCGTAGATGGACCAGAGTTTGATGGTCATCTGGTAAACTGGGACGAGGCAATGATGCGTCAGCAGACCTATAAGACAGCAGAAGGCAGAGCAATGTTAAAGGAGCTTGAGGGCGAGACCCATCACGGCGGCTGCGGACACTGCGAAGGCTGATAAAACAAGATATAGAAAAGTAAAAATACGCAAAATACGCAGAAATGAGGTTGAATATGAGCGTTTTAAACAGAGTTCCAGTTAGAGAGCAGGATCCAAAGGTAAGAGCTACTAATTTTGACGAAGTCTGTCTTGGATATAACATGGAAGAGGCAATGGAAGAGGCATCACGCTGCATTAATTGTAAGAATGCAAAGTGTATTCAGGGATGTCCAGTATCTATCAATATTCCGGCATTTGTAAAGGCTGTAAAGGAAGGAAAGATCACAGAAGCTGCTGATATCATCGCAGAATCATCTGCACTTCCGGCAATCTGTGGACGTGTATGTCCACAGGAGACACAGTGCGAAGGTAAGTGTATTCGTGGTATCAAGGGTGATCCTATTTCCATCGGAAAGCTGGAGCGTTTCGTTGCTGATTACTCCAGAGAGCATGGCTATGTTCCGAAAAAGCCAGAGACTACAAACGGCAAGAAGGTTGCTATCATCGGTTCCGGTCCGGCAGGTCTTACATGTGCAGGTGATTTAGCAAAGCTTGGCTACGAAGTTACTATCTTCGAGGCACTTCACGAGCCAGGCGGTGTATTAACATATGGTATTCCGGAGTTTCGTCTTCCGAAGGATGAGGTTGTACAGAAAGAGATCGATAATGTCCGCAAGCTTGGCGTTAAGATCGAGTGTAACGTTGTTATCGGAAAGTCTGTTACCATTGACCAGCTGATGGAAGAGGAAGGCTTTGAGGCTGTATTTATCGGTTCCGGAGCAGGTCTTCCAAAGTTTATGGGTATTCCAGGTGAGAACGCAGTTGGTGTATTCTCTGCAAATGAGTTCTTAACAAGAAATAACTTAATGAAGGCATTCCGTGATGACTATGATACCCCAATTTTCCGTGGAACAAAGGTAGCAGTTGTCGGCGGCGGAAACGTTGCAATGGACGCAGCAAGAACAGCACTTCGTCTTGGTGCAACCACATATATCGTATATCGCCGTAGTGAGGCAGAGCTTCCTGCAAGAGTAGAGGAAGTACATCATGCAAAAGAAGAGGGAATCATTTTCCATCTTCTGACAAACCCGACTGAGATCCTTGAGGACGAGAAGGGCTGGGTAAAGGGCATGAAGTGTGTTCGTATGGAATTAGGTGAGCCAGATGCATCTGGAAGACGTCGTCCTGTTGTAATCCCGGATTCAGAGTTCACACTGGACGTAGATACCGTTATCATGGCACTTGGTACTTCACCGAACCCACTGATCTCCTCCACAACTGAGGGACTTGAGATAAATAAGTGGAAGTGTATCGTAGCAGAAGAAACAAACGGCCAGACTTCCAAGAATGGTGTATTCGCAGGTGGAGATGCCGTAACAGGTGCAGCTACCGTAATCCTTGCAATGGAAGCTGGAAAAGCTGGTGCAAAGGGTATTCACGAGTATCTTTCTAATAAGTAATAACAACTATTTAATATAAAAGAGGCAGGCATGAAATATGTCTGTCTCTTTTTTAATCTGACGAATTTCTTACGATTTTTGACGGCAGCATAAGAATCAGGAAAAAGGGTTGTGCAGAACAAAAAAAGATGATAAGCTGAAAAAAAGAAAATCAGGGAAAGGAGCAGACTTTGTGAAGAAAAAAAGAAAGAAAAAAATGGCGGCAGGCATGAAATTTCTGTTTGCACTTTTATTTACAGCATCAATTGGTTTGATTGCATCAGGTGTGTATCTGATGTTCTTTAAAAATCGTGATGCCTACGAGCGCCAGGCAGAGGAACGCGATCTTGCCGATACGTATATAGATGATCTGATTTTAAAGCTTACAGATCCAGAAGCATACGAAAAAAAGGTTCAGGAAGAAGCAAAGGAAAAGGCAGAACGCATGGCAAGACGTAAGCAGCAGGAAAATGCAAAAGGCTGGGATGATATAGAAGAGAGCAATGAAAGTGCCGGAGAGGATGAATCAGCACCAACATACGATTTTTCAGACCTTGACTATGAGGATGCCAATTATTATATGAGAGACGGCATTGTCTATACGCCAGACTACGCAAAAGGCACGATCCAGTGTGTGCTTGAAGTCCCGACAGCAGGCATAAGAAGAGGTGTCTACACAGGAACATGGGAAGAGATAAACTACGACCTAGATATCTGGATGGTAACAGCAGCACGACCAGATTATACACTAGGCGAGACTCATATGTGCATCTATGGTCATAACCATACGGCACAAGATCTGTCATTTAACCGCCTAAAGGATGTAGAAGTTGGCGATGCCTTTTATCTAACGGCAGAATCAGGACGCTATACATACCGTGTAACAAACGTATTTGCTGTATCAAGAGACGAAGCCACAAGAAACTACGTAGACAACTTTAGTATAGGAAGCGATAAATGCTATATCATTACATGCGGCCGAGACGACGGCGTAAAAAATTATCGCTACCTTGATCTTATCGTAGAAGGTACACTAGAAGAACAGATGCCGCTTTTAGAATATGCAAAAATAAGACAGCAATCAGGAGCAAACAAATAAAAAACAGTCCGGCTAAATCAAAAAGCCGGGCTGTTTCTTTATAGGCGATCATAAAGATCAGGCGGAACATATTCTTTTAGGTCAGCCGTAGTCAATTGCCACTGCTTCCAGTCATCAATAGGGCGCTTCATCTTTTTCCTAGAAGAAGACTCAGATAAATATTTCTCAGAAAGATCAGATAAGGTCTGACCATTGATAAGTGAAAAGCTTATCTTTTCACGCTTTTGAAAATCCTGAGCAAATGTCCGTGCCTCCTCAGAAAAATCACTAGTCGTTACAAAAATAAGATAATCAAGGCGAATCGGATAAGCCATGCAGGCACCGACAAGCTTTTGAAGAAGCGGACGTCCAACCTTAGAGTCAGGCGCATAGCACTTACATTCAACAATGCCGTTTAGACCATTATTATCGCTTACAATAACATCATAGCCGCCGTCATTAGTGCGAGGCGTTGTATGTGCCCGTTTGCCCATTGCGCGAAAAAGAGCGGCACAATATTCTTCAAACGAAAACGGATCCTCCTGAAAGCGTTTGTGAAGCTCGCGGGAAGAGCCGCTTCTGTAAGTGTCATCACTCTTACGCAGCAGCCTTTTCTTTTCAATCTCAATAGCACAAGGCAAAATCTCATAGCCCTCCTCACGCAAATGACGCACAAGACGAACCATCTGCATAGGGTTTTTCATGAAAATCTTATAAGAGTCAATCATAAGACAGCTGTTTTTCCAATTGATTTTATTGCCCTTACGCCTCTGATCACGTGTCTTATCCTGATTGGCATAGCGCCAGGACGGAAAGCGAAGAACATAAGAATTTCGCGTAAGCGGCAGACGAAAACGATGCTTAATAATAGTATGCTTCGGCAGACGGCTAATACCATAACGGCGGGCAAAATGACCAGGAAGCCATAGATGGTAAAGACGCTTTAAAATCAAAAAAAGAACAAACGCAAGCAGGAATATACCAGTCCAGCGTAAGATATAGTGCAGATCGGCCGGCGAGATACCAGTCGTTTTTTGTATAAAAGTAGTGAAAGCTTGAAAGGCATTTGAGAAAAAAGCAGGAATGCTTAGTACAAAGCCCTCAAGGGTGGTAATAAGGGTCATAGGAGAATCCTTTCTCATTAGTTTTGGGGGGGGCGACTGAGGGGGTCAGTAGTTAGGTTCAACACAAAACCATTGTACCAATGCAGTCGTGGGACGCAAAAGGCTCTCCTGAAAGGGGAGCTGGCGCCGACAGGCGACTGAGGGGTAATGAGTCGCGACAAGGAATAGTTTAGCATTTGGGGGAGGAAAAAGCAAGGTGGAAAATGTGCTATGTTTTAAAATCCAAAACTACTTTGCTACTACTTAAAGGTGAAATTGTATGGAATGTTGTATATATGTGTGAGTTTTAAGACGTTTTGTATTGATATTGATGCTTGAGGGTGTTATAATTGTGGTAAATATTTTTAGCCTTAAGGTTTAGGGTGGAGGTACTAATGATCCGATATTTTTGCAAGCAATGCAATATGGAAACGAAATTTTCTGAATGTCCTGTGTGTGGGGAACGAACAGAGTTGGAAGGAACGAGTGTGTATTGGTGTAAGTCATGTAAGATTCCTACATATGATGAAATTTGCCCAATTTGTGGACAAAAAGGAAAACATTTGACAACGGATGTTCGTCCTGTTTATCCAGCGGAGCGCCTTCTTTTAGAAATTATAAAGGGAGAGCCAATGAAATATCGGGAAGCATCGGTATGGAAAGGTTCTAATAGTTATTATGCAGATGGTAAGAGAATTGATTTTAGCGTTTCTGATACAAAAGAAATAGAACCAAATTATATTCGCGAAAAGCTAGCGGAATATCAAGAAGAAAATCGGGTAAATTCCTTTGATGTGTATGCCAAGAGATTTGTAGAAGCGAATAGTGCACGTTATGATTATATTACGAGTGAAGCCTGCGGATATATTAGAAAAGCAGCAGAGGGATATGGAAAAACAGATATGTTTGTGTCGTTTTCAGGAGGAAAGGATAGTACTGTTGTATCAGATCTTGTTATGAGAGCGCTGAGTGACCAACAAATTCTTCATATCTACGGAGATACAACATTAGAGTATCCGGAAACGCTACAATATGTAAAACGTTTTCGCAAAGAACATCCTAAGACACCATTTTTGATTAGCCGTAATAATGATAAAGACTTTTATGATCTTTGTGAGAAAACGAGTGGACCGCCTAGTAGAGTTATGAGATGGTGCTGTACTATTTTTAAAACTGGTGCAATACAAAGAAAGATTACTTCTATTTTTAAAGGAAAGAAAAAAGTCCTTATGTTTAATGGACTGCGAAGAAATGAATCCAAGGCAAGAAGTAAGTATGAGCGAGACACAGGAGAAACAAAGATTGCAATTCAAAAGGGAGCATCGCCAATCATTGATTGGATGAACTTTGATGTTTGGCTATACATATTAACGACAGGTGTTGACATCAACAATGCCTATTTCTTTGGATATGAACGAGTTGGCTGTTGGTGTTGTCCAAATAATGGAAACTGGTCTGAAGTATTATCAAGTATTTACATGCCAGAGCAATATAATCGTTTTCATAATATGCTGGTCGAGTTTGCAAAAAAAATTGGAAAGCCAGATCCAGAAGTGTATGTGGCAGAAGGAGGATGGAAAGCAAGACAGGGAGGAAATGGTTTGGAGTATGCCAAGACTTCTGTGCTTACATTTGAACCATGTGCGCTTCAGGAAAATACAATCAATTTTGAATTGCAAAAACCAATTGATGAAGGCTTATATGAATTGTTCAAACCATTCGGTTATCTGAATAGAGAGCTTGGAAATAAGCGTCTTGGGGAAATTTATGTTACAGATAAAAATGGAAAGCTGCTTTTAAAATTACAGGGACATATTGGAAGCCGTACTTTGAAAGTAAGTATGTTGGACAAGACAGCTGGCCATTGCAATAGCTTTTCTGCATTAGATAAAAAGATAAAATGTCAGATTACAAAATATCAGATGTGTATGGGATGTTTGGCATGTGAAAGTGTCTGTGCGAAAGGTGCAATTAGCATTGTTATAGACAGAGAAGGAATGAAGTCATATAAAATTCACGATAGCAAATGTGTGCGTTGCGGAGAATGCATCGGACACTTTGATGGCGGATGTTACATGCGCCGCGTAATGACGATAAAGAGGTAGAAAAATGGCATTAGCAAAGTATAGATTAAAAGGACATGAATCTTTTATCTTAAGAGAAGGATGGATTACAAAGGCGCTATTTGCAATAGATAGGGATCCGCTGCTTTTTACTGTATCAGCAGGAGCAGATGCACTTGGAGTAGGAACGAATATGGCAAAATCAATTCGTTACTGGATGCGTACTGCTGGATTAACAGATGAAAGTCAGGCTACTGGAGTACATCTGACGGAACTTGGTAGAACTATTTTGCAGTGTGATCCTTATTTAGAAGATATTTTTACATTGTGGATTATTCATATTAATATTGCAACAAATTATAAATTGGCTACCAGCTGGAATGTGTTTTTCAATCGTCTTTCAGTATCTGCTTTTAAAAGAGAAGAATTACAGCCACTTATGACAGATCTTTTGTATGAATCAACAGGAGAGGATGAATTACCAGAGCGTTCTATAAAAGATGATTGTGCTGCGATCATATTAATGTATGCTGTTGAGAAAGAAGAGGCAAAGGATCCAGAAGAAAAGAAAAATAGTCCTTTTCGAGTATTGGGAATGTTATATCCAGAAGGACGTACTTATGAAAAAAGACATCCAGATTTGGAAACTTTGAGTCCACTGGTAGTTGAATATATGCTGGCGACCGCATTTGGATCACAAAATGGGGAACACCATAGTCTAGGAATTGATGAGATTGTAGATGGTGAAAATATGCCAGGCCGTATTTTGAATTTAAGCCGTATTATGGTAAATGATTGTCTGGATAAATTGCAGGATCAGGAGTACATTATTATAAATCGTACAGCAGGTTTGGATATGGTGTATGAGAAGTGTGTGATAGATCCCGAGGCAGTTGTTAGGGCATATTATGAGGGGAGAGCAGAATGAGATGAGATTATCGGATGTTGTAAGTGTAGATAGCAGGTTTGAACAGTCTGTAAATTTAATGTTAGACCTGAACAATGAAAAAAAGATAGAAGGGTATATACCGACAAGATCATCTGTCAATATTTTGCAAACCTATATTAATGATATATTAGATACGAATGGAAGTCGTGCAACAACGCTGATTGGGCCGTATGGAAAGGGAAAGTCTCATCTTTTATTAGTTTTACTTTCGCTTCTTCGTAGGGAAAAGAGTAAGTCTATGTCGAGATTGATTAATAGAGTTCGGACAGTTGACGAAAAAATTGCGGAAGATATGGAGCAGATTCAGGAATCTTTTTCCCCATTTCTTCCTGTTATACTTTTCCCTGGGCAGGAGAATTTATCCAATACATTTATGAAAGCATTATCTAAAGCTTTGCGTGAAGAAGGGTTAAAAGATCTAGTACCAGACGAGTATTTTTCAGAAGCAATTAAAACGATAAAACGTTGGAAACAGCATTATACAGTTACATATGAAACGTTTAAAGAACTGTTAATGGAACCAGTAGAGACTTTTATTAAAAAGCTTGAGATGTATGATGAAAAAGCAATGTTGCAGTTTAGAAAAATGTATCCAGCATTGACTTCTGGTGGAGAATATAATCCTGTTATTACAGATGATGTATTGCAAGTGTATCGTTCTGTAAATCGCAAGCTTCGTGTTCAGTATGGATATAAGGGAATGATTATTGTTTTTGATGAGTTTTCAAAATATATTGAAGGACACGAAGAACAAGGTTTTGCAAGAGATATGAAAACGTTGCAGGATATGTGTGAGCTAGCAAATGCTTCAAGAGAGGAACAGTTGCATTTAATTTGCGTTGCACATAAGAGTATCAAAGCGTATGGAAACTTACTTTCTAAGGAAATAATGAATGCTTTTAAGGGAGTGGAAGGGCGACTGAAAGAGCGTTTGTTTATTGTATCTTCAAAAAATAATTATGAATTGATTGCTGATGCTATTATTAAAAATAGTGGGTTTGAATCATGGGCGGCGGAGTCAGAGCGGATGCGCTTAATTAGTAAGCGTAGTTATCAGCTACGTAGTTTCCAATCTTTATTTACACAAACTGATTTTTTAAAGATTGTGGCGCGTGGTTGTTACCCATTAACACCTGTAGCTGCGATGCTTCTTCTTCATTTGAGTGAAAAGGTTGCACAAAATGAAAGAACTATTTTTACATATATTACGAGTACAGATGTACATGGACTCGCAAGAAGAATTCTCACAGAAGAAACAATGACCTTTATTGGAGCAGATGAAATTTATGATTATTTTGAGCCACTTTTTAAGACGGAAAGTGGAAATATTCATCATGAATGGTTAAAAGCATCATATGCACTTGAAAAGGTTGAAGCGGAATCTGAGAAGAGAATAATAAAGGTAATGTCAATATTAAGAATGATTGATAAACCTGATGAAATGCCTGTGCAGTCAGAATATCTGTCACTCGCATGTGGTTTGACAAGAGAAGAGGCAGAGGCGGAGATTGAACAGTTAGAAGAAGCTGGTATTGTAGAGTATCGCAAGAGAAATCACACTTATGATTTCAAAAATAATATAGGAATTGATCTTGAAACTGCAATTTCGGATTGTATTCAAAAGTGGATTAAGAAAGCAGATGTGGCATCAGCGCTTCTTGATTCATTAAATGAAAAATATGTATTGCCGAAACGTCATAATCAGAATTTTTGTATAACAAGATATTATAACTATCGCTTTATGACGGCGGCTCAATATGAAACACTTTCCGATATTTCTTACCTTGAATGGGAAAATAACCCGGATGGAGTAATTATTTGTATTTTGCCAGAGGAGGAGCTTGATCATGAGAAGATAGAATGCCATACAGCAGAGATAAATAATCCATGTTTGCTTGTGTGCCTTCCAAGTGAGAAAACATCTTGTGCAGATGAAGTTTATCGACTGTTAGCAATTCGGAGACTGAAAAGTGATCAAAGTTTTATTGAAGAGACGCCTGCGATATCTAAAGAACTTGAAGAAATTGAGAAAGAGTGTATAGATAATCTAAATAGCTGGTTCCAAAATCAGTATATCATGAAACCAGAAGTTTATAATTATTTGGGAAGTGTACATATTGGGGCAGGAGGTATGAATCGTGCGGTTAGTGAATCATGCGATCAAGCATATACTCAAACACCGCGTATAAATCATGAGTTAATTAACCGACATGAACCATCGAGTCAGATATGCAAGGCGAGAAATGCAATTTTGCAAAGGATGTTAGATGATGCGGATGTCAACGATTATTTAACAGGCAGTAGTTCAGACGCGACTATTTATAGAGCGGTGATGGAGCATACAGAAAATGATGAGGCATTGGCTGCTATTCGAAATGAAATACATGCGTTTATTATGTCAGGTGCAGGAACAAAGGTATCCTTTGCAGAGATAATGAGAGTACTGACAGCAGTGCCTTATGGTGTGCGAAAGGGTGTAATTCCATTTTATCTTTTGGATGAACTGTTAAAACTGAATGATATACCAGTTATCTATTTAGGAAGTAAAGAAGTAATGATTTCAGTTGAGACGATCAATAATGTGGTTCGCAAGCCAGAAGAATACTCGCTGTATGTAGAGCGGGAGACGATGCAGAAGAACGAGTATATTGATACGTTAGAGAAAATGTATATGGAGTATAGCGCATATTGCAGAGATATTGATCGAAAAAATCGCTATGCAAAGATTGCATGTTTGATGCAGTCCTGGTTTCGATCATTGCCGCAATGCTCAAAGACATTCACTCCGAAAGATCGCCAGACGGCAAGATTCCGTAAAGTTTTTGCAGAAATGTTTTTGAATCCAAGAGATATACTTTTTGAAAGTATTCCTAGAATATTTGGAACAAATGATTTCTCTGAATTAACGGAACTTGTCACGTTAGCAAAGCGAGAGATAGATGCGTATGTACATGAACTTCGAGAGTGTGCAGAAACACTTACGAGAGAAGCGTTTGGAATTGAGAAAAACGCAGATCTTGCACGTAGTCTACATGAATGGGTAGAGAATCTTCCAGAAGCGGCAAGAAAAGGCGTTTTTTCAGATCAAACAAGAAATGTATTGAACTATTTGTCTTCTGATATGGGAAGAAATGCGGAAGATATAGTAGGAAAACTTGCAAAGGAGCTGACAGGAATTTTTATTGAAGACTGGAAGGATGAAATGCAAGAGCAATATAAGGATGCATTAGAGGCATTTCTTTCAGAAATCAATAGTGCATCGGATAGCGGCTCAAGTAATTACAAAGTACAGTTTACAACACCGGATGGAAAAAATGAGACAATGTTTTATGAATATGATCCGGAAAATGAAAGCTCGAATGCATTTTTCTTCCGCAATGCAATAGAAAGTGCCATGGAAGAGTACGATGGCTTTATGGATAATCGAGAGAAGGTTGCTATTCTTTTTGAGATGGCAAAGAAATTAATGGAGGGTGAATCATGATCTATTTAGATAATGCAGCAACAACCTTTCCAAAGCCGGAAGCGGTTTACATAGAGATGGATAGGGTAAACAGAAATCTGTCTGTTAACACTGGAAGAGGTTCTTATCGCTTGGCGAGAACTGGAAGTGAGTTGATTGATGAAACAAAAGAAGCAATACATTCTTTGTTTCATACGGGCCATACAGCAGAGGTTGTATTTACTTCTTCTGTAACACATGCGATAAATCAGGTACTCCGAGGTATTGAGTTGGCAAAAGACTCTGTAATTTATGAAACTCCATATGAACATAATGCAGTTGCTAGAACAGTGGAGTCAATTTGTCAATCCGTTGGCTGCACTTCTAAATTGATACCATTAAAGCAGGATCTCTCAATTGACATTGAGAAAACACGTTTCCAATTTTCGGAAGCAAAACCAGCTGTTGTTGTTATCAATGCAGTTAGCAATGTAACGGGGTATGTTCTTCCGATAAAAGAAACGATTCAAGAAGCAAAGGTAGCAGGTGCGATTGTAGTAGTAGATGCAGCACAGGCGACTGGATTGATTCCATTGGATTTTCAAAAGCTGGGGGCGGATGTAATCTGCTTTGCAGGTCATAAGACTTTATATGGACCATTTGGAATTGCAGGATTTGTGATTAGTCATAAGTTGACGTTACGCCAAGTGTTTACTGGAGGAACGGGAAGCAATTCATTAAATCTTGCAATGCCAGAAGAGGCACCAGCGAGATATGAGGCGTCATCGCCTAACATTGTTGCTATTTCAGGACTGAATGCAGCAATGAAGACGTTAGAACAGCCAAAGCACTATGAGCAAATTCGATATTTGACAGATTATTTAATAAAGCAGTTAAAAATGCTGCCGAATATTGTATTGGCAGGTGTATTTGAAGATGCAGCGGTAGGTGAAAATCTTGGTATTGTATCTTTTTATGTGAATGGTTATCAGGCATATGAGGTAGGTGAAATTCTGGACAAGGAATTTGATATCGCAGTGCGAACAGGCTATCATTGCGCACCGTTTATTCATAATTATATTCATTCGATTGAATGGGGCGGAACAGTGCGTGTTGGACTTGGTATATATAACACAACAGATGATATTGATCAATTGATTGATGCATTGGATACCTTATAAGAAAGGGGGAGGATATATGGCAGATAATGTTTCTGATTTCAAAGAATTAGTGAGAGATATTGAAAGCAAAAAAATTCTGCTTCCAGACTTTCAGCGTGATTTTGTATGGAAGGATGAAGAAAAACAGAAGAAAATAGTAGCATCTGTTTTGACAAAGATGCCGATAGGAAGTATTCTGCTTTTGACTTCAAAGGCAGATGAATATTGTTCAAAGGTCATTGGGAAGAATGAGGATTTGGATACTTCAGACATTAAAGATAGCGTAGATTTCCTTTTAGATGGTCAGCAACGAATTACGGTGCTTACAAATGTTTTTTCAGACGTAATTCATGATAATTGTCCAAAAGTAAAAGAGTTGGTCAGTCTATCTTTAAAGAGACGATTTTTTCTACGCATTCCGAAGTGGATGGATGTTTATAAAGGAAAAGAGGAAGATTTGTTTGGTGTCAGACATCTTGCTTTTTCATTGCAGAATCCAGATGTAGATATTCCAGATTTCCTTTCCGGACAGATTTTGAATTTTATCGAGACACAAACGTTTAATGTAAATGATTCAAAACCATTTAATCCGCATACTACGCCGACAACGAATATAGATACCTTTTGTGTTAGCTATCCAGAAGGTTATCTTGTACCATTGTATATGCTGATTCCGCTTGGAAAGAAAAAGAATGCGATAATGAAACGGTATATAGACATTATAAATGCGATTGCAGAAGGTTTGTATAAAGAAATTTATAATTATTATCTGTCATTGCAGTCATGTGATGAGCGGCAAGATTTTATGAAAGAAATCCTTGCTGACGACCCAGATACATTTGAGGAAATTATGGAAAGTTCTCCTAAAATGGAAGATCCATTTGAGGGAGTTCTTGAAGATAGAAAAGATTTATGGGGTGCTGCATTAAAAACATATCTTGAAAGTTGTATTAAAAATGTATATTTGTCACAAATCCGAGTGGGAGAATCGCAGAGAGCGCGAGCAATTGATATTTATGAGAATTTGAATATGGGAGGAGTTTCTCTAAATACATTTGATCTCATTATGGCACGAGTGGCAAAGGTTAGCAAGAAGAATTTCCTTATGCGATTGAAAGAAGATATGGGGAAAGAACGTAGCTATCCATCAAGTATTTTATCAGCAGAGATAAAGAATGCGATGGGAAGTATTCTGGTAAATCAGGATCATAACGCAACAATTCGGACAGGATGTATTAATAAGGAAGAGATTAACTCACGGTACATAGATGCATTCCTAGATGTTCTTTGTCTGTATTGTAATAACCTTTCATTTGATCCAGACAATTACAAAGTAGATTTCATTAAAAAAGATCAAATTTTACGATTGGATCCTGAATCAATAGATGATAACACAGAAAAAGTAGTAGATGCGTTAGATCGTGCGCTATTTTTCTTTGAAACTAGATGTGGTATTCGTACAATTAGTGAGATTAACTATAATCTTATGTTAGTTCTGGTTGGCTGCATATTTATGAAAGATGAGAACTACTATAATTCGTCAGTGCATGATTTGCTTGAGGCATGGTATTGGTCGGCAGTATTTTCAGGAGAATATGATAAAGATCAAAATGCACATATGATTGCAAATTTGCAAAATATGACTCGTAGAATAAAGGGTGCAAATAAGGATATGGCATGGCTTATTTCTATGAGTGAAAATGTTTTAAAGATGCCGAATTTTTCTGATAAACGGTTGCTTTTGATGGATAGAACAAATGAAGAACGATATCCGAAACCAGTGCTTCGAAATTTTATTTGCCAGTATCTTTTATCAAAGACGTATACCGACATGTTTGATATGAAAAAATGTGTAAGTGTATTTTGCAAAGATGCAGCTTCGTTAGAGGCACACCATATTATTCCTTTGGGATCAGCAAAAAAAGTTGGAGAAGTTGCAGCTGATCTGCGAAAGAAAAACGGACATATCTGTAATTCTCCATTAAATTTTGTATATATCACGAAGGATGCAAATAAAGAAATCTCAGATGATCCGATTGATGTATATGAGAAGCGAATTCAACCGGCAGCAAAAAGTGCATTGCATATTACTTCTTATACGGCAAATGCAATCAACACAGAACAAAAGGTTCACGATATACTTGAGAACAGATTTGATATGCTATATGGTGAAATTACAGGGGAGATTAACAATTTGATGCAAAATTGGAGATGACACTGTTTCTTTAATGAGATTGAGCTTTTTATGCTGTTCGAAATATCAAAATAAAAAGCTTGGGAAAGGAGAACGAATATGAGCTTTCGAAATTTGCCGATTGAGCTTAGATATCGATCAAATGAACATAATATTCCGAAAGATTTTTTATGTCCTGTGTTAGAACAAACAGTAATTTATAAAAGAGCTGTTGGATATTTTAGCACGACAGCATTGGTATCATTGTCACGGGGATTATATAGTATGGCAGCACATGATGACTGTCATATTCAGCTAATTTGTTCTCCTCGATTAAGTGAAGAAGATATTTTGGCGATTCGTCATGGATATGATCTTAGAGAGACAGTTATAAATTCGTTACTGACAGAAGTAAGTGAGCCAGTCTGTATATATGAAGAAGAACGATTAAATTTGATTGCTACGTTAATTGCTGAAGGGAAACTTGATATTAAGCTTGCATATATGGAAGACGATACGGGAATTAACGTATATCATGAAAAAATAGCAGTTTTTATTGATCGTGATGGAAATCGAATTGCTTATAGTGGTTCAATGAATGAATCTGAGAATGGAATGGAAGAAAACTTTGAATCCTTTTTTACTTTTTGCAGCTGGAATGGGGGAGAACAACAAACAAGTCTTGCGGAGCGAGATTTTGATCAGATGTGGGAAGATAATACCAGCAGAATACGAGTAATTCCATTTCCAGATATTGTAGTGGAAAAACTGTTAAAATATAAAAAGGAAAAATTAGAGCCAGATATGGATTTTCTGCAATATGCGTATGAGAGAAAAGCGCAGGAGCCTACTTTATCTGTTTTTAAGATACCATCGTTTGTGTCATTAAGGGAATATCAGACACGAGCAATTTTAGAATGGAAAAAACAAGAATATCATGGTATTTTTTCAATGTGTACTGGTTCTGGAAAGACATTTACTGGATTAGCAGCTATGTGTATGCTTGGAAAAATGAAGCAAGATGCTTTGGCAGTATTCATTGTCTGTCCATATATTCATTTAGTTAGTCAATGGGAAGAAGAGCTATGGGGATGGAATTTTGTTCCTATTGTTTGCCATTCGCAGGCGGAAGATAAAAGGTGGTATGACAAACTTTTAAGAAAATATCGGAGATTTAAGAAAGAAGGAAAACCTTTTATTTGTATTACAACAGTCGATACTTTCTGCGGCGAACAGATTCAAGCAATTATTTCGAATATGACATTAGATATGAATGTACTGTTGATGGCAGATGAATGCCATAATCTTGGCGCACAGTCAGTATCAGAAAGGTTGCCAGAACAAATTCAATATCGCATAGGAATGTCAGCAACTGTTCAGCGGCATATGGATAAAAAGGGAACAGAACGGCTACTTAGCTATTTTGGAGAAGAATGTATTGAATATACGTTGGCAGATGGAATTCGAGATGGCGTTTTATCACATTACGAATATCATCCTGTTCCGGTTTTTTTAGAGGAAGACGAGCTTGCGGCCTATGCAGAGTTAACGAATAGATTGAAAAAATTTATTATCATAGAAGATGAAAAAACTAAAATCTCAGAGGCGGGGAAGCAAATTCTTTTTAAAAGAAGTCGTATACTTGCAGGAGCTAGGCAAAAGGCTGATGTTTTATTAGAACTAATGACACAGTATATGTATGACGATAGTATATTAGTATATTGTGGTGCAACTACTGTTTGGGACAATGAAACAGGCTCAGCAGAAAAGCAAATAGATATGATTACAGGAAGATTGAAGAAAGAGCTTGGAATGTCAGTCAGGAGATTTACGTCGCAGGAAAACCTTGAAGAACGTCAGGAGATAAAAAAGTATTTTAAATCAGGTCAATATCAGGTGATTACAGCGATACGATGTCTTGACGAAGGTGTAAATATCCCGGGGATTAAGACAGCATTTATTCTGGCGAGTTCTAGGAATCCAAAGGAATTTATACAGCGGCGAGGAAGGCTTTTGAGAAAATCGGATAATAAAGATAAAGCTGTAATTTATGACTTTGTTACATTGCCAAGGCGTTTAGAAGATGTTCTACCTATGAATTTTGAAAGTGATAAAAGCATTATTATCGGAGAGCTTTTTCGAATGCAAGAGTTTGCAGGATTGTCAGATAATCCGTATGAAGCAGAAAATCTTATGAATGAGATTATGTTTGCATACGGAGCATATTTTGATGTAAAAGAAGAAGTACAACAAATGGAGGAATACTATGGGGAATGAATTGAATAATGAAAAAGTATGGGAAATATATAAACAAATACGTCGTTTCGAAAATGAGAATGTAAAAACACAAAAATCTGATGACAAGGAAGTTGTAAAAAAGATTGTTTCGTATTTTGAAAGGATAGCACGTAAGGAGGCGGAAAGAAATGAAATTTAAGTGTATTAAGTTACAGGACTTTATGCGTTATAAAGGAACTGTAAAAATTGATTTTTCGACTGATCCAATAAATAATGCTACGGTAATTCTTGGCGACAATACAGGTGGAAAGACGACTTTAGCACAAGCTTTTCGCTGGTGTTTGTATGAGGATATCATTAACACGAAACATAATAAGAAAAAGGATGTTGTCCTTTTAAATAATGAAGTTGTATCGTCTATGAGCGTAAATAGTCAGGCAAAACCTGTATCTGTGGAGATTACGATTGAAGATGGTGAGAGAGAATATATTTTTAAGCGTAAAGCTGAATTTCGCAGAAAAAGTGGTGGAGGACCGAATGATTACAGTGTAACTCAGGTGGGAGAGTCTCAATTTACACTTCAAATGCGTGAAAAGGGTGTGCCGCAGGAGCGAATTTTTAATGATATGGAAAGAGGAACTCCAGTTAGTACAGTAGTTAACTCATTGTTGCCGAAAAATTTATCTAATTATTTGTTTTTTGATGGAGAACGTTGGAATGATGAAAAGAATAAGGCTCAGGATATTCAGAAATCAATTGAAATAATTTTGGGACTTTCTGGAGTGCAGGCGATGATGCGTCATTTGAAGACAGATCGCTTTAATGTAATATCTGTGCTTAAAAGCCATATTAAAAATAATTCTGATGAAATGAACAGATTGACAGAGTTGGTTAATAAAGCAAATTGTGACGGTCAGAAATCAAATGATGAGATGATTGAACTGCAAGAAAATATTAATAAAATAGAACCAGTAGTAAAACGATTAAAAGAACAGTTGGAAGCAAACAGTTCAGAAGAAGCGGATCAGAATAGTTTAAAAAAGTATCGAGCTGATTTAAATTATTTAAATGAACATCAGGAATGGTATTATACTGAGTTTGTAAAGTTTTTTAGTACCTCGGCTCGCTTTTTTGCATCGGGATTATTGTCAGAGATATCGGAAGCGATTCAATCAATTGATTTGGAAGGAAAAGATATTCCAGGTGTTACAATTGATACGGTGGATTATTTGATTGAACATGGAGAGTGTTTATGTGGAGCAAAAGCGCTACCTGGCTCTGCTACGTTAGTAGGACTTGAAAAGCTTAAAAAGATGATTCCACCAGAGACAATAGGCGGTGCAGCAGGTCAGCTACAGGAACGACTTGCGGATTGGAAGAATGAGTCTGCAACATTTGTCGAAGATGCTGAAAGCAAAGCGGCTATGTATCGTGATGGAATAGATGCGATTGAGGATAAAGAAGATGATATAAGAGTTCTTGAAAGACGTATAGACAGAAAGTTAAACCTTGCAGATATTCGTAAGCGCTATAATGAGTTGGAGCAAAATATGAGAAATTTGCATATGCGCTATAATCGGGCAGAAGGAGCTCGCAATGCAAGTTTCAGCACGCGTGATAGGCATCAAGCAATGATTGATGAATTAGCAAAGGCAAGTGATAATAATAAAGAAGTACTTCGAGCAATTGCGTATGCAGAAGCAGTTTATGAAAAAGCAGCGAATGTTATCAAAGATAAGGAACAATATGTTTTTAAAGATTTAAATATATTGATTCGAGAGAACTTTGAAAAGATGTTTAATGGCAAAGAAAAATATGCGCAACTTGAAAATGACTATCGAGTTCATGTTTATTATCATCAGCTTGGACAAAGTGTAAATTATGAAGAAACAACACTTTCGAATGGTGAGATGATTGCAATCAATTATGTATTTATTGTTTCTGTACTTGAATTAGCAAAGCGGTATGCGGAAGAAGAAATGGCAGAGGAGCAGGAACATAAAAACAGTTCATCAGTCGGAGTTCTTCTTGACAAAATAAAAGATTCTTTGCAGAATGAAACTTCTACAGGAACACTTCGGCTTCCATTAGTACTTGATGCACCTTTTTCAAACTTATCCAATGCTAATACAGGATTAGTAGCAAGCCGCCTGCCAGAATTTGCAGAACAAGTGATTATTTTTATGTTGGATAAAGACTGGAAGGCGTCTGGGTTGAGTAAGTATACAAAACCAGAGTACTGTTATCGAATTAAAAAGGATGCTGCGTCGAATAGCTCTTTTATTGTTCGAGAAAGTGAGGTATAAGATATGCCAAGAAAAATCAGAGCAAATCAGAAAGTATATGAATATTTTAGGGAAAATTCAGAGGTACTTTCTGGAAAGTATGCAGATTATGCAGATGCGTTATGGAAACAAAACGATATAAAAAATTCTTATTTTAAGAGATTGATTGATCTTTATACAGTGGCAGCGGCAATTGGCATTCGAATTAAGCGCAGAGCGGCAGAGGATTCATCAAGTGATAATAAGAGAACTATTCAGATGGACCAGTTGATGTCAAATTTGTCAACGTTACAGCCATTGATGAGAATAGTGTTGATTGTTGACGATTCACGTTCGCTCACGTTAGAAGAAAAACTGGATAGTGCCTTTCGTCTGCCGGAAACTGAAGAATCATATAAGAATAATATGAATTTATTTAATTCTTATATGCGAGGTGGATTGGAATACCTGTATGAGAATCTGATTGTGAGGACAATATCTCCGGAAGATGAAGACTATAGTGATGCGCGCATTACTAATATGATGGCATTGCTAAAGAGAGATCTGAATGAGGGGGAGCTAAAAGAAATTTAAAAGTGAGTGGTAACTAATAAGATTTTACTTCGAAATAAGAAATTAAAAGGGGCATAAAATGATTCAAACTATTAAAAAATATTGGGAATATGATTACGTGATTCCAAATTACAGTGGTAGTTCTGTAACATATGGGTCAGATATTAAGAATGCATATATTGAATATGATATAAAAACGAAGAAAATCAGTTTATTCCGTAGTTATATATATAATTTTGATGAAGAAGATGAGGGCAATGTTAATCTTCATTTTAATGAAATTGCGTTTGAAATATTTCTGAAGCAGAATACTTTTATGAAATGGGACAGAGTAGATAATACTGATCCAATGTGTCCAGGTGAAAATATTTCAATAGGTTTTTTTAATATGCAATGCACAAAGAATATAATTGTAAAATTTAAAAAATTGATAGAAAAATTTAATAAAGAAACTTCTGATGAATATCAAACATTGAAAAATATTCTTGATAATTTTAATAGTATAAATCAGAAAAAGGGCTGGTATAAAAAAGATTGTTGTGTATCATTAGGAATATATGAGCCAGATTACCGGAGTGAGGTGAAAAATATATACAGAGGACAATGGTATTGCCTTATTCATGCATCAGACAAGCAATACTATTGTGATGAAGAAATTTATGAAAAATTAAATGCGGGATTGAAAAAAATAAATTATTATGAATGCAGAAAGTTTATTTTTAATAAGAAGCTAATAATACAAGGTTATGGTTTTTATGGGACTATTGCTGTTAAAGAAATAGAAAATGGTTCTGCTAAAACGATAGAAGAAGCTTTTTTACTGCGAAAAATTAATGAATTTATGCCATATGCTTCAGCAAGATTAAAAGGGTTTTCTGAATTCTACGTGCACGATATGATGGATATTGTAAGTGAAGATAAAAATATACCATTAATAATAACAGAAGGCATGACAGATTGGATGTATATGGAGTGGGCTTGGAGAAAAATTCAAAAAGATGAAGTGCTCTCAGAAAAGTACAAAAATTTAAAAATTGAATTTTATCATTATGCTTCAGAAAATTATTCAGGCTCAGAAGAATATCCTAAAATCCAAATGGATTGTAATGCCCTCATGGAAATGTGTCGGTCATATGCATGTCTTAATCGAGGGTATTATATTTTTGTTTCAGATCGAGATATAGCTGCGAATACAGAAAAAATGAGTGAGAATGACTCATACAGATTTTGGGGGAATGGAGTGTATTCATTTGTTTTGCCAGTCCCTAAAATTAGAGAGAAAACCCCAGATATATGTATAGAACATTATTTTACAGATGAGGAAATAAAAACACCTAAAAAATTTAAAGATGGTTCTGAACGAAGGCTATATATTAGTAGTGAATTTGATAAATTTGGAAGAGCTCCAAATATTAACCGATTTTGCACTAATAGAAGTGCGTGTTCAGGTAGTAAAATTAAAATATTAGATGGTTCAGGAAAAGATCAAATATTAAATCTTAATGATGTCAATGATAAGACAAATTATGGTTTATCTAAAATGTTATTTGCGGAAAGTGTGATAAATGATCCTGATTTTTCTCACATAAAGTACGATAATTTTACTTTAATATTTGATATGATCCAAGCTATTTGCTACGATATAAAAGAAAGGAGGAGATCAGAAGATGCAACGAAAAGGAATAAGACATAAAAAGAAAAATGATTAGATAAGAGGTTGAAATAAAATGTATAGATAATTTAATTAGAGAAAGTAAAGAGGTGATATTATGAGTGCTAAAATATCAAAAGATGCCAAAATGGAATATGATAAATTAATTAGCGGAAGAAATTTTAGACAGAAGGATCAGATTGTCCGTGCTTATAATGAGAGTATAAAAGGTTATAATAACTTCAGAAAAGCGATTAGTAGAAGTAATTTTAATGAAGCAGCGCAGGAATTATCTAGTGCAGCGTTAAAATTAGCTGCTGCAGTTGAATGGGCGGAAAAGTATGTGATTTTTAATAAATATAGTTTGCTAAAACAGACGGAGTTTGATCAATCTAAAATTGCTGAGTGGGATAGAAGGTGCCGATTTGTTAAAGTAAAGGATAATAAAGAACAGAACATGACAACACATGATCTAATGAAAATAATAAAAAGTGACTTCAAGAATGAAATTTTAAAATCTGGAGCAAGTTTTACTAACATGGATAATGAGGAAGTAAGGTGTGCACTTATTAATGGATATAAGCATAATGGTACAGAACCAGATTCGTCCGCATATATTCAAACAATGGAGGAATTATATAAATTTATTAATATCTTAATTTTAAAAGGTGATGAGAAAAATAAATTAAAAGGTATAACAGATAACTATCCAAATTCATGGGAAGAATTATTTATTTCTTGTGGATATTTTAAACCAAATAGGAATAGACGTTATATACTTTTGACAGGTGATATTAATGATGATAAGATAGTGCGTAATTTGTTTCGAATTAATTGGGACATGGTATTAGATCTAAGTGTGGGAGATGTAAATGGTTTAAAAATGGATCTATTTGACCAATATGTAGCGTTACCTGATAGAAAAAGAGTTATTAAAAAATATCTTTGTGATTTTAAGTCAAATGAGCAATTACCAATTACTCCTCAAACTTATTGGATAAAAATTAATGGAAGAAAAAATGAGCGAGCAATCTTAGATGATAAGCATTTAGTAAGCAAATATATTAGAAATAATTTTAATAAATTATTAGATGCATTTACTCGTGAGTACGATTTGAATATAGAATTAGTAATATTAGGTTGCACATCTTTTATGCAGTCGGCATTTCGTATATTACAAACATTCGGAGACGTATATATAGATTCGGAGGATTTACAGTTACATTTTTTAAATTGCGATAATATTGAGGTCAAAAATAATATATTGAGGGGAAATTTTATAGATAAAGATATTTGTAAATTTTATGATTTAAATCTTGAAGATTTTTCAAGAGAGATTTCTGCAAGCATTGGAGAATATAATCAAGTGAGTGAAGATAAAATTTACATTCCAAGTGCTACATCAGAACTGGGATATATAGAATTTGATGATTATAATGCTATGAAAAGTGTTATGGATGTAGTTTATATAGATATAGAAAAGAAATTATATGAGGAAAAGAACAAACAAGAAAGAGGCGTTGCGTTTCTTAAAGGTGATATTTCAGCAGATTGGGATATCGTTAATGATGAGAATTATGTAATAGCTCAAAAAAATGAAATAAGTATTAGAGATGATATTATACGTTGTATGCAAGATGGTTCTAGATTTATTTATAAGGTTGAATATGAAGCTGGACTCGGAGGAACGACATTTATGCGTAAATTGGCCTTCCTCTTACATGATGATTATCCTACAGTTGTTGTTAGCAGATATATCGAGAGTGATTTAGTAAAGTATTTGCTTGAGATATATATGCGTAGCAGAAAAGGCATTATAATTTTTGCTGATAGTAATAATTTAAGCTTTAATGAGACAATGAAATTACAAAATGAATTATTGAGGGAAAGTCAGTTTTCATTTGTAATAGTATATATTGCACGTAAACAGGAGGATTTAGAAATTCATAGGCGTTTAAGTAGATTTGATTATTTACAATGTATGAAAATGCAAAAAAATTTATTGCCACATTGTATTAATCAGGTTTGCGTGGAAAATTTAAAACGAACTGTAGAAAAAGCAAAAATTTCACAGAGAGAGGAAGAAGCACTTCCTTTTATATTATCTATGTATGCATTTGATGAAAAGTTTAATGGAATAGCAAATTATGTTAAACATAGTTTGAATTCAATTGAAGATAAGGAACAAAATATTATATGCATTCTCGCGTTAGCTGATTATGTAAATTATAGGGTTAGTGGTCAATTTTTTAAAAATGTGTATGGAATGAAAAAGCTTAGGGAAATGCAAAGTGATGAGTATACATTAGCACCAATGATAAAAGTAGGAAATGATATTTCTGGAAAGAAAATTACTTTCCAATTGAAATATTCACTTTTTACGAAAGAAGTTTTGAAATATTTTTCAAGAGGAGAGAGTGTGTCATTTACATCATTATCAGATCGAATAATAAATATTATAAAGTATAGTAGAAGGGATACAGATTCGGAAATAGACGGAGAAACAATAAAACTTCTCAATAAACTTTTTATAGAGAGAGAAGGAAATCAAGTGGAGAATGTAATAAATATTAAAGGTGTCTATTCTCCATTAATCACACAGCTAGTTGAAGAAAATAAAAGAAACAATAAAAATCAATATGATGATAGTGAAAATGTAGTTGTAAATATTTTTAAGGCATTGGTAGAGTATTATCCAGAAGAACCACATTTTGCAGGACATTTAGCAAGATATTATTTTTACACAATGCATAATTATGAGTTGGGGTTTGAAGTGATAAACGAAGCTATTGAAAGCGCAAAAGAAAAGGAGCAGTATTCGATGGGATCATTATATCACATTAAGGCTATGGGTTATTCGGCAAGAATACAAAGACAATATATTGATGCTATAATGAAGTCAATTGAGCATAGCAAAAAACGTAGAAATTGCGAATCTGATATAGAAACAGTTGTTCAATATATAAGAGAAATACGTACAGATTATAACTTTGCTCTTCAACTATTTGAAACAGCAAGACAAGAAAATACAAGTAAATTTGTGTCAAATATAGCGCAATGTGAATTGTTATTACGTATTCAAACTTGTTATGATTTAATTCGCAATTGGTGTGAAGATTTAAAAATTCAGAAGCTTGTAACCGATGAAGAGCAAATGGAATTATATGATCAAATAGATGATATTATAGAAGATTGTGAATATATATTGTCAGTAGGAAAAGGCCAATCAAATAATTATAATATGGATCTTTTAAGAAAAATTAAAGAAGATACTTTATTAACACGAGCGAAGGGAGAAGAAATTAAGAAAATTTGTAAGCAGTTAATTTCATCGGGAACATCAGATGTTGTGAAAAGGGCAAGAAGAAAATTAGCTCGTATTCAGTATGCAGAAATTAGGGATAATTTGTATATTGAAAAAGGCCAAAAGCAATTGAAAGAAATTGTTATGATGATGGAACAAAATATTGAAGCTGATGTATCTAATAATTCTAATTTTAGAATATGGTTTAAGGCATTGAGAGCACTAGAAGTAGAAGATGTTATTTTAGAATTAGATAGTGCTTTTCAAAAGTTAGAAAAATGGACAACACAAGAAAATACATCATCAGATGCGTTCTTTTATAAATATGTTGTTAAATTTATTCAAGCATATGAAGAAGGAATACTGGAAACTAGTTCTAAGGTACAAAAAGATTTAAATAATTTATTGCTCGATTTAAACAATTCTTCAAGAGAAATGTTAAGGACGACAACACCATTTGAATGGTTTACTGATTATGGTACTGGACTTAGAAGATTAATATCTAATTCTGATTTAAGTCAACTAGATCGTATAAATGCCATAAAAACATTACATCATTTTATAGGAGAATTACCTAGCAAAGATAGTTTTAATGGCAAAAAAGCGTATATATCATTTGCTCAACAAAAAGTATATTTTAATCCGCAGAGTATTCGTGATCGCATTACAGGAATACATGAGAACCAATATGTGGATTTTGGAATTGGTTTTTCTTATGATGGACTTAGATCATATCATGATTCTATAAAAATACATAGGGGAGCAATAAAAAAATTTGAACCATTAGTTCCTAAAAGTGGTGAACGTGTAAAAGTAAGGGTAATTGGTTTTAATAAGAGTTATATAAAAACAGAAATAGTGGAATCTAATGGAGAAAAATGTGATATTAAAATTAAAGATATGTTAGTTATTGGAATAAAACCGGGGATGTGGAAACAAATAGATTTTGAATTTGAAGTGGTTTTATTAAAGAAAAATAAGCTAGAAAATGGTAAAGTTGTATGGTGGATAGATTTGGTAAAAACATTGACAATGTTAGATCAAAGTATGGGAAATAGGCCATTTGAAAGAATACTCAGAAAAGGATCAGAACATCCGGCAAGATAAGGGGGTGCGGACGCTTTCTTGGACCTAAATTAAGCAATTCCAAGACTACGTCTAT